>Ga0209698_10003736_pt1 | contig 16814 bp, 14 predicted proteins | sample LitLauG_LLR_2012_FD_187203 | JGI IMG/M metagenome (GOLD analysis project Ga0209698, IMG submission 187203) | Freshwater sediment microbial communities from Pennsylvania, USA - Little Laurel Run_MetaG_LLR_2012 (SPAdes) (version 2) | ecosystem: Environmental > Aquatic > Freshwater > Creek >...
CTCGGACCCTGTCGGGACGGACCTCGAGGATCTTGGCCCGGGTGTGCTCGGTGTCGGTGATGATCCCCGCCTGGCTCCCGGTGAACGACGTGGCCTCCACGCCGCGGTCCGCGAGGGCCATGCACAGCAGCGCGGTGGTGATGCGCTCGCCCACCGTGACGAGCATGTCGAGCTCGCGGGGCGGCAGCGTCGAGGAGACCTCCCGGGCGAGGCGCAGCAGGTCGTCGGTGGACTTGCCCATCGCCGAGACCACGACGACGACCTCGTCGCCGGCGCGCCGGGTCCTGACCACGTGGTCGGCGACCGCCCGGATCCGGTCGGCGTCGCCGACCGAGGTCCCCCCGTACTTCTGCACGACCAGCGCCACGTGAGCAACCTACCGACTCGCGTGGGGCGCGCCGGGCCTTCGCCGGGCGCCCGGGCCGCCCGAGGGTAGGATCCGCGCCGTGCCAACCGAGAAGCGACAGCGACAGAAGGAAGGCCGGCGCGCGCGCCTCGAGGCGGAGCGCAAGGCCGCCAAGCAGCGCCAGCTGATGCGCCGGGTGATCATCGTGGTGATCGTCGCGGTGCTCATCGTCGGGTCCGTGTACCTGCTCACGCGCAGCTCGGGCAACTCGACGACGACCACGACGACGACCTCTTCGACGACGACCACGACGATTCCGTCGAACGCGCAGAAGCAGGCGAACGCCGTCGCCGTCGCCGCAGGGTGCCCCGCGGAGCCGGCCACCTCGGCGAAGCCGGCGAACACGCTGCACTGGGCGAAGCAGCCCGCGATGACGATCAACACGTCGCTGCCGTACTACGCGACCGTCGCGACGACCGCGGGAAGCTTCAAGATCAAGTTGAACACCGCGACGACGCCGGTCAACACCAACAACTTCATCTTCTTGGCCCAGCACGGCTTCTACAACTGCAACCCCTTCCACCGTGTCATCCCCGGGTTCATGGACCAAACCGGCGACCCGACCGGCTCGGGATCCGGTGGGCCCGGCTACGCCGTGTCGCCCAACGAGTTCCCCGCGCCCAAGAGCCCGATCCAGTACCCCGCGGGCGCGGTTGCGATGGCGAACTCGTGCCCCCAGGGCGACACGCCCGCGCAGTGCCCGACGACGAATGGCAGCCAGTTCTTCATCGTGGCGAAGAACCTGAGCAACACGTACCTCGCGCCGCAGTACACCTACATCGGCCAGGTGATCGCCGGGCTGAGCGTCGTCGAGAAGATCAACTCCCAGGGCAACCCGAGCCAGGCGGCCAACGGTGTCCCTCCCCTGGTCATCAACCGGATCCTCTCGATCAAGATCACCAACTCGTGACCATCTCGAACGGAGCTCGATGAGCGCAGCACAGGTCCCCGACCCCAGCGGCGCGAGCCCGCGCACGACAAGCTTCGACGGACCGCCGCCGATGATCATCGACGCGGAGAAGCGCTACACCGCCGAGATGGTGACCACCAAGGGCACGCTCACCATCGCCCTGGACCCACTCTCGGCACCGGTGACCGTGAACAACTTCGTCTTCCTCGCGCGGTGGCACTACTACGACGGGATCTTCTTTCACCGGGTGATCCCGGGCTTCGTGCTTCAGGGCGGCGACCCCACGGGCACCGGCACCGGGGGGCCCGGCTACCGGTTCGCCGACGAGCTGCCGAAGGCCGGCCGCTACGAGCTCGGGTCGCTCGCGATGGCGAACGCGGGACCGGACACCAACGGGAGCCAGTTCTTCGTGATCTCGGGCCCCAACGGGGTGGCGCTTCCGCCCAAGTACTCGCTGTTCGGCAAGGTGGTCGCGGGCCTCGACGTCGTCGCGGCGATCGACGCGATCGGCACGTCCTCAGGCTCGCCCACCGAGCGGGTCGTCATCGAGTCGCTGACGGTCACCGAGGCGGACTGACGACGAGCCCCCCATCGACGCGGAGGTTACCGACCAGTACGATCGTGGGGTGAGCATCGAACGTGTCGGGGTGATCGGGTCGGGGATCATGGGGTCTGGCATCGCCGAGGTGGCCGCCGCGTCGGGCTGCGAGGTGATCGTCAGGAGCCGGTCCCAGGCGACCGCCGACGGCATGGTCGCGGTCCTCGAGAAGTCCCTCGCCCGCCAGGTGGAGCGCGAGAAGCGCACCTCCGAGGAGGCCGCGGCGATCCTCTCGCGGGTCCGGGGCACCGGTGAGCTCGAGGAGCTCACCGACTGCGACTTGGTGATCGAGTCCGTCGTCGAGGACCTCACGGTGAAAAAGGCCCTGTTCGGCGAGCTCGACCGGCTCGTCAAGCGAGACGCGATCCTCGCCACGAACACCTCGACGCTCCCGGTCGTCGAGATGGCGATGGAGACCTCCCGGCCCGAGCAGGTCTGCGGGATCCACTTCTTCAACCCCGCCGCGGTGATGCGCCTCGTCGAGGTCGTCGTGCCCATCACCGCGGCCCCCGCCACCATCGAGGCCGTCCACGGCTTCGTCGAGGCGTGCGGCAAGGAGGCCGTCGAGGTCCAGGACCGTGCCGGGTTCGTGGTCAACGCCCTGTTGTTCCCGTATCTCAACAGCGCGATCCGCCTGCTCGAGGCCCAGGTCGCCACGATGGAGGGGATCGACCGCGCGATGATGGGCGGCTGCGGGTTCCCGATGGGGCCGTTCGCCCTGCTCGACCTCGTCGGACTCGACACGAGCCTGTCGATCCTCGAGGCCCTGTACGCAGAGTCCGCGGACCCCTCGGTGGCCCCCGCGACCACCTTGCGTCGGATGGTCGCCGCGGGGCGGCTCGGGCGCAAGTCAGGGCACGGCTTCTACGACTACCGTCACTAACCCCCGGGGGAGGTCGACGTGCCAGATCGTGTGAAGCCGTGGCTGATGCGAACGTACTCGGGACACTCCTCGGCCGCGGCGAGCAACGAGCTGTACCGGACCAACCTGTCCAAGGGCCAAACCGGCCTGTCGATCGCCTTCGACCTGCCCACCCAGACCGGCTACGACCCCGACGCGCCCGCGGCGCGCGGCGAGGTTGGGCGCGTCGGCGTCCCCGTCGCGCACCTCGGCCACATGCAGCGGCTGTTCGAGGGCATCCCCGTCGAGGAGATGAACACCTCGATGACGATCAACGCGACCGCACCGTGGCTGCTCGGCCTCTACCTCGCGCTCGCCGAGCGGCGCGGCGTCGACGTCGCGGTGCTCCAGGGCACGACGCAGAACGACCTCGTCAAGGAGTTCCTCTCACGGGGCACCTACATCTACGGGCCGTCCGCCTCCAAGCGGCTGACCGTCGACATGATCGCCTACACCGTCGCGCACGTGCCGCGGTGGAACCCGATCAACGTGTGCAGCTACCACCTCCAGGAGGCGGGCGCCACGCCGGTCCAAGAGGTCGCCTACGCGCTCGCCAACGCCATCGACGTCCTCGACGCGGTGCGCGACTCGGGCAAGGTGGACCCCGAGGCCTTCGACGACGTGGTGGCGAGGATCAGCTTCTTCGTGAACGCGGGGATCCGCTTCGTCGAGGAGGTCGCCAAGATGCGCGCCTTCACCACGCTGTGGGACCGCATCTGCCGTGAGCGCTACGGCGTCGCCGACCCTGCGCAACGACGCTTCCGCTACGGCGTGCAGGTCAACTCGCTCGGCCTCACCGAGCAGCAGCCCGAGAACAACCTCCAGCGAATCGTCTTCGAGCTGCTCGGGGTCACGCTCTCGGCCGACGCGCGCGCCCGCGCGGTGCAGCTGCCCGCGTGGAACGAGGCCCTGGGGCTCCCGAGGCCGTCGGACCAGCAGTGGTCGCTGCGGATCCAGCAGGTCCTCGCCTACGAGACGGACCTGCTCGAGTACCCCGACCTGTTCGCCGGCTCGCTGGTGATGGAGGCCAAGACCGCCGAGCTCGTCGACGCCGCGGGGGCCGAGCTCGACGACGTGCTCGCGCGCGGCGGCGCCTTTGCGTGCGTCGACGAGCTCAAGGCCCGCCTGGTCGCCAGCCAGACCTCGCGCGTCGCGGCCATCGAGGCCGGCGAGCTTCGGGTCGTCGGGGTCAACTGCTTCACCGAGTCCTCCGGCTCGCCGTTCGGCGACGACGTCGCCGGTGCGGTCGTGACCGTCGACGAGCGCGTGGAGGGCGAGCTCTCGCGTGAGGTCGCCGAGTGGCGCGCCGCACGAGACCAGACGGCGGTCGACGCCGCGCTCGCGGAGCTGCGCCGCGTCGCGGCGAGTGACGACCCGGGCGACAACGTGATGGTCCCGACGATCGCGCTGGCCCTCGCGGGGGGCACCACCGGAGAGTGGGCCCAGGCGCTGCGCGAGGTCTACGGCGAGTACCGCGCTCCCACGGGCGTCGGCGCCGCCGCGGGGCACCGCTCGTCGCTCGCCGAGGTCGCCGAGCGCACGCGCGGCTTCGCCGCGGCGCACGGGGGCCCGCCGCGCCTGCTCGTCGCCAAGCCCGGCCTCGATGGGCACTCCAACGGCGCCGAGCAGGTGGCCGTCGCCGCGCGCGACGCCGGCTTCGAGGTCGTCTACCAGGGCATCCGCCTGTCCAGCGCGCAGATCGCCGCCGCGGCGCGCGACGAGGACGTCGACGTGGTGGGGATCTCGATCCTCTCGGGCGCGCACCTGTCGCTCGTCCCCGAGGTCATCGACGCCCTTCGCGGCGCCGGCTCCGACGCGGCCGTCGTGGTCGGGGGCATCGTCCCGGACGCCGACGCGGCGGCGCTCGCGTCGCTGGGCGTGCGCGCGGTGTTCACGCCGAAGGACTTCGAGTTCTCCTCGATCATGTCGACGCTGCTCGACCTCGCCGACGAGCGGCGCGCGGCGACCGCCGCGACGGCCTAGGCCGCGCGCCGACGACCCGGGGCACGTCAGCCCGGCCGGCTCCGCATCCGGATGGGGTGCGCGGAGAACCACCTGCCCGAGAATCGCCACGGCGAGGGTCGAGCCGTCGACGCCCGCTCGGTGGCGAGCACCTCCTCGACGGCGGCGCGCACGGCGGCGGCGACGTCGTCGGGCACCTGCGGGCGCGCGCGGAGCCCCTCGTTCACAGCGGCATGTTCCCGTGCTTGCGCTTCGGGAGCTCCTCGCGCTTCGTCGAGAGCATCTCGAGGCTCGTCGCGAGCAGCCGCCGGGTGTCGGCGGGGTCGATCACGTCGTCGACGTAGCCGCGCTCGGCCGCGAGGTACGGGTTCGCGTAGCGCTCCGAGTACTCGTCGATCAGCTCCTCGCGGCGCGCCGCGGGGTCCGCGGCGTCGGCCAGCTCGCGGCGGTAGACGATCTCCACGGCGCCCTGGGAGCCCATCACGGCGAGCTCGGCGGTCGGCCAGGCGAACGCGAGGTCCGCGCCGATGGACTTCGAGTTCATGACCACGTACGCGCCGCCGTAGGCCTTGCGCGTGATGAGCTGGATCCGCGGCACGGTGGCCTCGCAGAACGCGTAGAGCAGCTTGGCGCCGTGGCGGATGATCCCCCCGTACTCCTGGTCGGTGCCCGGCATGAAGCCCGGCACGTCGACGAACGCGACGATGGGCACGTTGAACGCGTCGCACGTGCGCACGAAGCGCGCCGCCTTCTCCGAGGAGTCGATGTCGAGCACGCCCGCGAGGTGCGACGGCTGGTTGCCGACGATCCCGATCGGCCGCCCGTCGATGCGCGCGAAGCCGCACGTCACCGACATCGCCCAGCTGGCGTTGACCTCCATGTAGTCGCCGTCGTCGACGACGGATCGAATGACCTTCTTCATGTCGTAGGGCTGGGACGCGGAGTCCGGCAGCAGCGTCCGCAGGTCCTCGCAGAGCCGGTCCGCGGGGTCCTCGGTCGGGGTGCGCGGCGGCTCGTCGAGGTTGTTCGGCGGAAGGAACCCGAGCAGGTAGCGCACCTCGTCGAGGCAGCTCTTCTCGTCGGGGAACACGAACTGGGCGACGCCCGAGCGAGTCGCGTGGGTGAGGGCGCCCCCGAGCTGCTCGAGGGTCACGTCCTCGCCGGTGACGGTCTTTACGACGTCGGGTCCGGTGATGAACATGTGCGAGGTGTCCTTGACCATGAAGACGAAGTCGGTCAGCGCGGGCGAGTAGACCGCGCCGCCCGCGCACGGCCCGAGGATCACCGAGATCTGCGGTACGACGCCCGAGGCGCGCGCGTTGCGAACGAAGATCCCCCCGTAGGAGTGCAGCGCGCTCACGCCCTCTTGGATGCGCGCGCCGGCCCCGTCGTTGAGCCCGATGATCGGCACGCCGAGCTGCTCGGAGAGGTCCATGACCTTGTGGATCTTCGCGGCGAACGTCTCGCCGAGCGCGCCGCCGAACACGGTGAAGTCCTGCGAGAACACGCACACCTTCCGGCCGTCGATCGTGCCGAAGCCCGTGATCACGCCGTCGGAGTAGGGCCTCGTCTCTTCGAGCCCCATGCCGTGCGCCTGGTGGCGCGCGAGCATGTCGAGCTCCACGAAGCTGCCCTCGTCGAGGAGGTAGTCGAGCCGCTCGCGCGCGGTGAGCTTGCCCTTCGCGTGCTGTCGCTCGACGGCGTGGGCGCTTCCCGCGTTGCGCGCTTCCTCGCGTCGTCGCTCGAGGTCCTTCAGCCGCTCGTCCATGGGGTGCTCCATGGGCGTGAAGGCTACCTATCCCCCGTCGCTGACCTGCAGGTTGTCCTGGACCAGCTCGATCAGCGTCCCGAAGGAGGCCTGCGGGTGCACGAAGGCCACGGTCGTGCCGCGCGATCCGGGCCGAGGGGCCTCGTCGATCACCCGTCCGCCCGCGGCCTTGACGCGCTCCAGCGCCACCGCGCAGTCCTCGACGCGGTAGCCGATGTGATGGAGCCCCTCGCCGCGGCGCTCGAGGAACTTGGCGACCGGCGAGTCGTCCCTCGTCGGGGTCAGCAGCTGGACGTAGGAGTCGGCCACGCGCACGAGGGCCTCTTCGACACCGTCAGAGGCCACGACCTCGCGGTGCTCGACGCTGGCGCCGAAGACCGCGGCGTACCACTCGATGGCCGCCTCGAGGTCGCGAACCGCGATGGCGACGTGGTCGATCTCGGTCAGCAGCGACTGCTCCATGTCCCTCTCTTCTCCCTAGGTGTGGCGGCGGAAGATCGTCAGGCGATCCTCGCCGACGCGCTCGCGAAGCTCGAAGTCCTCGATGCCGAGCCCCTCGTGGGGCGCGAGGCACAGCACGCCGAGCTTGCCCTCGGCGAGGTTCTTGTGGACCCGGTAGGCCGCCTCGCCGACCTCGTCGAGGCTGAAGACCTCCGACAGGGGCGGCACGACCTTGCCCTCGCAGATCAGCTGGTTGGCGTGCCAGGCCTCGCGGTAGTTCGAGAAGTGGCTGCCCTTGATCGTCTTGAGCTTCATCCACAGGTGGCGGTTGTCGTACTCGATCATGTACCCCGAGGTCGCCGCGCAGGTGACGATGGTGCCGCCGCGCTTGCAGACAAAGACGCTCGCCCCCATCGTCTGTCGCCCGGGGTGCTCGAAGACGATGTCGGGGTCGTCGCCGACCAGCGCGCGGATGTCCTTGCCCATGCGACGCCACTCGGACTCGTCCTGGGTGTGCTCGTCGGACCAGAACCTGTAGCCCGCCGCGCTGCGGTCGATCACGTGCTCGCACCCGAGTTCGCGAAGGAGCGCCGCGCGCTCGGGGCTCGAGACGACGCCGATGGGCGTGCCCCCGCCGTTGAGCACGTACTGGACGGCGAAGCTGCCGATCCCGCCCGTCGCGCCCCAGACGAGGACCTTGTCGCCCTGGGTCACCGGCGCCCCGTTGTTCGACACGAGCATCCGATACGACGTCGAGTTGCACAGCGCGTTGACGGCGGCCTCCTCCCAGGTGAGGTGCCGCGCCTTGGGCATCAGCTGGTTGGCCTTGACCACCGTGATGTCCGCCAGCCCGCCGAAGTTGGTCTCGAAGCCCCAGATCCGCTGGTTGACCGCGAGCATCGAGTCGTCGTGCGCGCTCGGATCCTGGTCGTCGACGTAGTTGCAGTGGATCGTCACGCGGTCACCGGGCCGCCAGTTGCGAACCGCCGAGCCCACGCGCAGCACGACGCCCGAGGCGTCCGATCCCATGACGTGGTAGTCGAGTGCGTGGCGCGCGCCCCAGACCGACTCGCGCGCGAGGCGGTCGAGGAACCCGAAGGTCGACAGCGGCTCGAAGATCGAGGTCCACACGGTGTTGAAGTTGATCGACGACGCCATCACCGCGACGAAGGCCTCGTCGGGCGCCAGCTCGGGGAGGGGGACCTCGCCGACCTTGATCGACGTCCTCGGGTCCTTGTCACTCGAGGCCATGCCCTCGAAGATCCCCGTGTCGTCGCGCCGCACGTAGGCGGCGCGGAAGGTCTCGGGCATCTGCATCGCGGCGAGCTGGTCGCCAGGTGCGCCCTCGAGCGCCGCAGCAAGGATCTCGTGCATGCGCGGAGGTTACCCCCCGGTACCCCGCGTTTGACGAGGCGACTACATTGCAAGGCGCCGACCAGAAGGAGGCCGCCATGCCCACATCGGTCATCGTCGCGGGTGCTCGCACCCCCATCGGAAAGCTCTCCGGCGCGCTCGGCTCGCTCAGCGCCATGCAGCTCGGCGGGATCGCCATCAAAGAGGCGCTCGTCCGCGCCGGCATCGCGCCCGAGGAGGTCGACGCGGTCCTGATGGGCCAGGTGATCCTCGCCGGCCAGGGCCAGATCACCGCGCGCCAGGCGGCGGTCGCAGCCGGGATCCCCCTGTCGGTGCACGCGACGACAGTGAACAAGGTCTGCCTCTCGGGCCTCAACACGATCTACCTCGCGGACCTCATGATCCGCGCCGGCGAGGCCGACGTCGTCGTCGCGGGGGGCATGGAGTCGATGACCCAGGCGCCCCACCTGCTACCCGGCGCGCGGGCGGGCTTCCGCATCGGCGACGCCACCCTCGTCGACTCGATGATGTACGACGGACTCACCTGCGCGTTCGACCACTGCGCGATGGGACTGGCGACCGAGCGCTACAACAACGGCCGCATCACGCGCGAGCGACAGGACGCCCTGAGCGCCGCGAGCCACGAGCGCGCCGCGGCCGCCATCAAGAACGGGCTGTTCGCCGAGGAGATCGCCACCGTCGAGGTCCCCCAGCGAAAGGGCGACCCGATCATCGTGGACACCGACGAGGGCGTGCGCCCCGGGACCACGGCCGAGTCGCTCGCGGGCCTGCGACCGGCCTTCGACCCGCAGGGAACCATCACCGCGGGCAACGCCTCGCAGATCTCCGACGGCGGGGCCGCGGTCGTGGTGATGTCCGCGGAGCGTGCCGCCGCGTCCGGGGTGACGCCGCTCGGCGAGCTCGTGAGCTACGGCTCGGTCGCGGGCCCGGACACCTCCTTGCTCTCGCAGCCGGCCAACGCCATCAGCAAGGCGCTCGGAAAGGCGGGCCTGTCGGTCGGCGACCTGGACCTGGTCGAGATCAACGAGGCCTTCGCGGCGGTCGGCCTCGCGTCGGCGGACGAGCTGGGCCTAGACGAGTCCAGGCTCAACGTCAACGGCGGCGCGATCGCGCTGGGGCACCCCGTGGGGATGTCGGGGACGCGACTCGCGCTCACCGCGCTGCTCGAGCTCCGGCGCCGCGGGGGCGGGACGGCGGCGGTCGCGCTGTGCGGCGGCGGCGGCCAGGGCGACGGCGCGATCCTGCGCACCCTCGGCTGAGCTCGCGCGGCGCCGCGCGGGTGCCCGACGCCTACGCGTCGATCGACGGGGCGGCGAAGAACTCCAGACGGCACGAGGCGCGCCGGGGCGCCGGCGTGTCGAAGGTGAGGATCGCGACGCCGCAGAGCGGGTAGCCGTCGCGCATGGCGCGCGCGGCGTGCCGCGCGTCCTCGCAGAGGTCGCCGACGAGGTAGGCGACGGTCGGGTTGTGGCCGACGAGCGCGAGATCGCCCTCGCCGGGATCGGCGTCGGCGAGCGACGCGAGCACCTCGTCGGTGTCGACGTCGCGCGCGCCGTTGTACAACGAGGGGTCGACGACGCCGCGCGCGGCGAGGCCGGTCCCTGCGATCCCGAGCTCGAAGGTCTCGAGCGTCCTGGCGGCATCCGAGACGACCACGGTCGCCGCGAGGTCGGCCAGCGGCCCGGCGCCCTCGGTCCACGCCCGCAGGGCGGCGGCCTGCGCCCTGCCGCGCGAGCTGAGTCGACGACCGTGGTCGCCGCGCGGGGAGTCCCGCTCTGCCTTGGCGTGTCGGATCACGATGAGCCGGCGCACCCCGCGAGTCTCGCAGAGATCGCTCCGGGTGCCCCCGAGGACCTAGCGTGTCGACTTAGCGATGCACCACCTCTCGTACCTCCACGCGATCCTGATGGGCCTGCTCCAGGGCGTGACCGAGCTGTTCCCGGTCTCGAGCCTCGGCCACAGCGTCATCATCCCGGCGCTGCTCGGCTGGAACGACCTCGTCGGCAAGCAGGCCGCCTCGGAGAGCTTCTACCTGGCGTTCATCGTCGGCATCCACGTGGGGACCGCGGTCGGGCTCATGGTCTTTTACTGGCGCGACTGGGTGCGCATCATCGCGGCGTTCTTCACGACGCTGCGCACCCGCCGGGCCGAGTCGCCCGACGAGCGGTTCGCCTGGCTGCTGATCTTCGCCACGATCCCCGTGGGCCTCGTCGGCCTGGTCTTCGAGCACAAGTTCCGCGTGCTGTTCGCCAAGCCCCTCGCCGCGTCGGTCTTCCTGTTCATCAACGGGCTCATCCTGCTCGGCGGCGAGATCGTCCGGCGGCGCACGCTCGAGCACGACGGGAGGCTGCGCGCGCGCAGGGGACGCCACGTCGCGGTCGCCGACGCCGAGGCCGGCGGGTTCCGGCACCTCGACACGCTCTCGTACGGCCGCGGCACGCTGGTCGGCAGCTCCCAGGTCCTCGCCCTGTTCGCCGGCATCAGCCGGTCGGGCGTGACGATGGTCGCGGGGCTGCTCGAGGGCCTCGACCACGAGGACGCCGCGCGGTTCAGCTTCATGCTCGCGACCCCGGTGATCTTCCTCGCCGGGATGCTCAAGCTCCCGGACCTCCTCGGCCCGCTCGGCAACGGCATCCGGACCCAGACGGTCCTCGCGTCGATCGCCGCGGGCATCGCGGCGTGGGCGTCGGTCAAGTTCCTCGTGCGGTGGTTCCAGACCAAGACGCTGTGGCCGTTCGGGATCTACTGCCTGCTCGCCGGGGCCGCGTGCACCGTGTACTTCGGCTGGTTCTACACCGCCTGAGGGCGGCTACGCCTCGACGGGGCGCCGCCCGTCGAGTGCCCGACCCAGGGTCGCGTCATCGGCGAACTCGAGGTCGCCGCCCACCGGCAGCCCGCTGGCGGGACGGGTGACGAACACCCCGATCGTCGAGAGCACCTTGGACAGGTACATCGCGGTCGCGTCGCCCTCGACGTTGGGGTTCGTGCACAAGATGACCTCCTTGACCACGCCGTCGCCGACGCGCTCGAGGAGCTCGGCGATGCGCAGCTGGTCGGGGCCGACGCCCTCGAGCGGGCTGAGCGCCCCGTGCAGCACGTGGTAGGTGCCCCGGAACGCGCCGGAGCGCTCGACGGCGACCACGTCGCGAGGGTCCTCGACCACGCAGATGATCGAGGCGTCGCGCCGCTCGTCGCCGCAGACCTCGCACCGGCCCGACGCGTCGGCCACGTTGCAGCAGATGTCGCACAGCGAGGTCTGCTCGCGCATGGCGACGAGCGCGGCGGCAAGGCGCCGCGCGTCCTCCTCGGGCCGGCGAAGCAGGTAGAAGGCAAGGCGCTGGGCGGACTTGGGCCCGATCCCGGGCAGCTTTCCCAGCTCGTCGATCAGGGCGCGGAGCGGTTGGGGGTACACCTAGGCGCTGACCTCGGTCGCGCCGGGGAAGGCGTCGAGCACCCGCGCGGCGGCGACCGACTCGTTGTCCGGCGCCGCCCCCGCGTCCATCTCCTCGAGGTCGACCTCGATGGGGTTGACCTCCTCTTCGCGCGGGGCCGCGGCGGGCGCCTCCTCGACGACGAGCGTGACGCGGACCGGGACCGAGAAGTGCTCCGTCAGCGCGGCCTCCACCTCGCTGCGCTTGCGGTCGCAGTGCTCGCGCTGCGCCTCGTTCGCCACCGCGAACGTGCACCCGGCGCCGTCGGCGTCAGTGAAGCGCCCGGTCGAGTACAGCGCCCGAGCCCGCGGGGACAGCTTCGGCAGGATCGCGTCGGCCCACGCGAGGGTGAGCGCGTCGCGATCCGGCCCCGCGACCGACGGCGCGTCGCGCTCGGTGGCCCCAGGCGCCACGGGCGCCGCGGGCGCGGCCGCCTCTGGCGGTGCCGCGGCGGGCTGCGGCGGCGCCTCGCGCGGCGCGTGCTTCGTCGCGCGCAGCTCGCCGAGCCGGGGGCGCGCCGCTGTCGGTGTCGCGGGGGCGGCAGCAGGCCCGGGGCTCGATGCCGTGCGCTCGAGCCGATCGACGCGCTCGAGGAGCGCGGCGGGCGAGGGATCGAGCTCGGGGCGCGCCAGTCGGACCAGTGCGATCTCCAAGACGACCGACGGGTCGGGCGCGTCGCGCATCTCGACCATCGCGCGTCCGATCGACTCGAGGCCGCGCACCGTGCGGGCGAGGCCGAGGGACTCCCCCAGCGCGGCGAGTCGGTCGCGGTCGGCCCCCGAGGACTCCGCGACGCTCGGGGCGAGCTGGAGCAAGAAGGCCTGGCGGAGCTCGACGCAGGCCTCGGTCGCGAGCTGCGACGCGCTCCACCCGGCCGCCTGCAGTGTCGCGAGCGCGACGAGCACGTCCGTCGCCCGGTCCTCGGCGACCGCCTCGAACAGCTCGTCGAACGCGGGGCGGACGTCGTCGGCCTCCCCCGAGGCCGCGACCTGGTCCAGCGCCGAGAGCGCGTCGCGCGCCGAGCCGTGCCCGCGGCGCACCGCGGCATCGAGGGCGTCGTCGGCGACGTCGAGTCCCGCGGCGGCGCGGATGTCGTCGAGCAGACCGTGGAGCGTCTCGCCCGACAGCAGCCGGAACTCGAGGTGCTGGGTCCGGCTGCGCAGGGTCGCAGGCACCTTCTGGGGGTCCGTCGTCGCCAGGACGAACACGACGTGCGGCGGCGGCTCCTCGACGGTCTTGAGCAGCGCGTTGGCGGCCGCCGCCGAGAGCATGTGGACCTCGTCGACGATGTAGACCTTCCAGCGGCCCGGGGTGCCCAGGGCGGCGTGGTTGACCAGGTCGCGGATCGCGTCGACGCCGTTGTTCGACGCGGCGTCGAGCTCGGTGACGTCCAGCGAGGTCCCCCTGGTGATCTCCACGCAGCTGTGGCACGTGCCGCAGGGCTCGCCGTCGCTCGGGTGCTCGCAGTTCAGCGCCTTGGCGAGGATCCGCGCGGAGGACGTCTTGCCGGTCCCGCGCGGGCCGCTGAACAGGTAGGCGTGCGCGACGCGGTCGGTCGCCACCGCGGTGCGCAGCGCGCGCACGACGTGGTCCTGGCCGCGCAGCTCGCCGAAGGTGCCCGGCCGGAACCGGCGGTACAGGGACGTGACGCCGTCGAGACTTGCCTGGGCCACCGCGTCCGCTGCCATCGCCGCGATGCTACCGGCGACCCTGTGACCGCGGCCGCGAGGCGCCGCGTCGCTAGACGAACGGGCGTGGCGGCTCGGGGCCCCGTCGCGGTGGCGGCGCGACGAGGTGCTCTGGAGGGGCCTGCTCGATGAAGTCGAAGGTCCCCGCCGGCGCGCTGGCGGCGCGGCCCTGGGTGAGCGTCATGAGGTCGAGCCCCTCCCGACGCACCCGCAGGTCCACGTAGAGCACCGTCACGAAGGCACACGACAGCGGGACCACGACGACGAGACTCGCCAGCTGGAGCACGAAGGTGCGCACGAAGGCGTGCAGCGCGGGGCCCCCCGAGGACACCGTGATGGCGGTGACGAGGTTGGCCACGACGGTCGCGGCAAGCGTGATCGCCCCGATGATCAGTCCGAACAGCAGGATCATCCCGAACAGCGGCCACCACGCGCCGCGGACCAGCCGCCACGACCGACGGAGCGCCGAGGTCCCGCGCGCGCCCTCGAACATGAGCGCGGGAAGGGAGAACCTCGTGAGCACCGAGAACCAGATCCACCCCGCGTAGAGCGCGGGGGCGTAGAGCCCGACGAGCACCCAGCCGAGCACGCCGACGTGGAGTCGCGCGAAGCTGAGCGCGAGCACCGCGACGACGAGGCCCGCGGCGAGCTCGACCGCGTTGATGAGGGCCACGATCCACAGGACCGGCACGATGCCCCGGAGCCCGCCGAGGACGCCCCGCCACGACGAGGCGATGCCCTGGAACGACTCGGCGTAGCGGCGGTAGGCGATCGCGACGACCGGGATCGTCACGAGGACGCCGGCGAGCGCGCTGAGCGCGGTGGCCGTCGCGGTGAAGCGCAGGTTGGCCCAGTGAAGCGTCGTGGCCCCGAAGGCGTCTCGAACGACCAGGGCGTGCGACGCGTCGAGTAGGTTCGCAGACTCCCACGCGCTCAGCAGGGCCATCACCGTGCCGAGGACGACGGCGAGCAGGGCCGTGGCGGGCAGCAGGGGGGCGAAGTTGGCACCCCAGAGTCGAAACGAGGAGCCGATCCTGTCGCCGACGGTGCGCGGACGCAGCACCGGCGCGACGCCGGGCGTCACGTCGGCTCGGGGCACGTCGTCGCGATGGTCTCGGGGACGTGATCCGCTCGTCGCGACGCCATGGAACCCCCTCGTCGTCGAGAGGCTATCGACGTGCGGCGCCGGTGACGGAGTACTCGGGCGACGGACACGACGCGACGCGGGCGACCGGGGCCCGAAGCGGTGGCCAGGCTGGCTGCGGCACCCGGTGCAACCTGCTGAGAGCTGCTGCCTTCCGGCCCTGACCCGATTCACAGGCGCCCGTCGCGCAGGACCCGGCCACCGCTTCGGACCTCGGTCGCACGAACACTACCGCGGCGCCGACGCGTCGAGCCCTGCGAGGGGGCTCGTCTAGCCTGTGGGGCCGCCGCAAGGCGGCAAGGAGGAGTGCGAGAGCGGCCGAATCGGCACGATTGGAAATCGTGTGTGGGGCAACCCACCGTGGGTTCAAATCCCACCTCCTCCGCCATTGGCCCTCGGGCCGTCCGCGCCCGACGCGGTCGCGACCACCGTTGGTTCCCAGGTCTCGACTGCTCTTGGCACATAGGGTGCGGTTCGGTTCCTGGCGTCGTCCACTGGGGAGGGATCGTGTCGAGGAAGCATCCCGCAAGAAGGTCGTTGGTGCCCCTCGGGGCCTTCGCGATCGCGTTGGCATCGGTGACCACCTCGGCGTGGGCTGCCCCCGGTCAAGCGCCGGGCAAGGCCGCCACCGCCGCGAAGACGTCGTCGCTCGTGTCGATCGCGGCGGGCCACGCGCATGCCTGCGCCGCGAGCGCGGCCGGATCGGCGACGTGCTGGGGTGCGAACGCGAGCGGTCAGCTCGGCGACGGGCTGACGAAGTCGACGGACCTCCCCGTCGCGGTCCGGGGTCTCGGGGGTGTCGCCGAGGTGGCGACCGGCTACGCGCACACCTGCGCGGTGACCCGCGGCGGGGCCGTGTGGTGCTGGGGTGCGAACGCGAGCGGTCAGCTCGGCGACGGGCTGACGAAGTCGGCGAGCAAGCCCGTCGTGCTCGGGGGTCTCAGCGGCGTCACGCGGGTCGCGACCGGCTACAAGAGCTCGTGCGCCATCGCGGCCACCGGGACCGTGTGGTGCTGGGGCGCGAACGCGAGCGGTCAGCTCGGCGACGGAGTCACCGCGAGCGCGACGTCCCCGGTGCAAGCCCTGCGACTCGACGGCGTCTCGGCGGTGGCGGCAGGCGACTCGAGCACCTGCGCGCTCCTCGGCGGCGGCGCCGTCTCGTGCTGGGGCTCGGACGCATTCGGCCAACTCGGCGACGGGCACACGTCGAACCTCCTGGCGCCCCGCTTCTACCCCGGCCAGCCGGTGGGCGTGGTCGCGGTCTGGGAGAACGCCTCGGCGCGCGTCACGTGGTCAGCCCCCGCGAGTGACGGGGGGGCGCCGATCTCGGCCTACACGGCCGTGGCGTCGCCTGGGGGCGCCTCGTGCACCACCTCGGCGACGTCGTGCGTCGTCGCCGGGCTCACCAACTGGCAGTCGTACTCGTTCAGCGTGTCGGCGACGAACGTGCTCGGCGCGGGGAGTCCGTCGAGTGCCTCAGCTCCGGTCACCCCGGCCGTCGCGCAACTGCGAACCGCAGGTCCGTACCAGTTCGCCACTCCTTCGGCGGTTGCGACGGACGGAACGGACGTGTGGGTCGCCAATGCGTCGACCAACTCGGTGACCGAATTCACCGCGTCGAGCCACGACCTCGTCCGTGTCATCTCCGGCACCAACTTCGGCTTCGACAGACCCACGTGCCTCGCGCTTGCGGGCCCGAACATCTGGGTGGGCAACTCGCTCGGCAACTCGATCACGGAGTTCGACGCGGCGACGGGCGCGCTCATCCGCACCGTCGCAGGTGGGTCCTACGGCTTCGACGCTCCTGCGGCGATCGCCTTCGACGGTGCGAACCTGTGGGTCGCCGACTCCGCATCCAACTCCGTCACGGAACTGCTCGCCTCGACCGGCCAGTGGGTCCGCACGGTCTCGGGCGGCGCCTACGGCTTCAGCGGCCCGAGCGCACTGGCCTACGACGGCACGAACCTCTGGGTGACCAACGAGGCCGGCAACTCGGTCACCGAGCTCGCGACCACCGATGGCTCGTGGGTCCGCACGCTGTCCTCGCAGCCGTTCAACCTCGACGGACCCGCCGGGATCGCCTACGACGGCACGAACCTCTGGATCACCAACTCGATCACGGGCACTCTCACCGAGATCGCGGCCGCGACCGGCACGCTGGTCAGGTGGATCGTCGGGAACTCCTACCAGT
>Ga0209698_10003737_pt1 | contig 16811 bp, 12 predicted proteins | sample LitLauG_LLR_2012_FD_187203 | JGI IMG/M metagenome (GOLD analysis project Ga0209698, IMG submission 187203) | Freshwater sediment microbial communities from Pennsylvania, USA - Little Laurel Run_MetaG_LLR_2012 (SPAdes) (version 2) | ecosystem: Environmental > Aquatic > Freshwater > Creek >...
CCGCGATAGCGGCCGAGGTAGCACGCATCGTGAAACACAACACTCTGCCCGTCGTTAGCCGACGGCAGTTTGTCTTGAAAGCGTGCCAGTAACTCAGTACTGTGCTCGATGGCAATGTTGGCACCGTGCTCCTTCCAGTCGGTGCCGATGGTGCGCACGCAGTGCGGGCAAATCGACACCATCTTAAGCACCTTGCTCTCGTTGATCTGCTCAAGGTTCTGCTGCGCGAGTTCGCCGAACAGGTAGTCGTTGCCCAGACGCCGCACCGGATCGCCCGAACACTTCTCTTGCTTCAGAACGCCAAAGCTGATGCCTAGGTACCGCAGCACCTCGGCCAGCGCTAGCACAATCTTGCGGCCATTCGGGTCGTAAGAACCCAGGCAGCCCATCCACAGGCAGTATTCCTGCGAGCCATCGAAATACGGCAGATTGTTTTTCTCGATAAATTTCTGCCGCTCCGAGGGAGCGAATCCCAGAGCGTTGCCCTGGCGCTCGAGCGTCACAAAGAAGTCGCTGCCGTGAGTGTTGTCCCACTTGCCGGTATTCACCGCGCCGCGGCGCAAGCCCACAATCATGGGCAGATGCTGAATGCCGACTGGACACTGGTATTCACATGCGCCGCAGGTGGTGCACTGGAACGCCGCCTCCATCGAGAGGTGCTTGCCGAGCAGCAACTCGCTGCTCTTGGGGCCAAACTCGTTCAGGTAGTGGCGCGTGCCGAGAATGATTTCCTTGGGGTTGAGAACTTTTCCTGTAGTGTTGGCCGGACAATTTTCGGTACAGCGACCGCACTCGACGCAGCTATAAGCTTGCAGGCTGGCGATGCGGGTCAGATCTTTGCCGCTGTCGAGGCCGAAATCTTCGTCGCCCACGAGCGGCGGGATGCGGCTGAATCCGTCGCGCTCCAGAAATATCGTGAACGGGCTGAGCACCAAGTGCATGTGTTTGGTCTTGGGAATGAGCGGAAGAAAGACCAGCAACAGCAGCGTGTGCGACCACCAGAGGGCCAATCCGGCAGTCGTACCTTCTGGTAGCCAGAAGCTGGCGAGGTAGGTGACCATCAGGCCGAAGATGAGAAATGCGATCAGGCCAGACTCGGGCGAAAGCGGTTCCAACGCTTTGGGCCGGATGACGAAGCGGCGAAACGCCAAACCGGCGATCGAAATGGCCACGGCCACGGCGAACACAGCCACGAAGTAGAAATAGAAGCGCCCGAAGCCTTCGCGGGACAAGAAACCCAGGCCAAACGCGCTGGCGAGATGGTTCAGCGTGACCGGTCCGAAGACGCAGAATCCCCAAAACACGAAGGCGTGGGCCAGGCCGGGCAACGGGCGCTGAGCGATGACGAGAGATTGCGCACCTACCTCCCACAGTAGTCTTCGAATGCGCGGGCCCAGGGGCTGAAGTTGGAAATCGGCGTCGGGCTTCGACTCGAGAATGATGTGCAGCGCGCGGCCGAACTTTCGCCAGAAAAGGTAGATGGAAGTGAAGAGGGCAAGCAGAAGGACGATGCGTCCCGTCCAGTTCATGGCAGGTCTCCGAGCAACGAGACAGTCTAACTCAGCGAGTCTAGGTGCGCACGCGCGCGGCGGCGGGATGCCGGTAAAGCTACTTGGCCACGGATTCTCACGAATTAACGACTCGACCGGAAATCCCCACTTCTCGCAAAGAGCGCGAGAAATGGGGCACCCGGTTTTCTTTTTCCGCCTTAGGACCGAACTGACGCGACGAGTTTATGAACCACGTCCTCATCGGTGAGTTGCTCGTAGGCATGTTCACCGTGGAGCGACTCATCGAGGCCAATCTCCTCTGATACCTCACTGACTTTCACCGTGGTGAACGCATCAATGATGCGCAGCATGGCATAGGTAAACGCGAACGCCCAAACCGACGAGAACGTGACTGCTGTTACCTGCTTCAGCAGGAAGACCGGGTCGCCGTAGAGCAATCCGTTGGCGCCCTCGGGATTGAATTGCTTGTTGGCGAAGATGCCCAGCATCACGATTCCCAGGAATCCGCCTACGCCGTGTACTCCCCAAACGTCGAGTGCGTCATCCCATTGCAGCTTGTTTTTCATTTCAACGGCGTAGTAGCACACCACGCCCGAAACGATCCCGATGATCACCGCCGTGGTGGGAGAAACGTAGCCCGCGGCTGGAGTTACGGTAGCCAGTCCGGCGACGGCGCCGGTGAGCAGGCCCAGGAACTTAGGCTTCTTCTCGTTCAGCCATGCCACTAACAGCCATGCGACCGCGGCGAAGGACGCGGCAACATCGGTATTCAGGAAGGCCGTGGCGGTGACGGAATCCACGCGCATTTCACTGCCGGCGTTGAAACCGTACCAGCCGAACCACAGCAAGCCCGTGCCCAGAGCGACCAGCGGAATGCTGTGCGGGCCGCGGTCCTGCACGCGGCGTTTGCCCACATAAATCACAGAAGCCAGGGCCGCGATACCGGCAATGTTATGGACCACGATGCCGCCGGCAAAGTCCTTGACGCCCCACTGCTGGAGGAATCCTCCGCCCCACACCATGTGGACGAACGGGAAATAGACGAAGGTCAACCATCCCGTCAGGAACAGCATGTAAGCCTTGAAGGTGACGCGGTTGGTGAACGCGCCGGAGATAAGCGCGGGAGTGATGATGGCAAACATCATTTGATAAGCGATGAACACGAATGCAGGAATGGTGTCGTTGGGCGACGGCGTACTGAGATTAATGCCGCGCAGGAACGCGTAGTGGAAATTTCCGATGACTCCGTGCCAGTCGCCGCTGAAGCACAAAGAATACCCGTAGATGTACCAGATGACGGTGGTCCAGCCCATGGAAACGAAACTCTGAATCATGATGGCTAGGACGTTCTTGCGGCCCACCAGGCCGCCATAAAAGAACGCAAGTCCGGGCGTCATCAACATGACCAGGCTGGTGCATAGAATCATGAAACCGGTGTTGCCGGTGTCCAGATGGAGCATGCAATCCTCCGACCGAGATGTAAGAGATGTAGCTCGCGGACGGCGAGCAGGGGTCCGAACTGGAATTCCCGCGCCGGGTGGAGGGCCCCTGAGACCCAGGCTGCGCGGAAAGCGCTATTACAGTCAGAGGCTGAACCAGGGCTGGAAAAAACTCAGTGAGATATGTCACGGCATGCTGTGACGGCAGACACGCAGGTCTGGCATCCGGAAGCCGTCTATTGACGGTGCGATGGGATGGGCTATGCTGTTTCCCGAGGAAAACATGAACCCGAAGCCAATCCGATGGATGACGCCAATCCTATGTGCTGTACTGCTGCCTGTATGGACGCTTGCCCAGCAACCCGCGCCGACTCCCTCCATTCCCTCCACCGGCTTCGCCGGCCTCGATAAGTACCGGGCATCGAGGATCGCCGTCTTCACCGACGACTACGGACAGTTGGCGCGTTATCGCGATGCCGACGCGGCGCTCGGCCCTCCGGCGGCGGGCGAGAATCGCGTCGTGTTCTTTGGCGACTCCATCACCGATATCTGGAAGCTGGCGGAGTATTTCCCGGGCAAGCCGTACGTCAATCGCGGCATCGGCGGCCAGACCACGCCTCAGATGCTAGTGCGATTCCGCGAGGACGTGATTGACCTGCATCCCAAGGTGGTCGTGATCCTGGCGGGTACTAACGATATTGCCGGCAACACCGGGCCCATGCGCAATGAAGCCATCGAAGCCAACTTGACTTCGATGGCGGAGTTGGCGCGCGTGCACGGCATCCACGTCGTATTCTCGTCGGTGCTGCCGGTGCACAACTACACCGAGAAGTCGAAGGATTTCTTTGCCCAGCGTCCGTCGGCAAGAATTCTCGAGCTCAACACCTGGCTTAAGGAATACTGCGCCAAGAACGGCGTCGAGGACCTCGACTACTTCTCGGCGCTGGTGGACGACAAAGGCCTGCTGAAGAAGGAACTGGCGGACGACGGCCTGCATCCGAATGCTGCCGGGTACAAGATCATGGCGCCGCTGGCGGAGACGGCGATCGCTAAGGCGATGAAGTAGTTGATGGTCGTCGCTAACTGAAGTTCTTAAAGGCTCTGAAGGTCGCTCGTCGCCAGGCGACCGTTTATAATGAAACCTGAGTTTCCGACCGCTTTTGCCTTGGGCATACCCAGGCGGTAGCGGCGAGGGATGGCTGTTCTTTGCGTCCTCCGCGAATTCTTAGAGTACTTTGGGGTTAGAGCTTCTAACCGCGAAGGTTCGCAAATGAATCGCTAAGTTCGCAAAGAAGATCTTCCCGAGGGTGCTGGTGGGAACGCCGGCGCCTCCCGGTCCGCGAGGACCATTGGAAAGGAAACAGCCGCAGGGATTGTCCCGCCTGTTCGTCTCCTTTCCCGAGAAACTTGTAGCCGCTGGCGCTATCCAATCGCTATGGTTGCTCTTCACGACAAGTTCGGGCGCGCCATCACCGACCTGCGGATTTCCATCACCGACCGCTGCAACTACAAGTGTGTGTACTGCCGCACGGGGAATGAAGGAGCGCTCTATGGCGACCTGCCGTTCGCGGACTATCTGCGCATGGCGCGCGTGCTGGTCGGGATGGGAATCACGAAAGTTCGCCTGACCGGCGGCGAGCCGTTGTTGCGCAATGGCGTCGTGGAGTTTGTGCGTGAACTGGCAAGGCTGCGCAAGTCAAACGGAAACAGTGAGCCACTCGACATCGCTCTCACGACCAACGGGCATCTGCTCGCCGACCTCGCGCAGCCACTGAAGGATGCGGGCCTTACCCGCGTTACGGTATCGATGGATGCCGTCGATCCCGACCGCTTTGCGCGCATCACGCGTGTGCCGAACGGATATGACCACGTGCTCGCGGGCATCCGCGCGGCGCGCCGGGCCGGGCTGTGGCCGCTGAAGGTGAATTGCGTGCTGATGCGCGGCTTTAACGAAGACCAGATCATCCCCTTCGGGATGTTCGCGCGGGAAGAGGGCGTGACCGTGCGCTTTATCGAGTTCATGCCGCTGGAAGAGGGGCGAACCTGGGCGCCTTCGACGGTGGTTACGCTGGATGAGATTCTGGCCCGTATGGCCGAGTACCGCCCGCTGGTGGAGATTCCGCATGCGCGTTCGGAAACGGCGCGGCGCTACCGCTTCGACGACGGCGTCGGCGAGGTCGGAATTATTGCGCCGGTTTCCCATCCATTCTGCGGGCATTGCAGCCGCATTCGCATTACCAGTGACGGCAAGATTCGCACCTGCCTGTTTTCGGTGTGGGACCACGACCTGCACGCGCAGATGCGCCGCGGCGCGAGTGACGAAGAGTTAGAGGAGTTCATTCGCGGAGTGGTGGCGAAGAAAGAGGAGCGTCACCACATCGGCGAGCCGGATTTCGTGCCAGCTTCGCGGACGATGGTGCACATTGGGGGCTGATTGTGCTCGTAGAGACGTGGCTAGCTACGTCTTGCTGGCAGCATTTTCGATGATGGCGAGAGAGACGTTGCAAGCAACGTCTCTACGACTAAGATTGTGATCGTGGGACGGAAATACTTGCTCTTGGTTACAATCGGTTGTTGGCTCTTGGCGTCTGCCGCGCCCTGCCACTCGCAATCCTCCACCTACCTCGGTTTCGACCGCAACGAATATCCCGGCGACGCGAATCTCAACCCCCTGCGGGAGACGTTTGCTTACACTGGCTACTGGCTCAACAATCCTCCGGGGGAGTCGTCGAACACGTGGGCCGGCCACCGTCCGGCGGTTGAATCCGCAGGATTCGGGTTCCTCGTCCTGTTCAACGGACGGCTGTATGCCGAATTGAAGACTGTCGCGCGCGCGACGCGGCGTGGCCAGTCGGATGCGCAGGCCGCGGCTGCCGCGGCGCGGCGCGAGGGCTTCCCGCGCGCGACCATCATTTTTCTCGATCAGGAGCAAGGCGGACGAATGCTGCCGGAGCAGAAGGCTTACATCTACGCCTGGGTGGACGGCGTGACCGCGGCTGGATTCCGCGCCGGCGTTTACTGCTCGGGCATGCCTTCGCCGGATGAGGGGCATATTGTCACCGCTGAAGATATCCGCGAGCACGCGAGCGAGGGCGCTCGCGCCACACGGCAGATTGTCTACTGGGTCACCAACGACGCTTGCCCGCCATCGCCCGGGTGCGTGTTCCCGCAGCACCCGCCAACTCCGGCGCAGAGTGGCGTTGGCTTCGCCGAGGTCTGGCAGTTTGCGCAGTCTCCGCGCCGCAACGATGTTGCCGCGTACTGTACCAGCTACAGCCGCGACGGAAATTGCTATCCCCCAGGAGCGTTCGCCGCGCAGAGGCTGCACATGGACGTGAACACGGCCACGTCGTCTGATCCTTCGCACGGTCGGACCCGCTGAAGCGCTCCCCTCGGCTCTCCCCGCGGTTTTACCCTGAGTGCACAAAACGGCGGCGGTCCGATACTCCCGTTCAAACGAATTTGTAAGGAACTTCGATTTTCACCTTCCTCAAACAGGTTTGCTCCATCATTAAATCGTACGAAGGTCAGACGCAAAGAAATCCATCAGGAGAATTCACCGAATGAAACGCATCGCACTTGCTTTTGCACTCTCCCTGCTGACACTGTCGCTTACTGCGAGCGCGGGCAGCATGGGCAAGAAAGACATTGTGGAAACGGCCGTGGCCGCGGGCAATTTCAAAACACTCGGTGCCGCTCTGCAGGCCGCTGGACTGATTGACGCGCTCAAGGGGCCGGGGCCGTTCACCGTATTCGCGCCGACAGACGAGGCATTCGCCAAACTGCCGGCCGGCACCGTCGACGAACTGCTCAAGCCTGAAAATCACGACAAGCTGGTCGCAATCCTGACCTACCACTTAGTGGCCGGCGACGTCCTGGCCAAGGATGTGGTGAAACTGCACGAAGCCAAGACCGTGAACGGCAAGGACGTGAAGATCACGGTGGCAGGCGGCAAGGTCATGGTCGACAACGCCAACGTGGTCAAGACCGACATCAAGTGTTCCAACGGAGTCATTCACGTCATCGACTCCGTAATTCTTCCGCAATAACTCTCCTTGCGGAAGGCGCCTTGCTCTGGCGGCTGAGAACATCGTTTCCCAGCCGCATTTTTCTTGCCTGGGGTGGCGCGGTGCGCTCGCAACAGAACCAGTGCGCCAGACGTCCATTATCTGCATTAGAATAGAGCCATTCCCATGTCAGACCGTAACTTCACTCTCGATGAAGCGCAGTCACTCCTTCCCGTGCTCGAATCGCTGCTGCGCACCGCGATTGCCGGCAAAAAGGTGATGGAGGAATTTGAGGCCGAGCACCAGGAATTAAATCACCGCATCTTTCTGAACGGCGGCACGCATGTCGACGTTGTTCCCTTGGCGCGGCGCAAGGCCGAACGCCAGAAAGCCGAACAGCGCGCCAAGGACGCAATCGCTGAAATTGACTCCATCGGAGTGCAGGTGAAGGACCTCGATATCGGTCTACTCGATTTCCCCTGCGAAGTTGAAGGCGAGATTATTCTGCTCTGCTGGAAACTGGGCGAGACCTCCATTACCCACTGGCACGGAACACAGGAAGGATTCGCCGGCCGCAAACCCATCGACGCACGGATCGCCCGCGGCCGGAAGGCGAACTAGTTCTGCGTCTTCTGTGTGGGGCAATTCCCGCGTGGCCTCCGATACAATTCCTCTCACAACCAAGCACTTCCGAGCGGGCATGGGACTTGCCGCGAACGTGCACATTCCAAAATAGTTCTGGCTCCGTGCAACATACCCCAAGTTGCAGTGTTTACAGGAGAGGAACGTAATGGCGCCATTTGCTGGATTTTGCGCCAAAATGATGGCTCACGCCGCAAGTTACTTGTGCGGCATGTGTGATCAAGGGGTAAGCGAAATGAAGATGAATCGATCGGTAGCGCGCTGGTTGTTGTTGGCAGTGATTCTAATGAGCTTTTCCGCTGCGTCGTTTGCGCAGATCGCGGTGGGCATCTCGGTTCGCATTGGTCCGCCGGCCCTGCCGGTGTATGCCCAGCCCATCTGTCCGGGACCGGGCTACTTTTGGACGCCGGGCTATTGGGCCTGGAATGACGACGATGGCTACTACTGGGTTCCCGGAACCTGGGTGGTGGCACCCGTGGGTATGCTCTGGACTCCCGGATACTGGGGTTGGAGCGAGGGATTGTATCTATGGCACGGCGGATATTGGGGACCGCACATCGGTTTCTATGGCGGGATTAACTACGGATACGGTTACGGCGGCGTGGGCTTCGGCGGCGGCGAGTGGCGCGGGGGATCGTTCTACTATAACCGCTCCGTGAGCAACGTCAGCGTCACCAACGTGACCAACGTCTACAACAAGACAGTGATCGTGAACAACACGACCGTCAGCAACGTCAGCTACAACGGTGGCACCGGCGGCGTGAGGGCCGAACCGACGCGGGAGGAGCGGAACGCAGAGCACGAGCAGCACACTGCACCGCTATCCACACAAAGGCAGCACGAGCATCTGGCCGGTCAAAACAAAGAGAACTTCGCCCGCGTGAATCAGGGCAAACCGGCGATTGCGGCGACTGGCAAAGCAGGCGACTTCAGCAGCCACTCCGCCATTCCGGCGAGGGCGGCGGGCGCAGCGTATCATCCGCCGGCCATGTCGCCGAAAGAGGCGCGCGGTCCGGCGGTCGCGGGAAATCATCCGCTCACCCCGGCGAATTCGAACAACGCCAACCGTTCGACCGGTGGCGCCAAGACGAGCCCACAGGAAAAGTCCAATCAGGGGTTCCGGCCATTTACCCCGCCATCGAAGAGCGGAGCGGGGGGCACGGCGGCAGGGAATCAGAGTCATCCAAACGCCAGCCGGACGGTCGGCAGTTCCACGCCGAGCCCGCAGAGCAAGTCCAATGAAGGATTCCGGCCGTTTAATCCGCCTTCGAAGGGCGGTTCCGGAAACGTGGGAGGGGGGAATCAAAACCATACGAACGAGACTCGGGTAAATGAGGCCCGTCCACAGAATCAGTCCCGTCCGGAAACTGCTTCGCGCCCCATGCCGCAACCGAAGCCGAGCGCGCCGCGGCCTGAGGTCCACAAGTCGAGCCCGCCTCCGCCCAAGGCCCCTCCCAAGGAAGAGCACCATAAGGGCAGGTAGAAGTGGGGTAGGCTAGTAATCCGGTGGCCAGCGGCTGGTTGAAGCGCTGGCCACTTTTCAGGGACCGACACCCAGCGGGGGCATCTTTGTTCGAGAGCAAAGAAGCAGGTCCGGGACGGTCGTAGTCTGAGAACATCGGTTCTCCCCCAAAAAACCTGCTGACGGATGAATCTGTGCAAGCCAGCACGAATACCTCGTTCTATTCGGGAAAGAGCTTGTGCAGCGGTCTGTCTGGAGTTATCCAACAACTGACTCGCAGAGGTGATGGCCAAAGCGGATAGAAACTGGTTCAGCGCCGCGGGTTCAAGTACTGCCGTGCGCGGCGGGCGAAATCGTCTCTGCTACAATTTTTTGAAAGGGTTTGCAGGCAGGATAAGCCGAGCTGGCGTGCCCAAGGAGCCGTAACAAATATGCCCTCAATGACGTCCAAACCGCGCTTGATCTGCGCCTTCGCCGCACTGGCCACATTAGCCTTGGCTGTGAGCTGCCGGGGGTTCTTTGTGAAGCCAACAGTCAGCTCAATTGCGGTTGGGCCCGCGTCGCCGACCATCGACGTAGGCGCTACCAACAACACGGTGCAAATGACTGCATTCGCTACCTACAACGATGGCAGTACGGGCAACGCTTCTGTCAATTGGAGTATCAGTCCCAGCGACGGGTCAATTGCCACGATCAGTGCCACCGGGTTGGTGAAATCGGTGAGTACCGGCAGTGCGACGGTCACCGCAACTTCCAATCAGAATCCGACCATAACCGGGCAGCAAACCGTTACCGTGAGCATCTGTGTACAGTCGATCCAGGTCAAGCCGTCGAGTCCGCCCGCATTGACTTTCCTGGGGAACAATTCAAGTGATCCCCTGACCGCGACCGGGACGCCGTGCGGCGGGGGTTCCCCGGTTGACCTGACTACTGTCGCTACCTGGAACTCGAGCAATACGAACTTGGCGACGGTGTCGGCGGGCGTGGTGACCGAAGTGACGAATAACACAGCGACCGGTACTGTAAACATTACCGCCTCGTCGGGTAGTGTAACGAGCAACGTGGTGACTATACAGGTCGGGCCGTAACCGGACGGGCGAACGGTCCGCCACTCCGCGAAAGGCTTTTACTGCAAAATCGAATCAGGTGCCTCGCTTCTCGCGTTTTTTTTGCGGGAAGGGAGGCCTGTGACTTTGCCCCCCGGTCACTCAGCTATCTCTCCATCGATTGTGATTCGAGTCACATTCCGTTACGGCTTCTCGTGGGATGATCCGCCATCGGAACATCCATGCCGGAGAACACCGTAATCCAGACAGCGGATTTGTCTGCAGGGCAACGCGACGAGCGGGAGTTGCACGCGGCGCGATTTGCCATGCGATTATCGTTGGCGGTTGGCGTCTTGATGCTGCTGGGCAAGACGACGGCGTATTACATGACCGGATCGGCAGCGATCCTGTCGGACTTCGCTGAATCGGTAGTGCACGTCATCGCGGTGGCATTTGCGGCATTCAGCCTGCGGCTGAGCACGAAGCCGGCCCGTCCGACGTTCCTCTACGGATACGAGCGAATAGCCTTTTTCTCCGCTGGATTCGAAGGAGCCATGATCGTCGTGGCCGCCATCTGGATTCTGGTGGAGGCGGTCGAGAAATGGCTGGCCGGGCTGCCCCTGGAGCACCTGGGATCGGGCGCTGTGCTGCTGCTTGCGGCCGGCTTGCTGAATGCCTGGCTGGGCTGGTATCTGCTGCGTGTGGGCAAGCGCAGCCACTCGCTCATTCTCGAAGCCGACGGCAAGCACGTGCTCACCGATAGCTTCACCAGCTTTGGTGTGGTGGGCGGGCTCGGCCTCGTTATGTTGACCGGATGGAAGCCGTTCGATCCGCTGATCGCGATCGCGGTTGCGCTGAATATTCTGTGGTCCGGGGGCCGCCTGGCATGGCGCTCGGCGGTGGGCCTGCTCGACTACTCCGATCCAGAAGTCGGCAAACAGCTGCGCGAAAAGCTGGACGCCATCTGCAGCGAACTAGGTGTGCACTATCACGGTGTGCGTTACCGGACGACAGGATACCGTCAGATCATCGAAGTGCACTTACTGTTTCCGCACGCGACAGCGGTAGGAGAAGCGCACCGTCTGGCGACCCTGCTCGAAGAACGCTTGCCTGTGGAACTGGCCGCGCCCGCGGAAGTCATTACCCACCTGGAGTCTCTGGAAGACCACGAGGACGTGCACTCTACCGGGCACTATACGGGGCGGCCGGGGTAGGGAATTGTTGATTTTTGATTGTTGATTGAAAACCCTTGGCCCTGACTATCACCAAGCCGGGAGTGTTCTTCAATCAACAATCGACAATCAGAAATTGTCTTTCTTAGTCTTTCATCATCGCGTCAATGGTCGCGTACAGCTGGGTATTGTCCTTGACCTCGAGGTAGGGCTTGCTCGGATTCCGGCTGCTTACGATGTACACCGTGGGGGTGTGACTCAGCTTGATGGCGGTGCCGAGGTCGCGGTCCGCATTGACTTGGCTGGCGAGTTTGCCGCTGGGATCGATGACGAAGGGGAAGTCGACCTTATGCGCGGCGGCGAATTTTTCCGCGAAAGCGCGCAGGTTCTGGGGATTGACCTCAAGCTGGTTTTCAAAAATGTAGTCGCGGAACTCGTTGCCCAACGCTTTGGAATGGCTGTCGAAATATCGCGCCATCACCGCCGCTTGGTAAGACCAGTTGTGCATGGGCAGAGGAAAATCATGCCGCACGACCGGAATCTTATAGGTCTTCGACGCCTGTTCGACCAGCGGCGCCGTGCGCCGGCACATGGGACACTGCAGGTCTTCGAAGACGACGATGGCCACCTGCGACCCTTTGGGCGGGCGCAGAACTTCCGGCGTGTTCTGCGCTACGGCGCAAACGTTCGCGGCCACGGTCAATAGAAGCCCGCAGAAGACAGCGAAACTGGCTTTGAAAAATACTTTCACAATGTTTCTCAGCATATTCCTTGGAAAAATCCCCAAATTCTTAGACGCGGGAAACCGCTTCCCGGCAGCCTGGAACACCCGAACCATCGCTCTATCTATGGTAACCGAAGCGCCACTGTAGTGTCAGCGTGGGCGCTGCGCTCTATCGGTTGCAAATGCAGCCCGGATCCTCGGATGCAGTATATAAAGCAGCAGCCCGGCAGCCAATGTTACTCCGATTCCGCCACCGAGAAAGTCACCCCTGATGACGTTGAAGACGGCCCCTAGAACTTGGGTGGCGATAATGACGACGGCGAGTCGCCATCCCCAAAGGCGGAGCCGGAGCCAGCCGATTCCGGCGCAAGCCAGAGCCGCACTGAGGAGCAGGAAGAGAATCCCGATGAATCTGCCCAGAGGCGCGAGTTGCGCGTACGCGGTCGGGTTGAGAGTCCAGATGCGATCGAGAGCCGTGCCCCGCCAGAGCAAAGTGGTGGCGGCTAGACCTGCCATGAGGGCGCCGAATAACAGGAATAAGCCAATCACTTTGAATCCCGGCGGCATCTGTCGGAAGACAGGAGCGTGGCCGGAGAGATCTGCATCCCGCATCTGCTGACTATAATGCCCTGACAGTCGACAGACCACGACCGACGTCCGAAGGTGCATCGCGTGTAACCTTCGTGACGAGAAAACGGCCGCTGCAAAGCGCTATAGTGAACTGGTCCACTCATCACAATTGTGAGACTGTTCCGCTCATCTCGCACGGTTCGCTGCTGGGGCGTGGCGTGGGTCGTGGTCGCCATCCTGATAGTTTCGGCATGCGGCCGCGGACGCCACCGCGTCCTCGAAGTCGCCTACGTGTCAGCGTCACAAGCGGCGCTTCGGGACCAGGTCGCCACGATTTATAGCCGCGTCGGCAACGTCAAGAACGGCGAACGGGTCGAGGTTCTGGACCATGAAAAGCGCTTTGCGCGCGTGCGCACGGCTAGCGGCATCGAAGGCTGGATTGAGCAACGCTACCTCGTCGATCAGAAGACCTTCGATGCCCTACAGAAACTCACCCAGGACAACCTGAACGACCCCGTGCAAGCTCCCGGCATCCTGCGCAACGAAACGAACCTGCACGTCACTCCCGGCCGCGAAACTGAGCATCTTTACCAGCTTGCGTCGGGAGCAAAGGTTGCGATTCTGAAGCGAGCGACCACTGAGAAACAGACTGGTACCGTGCCGGCTGCCAGACCCGCCGCTGCAACCAGTACGAAACTTGGGGCGAAGGCGCCGCCTGGACCGGTGCTCGAGGACTGGTGGTTGGTGCGAGACGATCAGGGCCGCGTTGGATGGGTACTGGCCCGCATGGTAGACGTCGACGTCCCGCTGGAAATCGCTCAGTATGCCGAAGGTCAGCGCTTTGTCGCCTTCTTTGTCCTGAATGAGGTGCAAGACACCGATAAGGGTGTGCAGAGGAAGATCTCGCAATACCTCTGCGTGCTTACCGACCCCCATGACGGCCTGCCGTACGACTTCGATCAAGTGCGCGTCTTCACCTGGAACGCACGCAAACACCGCTACGAAACTGCCTACCGCGAGCACGGACTGAACGGGGTCCTGCCCGTCAGGGTGACCCAGGAGAATTTCGACAAGGAAGGGACCCTGCCAGTCTTTATCCTTCACGTGAGGGATCAGACTGGCAACATCCTCGACCGCAAATACAAACTCAACACCCCGATCGTGAGGCGCGTCCTCGCGCCCGGCGAGGTGGTTGCCAGACCCATTCGATTGGCTGGCAAGCGTCGCCGCTGACCTGCGAATTTAGAAGAGAAATATCGTTTTTCCCAGAAATCATAGAACCGTACCAACCTGCATACGTATTTTGGTAAACCAGCCCGCCAGCTACGAGCCTAACTACATGAAAACTGGGTGTTTGTTGTTGTTCTTGTTTTGGATTATGACTTGCACAAGTGTTCAACGTGTGTGTGCGTCTCAGTATTGTTTCGTTCTTCATTCTCTAAGACCGCACGTAGGTTATTCGAAACAATAACACTTGTCTATTAGTAGGAAGCGGTTGGAGATATCCCGCGCGGGCGGGCGCTGCTTCAAGGATTCAAGGAGAAAAATAGATGAAACAGATTATGCGGAATTTGGCAATCCTTGCACTAGTGATCGGCGTGATCGCAGTGTTGGCTCCTGTGCAGCCTGCCCATGCTGACAACGTATACGCCAGCATTCGCGGGATTGTCACCGACCCCAGCGGCGCCTCAGTTCCAAACGTAACAGTGACGGCGACTAATACCGACACTGGCATCGTGACCAGGACAACTTCGGGCGCGGATGGGATCTTCGTGTTCCCACAACTCCAGATCGGCAATTACAGGGTGACTGCCACGGGACAAGGCTTCAAGACTTTCCAGACGAGTCCCTTCCTGCTGACGGTGAACCAGGTTTACAACCTGCCCATAAAATTTGAACTAGGTGCGGCCTCTGAGACAGTCGAAGTGAGTGCGAATAGCGTCCAAGTCGATACCACCAACATTCAGTTGCAGACACTGGTCGATGAAAAGAAAATCGTCGATCTGCCGCTGATCAATCGCAACTGGACCGCGCTTGAGCAGTTAACGCCGGGCGTTGTGGCCGCGTCGGATCGATTTGGCTCTTACTCGGCAAACGGCAGCCAGTCGAACCAGAGCAGCTATTTGATCAATGGTGTGGACTCAAACGATCTGCCGCTGAACACGGCCGTGATCATTCCCAGCGTTGATGCGCTGCAGGAGTTCAACATCATCACCAACACCATCAATCCGGAATACGGTCGAAACTCTGGCGCAGTCGTCAACGCGGTGATCAAGAGTGGAACGAATCAGTTCCACGGCGGCGCATTTGACTTTTATCGCGACACCTTCCTCAACACTTCGAATTGGCTGACCCATAAGACGCCGCAATTCCATCAAAACATCTTCGGTGGAACCATTGGCGGACCGATTTGGAAGAATCACACCTTTGCCTTCTTCTCTTTCCAGGGGATCAAGAATCGGCAGCCCCAATCGGGAGCTAACAGCCTGTCGACAGTGTTCAGTAACGCTCAGCGAGGGGGGGCATTTCCGGACGTGGCAACCTCAACGGGGACGTCCCCATTTTCACTAACCGGGGATGATGGGAAGGTCTACCCCGCCGGCACACCCTACTCAACCATTTTCTCGGCAGGTTCGATTCCCACGGGCGACTTCGACAAAGTGGCTTCCGCACTAATGGCCAAGTACATTCCGGTGCCCAACTCGGGCGACAACCAATTCACTTTTAACCCAACCGAGAAAGGGTCTGGCAATTACCAGGAAATCGTCCGCGTCGACCACACGTTTAACCAGAGCGACGCAATCTGGGCCACGGCGTTTCTGCAGACCAACCCCACCATTGATCCGCTGCCCCTTCCCGGCGGCTCTAGCCTTCCCGGATTCGGTGAAGTTGCGCAACGCCACTACAAGCAGTTCATTGTCGACTGGACGCATTCGTTCAACAGTTCGACTTTGAACGAGTTCCGCATTGGATACACGCGCTTCAACTTCGTTGCCACCCAGCCGCAGAACGTGGTTCAACCGTCGACACTCGGCTTTAACATTGTTCCTCAGCTTGCATCCGGCGCGAGCGTTCCGGAAATGAACATTAACGGTGCATACGGCTTTGCCATCGGCTTCACGACCAACGGTCCGCAGCCCCGCAAGGACCAAACCCGTGAGCTTACGGATAACTTCTCCAAGGTCATCGGCAGGCACGCGATCAAGGCGGGGTTCGACTTCCGCCGTTTTGACGTTTGGAACCCATTTTCCGGAAACAACAATGGAGATTTTAACTACAACGGGAAGGGTGGTTTCAGCACAGGAGACGCGGGAGCTGACTTCCTGCTTGGAATCCCAGATAGCTTCTCTCAGGGTTCTGGTGGACTGATTATCGGTCGAGCCTATGAGTATTACTCCTACGTTCAGGATCAATGGAAGGTAAGGCCGAATCTGACCGTCACCTTGGGCACAGGCTGGCAGGTCGATACCCCGCTGCACAACCAGCAGTTTGGAGGAAAGGATGTGACCTGCTTCCGGCCCGGGCAGCAATCCACCGTATTCCCGAACGCGCCTCAAGACATGCTCTATCCCGGCGATCGGGGGTGCGATAACACGGGCGGCTTGAAAGTGCCACTTACGCATTTTGGACCCCGGGTCGGATTCGCCTGGGCACCGGACAGGCTGGGTGGCGGCACCGGCAAGTTCTCCATCCGCGGAGGTTGGGGTTTCTACTACAACCGTTCCGAGGAAGAGGGCATTCTGCAGAACCTGAGCACGCCACCGTTCTCGATCACAACGCATGGGATTCAGGACTCGCAACCGACCTTTAGCCCAGGCTTCGCGAATCCGTTCGCCGATGTTGCGGGTCGAGGGACGCAGGCCAACCCGTTCCCCTTCGTTCCTCCAAGCGGCGCGACAGCGCCCGGATCGGACTGGAGCAACTTCTTCCCCATGTCCCTGAACGTATTCAGCCCCAACTACACCACGCCAGAGGCCATGAACTTCAACTTGACCGTTCAGAAGGAGTTTGCCGGCAATACGGTGTTCAGCCTTGGTTATGTCGGAGCTCTGGGGCGACACCTGGTACGGACCATCGAGGGCAATCCGATTACTCTTGCGGGACAGCAAGCCTGTCTTGCAGATACAGATCCAGTAACAGGTTGCGCCCCGTCAACCAACAACGGCAACTTCCTGTTCCAGCATCTGCTCTATCCAACTCACTCTGTTTATGACGGGAGCATCTTCGGCTCGGTCGGA
>Ga0209698_10003738_pt1 | contig 16810 bp, 12 predicted proteins | sample LitLauG_LLR_2012_FD_187203 | JGI IMG/M metagenome (GOLD analysis project Ga0209698, IMG submission 187203) | Freshwater sediment microbial communities from Pennsylvania, USA - Little Laurel Run_MetaG_LLR_2012 (SPAdes) (version 2) | ecosystem: Environmental > Aquatic > Freshwater > Creek >...
GACGTATCCGAGCCGGCTGCCCCGAAAGTGGAGGCGTTCGTACGCACGGGACAGGCGTTCGGCGCGGGTAGTAATGCCGGGAGCAGCCCATCCGGTATTGTGGCCACCACAGATCGCGTTTATGTCTCCAACGCCGGCAACGATTCCATTACCGTGATCGACGCGCGGACGAATCGTAGGGAGCGGGAGATCCCGATTCTCATACCCGGGCTGGAAGAGCTTCGCGGCGTGCTGCCGATCGGGTTGGCTTACGAGCCAGGAACCGGCTGGCTGCTGGTAGCCGAGGCCGGAATCAACGCAATCGGCGTCATCGACGCCCGCGCGGGGCGGGTCCTCGGGCATATACCGGCCGGGTGGTATCCCGCGCGCGTGGCGGTGGACCGCGGTACTGTGTTTGTGGCGAACCTGAGGGGCGGTGGTTCCAGGCCGTCGGCCGCTATCCCATCCGGCGCCCCCAGAGTTCTTCCCGCAGCCGCCGAGGAGGGGTCTATCTCGATCTATCCATTGCCCGCCGCCGATGCCCTCGCGGGCCTCACGAATTTCGCGATGCAGGCAAGCGGTTTCGAGCGGCATCCCGAAACCCCGCGCGCTGTGCCTTCGGGTATCCGTTACGTGGTGCTCCTGGCGAAAGCTAACCGGTCCTTCGACGAGGTGCTGGGAGACGTCGCCAGCCCTGCGAACGGCCGCGTCATGGCGGCGCCCGAACTGGCGCGGTTCGGCAGTGATGGGTATGCCGATGGGCGGCGCGAGTTGCTAAGCCTGCACGGGGTGGATCTCACACCCAACCAGCACACCATCGCGCGGCGCTGGGCCTTCAGCGACAATTTCTATTCCGACGCCGGCTCAGGCGCTCTCGGGCACCATTGGCTGACCGGCGCTTATCCGAACGCCTGGAGTGAGTTATCGGCGCGAGCCGCGCAGGGTGGAGGCAAGGAATTCCGCATAGGTCCCGCACCGGGCCGCCTGGAATTCGCGGGAATGAGCTCCGCCATACTGCCGGAGGACCTTGTGGAAAGCGGCACACTCTGGTCTCACTTGTCGCGACACGGTCTATCTTTTATTAACTTCGGCGGAGGACTGGGTTTCGCCGGGGCGGCCTCCGATGAACGCAGCCTGGCAGGCAGGCTGTTTCTCACCAATATGCCGCTGCTCGAACCTCCTTTTAGTGTCACTTCTCCCAATTATCCCGGCGCAGGCGCCAAGACTTCGGATACGGATCGCGCGCTGCGGTTTATCGACGCGATCGACCAGCGCTTCGTTCGCACGGGCGCCGATCTGCCGCATCTTGTTTATCTGCTCTTGCCGAACGATCAGCCGCAAGAGCCGCGACGGCCGGATTATCCCTACGCGGAGTCGTTTCTTCTGGATAACGATTACGCCGTAGGGCGTGTCATGGAATACCTTTCTGGAACTAAGTGGTGGAAAGAGATGGCCGTGTTCATTACGGAGGAAGGCGCCGCGGGTGGAGCGGACCACATCGATGCACACCGGACTTTGCTATTGTGCGCGGGCCCATGGGCCAAGAGCGGTTACGTGACGCACACCAACACCAGCTTCCCGGGACTGCTGAAGACTATATTCGAAATCCTGGGCGCGCCTCCTCTCACTCTTTTCGACGCCGCCGCGGCTGGCGTGAGCGACTGTTTCAGACCAGTCCCCGACTTCGCGCCGTACCGCGTGGCGCCGGTCGACCGGCGCATCTACGAACCCCCGGCTGCCCGGTCCGAAGAGCGCAGGTGAGGCGCAGCGAGGGGATGCGGCGCGGAAGAATCCTGTTCATTCTCCAGGCTGGTTGCTTCTGCCAGTATTGGCAATCCAGTGCCGAAGCATGGACGTGAAGCCGACTGCCTGCGCGTCGGACGCTAACTGCTCCAGCGGAAAGCGCATTTTGCGCTCCCAGTTGGGATATTGCGAGGTAGTGCCGGGAAGGTTTTGCTGCTCCGTTTCCTTAGTAAGGTCCTCCTGATTGATCGCCAGTAGCTGGGAAGGAGTGAGCGCCAAAAACCCAACTACGGCATTGTGTAATTCGCCGGTAAGTTCCACGTAACTCTCGGCGGATCTAGGCAAGTTGGGTGGGAGCAGGTTCTCGCGGAAAAGCAAATTCAGCATCTTCTGTTTTTCGAGGGCGCGTTGGGCCAGTTGTGCATGATAGGCGTGTTCGTCGAGGACACCGGCCCGGCGCCGGGCTTCGACATCGGCGCCAATCCAAAAACCGGCGAGCGTCGGTAAGTCGTGAGTAGTGGAGGAAACCAGCGCCTGCGAAGGATATTCCTCATGGCCCCGGAATTCCCGGTGCGCGTCTTGCTCGAAATAGAACAGGCGGTAACTGAGGATGCCAGCCCGGGCCAGCGCCTGACGCACCTCGGGCTCCACTGTGCCCAGGTCTTCTCCCACAACCATGACGCGATTGCGGACGCTTTCGAGAGCCAACAAGCGCAGATAATCCTGGGAACGTTCCCGCACGTACGCGCCTTCGGCGGCAGTCATTCCGTCCGGTATCCAATAGAGCCGGAACAGGCGCATGACGTGATCGATGCGCAGCGCTCCGCCGTGCCGGCAGTTTCGACGGATGGATTCGGCAAAAAGGCGGTACCCGTTTTCCCAGTGCCGTTCCGAATTAGGGGGCGGGAATCCCCAATCCTGCCCCGCCGGGGAGAAATCGTCTGGTGGCGCGCCGACGCGGCAGCCGGACACGTAATACGGGTGGTGGGCCCAAAGATCGGAGCCGAAGCGATCGGTGGCTAACGCCAGGTCGTGGTACAGCCCGATGGACATGCGGTGATCCCGGGCGCGCTGTTGGGCGCGCCGCAACTGCAGATCGATTTGCCACTGCGCGTATTGATAGAACAGGACCGACCGCCAATGCTTCCTTTGGAAGGCCCGCACCGGAACGGACTGCGGATCGCGGTATTCTTCCGGCCAGCCGGGCCAGGTCCATAAGTCCGGATGGCGCTGGTGCAGGTGTTCGTCCAGCGCGCAGTACGTGGCGAATCTTTCGAGCAACTCGCCTTCGGCCGTGACAAACGCCTGAAACTCCTTGGCGCGTGCGGTCGCGCCGCGCCACTCGCGCAAGAACTGGACGAAGAGCAACTTCAAAAAACGCAGTTTGAGCGCGCCGATGCGCTCATACTCGACAAAGGGCGACGCGCGCAGGCTCTCGATTTCGGCGCTGATGTCGTTGCGATGCCGCAAGCGCTGCGCGCGGCGGCAGGACCGGTAATCGTCTATGCTCTCGACATCCAGGTAAATGAGGTTCTGATAGAAGATACAGTTGGGCAGATAAGGACTGGTGTTGAAGGGCCGGCGATTGTGAATGGCGTGGAGAGGGTTGAGCCCCACAAAACTCGCCTGCAGCTCGCACGCGACCCAATCCACGACGTCCAGCAAATCGCGGAAATCGCCGCAACCCCAATTCCGGGCGGAACGAACGCCGTAGAGGCTGACAGAGATCCCGGCGACGCGGCCGCCGCGGCCCAGGTGCGGATGCATCCATGCGCGGTCCGGAGTCACGATATAGCGAGTCGTGGCGGCGAGTGAGCCGATGCGGAGCGAGACTTCGTGGTAGCCGAGAGGCAGGCCGGCCGGTAGAGGCAACAGCCGGCGCACAAAAGTCCGGTGGTCCATCTCGAAGGAAGCGCTCTGCGGCAGATCCCCAAGGTTCAGGTCGAACGAAGTAGTGGCGCCGTCTTCCCGCCGGAGCGTCGCCGCGGCCGTCTGACCCAGCAACTCGGCGGGGATGTTCACGGGGAGTTCGGCCGGCGCCGACTCGGAAACGACCAGTGACGGTGGCAGCAGGCGCTCCCATTCGCGCCGGGAACGGACGGCCAGCGCCTCCTCCAGTTGCTCCGACGTGGACGCCGGAATTCCCATGGCGCCGAGAATGGCTTGCTTGACCCGGACGGAGGTCGAGTGATACTTCCCCCAGATATCCCAGTAGCCGGGTTCGATTCCGAAAGCCGCGGCCGCGCGATCGACTAGCTGCTCGAAGGTTTCAGGGGGCATATACGATTCTACAAGAGAAGCAAGAACGCACCCCGTGCCATCGCGCACGTGAATAAAATTGTTTGGGCCGTGGCTGGAAACCTTCTCCCAGGATCTCAGGGAGCGGAAGGGGTTCGATCGTTGGTGGACCCGCTATGCGAGAATGGGGGATATGGACAAGCCCCTTGCCAGCAGCCTTCCCGAGATTTTTACGCGGGTGGACGATTACACAACGGCGAATGCGGCGGCGGCCGCCTCGGAAGGAATTGTGCTGACTACCTTGAATGCCGCCGTGAATTGGGCGCGCAAGAATTCCATCTGGCCGATGAGCTTCGGGCTCGCCTGTTGCGCGATTGAAATGATGTCCATGAGCGCCTCGCGGTTCGACATTGCGCGGTTCGGGGCGGAGGTATTCCGGGGCTCACCCCGCCAGTCGGACCTGATGATTATCGCCGGCCGCGTTTCCAATAAGATGGCTCCCGTCATCCGCCACCTGTATCAGCAAATGCCGGAACCCAAGTGGGTCATTTCGATGGGCGCTTGCGCCACCTCCACTGGGGTCTTTCATAACTACGCTCTGGTGCCGGTTAATCAGGTGATCCCGGTGGACGTGTTCGTGCCGGGATGCCCGCCGCGCCCCGAACAACTGATCTACGCTCTCCTGCTCCTCCAGAAGAAGATCGCGGGTCAAAGCGGGACGATCAAGCAGGTATTGAACCTGGCATAAGGGCCGCCGGCACGGTTTCCGTCTGTGGAAGCCATTTTCGAATGGCCGGAAGCGCAGCCCTCGCCGCCGCCTCGCCGGCTTGCAGCAATTGGGGGCCGCAGTCAAAGGCGTCCCACTGGATTCCTCGTACATCGGGAGAAATAACCAGATCGCTATCGCTGCGCCAACTTTCCTCCGTGCGGGTTTGCATGATTTGAAAGCAGCGATTGACCACCTGGAACACATTGCTGGGCAGAACACCCGGGCCCTGGGCGGGCAGGTGTACGGCTACCACGTGAGTGGCGCCGAGCAGGCGCGCCAGCCCCGTGGGGATCTCCATACTCATGGCGCCATCCACCAGCAGACGCGACTCCCAGCGCACCGGATGGAAGAGCCCCGGATAAGCGCAACTGGCGCGAATCGGCAGGAATACGTCGCCCGAGTCCTGAAAGGTCACCGGCTCGCCAGTGGCGAGGTCCGTGGCCAGAACGCCCAGCGGAATCCGCATCTGTTCGAAGCGGTAATTCCTAAGGAGCCGTTCCAGGAACTTGTTCATGCGTTCGCTGACCACGAATCCCATACGGCCCACGCTCCAGCGGCCGACGTCGCCAAAGCGCATTGCGCATCCCGCGCGCGCAATATCGGCCGGGGGGGCACCGCTGGCATAAGCCGCCGCCACAATAGCTCCGGCGCTGACACCAGTGATGCAGTGAATGGGAATTTCGTGCTCTTCGAAAACTTTCAAGAGGCCCGCGTGGGCAATCCCGCGGGCAAAACCGCCACCCAGGGCCAACCCTATCTTGGGCGGGACCGGGGCGGCCGGCGCTAGCAACGCAGCCGGTGGGCGTGAGAACCGGCGGAGCGCCGCCAAAAAGCTGCCTATCTTCCGCGCAGCCTTCATGACCCCTCCTTGCCATTCCCCTCCGGGCCGCCCTCTCCGCGGCGTTTTCCGTCGTAGAATGGCTTCTAATGCAACCGATGAGCAAATCCCCTTCCAGGTTTCTCTTATCGGCCCTCTTCTTGCTAACCATAGTACCAGTCCCGGCGGCGCCGCCGTTTTCCGGTACTGCGGAAATCGAGCAATCGCTGTGCAAGCTCAATCAACTGGGCAGCGTGTTGATGATCGGCGCCCATCCGGACGACGAGCGCACCGGCGTGCTGGCGTACTTTGCGCGGGGCCGCTACATGCGCACCGCCTACCTTTCTGCCACGCGTGGCGAAGGAGGCCAGAACCTCATCGGTTCCGAGCAGGGCGCCCAGCTCGGAATCATCCGCACGCAGGAGTTGCTGGCCGCGCGCCGGATCGATGGCGCCGAGCAGTTCTTTACGCGCGCCATCGATTTCGGGTTCACCAGAACCCCGGCGGAAACCCTGCAAAAATGGGGGCGCGAGCGGATCCTCTCGGACATGGTTTGGGTGATCCGGCGTTACCGGCCGGACGTCGTCATCCTTTGCTTTACGGGCACCTCGCGCGACGGCCATGGGCAACACCAGGCATCCGCCATCCTAGGGAAGGAGGCGTTCGAGGTAGCCGGAGACCCGCTGCGTTTTCCCGAACAGTTGCGCTACCTCCAGCCTTGGCGGGCGAAACGCCTGGCAATCAGTGTGTTTACCCCGCCAGCCGCGCAGCCGGATGCGCCGGCAGCCGGGCGGGGCGGACAGGGTGGACGAGGTGGGGCTTCCGCCACTGCCGCCCAGGGGGAACAAGAACCCCCGCCGCCGCCGCTTCCCCAAGGTCCTCACGTGAAGGATGACACCGGCGCCTACAACCCCGTCCTGGGCTATTCCTATGAGGAGATCGCGGGCCTGAGCCGCAGCATGCATCGCAGCCAGGGCATGGGGAATATGGGGCGCCTGGGTTCGGTGGAGAGTGAATTTATCGTGATCGGCGGCCAAGCCCCGTCCAACGACCTTTTTGACGGTATCGATACCTCGTGGAACCGGCTTCCCGGCGGCCCCGCCGTGGGAACCATTCTGGCAGACGCTCTCCGCCAGTACGAACCTTCGCACCCTGACAAGATCGTGGCGCAGCTTCTCAAGGCTCGGGCGCTGGCCGCAGCGATCGACGACCCCCTCGCCAAGATCAAACTGGCGGAACTAGATGAGACGATCGCGCAGTGTGCCGGACTCTGGGTGGATGCCCAGGCGAAGGCCCCCGAAGTGGTGCCCGGATCGACCCTGAGCGTCACGACGACTTTGCTCAACCGCTCCCTGGCGCCGGTCACGTTGGAGGGTGCGCGATTCGAAGGTCTGTTCGACGCCGACCTGCCGGCACAGCGCGGAAGGCTCGAATTCAACAAAGCCAAAACGGTGAAACTCGACCGCCCCGTGCCGGCCTCACAACCCTATACCCAACCTTATTGGCTGGTGAAGCCGGCCACCGAAGACGTCTACACGGTGGACGATCAGAAGCTGATCGGGCTGGCGGATACACCGCCGATCTTGCGCCTCCGGCTGCGGTTCTCCGTGGACGGCGCGCCGTTCGAGTTGTTACGGCCCGTCCAATATCGCTATGGGGACCGCACCGAAGGCGAGCGCGTACGCCCCCTCATCCTGATCCCGGCGGTGGCGGTGAATCTTCCCGAAGCGGTGGCGATGTTTCCCAAAACGGCCCCGCGCACGGTGGCCGTAGCCTTACGAGCCAACATCGACAAGGCCGAGGGGGAAGTGCGCCTCGATCTGCCCCCGGGCTGGAAAACGGAGCCGAGATCGCGGCCCTTCCGCATTGCCGCCGCGAGTGAGGAGGAGGAGCTTCCGTTTGAGGTGACGCCCCCTGCCATGGAAACGAGCGTCCGGCTGCGCGCCGTAGCCACCATTGCCGGCCGCGAAATCGACTCGGGGATGCAGGTGATTTCCTACCCGCACATCCCCGTGCAGGCCCTGTTTCCTCCGGCCAGCGGCAAATTGGTCCGTGCCAATATTCAGGTGGACGCCCGCCGTGTGGGCTACATTATGGGCGCGGGCGACGAAATGCCGGACGCCCTGCGCCAGCTTGGCATCGAAGTGACGCTGCTCGGGGAATCCGACCTCGAGCAGAGCGATCTTTCGCGTTTCGATGCGATCGTCGCCGGAGTGCGGGCCTATGACGTGCGGCCGGATCTGCGTGCCACCCACTCGCGGTTGATGAACTACGTTCGCAATGGCGGCACCTACGTGGTGCAGTACAATCGCGAGCGCACCCAGAATATGGGCCCGTATCCCTTCACCGTGCCCAATGGAAACCAATACCGCGTGACGGAGGAAGATGCGCCGCTCACGCTACCCCATCTGGACAGCCGCGTCTTGCAGGCGCCGAACCACATCACGCCGTCCGATTTTCAGGGCTGGGTGCAGGAGCGCGGTGCGTACTTCGCCAGCAAGTGGGACCCAAAATATGAGACGGTCTTCGAAACCCGCGATCAAGGTGAGAAGCCCCTGGCCGGCGGTGAGCTGTGGACCCGGCTCGGCAAAGGTGTCTATATTTACACGGCGTATAGCTGGTTCCGCCAGCTTCCCTCGGGCGTGCCGGGAGCGTACCGGCTGTTCGCGAATCTGTTGAGCGCGAAATAGGACGGGGATCCAACACTTCCGGCCCCCATCACACTTGCAGACCCCAACACTGGGCGATCAGCGAAAGTACCGATAAGAGAAAGAGCGCGGCGAGCAGGCGGAGGGTTCCTTTACCGATCCCGATGCCGGCCAATATTGCCATCGGCAACAGAAGCAGAGCCGCCAGCGGGGACATTCGACGTAGATGTTGCATAGTGATCTCCTCTTGAAAACGCGTAGACATCAGAAATCGTGGCGCGCGATGCTGATGGTGGCGCCATATAGCATGGCTGCCGACGCAACCGCGCAGGTCAGAAGCCCCAGCCACGGCAGTTGACCGGTCCGAAAATACACCTCCGCGCTCATCACCCGGAAAATGTTGTAAGGCGAGAGGATCCGAAAGACCTGCTCGAACAGCGCCAGCGCGGCCGCCAGCGAGAGAGTGATCAGCAGCGGCCGCCACAGGTCATGGAACATGGTCGACAGCAGAAACGCCAGACTGAAAAACACGGCGCCGGCGATAGACTGGCATGCACTATGGATCAGCACGTTTCCCAGGCCGTAAGTCTCCCCGACGGCCGGCGAAAGCAGCGGGATGAAGAGTGAAGGGACGAAGGCGAGCACCAGGAATTCCGCGAGGCCCACCGCAGCGCGAAACCCCAGCAAGCGTTTGCGGGAGGCCGGCAGGGAGAGCGTGAACAGCATCCCGCGTCCGGAGGATTCCGAAAGCAGTCCTCCGGTCCCGAGCAGGGCCGCAAAAAGCGTCCCGAGTTGCGGCAGGTTCTGCCGGTACCACTGCCCCCAAACATAGCCGCGGTAGTCGCGCGCCAACTCCCCCGCTTCCCTGATTTCCCGCCCCAACACCCCTTTCGCCTCCAACGTCGACGCCAGCGGTATGAGCTTCGCCATCTGGGGATAGAGGAAAACCACTACGCAGGCCGAACACGTCAGCATGGCCAGGCCGATCAGGAACCGCCAGCGGGTTTCCATCCACGATTTGTACCAGAGCATGTCAGTCCTCCACTCGAACGCTTTCCAGAAAGATTTCTCTTAGGGTGACGGGCACAACGTCCACCGACACCGGGTTCAACTCCCGCGCCTCTTTGAGGATCGGATCGACCCCCGCGCTCGACAGCACCGTCAGCACCCGTCCCTCGCGCCGCACGCGCTCGACGCCCGGCGCTTGAAACCTCGGTTGCGGCGCTTCTCCATCGAACACCAGTTGGATGCGGCGGAAATTCTCTCGCAGATCGTCGAGCGCACCCGCCACCAGCGTGCGGCCGCGATCGATGATCGCAACGTGGTCGGCGATCTGGTCCACCTCGGCGATCTGGTGCGAGGAGAAGAACACCGTCATCTCTTCGCTGGCCACGTGGGCCACCAGCGCTTGCAACACCTGCTCGGTCATGGCCGGGTCGAGTCCCGACGTGGGCTCGTCCAGCACCAGCAGTTCCGCGCCCCGGCACAGCGCCAGCAGCAACGCGAGTTTGGTGCGCATGCCGTGCGAGAGCGCCTTCACCTTCCTGTCCGCTGGCAATGGGAACTGGCGGCGATAGCGCTCCTCCAAGTCGGCGCGCCAGCGCGGGAAAAAGGCGGCGGTGAAGCGAATCATCCCCTCCACCGTCATGTAGTCGTAGAGATCCTTGTCATCGCTGACAAACCCGGTGCGGCGGCGGATCTCCACACTCGCTTCCGGCCGATCGGCCGCCAAGCCGAATACTCGGGCCTGCCCGCTCGTCGGCCGGGCCATCCCCAGCAAGACCTTGATCGCGGTGGTCTTGCCGGCTCCGTTGCGCCCCAGAAACCCGCAGATGGAGCCCGCGGGCACCTGCAGGTTCAACCCACGAAGCGCCTCCACGCCACCATAGTCCTTTCGCAGTTTGTCCGTCTCGATAATGAACCGGTCAATCACCGTGACCTCCTGTCCTGCTCAAGCGTCCCAGCTCAGCCTCGAACAGCCGCCGCATCTCCTCGCCGGTGATTCCCCGCTCGTGGAGCCGCTCCACTGCGGCCGCGACGATGGTTTGCCCGGCCCGAAGCTTGTCCGTCTGCTTCTTCGCCTGTGCGTTCGCCGAGACGAACGCGCCGGCTCCATGCCGCAGCTCAATGACGCCTTCGTGCTCCAGTTCGCGGTACGCCTTGGCCACCGTGTTCGGGTTGATGACGAGTTCTTCTGCCAAAGGGCGTATGCCCGGCAATTGCTCGCCCGCGCGGAGCGCTCCCGTTTCGATACCGTGCTTCACGTGCTCCATCAACTGGAGGTAGATCGGAACACCCGACGATGGATTGGGTCGGAACAGCATGGACTGTACTACTGAACTATCACAGTATCACTGTGAACGAACCGCGGGTGCTTGTCAAGAAAAAAATGAAGGAAATGAAAGTTTCGTGCGAAGGGGGGCGGGTGGTCTTGCCGGGTCAGTGGGACGCCCGCAACATGAGACGGTCGTCGAAACGTGGGAACACCGCTCGCCGGGCGGGATCTGCAGGCGCGGCTCGGCACAGGCGTATTTGTCTACACGGCGTATAGCTGGTTCCGGCAGTTTCCCTCCGGCGTGCTGGGAGCTTACCGGCTGTTCGCGAATCCGTTGAACCGCGAAAATAGGGCGGAGCTACTTCGACCTGCGTATTGGTCTTATGACCTCCTGGAACAGAGCCGGCTGGCTCTTACGAATTTTCGAGCAGCGTATCAGAGCCAGCCGCTTGCGTTTCGACAGATCCTATCCAAGGCATGCTGCGGAGGCTGTCGCTCACTCGCCTTTCCGCCGTGATGCGGTCCATCCAGAAGAAATCGGCCTCGATCAGGGGAGCCGCACGGCTGCCAAGATCTCTACAGTTTCCGGGCGGTGCCCAGCGATGAGCCGGCTCGTTACCTTTTCATGCTTCGATGGCTTTATCATCATTGAGCCGGAACTCCCGGCGTAAATCTGAGACAAGAAGTAGTCCTCCGAACCGTATCTGTGGAACACCAGCTTCGATTGGGAAGCGCCCCGGCCGTCTGTTCCGTGCGGGAAAGCAAGAGAGATCGCGCGGTCTCGCGCGTTCGTTCGGGAAACGAGAGTAAACGAGTACTGGATTGGCTGCCCGACCGTCACGATGTAATTCCCGGCGTTCAATGTTCTGTCGCCCAAGTGAAAGGCGAACGGTATATCGACCTGCTGGCTCTGTGCCCAAGCGCAGGTTGCACCGAGCGATAATACAAAAGAAATCGTGGCTAAACAGCGTTGCATTTATGATCCTCCTGTGCTCTACTATGCGGTTAACTCCGGCCCCGCACAATGATGCTCTCGCATTAGTTCACCAGCAAATTTGACTCAGGTCTGCTCCGGATCCCAATCCCGCTTCAGGCCCGAAGTGGGGTCGTTGCCTATCGAAAGATGTTGGATATGTTTAATTGGATATTAAACTCTCATTTTAGGCGCGCTTAGCTTTCTGCGATCGACAGCATGCGCTTTAGCGAAAGAGTACCGGAGGTCCTTCGTCAGTGGTGCGCCGCCACCCGCCGCGGCGGCCGCAACAGTTTCTTCGGCAGCTTCGACAAGTACGCCAGCCTTTCGACTACGGGCAACAGGCGCCGGACCATCCGTCCGTGCAATAACAAACTGCCGGTCACCAGCACGGGGTGAGGGATCGTCGTACAACAGCGCGAGCAGACGTCGACTTCGCCGCCGCGGCCACCAGCGTGCAACCGCCGCATGTGCTGCATCGTGTCGGAATTCCAGATTTCCGCGAGCGGCTGTCGCTCCAGATTACCTACCGGGGCGCCATCCAGCATGTAGCTCTGACAACATGGATAGACGTCACCGCTCTGCTTCACGTACATGGGTCCGCGCCATAGATAGTGGCAGGGATGCTTCCACTCGTCCGAGGAATGCCCGGCGTCCGGGCGCATGAGGTTGGTTTCATCCTCCTTTACACGGACCTGGTCCACACCGGGTAAGGCGCTCCAGAAACGGACGAACTCGTCCACCTCGCCGGCATTGCCTTCCATTTTGACCATCTGTACGACCACCTGCAGCCGGGAGCGGCGCGCCTGTTTCATGCGCGCGAAACAGACGAAATTATCGCGCACTTTCTCGAATTTAGCCCCCTTGCGGTAAAACTCGAAGGTCTCCTTTTTCGCCCCGTCGAAACTCAAGGTGATCTGCTCCAGAGGAGAATCCAGGATGCGGGCTCCCATTTTCTCATCGAGAAAGGTACCGTTTGTGGAGAGCAGCGTCGAAATACTATGCTGGTGGCAGAACTCGATGCGCTCGAAGATCCGGGGGTCCATGAACGGTTCGCCGAGGCCGATAAGCATCATATGCTCGGAGGTGCGGCCAGCCTGGCGTACCAGGCGCTCGAAGACGTCTACGGACATATCCGCCTTCGGCTGCTTTTGCGTCTCCCGCGGGCACATGGGGCAGTAGAGATTGCATTTGGCGGTGGTCTCGACGATATATTCCACCGGCAGCGCGCCCAGCCTGGACTGGTGCGCGAGGTAGCCCCAAAGAAGCTTTGCCCGGTTCCAGGCTCTCATGCTGACATATATTGTAACCGCGCCGTCTCGCGGCGAATCGAACTCTGGAATGGCTCGCAGAAGAAACTCCTGGGGCGCGGAAAAACTCACGGTTACGATCGCATAGGGAAGACCGGCGTGAAGACATAACTCGAGGAGATAGAAACGCTCTAATGAACATCACGATTTCAGGGGCATCCGGTTTCATTGGCCGCCGCTTGCTCAAGGTTCTGGGAGGCGCCGGCCACCGTCTACATGTGCTGAGCCGCCACGCCGGCGCCAACATGCCGAATGGAATCCGCTTATCGGTCTGGGACCCGCTCAAAGAGGCGCCGCCCCGGGAAAGCCTGGAGGGCGCGGACGCGGTGATTCATCTGGCCGGCGAACCGGTGGCACAGCGCTGGACCGCCGAGGCCAAGCGGCGGATTCACGAGAGCCGGGTCGCCGGAACCAGGCGGCTGGTGGAGGCTCTCGCCGCCTTGCCGCGGCGGCCGGGGGTGCTCGTGAGCGCCTCCGCCGTGGGATACTACGGCTCCCGCGGAGAGGAACTTCTCGATGAGTCCTCGCCGCCAGGCAGCGGATTTCTCCCGGAAGTCTGCGTAGCCTGGGAAAAGGAGGCGGAGGCCGCGAGCAGCCTTGGGATGCGTGTGGCCGTGATCCGCGTTGGCGTGGTGCTCGATCCGCGCGGCGGGGCACTGGCGCGCATGCTTCCTCCGTTTCGCCTCGGATTGGGCGGCCCCCTGGGCTCCGGCCGGCAGTGGATGTCCTGGATTCATTTGAGCGACCTCGCGGAACTCTTCCAGTTCGCGGCGGAAAAACCAATTTCCGGAGTGTGGAACGGAGTCGCTCCCTTTCCCGTGGCGAATCGGGAATTCACACGGGAGTTGGCGCGCGCGCTGCATCGGCCGGCCTGGTTCCCGGTGCCGGCCCTGGCTTTGAAGGCGCTGTTCGGAGAGATGGCCGGTGTCCTGCTGGCGAGCCAAAGGGCGATTCCCCGCGCGGCGGAAGCAGCGGGATTCCGGTTCCGTTTTCCCCCGTTGAGGGCCGCCTTGACCGACCTCATCCCGCCAGGCTGAACTACGCACAGGGACCGCGCGCGAGGGGCCGTCCGGCACTTCTAAGCAACGGCCGGTTGCAGACCGTGATCGAAGATCTCGACCTTCCCAACCCGGTGATCCGCGGCCTTTACGGGCACGGTTTTGCCAAGCAGTACGTTCGCGACGACCGGCTGTTAAGAACCGAAGCGGCCACCAACAACGTGTACGACTAAGGCGTCGACGTGCAGTCGAGAACCTTCCCCAAGTGCAGTCATGCATTCCTGGGCGCGCTTCGCCAACATCGCCGCCGGCGCCCCCAACGAGAACAGAATTCTCGTTGCGCACCATATAACGGCAACTAAAGTAAGTTTGAGTAGCCGGGCTCGATGCGAGTGTCACTCCGCGCGTGTTACCTTCCAGAACTAACAGTGGTAACAGTAAGTCCTGATCACCGCCGGAACCGGTGTTGACCGTTTCCACACAAGCGTTCGCACCGTGGATCGTAACGTCTACTTGCAACGTAGGTAGTACTTTTTCCAAAATTTGCGGCAGATCAAATTGCGAGCGGTTTTTGAAACCTGCTGTTATGGAGGCGACGTCAACTACCTAAACGATGTCGCGGGGATTGCGGGGATTGAGGAAGCATCGCATGTGGGTGGCCGTGCTGCTGGCTGCCATGGCGCTGGGGCCTGAAATGTCCGCACAGGTGTCGCCCGGCCCGCTCAGCAAGCCGCATCAGGATCTCGACCGGCCTTTCCTGTGTGCCAAATGCCATGTGTTCGGAGCCGGGTCGGCCCAACTCCGCTGCCTGGACTGCCACCAGGAGATTGCTCACCGCTTGTCGGAGAAGCGCGGCTACCACGCCGCACAAGTAAAGCCGGGCTTGGGCAGCAATGATTGCGCGCGGTGCCACTCCGAGCACAATGGATTGAACTACCGTCTGGTGCGATGGCCGGGGGCCAAAGAAAAGTTCGATCACACGCAAGCGGGCTGGAACCTGGAAGGCAGGCACGCTCAGATCCAATGCGCCGAGTGCCATACGGCGAAGTACATTGCCCCGCAGGATCGCGCCGTGCTGAAGCGTCACGACCTGAATGCGGCGTTCGCCGGTCTGGATCCATCCTGTACGACGTGCCATCGCGATGTACATGACGGCCAGTTGAGCGCGCGCTGCACGGATTGCCACTCGCAGGACACGTGGAAGAACCCGCCGGGCTTCTCGCACGAGCGCACGCGATACCCGCTCACCGGTCTGCACGGTAAGCTGGATTGCGCCAAATGCCATCGGCCGGCCACGGAAGCGGCAGGAAGTCCCGTACGGTACAAGGAGTTTGTAGCGTTCCACAACTGTTCTTCATGCCACAAGGATCCTCACGGCGATGCTTTTGGAGGGGACTGCGCGCACTGCCATCTTACAGGTGGTTGGAAGCAGATTCTCCCCAGTAACGGGTTCGACCACCGCCGGACGAACTATCCCCTGCTCGGCAAGCATGCAACCCTGATTTGCCGGGACTGCCACAAAACCGAGAATTTCAAAACGCCGGTCGCCTTCGCGCGCTGCCTGGATTGCCACAAGGACGAGCACAGCGGGCAGTTCGCGCAGCGCGAGGATGGGGGTGACTGCAGATCCTGCCACAACGAAAACGGGTGGAAGACGGCCCACTTCACTGTGGCCGACCATACGAAGAGTGCATACCCGCTGCTCGGAAAACACGCGGCGGTGGACTGCGCGAAGTGCCATCTGCCTCGAGGAAAAGATACGGTTTACCGCGTTCCTTTCGCGGTGTGCACCAGTTGCCATCAGGATGAGCACCAGGGTCAGTTCGCGGCCAAGCCACACGATAACCGGTGCGAAGACTGCCACGGTACAGGAGGCTGGAAGCCCGCCAATTACACATTCGCCGCTCACAACCAGACCGGATTTGCCTTGAAAGGCGCGCATATCGCAGTGCCCTGCTCGGCCTGCCATATGGCGCGCGGCGGCGAAGCGCAGTACCACCCGGCGGCGGCCACGTGCACCGATTGCCACCAGACCCCTCATGACACAATGGCGCAGGCTTTGCGCTGCGAGACGTGCCATTCGGTGCTTGCCTGGAAAGAACTCAGCGCATTTGACCACAGCCAGACCTCGTTCGCGCTCCTCGGGCGTCATGGCGCCGTGGAGTGCCTGGCCTGCCACAAGCCAGCGGTGGCGAAGGACGTGCGGACCATCGCCTTCCGGGGCGCCGCCAAGGATTGCGCCGGCTGCCATGCCGACGTGCACGCCGGCCAATTCGAGGCCGCGGGTGACGAAAAGGGCTGCGCCCGCTGCCACACAGTGTGGAGCTGGCGTCCCACGGAATTCGATCACAGCCGCCATTCCACGTTCCATCTCGACGGCGCTCACGAGAAGGTCCCGTGCCAGATGTGCCACAACCAGCGACGGGAGATCGAGGGCCGTTCCACAGTGGTCTACAAAGGGACTCCCCGGGAGTGTAAACAATGCCATCTCTGAAACACGCCTGGCTGCTCCTGGTGGGTTTGACACCGCTGGCCACCGCCCAGACGCCGGAACGCGCCCGCAATCCGCACGGGCCGCTTCCGGTGTCTTGCGAGGCGTGCCACACGGCGACCGCCTGGAAGCCCATCCGGCCGCGTCCGGAGTTCAATCACAACACGCAGACGGCTTACCAGTTGAGCGGCATGCATGCCGATGTGGCCTGTCAGGGATGCCACATCAGTCCGGCTTTCAAGAAGACGGCACACGATTGCGCGTCCTGCCACGCGGACCTGCATCGCGCGCAGATGGGCCGGAATTGCGAGCAGTGCCATACGGCGAGGGGCTGGACCCCCGCCGCACAGGTCGCCACACGAGAGCATTCCAACCGCTTCCCGCTGTTGGGAGCGCATGCCACCGCCCCTTGCGAAAGCTGCCACCGGGGCGCGGCCAACGGCGTCTTCATAGGGATGAGCACCGAGTGCGTGAACTGTCACCGCAACGAATTTCTAACCGCTCAGAACCCGCCGCATCAGTCGGGCAGCTTCCCGCTCGATTGCTCGCTATGCCATTCCATGAACGGG
>Ga0209698_10003739_pt1 | contig 16810 bp, 13 predicted proteins | sample LitLauG_LLR_2012_FD_187203 | JGI IMG/M metagenome (GOLD analysis project Ga0209698, IMG submission 187203) | Freshwater sediment microbial communities from Pennsylvania, USA - Little Laurel Run_MetaG_LLR_2012 (SPAdes) (version 2) | ecosystem: Environmental > Aquatic > Freshwater > Creek >...
CTCGGGGAGGCTGGGCGGGGTGGTGGGGCGCTCGTCGGGCCTGGTGGCCCCGGGGGACCGCACGGTGTCCAAGATCCCGAGCAGATGCGTGGACGTCAGGTGCAGCCCGCTGGCAACGGTTTCGAGCAGCGCGCGCTCCGATTGGTCGATCGCCCCGTCGGCGATCGCGATGCTCGCGAGTTGCGCGACGAAGTACTCCTTTCCCTGGTCCGTCAACCCCTCGACCAAGGGTGGCAGGTAACCGGCGAGGTTGGACGTGTCGAAGGCGGCGAGGTCCTTCCCGAGCGTCGCATCGTCGTAGTCCTCCAGCCCGGCACCGCGGAGCACGGACACCGCGGCGGCCCGCGCCGCGCTCGCAGCCCCACTGCCCGCATTGACCATCGCCACGGCGCAGACCCACGCCGCGTTGCGGATGTAGCCGCTGAGCGCAGCCGAGGTCGGGACGTTCAGCACCTGGGTCTTGAAGGCGACGCCGCAGGTCTCGCACGTGACCTGTTCGGAGACGATCGAGCCGATCGGGAAGATGGGCAGGAAGAACAGCGTGAACCACCGCCGGAGCCCTTGGAGCACGTAGGAGCGGTCGACGCCGCAGCGCGGGCAGAGGAAGACGCCTCGGGAGAGCGCCTTGGTCCGGAGCCGGAAACCAAAGATCAGGAGCATCTCCGGAGCTTGCCCTGCGCCCGGTGCCCGCACAATGGCGGACCGGCGGGAAGGTGCGGGTGGCCCACCGCTTCCCGGCGGCGCCCGAGACCACCCCCTCATCTCGGTCGGTCCACCACGTTCGGTGGTGGACCCGCCGATCCTGCGCGCACAAAGGCGCCCGTGGCTCAGGGGAGGGGCAGGTGGTACAGCCGGGCGGCGTTGTCGCCCATGACCTTGCGCCGGCTCGGCTCGGGGAGGGCGGAGATGGTGGCGGCCGCCTTGGGGAGGCTGTCGGGGAACAGGCACGTGGGGTGCGGGTAGTCCGTCTCGAACAGCACGTTGCCGTCGCCGATGGCGGCGATCGCCTCGGTGACCCCCGCCTCCTCGAACCAGAAGCAGGCGTTCATCTGGCGCTGGAAGTACTCGGTCGGGGTGAGGGAGAACTTCGTGCCGAAGGTGCCGGGCGTGCTCTGCGCCTGCTGGTAGTCGAGCGACTGCAGGAAGAACGGGATCCACCCGATCCCGCTCTCGACCGACACGAACTGCACCTCGGGGTGGCGCTCGAGCACGCCGCCGAAGATCAGGTTGGCCATGACCGACGCGTTGCTGAGGTACATCATCGCCGAGCCGATGGCGAGGCGGTGGTCGCTGTCATGCGAGGGCCACGGCGACGAGCCGAACCACGACATCGTGTCGGTGCTGGCGCCGATGTGGAAGTTGACCGGCATCCCGAGCTCCGCGCACACGTCCCACATCGGGTCCCAGTACGGCTCGCTCAGGTCGGGCAGGCCGTGCAGGTGGGGACCGGTGCCGGAGTTGACGCCACGAAGACCCATGGCGTGGGCCCGGCGGATCTCCGCCACGGTCTCGTCCACGTCCCACCAGGGGGTGATGGCCATGGCGAAGAGGCGGTTGCCCGACTGCTCCTGCATCTCGGCGGAGGCATCGTTGAAGATCTGGACGGCCATGAGCCGCAGCGCCGCGTCCTCCATGTCGATGAACCGTTGGCCGCCGAAGCCGAAGGTGTTGGGGTAGACGATCTGCGCCCAGATGCCGAGCTCGTCCATCAGCGCCACGCGGGGCTCGATGCGCCAGGCGCCGGGGTGGATGCCGTCGTAGCCGAGGCCGATGAAGCTCATCCCGTACATCTTCGTACCTTCGCGGTCGATCGCCGAGGCGCTGCCGGCCATTCCGAGGACGACGCCGTCGAACACCCAGGTGTCGCGACCGTCGATCTGCTCGACGCGCGGCACCCGTTGCTTGTACTTGGCCGGGGCCCGCGAGGTCCACAGGTCGGGCGGTTCCGTGAGGTGGGTGTCGGTGTCGATGATCAGTACGTCATCGGGGAGGCCGAGCTGCTCGTTGAATCGCGTCGCCATGGTCCGACACTACCGATCTCCGGCCACCTGGGCCGCCTCGCCCCGGCCGCGGCGGGGCTCCGGCGATAGGCTCCCCGTCGGGGTGGCCGGCCCGGGTGGGTCCGAGCCGCGCCCGCACCGGACTGGAGGCACGATGTCTTCTGCTGTGACCCTCGACGACATCGATCTGACCGACATCGATGTGTTCGCGCAGCGGATGCCGCACGAGTGGTTCGACCTGCTCCGTCGCGAGGCCCCGGTGTGGCTCCACCCCGAGACCGCGGAGGAGGAGGCGTTTTGGGTCGTCAGCACCTACGACCGCATCACCGAGGTGCACCGTTCGGGCCTGACCTACAGTCACCAGACCGGTCCCGGGCGCAACGGGGGCGGCGGCATCGTGCTGTCCGACTCCCGCCCGGAGATGGGTGTCGGCACCCAGATGGTCATGACCGACCCTCCGGCGCACACCCGGTACCGCAAGCTGGTCAACCGCGGCTTCACCCCTCGGATGATCGCCCGCCTCGAGGCCACGATGCGCCTGCGCGCCGACCTCATCATCGACCGGGTGGTCGAGCGCGGCGAGGCCGACTTCGTGGTCGACGTCGCGTCGGAGCTGCCGCTCATGGCCATCGCCGACATCGTCGGTGTCCCGATGGACGACCGGGACAAGCTCTTCGTCTGGACCAACCAGGTCCTCGGCTCCTCCGACCCTGAGTTCGCGCCACCCGGCGGGCGGGAGGCCCACGACGTGCTCCCCGGCATGGCGGCCCTGATCGGTTACTCGCGCGACCTCGCCTCGGCGCGGCGCGCCGATCCGCGCGACGACCTGTGGACGCGCCTCATCGGCGTGACGGCGACGATGGAGGACGGCACCGTGGTCGAGCTCAGCGACTTCGAGCAGGAGATGTTCTTCACCCTGCTCATCCTGGCCGGCAACGAGACCACGAGGAACGCCATCAGCGGGGGGCTCATCGCGTTCCTCGACCATCCCGAGCAGTGGCGGCTCCTGCAGGAGCGTCCCGAGCTCGTCGGCACCGCGGTCGACGAGATCCTGCGCTACACCAGCCCGGTCAACTACTTCCGGCGGACGGCGACCGAGGACTGCGAGCTCGGCGGCCGGCAGATCTCCGCCGGGGAAAAGGTGACCCTGTGGTACCCGTCGGGCAACCGTGACGAGCAGGTCTACGACGATCCCCACGGATTCGACATCACCCGCTCGCCGAACCACCACATGGCCTTCGGCGCCGGCGGGCCCCACTACTGCCTCGGCGCCAACCTGGCCAAGCTCGAGCTGGAGGTGATGTTCGACGGCCTGGCGCGACGGCTGCCCGACATCGAGGCGGCGGGCCCGCCCGAGCGCCTGCGCAACAACCTGCTCAACGCGATCAAGCACCTGCCCGTGCGCTTCACCCCGGGCGAGCCGGTGCTGGCCGGCTGAGCCGGGCCGGCGCCAGGCCGCGATGGCCAGGTCAGCCGATCCCCTCGAGACGACGGGCCGGGGCGCTCGCGACCGGGCGGGGTACAGTCGACGTGGAGGAAGGTGAGCCGGATGATCCACACGATCGCCGTTCAGGAGCGCCAGCGGCCACGCCCGGCCGGAGCGTGACGCGCCCGGGCGAGTGCACCCAGCTCCACCCGCTCGCCCCGTTTGGTTGGGACGCGCGCGTCGAGGCCGGGTTCGCCCGGGCCGGGATCGACGTGGACCGTGACGTCGCCGGCCGCGTGGTCCGCGTGGATCGCGGTTCGTGCCTGGTCGCGACCGCGCTCGGCGTGGTGCGGGCGTCGCCGTACGGCGTGGGGTCGCGCCTGGCCGGCCTCGACGAAGCACCCGCGACGGGTGACTGGATCGCGCTCTCGCCCCGCCAGGCGGGCGAGGTCGGCCCCGCTCCCTGGGATGTGACTGCGATCGTCGCCCGCCGGTCGGCCGTGTCGCGCAAGGAGGCCGAGGACCGGGTGACCGCCGAGCAGGTGTTGGTCGCCAACGTCGACCTCCTCGGCATGGTGACGGCGCTGGATCGTCCGGTGGTGCCCAACCGCATCGAGCGGATGCTGGCCGCGGCGTGGGAGAGTCGGGCCGAGCCCGTGCTGCTGCTCACCAAGGCGGACGCGGCCGAGGACGCCGCGGAGGCGCTCCGGGTCACCGAGTCGGTGGCCGGTGGGGTCGCCGTCGTGGTCACCAGCACCCGCACGGGGCAGGGGATCGACCGGCTGCGCACCATGATCGAGCCGGCCCGGACCCTCGCGCTCATCGGTCCCTCGGGCGCGGGGAAGTCGAGCCTGGTCAACGCGCTGGCCGGACGCGGCGTCCAGTCCACGGGCGCGGTGCGCGACGACGACCACCGCGGCCGTCACACCACGACGAGCCGGGATCTGATCGTGCTCGAGTCGGGTGGGGTGCTCATCGACACCCCGGGTCTGCGGGCGCTGGCACTGTGGGATGCCGAGGCCGGGGTCGAGGCGACCTTCACCGACATCGAGGACCTGGCGGCGCGCTGCCGCTTCGCCGACTGCGCCCACCGTGCCGAGCCCGGGTGCACCGTCCGGGAGGCGGCGGCGTCGGGTGCGATCGAGCCCCGCCGGCTGGCCAGCTACCTGAAGCTGCAGGACGAGCTCTCCGAGCTGGCCGCCCGCCAGGAGGAGCAAGCCCGCCGCCCGACCGGCCGGCGGTCGCGCAAGCTGGTCCGGCCCACCTCCTCGCGCGACGACAGGCGGTAGTGCCCGGCCGGCGAGCCGTTCGGCTCGCCGCGCCGTAGTGTGCGTGCCGGGCACGGGTCCTGGCGGCGGCCCGTCGGGGTGAGGAGCAGCGATGAACGGAGCCGACTGGCAACCGGTCGAACTGGTCGGCGACGACGTCGAGGTCCCCTGCCTCGACGGGGTGGCGAGGCGGTACGTGTCCCTGGATGCGGCGGCTTCGACGCCGGCGTTGCCCGCCGTGGCCGAGCGCGTCGCCGCCTTCCTGCCGTGGTACTCGAGCGTGCACCGGGGCGCGGGGTACAAGTCGCAGGCCGCGACCGCGGCGTACGAAGCGGCGCGCGGCGCGTTCCTGCGCTTCGCCGGCCGAGCCGCGACCGGGAGCGACACCGCGGTCATCTGCCGCAACACCACCGAGGCGATCAACCACCTGGCCTACCGCCTCCAGCTGCAGCCGAGCGACGTCGTGGTCACCACGGTGGTGGAGCACCATGCCAACCTGCTGCCCTGGGGCCGGGTCGCGACCCGGCGCTACGTGGAGTGCGGTGGGGAGGGCACGTTCGGCGTCGACGACGTCGTCGCCGCCCTCGATGCCGGGCCGCGCCCACGGCTGCTCGCCATCACCGGCGCCTCCAACGTGACGGGATGGCTCCCCCCGCTCGGCGAGATCATCGGTGCCGCCCACGACCGGGGCGTGCCGGTGGCCGTCGACGCCGCCCAGCTGGCGCCGCACCGCCGGATGCCTCCCGAGGCCGACTTCGTGTCCTGGAGCGGCCACAAGATGTACGCGCCGTTCGGCGCGGGTGTGCTGGTCGGGCCGAGGCGCACCTTCGAGGAGGGCGATCCGTTCCTGGCTGGAGGTGGCGCCGTCGACCTGGTCGACCTCGACGAGGTCCAGTGGACCGAACCCCCCGAGCGCGAGGAAGCCGGCTCGCCCAACGTGATCGGCGCGGTCGCCCTCGGCGCGGCCGTCGGCGAGCTGGAGCGCCTCGGCTGGCCGCGCATCGTCGCCCACGAGCGCGACATCGCGCTGCGCCTCCGCCGGGTGGTCTCGTCGGTTCCCGGCGTGCGGCTGCTGGGCCCGGGGGCCGACACGCCCGCACTGCCGGTCGCCAGCTTCACCGTCGAGGGGATGCACCACGCCCTCGTTGCGGCCCGCCTGAGCGCCGAGTTCGCCATCGGGGTGCGCCACGGCTGCTTCTGCGCCCATCCCTACGTGATCCGGCTCCTCGGGCTGTCCGCGGCGGAGATCGAGCGCTACCGCGACGACGTCCACCGGGGTGACCGCCGGGCGATCCCCGGGGCGGTGCGGGCCAGTGCCGGCCTGTCGACGACGGCAGCCGACCTCGATCGCCTCGGCGCCGCACTCCGCCACGTGGTGGAGCACCCGGCCGCGGCGGACACCTACGTCCAGGACCCCCGCACCGGCGATTTCCGGCCGCGCCCGGGCAGCATCGAGGGGATCCCGTCCGAGCGGGCCCTCGGCACGGGGTGCGCCCGCGGCTGAGCGGGAGGTGCCGGGAGGTGCCGGGAGGTGCCGGGTCGTCGGGTGAGGACCCGGCGAGGGATGATGCAGGGAAGGGGGAAGGTGCGGAGATGGGGAAAGGGAGGCGACACGGTGGATGACCTGCTCGTGCGAGGCGGTTCGGTGGTCGACGGCACGGGCGCTCCTGCCCGGCGGGCCGATGTGCGGGTCCGGGACGGGGTGATCGTCGAGGTCGACGCCGGGCTGCGGCCCGACGGCGAGGCGGTCATCGACGCGTCGGGGGCCTGTGTGATCCCCGGCATCATCGACACCCACACCCACCTCGACGGGGCGATGTGGTGGAACCCCGACCTCGACCCGCTCCCGGCGTACGGCAACACGACCGCCGTGTTCGGGTACTGCGGCAACTCGATCGCACCGCTCGCAGGTGCACAGCGCGACGAGGTCGTCGACCTGCTCTGCTTCCTCGAGGACCTGCCCCTGGAGGCGTTCGAGCGCGAGGTGCCCTGGACGTGGGAGCGATGGCCGGCGTACATGGAGGCGATGGCGGCGCGGCCGACGACGCTCAACCTGGTCGGCTTCCTCGGCCACCTGGCGCTGCGCACCTTCGTGATGGGACCCGCCGCCTGGGAGCGCGCCGCCACCGCCGAGGAGATCCGCGCCATGTGCCAGGTGCTCGACGAGGGGCTCCGGTACGGGGCGATCGGGCTGTCGGTCAACCACTTCGACAAGGACCGCACCCTCCGGCCGGTACCGGGCTACTTCGCCGCCGACGAGGAGTACGCCGCCCTCTTCGACGTCGTCGCCCGCCACCCTCGCCGCACCGTGCAGGTCATCACCCGGTTCAACGACCCCGACCACTGGATCAGCGACGTCGAGCGCTTCGCCCGCCTGTGCCGGCGGGCGGGGGTCCGGGCGCAGTGGCCGGGGATCTCGACCGACGTGCTCGACCACGACAAGCGCGACGCCGGATGGGAGCTGCACCGCCGGATGCGCGCCGAGGGCGTCGACCTGTGGCCCAACGTCGTGTTCAAGCCGCTGGAGCCCTTCTTCGGCTTCGAGCGCTCGATCGTGTTCCAGCGGGTGCCGGCGTGGAACGAGATGGTCAACGGCCCCCAGGACCGCAAGCTGGCCCTGTTGGCCGACCCGGCGTGGCGGGCGCGGGCGCGACACGAGTGGGATGACCGCCCGCACGTCGCGACCTCCCGGGTGGACCGGCCGCACACCTTGGTCTTCGCCCTGTCCGAGACCGGGGCCGGCCCCCTCGGGATCTCCGTGGCCGACTTCGCCCGCCAGCTCGGCGTGCACGTCTCGGACGCGCTCGCGGAGTGGCTGGTGCGCAACGGCATCGGCTCCTCGCTGGTCGGCACGCCCGACGAGCTCGACGAAGCCGACGTCCTCGCGTTGCTGCGCGAACCACAGACCCTGACCAACATCAACGACTCCGGCGCCCACCTCCAGCTCTTCTGCGGTTCCGGGCAGAACGTGTACCTGTTCACCCACTACGTGCGCGACCGCGGCGAGCTCTCGATCGAGGAGGCGGTGCACCTGCTCACCGGGCGCTCCGCCGGCTTCCTCGGCCTCACCGACCGGGGCGAGCTCTCGGTCGGCAAGGCCGGCGATCTCGCCGTGTTCGCGCTCGACGAGATCGAGCTGCGCCAGGAGACCCGCGCGCACGACGTGCCGCACGGCACCTGGCGCTTCACCCGGCCTCCCGCGGGATTCCGCGCCACGGTGGTCGGTGGCACCCCGACGTGGCTCGACGGCGCGCCCACCGGCGCCCGACCGGGCAGCGTCGACTCCCCGTTCCGCTCCCAGCCAGCTCAGGTGGTCAGCCCGACCATCCGTCCCGGCCGCGCCCCGGTGGCCCGCCCGTCCAGGTAGGTCGGCTCGCCGTTGGCGATCGTGGCCCGGTAGCCGCCGGCCGGGCGGGTGTAGCGCCAGCTCCCGCCGGGAACGTCGTCGACGCGCACATCGCCGCGCAGCTCGATCTCGTCGAGGGCGAACACGGTGATGTCGGCAGCCTTGCCGACCGAGAGCACGCCGCGGTCGGTGAGCCCGAAGAAATCGGCGTGCTTGCCGGTGACGGCGTGGACCGCTTCCTCGATGCCGAGCAGGCCGGTGTCGCGCACGTAGCGGGTGAAGAGGTAGGTGGCGTTGCCGGCGCCGCTGAACATCTGGATGTGGGCCCCGGCGTCGCTGCCGCCGGTGACGGTCAGGGGATGACGGATCAGCCGGCACACGGCCTCCTCGTCGAGGAGCCACTGGGCGGTGCGCAGCGACGAGCCGATGCCGTTGCGCAGCAGCCAGTCGGCCATCGCGTCGGACACGTGCAGCCCGGCGCGCGCCGCCTCGTCGCTCAGGTGCATCCCCGTCTCGCCGGGCAGCTCCCGCTCGGAGTGGTCGAGGATGAACCGCTCGGGCGAGTGCACGGGGGCGAGCGTGTAGGTGCACGCGTCCCAGTCGGCCCGGGCCTGGGCCCGCCACGCCGGATCGGCCAGCAGGCGCGCCTTGTCGGCCTGCGGCCCGTTGACCAGTTCGTGCCAGGCCGGGACGCCGTGCCACATGATCGAGCGGTCGAAGTGCAGGTTCACGTACGACGGCGCGTGGCTGAACAGCGGCGCCATCTGCGCGCCGGCGCGGTTGGCCTCCTGGTTGTGCGCCCAGCGGGCGGCCAGCTCGTCGCGGCGCGGCTGGTCGCATCGCAGCGCGCCCCAGTTGGCTCGCAGGCCGCGAGGCCCGCAGAGCGATGCCATCCGGTCGAAGTCGTCCTGCCAGTGCTCGGGCTGCATGAAGCGCGGCACGAACTGCACCGTCGCCCCCCGGTGGCGGGCGACCACATCGAAGAGCCGGCCGAGCTCGACGTCGTCGGCCTTGCGCGACGGCACCTCGCGGTTGGTCCGGTCGGTGTCCATGAACGTCGTGGAGAACCCGATGCCGCCGTTGCGCAGCGCCTCGTCGAGGACGGTGCACATGGCGTCGAGCTCGTCGGGCCGCGCGGCGCGCTCCCATGCCTCCTCACCCATGGCGTCGGTGCGCAGCGCCTGGTGGCCGACGAACACCGCGGTGTTGATCGCCGCGGGGTGTGACGCCATCGCCCGGTGGTACTCGGGCCAGGTCTCCCAGGTCCAGGGCACCGCGTGGGTGAACGCGTGCAACGGGAGGTCCTCGATGAAGCAGAACAGCTCGACCATCGAGGCGCGTGCCGCGGTGCTCAGGGGCGCGACGGTCAAGCCGCAGTTGCCGATCACCGCGGTGGTCGTGCCGTACGCCGGCATCGGGTCGCACGAAGGGTCCCACCACATCGAACCGTCGAAGTGGGTGTGGGCTTCGATCCAGCCCGGGGACACGTACGCGCCGGAGGCGTCGATCACCTGCTCGGAGCCTCGGTCGAGGTCCGGGCCGAGCTCGACGATGCGCCCGTCGCGAACGCGCACATCGGCCCGCCGGGCGGGCGCGCCGGTCCCGTCGACGACCGTCCCACCGGTGATCAGGAGTCCCTGGGAAGCCATGTCGTCACCCTAACCCCGGTCGGGGAGCGGTTGCAGTGCCGGATGGCGCACGATCAGCGAGTCCGCCGGGCCGAGCAGGCGGTGGCGGCGCTGCATGCGCCGGGAGAAGAACCGCAGCAGGTCCCCCTCCGATGCGGGATCCGACGCGTGCACGAGATCGACGAGGCCAGCGTCGGCGGCGACGAGGTCCGGCGGGCGCCGTCCGAGCAGCGCGGCCGCGTCGTCGAGCTCGGCCTCTTCGACGGCGGCGCCGATCTCGGCGACGCGGTACAGGTGGCGGGCCAGCCGGTAGTCACAGCGCGCCCGCCAGGCGGCGAAGGGGTCGGCACCCCCGGTTGCATCCGGCGCTGCGCCGGGGTCGGCGGAGGGACCCGCGACCGCCACGCCGTAGCGGGCGAGGTCGCGGGGCGCGAGGAGCGAAGCGCCCCGCCGGAGGGAGCGCACCAGGTGCCGGTGGGCGGCAAGCTGCGGCGACGGGTGCTCGCCGGCGTCTGCGATGTCTTCGTCGCCGGGCGTCGCCCCCGCCAGCTCGGCGAGGACGTCGAGGGCGTAGCGGGCGCTGTCGGTGTACCAGGTGAGGTGGGTGACGTAGTCGCTGTCGGGGTCGGGCGCCACGACGACGGGGTATTGGAGCATCAAGGTGACGGTGAGCTGGGAGATCTCGTAGTAGCGGAGGCGGTCGTAGTCGATCGGTCGGCCGGTGAGCGCGGCGTAGGCGTCGAAGGCGGCGCCGAGGTCGCCAAGGGGCTCCATGCTGTCGCGGGTGCGCAGGGCGGCCAGGTCCATGTAGGGGTGCCCGACGTGCGCCAGTTCGAAGTCGATGAGCGCGGTGAGCCGTCCGTGGTGGTGGAGGAACTGCGCCGAGTCCCAGGCGACGAACGCGGGCGGCGTCGCGTCGTCGGGCAGGTGTCGTTCGAGCCAGGATCGCAGGTGTTCGATGAGGGGGTCCCGGGGTGCTTCCAGCGCGTCGTAGGCCGCCGCCACCCGCTGGTACACCTCGCTCATCGCGGTGTCGCGGGGGTTCGAGGGGACCGAGAAGCCCCGGGCCTCGATCTCGGCGAGGTCGATGCGGTGCATGCGCGCCATGTGCTCCACGCAGGTGCGCATGAGCGCCCGCCGCTGCTCTGCGTCGGCGGCGAGCGCCAGGCCCTGCTCGCCTGGGACGCGCTGCATGACGAGTGTCCGGACGCCGTCGCCGTCGACCAACCCGTGCACGTGCGGCACCGGGATGCCCTGCGCCTCGAGGAGGTGGTGGACGGCCGCCTCGTGGGCCAGGGGGAAGGGGGAGGGGAAGTCGGGGCCTCGTTCGCCCCGGGCGTAGAGCTCGAGGGCGCCGCCGGTCCCGCGTGCGTCGATGAGCCATCCGGGTCGCCAGCGGGGCAGCCGCTCCAGCGCCTCGACCTCGCCGAGGTGGTGCTCGACCCAGGCGACGACGTGGGTGGCACCCGTGGCTCGCGCGATGCGAGCGATCTCCGGGGTCACCGCGGCGCGATCAGGACGACCGGCTGGCGGAGGGGTCCGGCACGCCCGGAGGCGTCCCCTCGTGGTACTGGATCAGCTCGATCAGGTACCCGTCGAAGTCCTTGATGTAGGCCATCGTGACCGGCCAACGGTCCAAGCGCGCCGGCGGGGTCACCGATTCGCAGCCCGCGCCGATCGCCTGGTCGTAGATCCCCTGGCAGTCGTCGGTGTTGACGTACAGCTTCCACATGGCGGTGCCCATGTCCACCGGCTCGTCCCGGTCGAGGTACTGGGCGAGCTGCAGGCGGGATCCGCCCTCGGGCGCCTGCAGGACGGCTTCGATGATGTTGGGGATCTCGGTGCGGCTCACCACCGGCAGGCCGAGCACGCCCGACCAGAACCCGATGGCACGCTCCATGTTGCGGACGAAGATGCAGTACTGACCGAGGATCTGGGGCACGGGGGCTCCTTGGCCGCCGGCTACGCCGGCGGCGGTGGTGGGGTGAGGACGATGGCTTCGAACTGGTCGACGGCCAGGCGGGCCCGCGCGGCCAGGTCGTCGTCGCCCAGGCTGCCGAGGGGGTGCGGCACCTCGGCCCAGCGCACGTCACGGGCGCCGCACACCCGGCGGGTGGCTTCGAGCACGGACCGGAAGCGGTCGGTGCCGATCAGCATGGCCGGGATGCCCCGGCGCTCCACAGCGACTTGGTTGAGCAGACCGCTCGACGAGCAACTCCCTCAATCGCCGTGGGTGAGGATGACGGCGTCGCAGCGCTCGACCGCCCCCCACTCGTCGGGGCGCATCACCCGCGCCGCATGGTAGCTGCCCCGGACGGTGCCCCCGATGGCGTGGCGGGCGCGCAGCTCGGCCTCGACACAGCTGAGCAGCTCGTCGGCGTTGAGCTTGTTGTTCGACCACAACCCGATCGTCCTCCCCTCGAGCGAGTCGAGGCGGGGCGCCAGCCGAGCGGTGACCGTGACGGGCGCCGCCACGGGATCGACGAGTCTCATGCCATCTCCTTGGGGAGTCGGATCTCGGTTGAGGCCATGCCCCCGTAGGGGAACAGCGCCTGGACGAACGCGCCGGCCGGGCCCCCGGCGACGACGACCAGGATGTCGTCGGGCGACCCCGCCGCGGCGGCGGTCAGCTCCTCGTCGCCGTCGAGGACCGGCGCGCCGCGCCGGTCCATGAGGCCGCCCGTGAGCGATCCACCGTGGCGCTTGACCCAGGCGACGGTTCGGGTCGTCCCCTCGAACACCGCCCGGCGGATGTCGGCCTTGGTCCAGCCGTCGCGCACGAAGATCTCGGCGTTCTCGGGGGGGACGACGAGCGCGCACCACCCGTAGCGCGAGAGCCGGCCGGCTCCGACGAGGTGGTGGCAGATCGTGGCGACGACGGCCTCGGCGCTCGATTCGTGCTGGACGGCCAGTTGGGTGTGACCAGCGGTCGCCAGGACGGTGACCACGCTCTGCTCGGGCGCCCAGCCACGTTCGACGTGGAGGGGGCGCAGGCTCGGGTGGTCCTCTTCGTTTTCGACGATGTGGTAGCCGGTGTACTTGCCGGGTTGGCCGAGCGTCGCGCGGTCGAGGATCGGTCGCCCCTCCGGGGGGACGAGTCCCTCGTTGCCCGCGCCCGGCACCGAACCGAAGCCGTTGATCTGGGTGAGGCGCACGGCGCGCCCGATCGTGGCATTGGCCCGGTTGCCCGGCCCGAGCACGTTGCCGCGCCAGTTCATGCCGAGCTGTCGGCGGACGGGCCCGTTGACCACGAAGGCGACCGCGGAGCCGCCGGTCGTGGCGTTTGCCGCGTGCAGGCCGAAGGCGTCGGTGGCCATCGCCTCGAGGATGGCGACGACGACGGGCAGGTACTCGGGCCGGCACCCGGCCATCACCGCGTTCGCCGCGACGTGGGCGACGGTGAGCTCGCGCTGGCGCTCCGGGTAGCGGCAGACCACCTCGTCGGCGGCGCGCCCCGACGCCGCGACCGCGGCGGCCACCTTTGCCTCCGTCGGGGGCACGACCGGCAGCCCGTCGGTCCAGCCCTGCTCGTAGCAGAACTCGATCGGGTCGGCTGCGTCCTCCACGACGAGCGAGCGGAGTGGCTCCACGGCCGAGAGGCTAGCCCCGCGGGCCACCGCCGGCTCGATCGAGATCGCGCTTTGGTCGGGGCGGACTTGCGCCGATGAAGACCGTGACGCCCACTGCCCTGTACGCCGCCGGATCGTGCCGAGGAGTCTTGCCTTCCCCCATGGGTGCCAGCACCGACGACATTAACCACCTGCTGCGGCGCGCCGGGTTCGCGCCCACCGCAGCCGAGATCGCCGCGCTGAGCGGGGGGACCATTGCCGCTGCGGTCGAGCACGTCCTCGACCGCTCCCTCGTGCCCGCGGTGGTCGAGCCACCCGAGCTGACCGACCCCTCCAAGGGCGAGTGGGACCGCTCTGTCGCCCTGTACCAGTGGTGGATCGAACGCATGCGGACGACTCCCGCCCCGCTGGCGGAGAAGATGGTCGTGTTCTGGCACGGCCACTTCGTGTCCGGCCTCGACAAGTGCACCGTCGCCCAGATGTGGCAGCAGCTGGAGCTGTTCCGGACCCAGGGCATGGGCAGCTTCCACAACCTCGCTCAAGCCGTCGCCCTGAACCCGGCCATGCTCACCTACCTCGACAACCAGTACAACGTCGTCGGCAGCCCCAACGAGAACTTCGCCCGGGAGCTGATGGAGCTGTTCACCCTCGGGATCGGCAACTACGCCCAGGACGACGTCGTGGCGTCCGCCCGGGCGTGGACCGGATACGGCCTCACCACCGACGGCACGGCCTTCGAGCTGCATCCCGCCGATCACGACAACGCCAACAAGACCTTCCTCGGCACGACCAAGGACTGGTCGGGGCCCGACATCATCGACGAGATCTGCGCCGGATCGATGAAACCGGTGTGCGCCCGCTGGATCGCCCGCAAGGTGTGGAGCTTCTTCGCTCACCCCGACCCGGAGCCCACCGTGTTGGACGATGTGACCGCGGCGCTGCTGGCCTCGAGCGACCTCGACATCACCGCGCTGCTGCGCGCGGTCTTCAACCACCCGGCCTTCTATTCGGCGGAGTGCAAGCAGGGACTCGTCCGCACCCCGACCGAGTTCATGGTCGCAGCCTTGCGCTACCTCGGCATCACCGCCGTCGGCGACAGCGGAGGCCACCCCGAGTGGTGGGCCGACGACATGGGCCAGCGCCTGCTCTACCCGCCCAACGTCGCGGGATGGGGGTCGAATGCCTACTGGATCGGGTTCTCCGCCTACCAGGCGAGGGCCAACTACGCCCGGTTCTTGACCTGGGGGGCACCCTCGTCGCTGCTTGGAGACACCACAGCCAAGCCCAACCCGGCGGACGCCGTGGCGGAGGCCCTGGCGACCTTCGGGATCGCCTCGCCGACCGCGCACACCACCGGCTGGATGACCGATTGGCTCGCGTCGGAGCGCTCGGCCCAGGGTTGGGCGGAGCGGGTCAACCTCATCACGCTGTCCTTGCTCACGCCGGACTTCCAGCTCGCATGAGGGCGGTCGCGCCTCCCCGTCCTGGCGTCGTGCTCAGCCGCCGCCGCTTCCTCCAGGCCGCCGCGGCTGGTGGCACCACCTTGGCGCTCAGCCGGTACCTGTCGATGGCGGCATGGGCCGCGTCGCCCGTCGGTGCCGACGACGGCATCCTGGTCGTGATCACCATGGCCGGGGGCAACGACACGCTCAACACCGTCGTGCCCTACGGCTCCGCGACGTACTACGGCGTTCGGGGCGGTGCCGCCGTCCCGGCTGGCCAGGTCCTGGCCATCGACTCGCAAGTGGGCTTGCACCCGAGCCTGGCGCGGCTGAAGCGACGCTACGACGCCGGGCAGGTGGCGATCGTGCAGGGGGTCGGGTACCCGGGGGCGGACATGAGCCACTTCTCCTCGATGGCCACCTGGATGTCGGCGTCCCTCGAGGCGAACCCGACGACGGGCTGGCTCGGCCGCTACGCCGACGGCCTGGACGCCGGGGACCTGCGGAGCGTGATGGTCGGCACGTCGACGCCGCTGCACCTCGTCGGGGCGCGCACCGCCGGCATCAGCCTGCCCGTGGACCTGGGGTCGTCCTTCGGCGGCGATCGCTCGGACACCAGCGATGCCCGGATGTACGACGCGCTCTCGACCCTCGGTGCGGGTGCGAGCGGGTTGGGCCCGTGGGGCGACGCCTTCACCGCTTCGGGCCGCTCCTCCCTCGAGGTCGTAGGCGAGGTCGCCGGGGTGTACGCGCCGGCCCTGCCCGACGGGAGCCTCGCTTCGCAGCTCACCGTGGCCGCACGGCTCATCAACGCCAACGTCGGGGTGCGCGTCCTCGGTGCCGAGCTCGGCTCCTTCGACACCCACACCAACGAGCTGGCGACCCATGCCGATCTGCTCGGCCAGCTCGACGCCGCGCTGGACGCGTTCTGGACGGCGCTCGACGCGCGCTGGGCCGGCGCCGTGACCGTCGTGACCTTCAGCGAGTTCGGGCGACGGGTGGAGCCGAACGACTCCGGCGGCTTCGACCACGGCACGGCGGGGACCATGCTCGTCATGGGCCCCGAGGTGCGAGGTGGCCTGCACGGCGCGGCCCCCTCCCTGGTCGACCTGGACGAGGACGGCAACCTGATCCACAGCGTCGACTTCCGCAGCGTGTACGCGGAGCTGCTCGACTCCTGGCTGGCGGCGGACAGCGCGCAGATCCTGGGGGCGGCCTTCGCCCCCCTCGGCCTGCTCGCCGCCCGGCCGCACTCGGCGGCCGCCACCGGGGCCGACATGCTGTGGGGCACCGGCGGGCGGACCGCTCCCTCGGGGGCCCCGTCGCCACCGCCGCATGGCGCGGGCGGCTACTGCCTCGTGACCGCAGGTGGCACCGTGGTCAACTACGACCACGCGGGGGCGTTCGGGGGCGCCCGGCCGGCGCAGCCGGTCGTCGGCGCCGCCGGGACCCCGAGCGGGCAGGGCTGCTGGCTGGTGTGTCGCGACGGGTCGGTCGAAGCCTTTGGTGACGCCGGGTTCCACGGCTCGCTGGCCGGGATGCGGCTCAACGCGCCGATCGTGGCCATGGCGGCGACGGCCTCGGGCAACGGCTACTGGCTCCTCGGCGCCGACGGCGGTGTCTTCAGCTTCGGGGACGCGACGTTCTTCGGCTCGACCGGCAACCTGCGCCTCGACCGCCCGGTGGTGGCGATGGCGGCCGCCCCGGGCGGCCAGGGGTACTGGTTCGCGGCGAGCGACGGCGGGATCTTCGCGTTCGGGCCGGGAGCCCGCTTCTTCGGCTCGACCGGGGGGATGCGCCTCGACCAGCCGGTGGTGTCGATGGCGGCCACCGCCACCGGGCAGGGGTACTGGCTCGTCGCCCGCGACGGCGGGATCTTCGCGTTCGGCGACGCCCGCTTCCACGGCTCGACGGGAGGGATGCGCCTGGCTCGTCCGATCGTCGACCTGCTGGTCACGCCGAGCGGGCAGGGATACTGGCTGGTGGCCAACGACGGGGGCATCTTCTCCTTCGGCGATGCCACCTACCAGGGCTCCCTCGGGGGCTCGCCTCCCGCTGAGGGGGTCGTCGCGATCTTCGCGTAGCGCCGGGCCAGGGTCGGGCGCGGGCGCGGGCGCGGGCGTGCCAGCGG
>Ga0209698_10003740_pt1 | contig 16809 bp, 19 predicted proteins | sample LitLauG_LLR_2012_FD_187203 | JGI IMG/M metagenome (GOLD analysis project Ga0209698, IMG submission 187203) | Freshwater sediment microbial communities from Pennsylvania, USA - Little Laurel Run_MetaG_LLR_2012 (SPAdes) (version 2) | ecosystem: Environmental > Aquatic > Freshwater > Creek >...
GTGGGGCTCGGGTGTCGACCACAATCAATGAAGTTGACCCTTGACCTTTCCGATATCTACAACCGTGGCGGCGATATCGATCGCGCACTGCGCGACATCCTCGACGAGGCCATCGACAAGCGCGTTCGACCGGTGGAGATGATCCCGGGCAGGGGCAGTGGCCAATTGAAGAAGCGCGTTCCGCGCTTCCTCGAGCGAAAGTAGATCAGAGCCCCCTCTCACCGGGTGCAGAAGGACTCCAAGAATTTCGGCCGGATCGTCGTCCACTTGCACCCCGTGGAGAGCTCCAGCGCGGCGACGTGGACTTGAGGGTTCCTCCGGCAATAGAGTTCCGATGGTGGAACTCACGTACGCCGAGACGATCTTCATCGCGCGTGGCGCTGACGACCTCTACGACCTCGTGTCGGACGTGACGCGTACGGGGGAATGGAGCCCGATCTGCCGGGCGTGCTGGTGGGACGACGGCGCGGGCCCCGAGGTCGGCGCGTGGTTCACCGGCCGCAACGAGACGCCCGAACGGACCTGGGAGACGAGGTCCCAGGTCGTCGCGGCCCATCGCGGACGAGAGTTCGCCTTCCTCGTGGGCGGCGCGTGGGTTCGCTGGGGGTTCGTGCTCTCGCCCACTGGCGACGGCACCGACCTGACCGAGACGTGGGAGTTCTTGCCCGCGGGGATCGACCGGTTCCACGAGCGCTTCGGCGATGACGCGCTCGCCCAGATCGAGGATCGGACGCGGGCAGCTCATCAGGGTATTCCGGCGACCTTGGCGGCCATCAAACGGATCGCGGAGTCGACGTCCAGTTAGTCGCGAGAGTGAAGGAGACGGCACATGGCTGAAGGAACGAAGGACGACCCCTGGCTGTTGACGACCCCGCCGGGCACGTCGAGCTATTCGATGTACGTCGATGACCAGGTCGAGCCCAACGTGCTCGTGTGTCAGGTCGGCTCCACGACGCTCAAGTACCTCGCTCGGGGTATCGACGATTTGCACGCGTGGCTCCTGCTACAGGGCGACTGGGTCCTCTTAGGGGCCGCCGACGAGAACAAGCCGGCCGCCGAAGGAACGGTGGAGGCGTGGGGTCGATCGCCGGAGAATCCGGTGGGCGGCTGGTACGGACTTCGAAAGGGATACCGCGGCCGCTTCGGCATGTACCTGCCGCCGCTCCTCGAAGTCTTGGGGCTCGCCGAAGTGACACACGACGCCCGCAACAATTCCATGAGGGCCAACTAGATTCCGCTACGGCACAAGGCCGTTAGTTCTCAGCTAGGTCCGAACAGGGGCGATTCCTTTCTGGTCTCGATCGAGATCGGCGCGACCCAGGTCCGGTCGGGACGACGTGCGCGACGAAGTGGTCGATCACGTCATGGGGGAGCACGAATTCGTCGACGTCACTATTGCTTTGAAGCGAGCAGTCCGTCAATGACGACGCTGATCATCGAGGAGATCTGGGTCGGTTGTAGTGCGACCTGATCAGCGACGACCGCCACACCGCCGATGAGACGACAGATTTCCAACGCGTCGACGTCATCGCGTATTGCCCCGTCACGCCGGAAACGATCCAGCACTCTTTGGTTCGCGAGGCGAAGGACTTCACATTTCGAATAGATGGGGGAGGAGGGATTGCCCATGGCGGTGGTGAACTTCGCGGGTCCACCCTTATTGCGACTGATGCGCGACACATAGGTGTTGAACCATTCAAGCAACACGTCACGGTTCGCGGTCGGGCTCGACACGGCCGCGTCGGCGGCGGCGTCAATCTGGGCCATCCACGTCTTGACCACCGCGTCGATGAGATCCTCGCGCGTGGGAAAGTGGCGGTAGAGAGTTCCTGGGCCCACGCCCGCACGGGTGGCGATCTCATCGAGGGGAGCGTCCATGCCCTTTTCCGTGAAGACTTCGGATGCAATCGCAACAATCGTGTCGTAATTCTTCTGGGCATCAGCACGCATCACAAAACCCTTGCTAAACGGAGATACTCTCCGTATACTGGTAAGTGGAGAACATCTCCGTTCACTGTAGCGTCGAAAGTTCTCACTTTCAACCACGTGGACACCATTTCGCGGATCACCCGCCCGAAAAGGAGTTTTATGTCGTACTTGCTACCTCGTCCCCGCCCCGCATCGATCGCGCTCGCGGTCATCGTGGCCTGCCAACTGATGTTCGTCCTCGACGCCACGGTGGTCAACATCGCCCTCGTGCCCATCGCGAGCACCCTGCACTTCTCGCGCGCGAACCTCGCCTGGGTGATCGACGCCTACAGTCTGACCTTCGGCGGCCTCCTACTGCTGGGTGGTCGAGCGGGCGACGTCTTTGGTCGCCGGCGACTCCTCATGGGTGGGCTGGCGCTCTTCACGCTCGCCTCGTTGATGGGCGGGTTGGCCTCGACGGCGAGCATGCTGCTCATCGCGCGCGCGGTCCAAGGCGTCGGAGCGGCGATGGCCGCTCCGAGCACGCTGAGCCTGATCAGTTCGATCTACGAAGAAGGCCCGGCGCGCAACAAGGCCCTGGGCGTGTTCACCGCCGTCTCGGCTGGGGGCGGCTCGCTCGGTCTGATCCTCGGCGGGGCTCTCACGTCGTGGGTCTCGTGGCGCTGGGTCTTGATGATCAACGTGCCCATCGGTATCGCGGTCATCGCCCTGGCTCCGCGATTCGTCCCGGAACCTGCGCGAAACGGCGGGCGACTCGACGTCCCGGGCGCGGCGCTGGTGACCACGGGGCTGGGTGCAGTGATCTATGGATTCATCCGCCTCGCCGAGCAGAACTCGCACGGCGGCACGATCGCCAGCTTCGTCGCAGGCGTCGCCCTCCTCGTGGCATTCGTACGCCTCGAGCAGCGAACGGCTCGTCCGTTGTTCCCGATGCGCCTGCTCGCCAATCGCGCGCGGGCGAGTTCGTACATCGTCATGATGCTGTTGCCCGCGGTGATGTACGGGGTGTTCTTCTTCGTCAGCCAGTACCTCGAGGGCACCCTGCACTTCAGCGCCATACGCGCCGGCTTCGCCTTCTTGCCCCTGACGGCGATGATCTTCACGCTGTCGCGCATCACCCCGCGTCTCGTCTCACGGGTGGGCGCTCGTCCGTTGCTCCTGTTCGGTCTCAGCGTCCTCTCGATCGCCACCTTCTGGGTGTCGCGGGCCCACGCCTCCGACGGATACTTCGTGAGTCTCTTCGGACCGCTGCTCTTGTTCGGCCTGGGTGCGGGAACGAGCTTCTTGCCACTGAGCGTCACGATCCTTGGTGGGGTCCCGCGTGAGGACGCCGGAGCGGCCGCTGGCATGTTGCAGACGATGCAACAGACCGGAGGGGCACTCGGTGTGGCGGCGCTCACGAGCGTGGCGGTCGCGCACGGACGCTCCGACGCCTTGCTCGTGGGGACCGTCATCGCGATCGTCGCGTTGGTGATCGCGGCGCTCGTCATTCGACCAGGTCGGCCCGATCACGTCGCCTCGGACGAGGAATTGGCCATGGAGTTGGAGGCGATGCCGCTGTTCGAGTAGCGCCCCTCGCGCCTGAACGATTCTCACCGTTGATCAGGTCACGACGGTGAGAATCGTTGTCAGCCCTTGTGGGGCGCGTCGCCTCTTGATATCGTCCGGCCCAGTGGGGTCCGACGCCGTCGTGGGCGGTCAAGGGGGTGCGTGGTGCGTCAACTTCGCGGTAGCGAACTTCTCGTTCGAATCGGTCGGGGGCGCGCGCGACGGCTCGCGGGGGTCGTCCTCGCGACCCTCGCGCTAAGCGCGATGCCGTTGTCGCTCGCCACGGCTGCGGCGACGGGGTCGAGTCTGCACGCCAGTGGTCCCACCTCCAACAAGATGGGCACGAACTTCGACTACGTGTTGTCGGGTAGTTCGGGTTCGGGGGCCAATCGGTTGGTCGCCTGGGAACAGTTCAACAAGGTGGCGGGATGCGCGGCCACCTTCGCCGGGGAGAGCGCTCGGGTCCTCCTCGAGCCGACCTCCACGTACGACCTCACCTTATGGACGAACGTGCCGGTGTCAGGTTCCTATTCGGTCACGGCGCACTTCGGTGCCTCACACCTGGGCGTGCACGGCATCTGCGCCTACCTCATCAACCTGGGCACCGGGGAGACGCTCGCCGCGGCGGGCTCGTTCTGGACCAACCACGCCTGAGGTGCCGCCCGGCACCCGCGTGAGCGGCGATCACTGACGTCCGCGCACGTTGTCGAGGATTCGATGAAGTGTTTCGAGGTCGTCACTCGCGAGCTGCGAGATCCCCTCGGGAGGACGGTCCAGGATCGTCTCAGCTCGTTGGGCGAGTTGCACGCCCGCAGCGGTCGCCGTGACCAGCATGACCCGCCGATCAGCGTGATGAGGTTGACGCCGCACCAAGCCGGCCTCTTCCAAGTCGTCGACCATCGTCGTGACATTGGGGGGATCCATTGCCAAGCGTGATGCCAACTCGCCCATGGAGTGGGGCCGTTCGGCGATCCGGCGCAGGGCCCTGACCTTGCCGAAGCTGAGGCCGGTCGCCTCGCTGACTTCGCGCTTTCGTCCATTGTCGATGACTAGGTCCACCATCGTCGCCCATGCTTCGACCGCGACACCCTCGCGGATGGTGCGCGTCATGGCGTATGGCCTTCGAGGAACTCGGGGTTGAGGGTCTCGGCGGTGTGCCGCGCGGTGGCCTTCGCCCACGGCGTGGTGGCGACGAGTCCGAGGACAAGTATCACGATCGCGCATCCGAAGAGTGTCCACCATCCGGCCCGACTCGCGGCGGCGAACGTGAGGTGACCTCCCTTGGCCACCGACGACGATACCAACGCTCCGACGATCGCGACACCCAGCGTCGCGCCTATCTGTCGCGAGGTCGACGCGATGGCCGCCGCGACACCCGCCTGGGCACGAGGCATGCCCGACACCGCCGCATTGGTGATCGGCGGGTTCACGAAGCCGAACCCGATGCCGAAGATGACGTAGGAGAGGAAGAGCCAGGCGAATGACGTCGTCGTGGTGAGGCCCACCAACAAGAGGCACGACACGGCCATGGCCGAGCCGGCCGCCACGAGCGGGATTCGACTGCCGTGTCGGCCCACTAGCCGGCCCGAGAGTGGCGGCAGGACCATGATCATCGCCGCCATCGGAAGCGTGTCGATCCCCGCGCGCAGGGCGCTCAGCCCCTTGACGTCTTGGAGATAGAGGGTGTTGAGGAAGAGAAAGCCGCCCAGCGAGGAGAAGGCGGCGACGGCGATGATCGTCGCCGAGGCGAAGGGGACGGATCGGAAGAAGCGTAGATCGACCAATGGCTCGGTCACGCGACGCTCCCACAAGAGCAACGCCGACAATGACGCGACGGCGACGCCCAGCGACGCCATGATCCATGGTGACGACCATCCCCGGTTCGGTGCCTCGATGATGGCGTAGGTCAGGGACGACAGTAGCGCGATGACCAGGAACTGACCCGGGACGTCGACCCGGCGGGCGACCAAAGCCTTGGATTCGGGTATGAAGCGCAGGGCCAGGACGACCGCGGCGAGACCGATCGGGACGTTGATCCAAAAGACCGACTGCCATCCGATAGCCGTGACCAAGAGCCCACCGACCACTGGTCCCAACGCCATCGACACACCGATCACCGCAGCCCAGACGCCGATCGCTTGGGCGCGCTCGCGTGGCTGGGTGAAGGTGTTGGTGACGATGGAGAGTGCCACGGGATTGAGCATCGAACCGCCCACCGCTTGCATCATGCGAAAGATGATCAGAGTCGTCAGATTCGGCGCCACGCTGCACAGAAGTGAACCCGCGCTGAAGGTGAGGAGCCCGAGGACGAAGGTGCGGCGCCGTCCGAGGCGGTCCGCGGTGGACCCCGAGAGCATCAGCAGGCTGGCGAGAACGAGGGTGTACGAGTCGACCGTCCATTGCAGACCCGACAGGGGGGCGTGGAAGCTGCGGCCGATTTGGGGCAAGGCGACGTTGACGATGGTCACATCGAGTCCCACGATCAGCAGGCTCATCGAACAGATGAGCAGGACGCCGACGCGACGACGGCGAGTCAGCTGAGCGGGAAGATCCGAACCAGTGGCGATCTGTGAGGACGACATAATATTTATGAAATCATAATCTCCCCACGCCGCCACCGATGCGCCTCGGTGACTCATGACGTCGTGCACACCTTCTCACACCGTTCAACTGTCAGTTCTCGGTTCGCGACCGTCCGTAACGACCTGCTCGTCGTCCTGGCGTGACTGATCGAGGATCCGACTGGTCGCGGGAGATGATCGCGGTGCGACCATGGTCACCTCAGCGCCGTGCCTCGCCGCGGACGAAACAAACTCTTCATACGTCATCGCTTGACAGGGGACCCCTCCTTTGTCAAAATCCCATATCAAATATCACTTCGGGTGAGAGGCGACACAGCGTGATCCCAGAGTCGCTCATGGTCGAATGCGAGAGAGTCGCCGACCTCCTGGTGCCGGGCGGTCACGGGGCAGCCGTGAGCGTCGAGGAGGGTGACCTACTGGAGGTCGTCGACGTGGAGGGGCAGCAAGTCTGCGACCTGATCGCGTTCGCGCTGCAGGATCGGCGCGAATGGCTCTCCATCAGCCACACGCGAGCCAGCACCTTGCGACTCAACCTCGCACCCGGTGACGTCCTGCAGAGTAATTGGCGTCGGGCCATGCTTGAGGTCGTCCACGACGACGTGGGCATGCACGACCTCATCACACAGATGTGCGACGACCGTCGCTACCGATTCGACTACGGGGTCGAAGGGCACCGCAGTTGTCGCACCAACTTCACCGAAGCGCTCGAGCCCTGGGGCATCCAGGAATGGGAGATGCCTGATCCGGTGAACCTGTTCCAGAATGCGCCCATCCACCCAGATCGGTCATTCGGCAACCAGGTCCCGACCAGCGTCGCGGGAGACTCGATCGTCTTTCGCGTGGCGATGGCCTCCATCGTGGCCGCTAGCGCCTGTCCCCAGGACCTCAATCCGTGCAACGGCTTCTCGCCAAGTCCCGTCCGCCTCACGGTGTGGCGTCGGCGTGGGGCGCGGGACGTCGCGTGAGCGCGGGGCCGAGCGAACGTATCGTGCGTCACCGATTCGCTGACGCCCTCGCCGAACCGGTGAGTCACTACACCGACGCCGTCGTCGCGGGAGGCTTCGTGTTCATCTCGGGAAGTCTGGCCTCCGACGCCAGCGGCACCCTGGTGGGTGCGCGCGACGTGGTGGCCCAGACCGAACAGACCTTTGACAACATCGAGACCGTTCTCTCTCGACTCGGCGCGTCGCTGGCCGATGTGGTCAAGGTCGTGGTGTATCTCACCGATATCGCTGACCGGGCCGCCGTCAACACGGTGCGCGAACGACGTTTCGGGGAGTTTCGGCCCACCAGCACCCTCGTCCAGGTGGGTGCTCTCGTGGACCCTGACGCCCGCGTCGAGATCGAGGTCATCGCGTTGGCGCCAGCGAGCCCATCGTGATCGGCGCCCGCGATCGGGGCCGGCGAAGCATTGGCCGCGCCAAGATGCGCGCAATAGTCGAGTAGTCACGAAAGACAAGGGGAGAAACATGGTTGAACGGAAGTTCTTGACAATGCGGCAGGCGCTCAGTCTCGCAGTGGCGTGCGGTCTCACCGCCACCCTGGCGACGACGGGCGCCGTGGTCGAGGCAGCGGCCTCACCCTCGACTCTGGTGATCGGAAATTTCAATCCGTTCTCGGGCGCGGACGCCTCGTTCGGACCCGAGATGGTCGCGGGCTGCCAGCCGGCGGTTCGGCTCATCAATGCGGCCGGCGGCGTCATGGGCCACCAGTTCTCCTGCGTCGAATTCGACACACGAGGTGACCCTGCTGACGCGGTGCCCGCCGCGAACAAGATGGTCGCAACCAACTCCTCACTGGTGGGGATCCTCGGGCCCAGCGCTGACGAAGCGCTCGCCACCGTGCCGATCCTGGAGCAGGCCCAGGTCCCGATGTTCGCTGACACCGGGCAAGCGTTCTTCGACAAGTCGAGCTACCAGTACTTCTGGCGGATCACCCCCGCTGACGACGTCAAGGGGTACGCCCTGGCCCTCTGGGCCCACAAGGCTGGCTACACCCGCGCGGCGGCGATCTTCGGTAATGACGCGGGGTCCCAGTCGGACGTACCGTCCCTGGTGAAGGCGTGGTCGAAGTTGGGTGGAACGATGGTGGACAACGTCAAGCTCGCCCTTGATCAGTCGTCGTACCGCACCGAGATCGAGCAGATGCTCGCAGCCAAGCCCCAAGTCATCTTCACCGAGATCGACCCGCAGACGGCAGGGACCTTCTTGTCGGAATTGCAGCAACTGCACGGTCTGATCCCCATCATCGGGACCGAGGTCACCTTGCAAGCGCCCTGGCTCAAGGCGGTGACCGGCGCGGTGGGTCAGTCGGCGATGGCCAAGTACTTCACCGGCATGCAGCCCTACGCCCCCACGTCGGGCGTGGCCTGGACGACCTACAACAAGGCGCTGCTGGCCTCGAAGGCCCAGATACCCCAGCCCGCCCAGTGGTCCTCGGACCCGTACTCCATGACCTACTACGACGGGGTCACCACGATGGCGCTGGCCATGCTGTCGGCGCATTCGATCACTCGCGCGACCTTCAATAAGTCGATCATGGCGGTGACCGAGCCGGGTGCGGGCAAGACCCTCGTGTACTCCTTCGCCCAAGGCAAGGCGGCACTGGCCCAGGGAAAGAAGATCGAGTTCATCGGTGCCGGTGGTCTCATCGCCTTCAACCAGTGGCACAACTCGTCGGGAGCGTTCGAAGCCGCCCAACAAGTGGCGGGCAACGTGAAGGTGATCGGCGAGGTCACGGCCGCTCAGATCGCGAACTTGAGCAAATGAACGCGTCCATCGGGTGGCGCGCGACGACGCGCGCGCGCCACCCCGTGAGCGTCAGCGGGCGTGGATGAATATCTACGTCCTCTCCTTCGGATTCGGACTCATCACCGCCTCGATCCTGGCGATCGCCAGCGTGGGTTTCACTCTGCAGTTCGGCGTGACGAATGTTCTCAACCTGGCGTACGGTGACGTGATGACCGGTGCGGCCTTCATGGCGTACCTGGTCACCCAGGCGGGCGGCAACCTCGCCGAGGCGCTGGTGGCGGGAGCCGGAGCCGGGGCGATCGCCTCGTATGGCCTGAACCGACTCGTCTACACCCCGTTCGTGCGTCGCGGCACGCGGCTCTTTGGCATGATTATCGTCACCATCTCGGTCAGCCTGGTGCTGCAGAACGGCCTGCAGGCGATCTTCAAGGCGACGTTCTTCTCCCTCGCTCTGCCGCGGCCGAGTTCGTACACCTTCGCCGGGATGATCTTCACCAGCCAACAACTCGTGATCATGGCGTTGGCGCTCGCGGCGATGGTGCTTGTGCACGGACTCCTTTCGTGGACCAAACTCGGCCGGGCCATGAGGGCCACGGCGGCGGACCCGGAACTGGCTCGCTCGTGCGGTGTCGCCACCGATCGCGTCGTCGACGCGGCCTGGCTCCTTTCGGGCGCCCTCTGCGGTACGGCGGGCGTGACACTGGCGCTCAACGTGTCGAGCTTCACCTCGACGACCGGAGGACAGTTCCTTATTCCGGTCATCGCGTCGGCGGTGCTCGGCGGCGTCGGTCAGCCCTACGGCGCGATGATCGGGGCCGTCGTCATCGGGCTCTCCAGTGAACTCTCGGCGTCGGTGATGTCGCCGGATTACAAGGAAGTCGTCGCGTTCTTGATCCTGATCGTCGTGTTGTTGATACGACCCCAGGGGATCTTCTCGGAGGTCGCTACTCAAAAGGAGGTCGCCGCGTGAGTTCCGCGATGCAGTTCTATGTGTCCAACCTGCTCGTGTACCTGGGCGTGGACGTCATGGCCTGCCTTGGTCTCAACCTCCAGTTCGGCGTGGCGGGCCTCATCAACTTCGCCTTCATCGTCTTCCAGGCGGCGGGCGCCTATACGGCCGCGGTCTTGACCCTGGGTCCCTCCACGGCGGAGGGCGGCTTCCAGAGTTACATCATCGGTGCCCACCTGCCCTTCCCCATCCCCTTCCTGGCCGCGGCGGTGGTCGGCGGGGCGCTGTCACTGGTGGTGGGGCTGGTGGCGCTGCGCCGACTGCGCAGTGACTATCAGGCGATGGTCATGCTGGTCATCTCGCTCATCGCGACGACAGTGGTCACCAACGCCACGGGACTCTTCAACGGATCGAACGGCCTCGCCCTGATCCCTCAACCACTCAAGAGTACGCTCGGGCTCTCTCCCGTCGGCTACCAGTGGGCGTACGTGGTGATCACGTTCGTCTGCACTGCGCTGGTGTGGGTCATCGTGCGCCGCATCACGGGCTCGCCACTCGGGCGCACACTGCGTGCGGTGCGCGACAATGACGCCGCCGCGGCGGCCCTCGGCAAGAACGTGACGCAGTTGCGACTCGTCGCGTTCGTGACCGGCGGCGCGATCGCCGGACTGTCGGGCGCGGTGCTCGCCCAGTTCATCACGGCGTGGTCACCGGGCTCTTGGCTCTTCCCCGAGAGCTTCGTGTATTTCGCGGCCATCATCGTCGGTGGTTCCGGCAACAATGTCGGTGCGGTCGTGGGCGCCGCTCTCGTACCGGTGGCGTTCCTCGAGGCGACCCGCTACATCCCCCAGTTCGGCTACCCCGGCCTGGTGGACGCGTTGCAATGGGTCGTGGTCGGTCTCTTGACGCTCACCGTGATGTGGTTCCGCCCGCGCGGCGTCTTCCCCGAGCGCACGCAGCGATTCGCCCATCCCCCGGGTCGCGGCACCGAGCCGAAGTCATGACCGGCGAACCGCTGCTATCGGCCCGGGGCCTGGCGATCAACTTCGGCGGGGTCCAAGCGGTGCGCGACGTGTCGTTCGACGTGACCGCGGGAAGTATCACCGGCCTGATCGGTCCCAATGGCGCGGGCAAGTCCAGCGTCTTGGCCATCGTGTCAGGCTTCTTGACGCCCACCTCGGGGTCGGTGCGTCTCGGGGGTCGTGACGTCTCAGGGCAACCGCCGTTTCGACTCGCTCGCCAGGGACTGGTCCGCACGTTCCAACTCTCGAGTGAGTTCGAGCGTTTGTCGGTCATCGAGAACTTGATGGTGGCGGCACCGCACCAGAGTGGTGAACGCCTCCGTGACGCCTTGCTGGGTCGCTGGCGCTGGCGCGACGAGGAGGCCGCCGCCGTCGAGCGCGCTCGCTCGCTCCTCGACCGTTTCGAGATACCAGCGAAGGAGGACGACCTCGCGGGCGATCTGTCGGGAGGCCAGAAGCGCCTCCTCGAGTTGGCTCGCGCTCTCATGGCCGAACCGACGGTGTTGCTCCTCGATGAACCGATGGCGGGCGTGAACCCGTCGCTGATACGACGGATCGAGGCGCACTTGAGCGCCCTGCGTGACGAGGGCCTCACGATGTTGATGGTGGAACACGAGCTCGGTGTGGTCGAACGGCTGTGCGACCCGGTGATCGTCATGGCCCAGGGCCGCGTGCTCTCGAGCGGGACGATGGCCGAACTCCGTAAGAACCAGGAGGTGCTCGATGCCTATCTCGCCGGCTGACAACGCTTCTATCGACGCCGCTACCCGCCCCGAAGTGCTGCTGGACGTGACGGGTTTCGCCGTCGGTTACGGCGGGGGAGCGATCGTCGAGGACATCGCCGTGAACGTCGGCCGCGCGGAGCTCGTCACCGTGATCGGTCCCAACGGCTCGGGCAAGTCGACGCTCCTCAAGGGCCTCACCGGACGCGCCAAGGTCCTCGCCGGACAGGTACGCCTCGACGGCGACGACGTCACCGCCATGCGAGGGGACCGCCTCTGTCGCCGTGGACTGGGCTTCGTTCCTCAGACCAAGGACGTCTTCGCGACCCTCGACGTCGAGGAGAACCTTCGCATGGGGGGGTACCTCCTCAAGCGCAAGGAGGTCGACGAGCGAATAGCGGCGGTCTACGAGTTGTTCCCCGCGCTCAAACCCATGGCCACGCGTACCGCCAGCCGCCTCTCGGGCGGCGAGCGCAAGATGCTCGCGATGGGTCGGGTCCTCATCCTCTCACCCAAACTCCTTCTCCTCGACGAGCCGACGGCGGGACTCTCGCCCGACCTCGCGCGCCACCTCTTGTATGAGCAGGTGCCCCAACTCGTGGCCTCTGGCGTCTCGGTGCTGCTGGTGGAGCAAAAGGCGCTCGACGCCCTCAGCATCGCCGACTACGGTTACGTCCTCGTTGCGGGACACGTCGCGCTCGAGGGCACCGGGGCGAGTCTGTTGGCACGCCCGGACATCCGTGAGGTCTTTCTCGGTAGCGCGGCGGTCGATGAGGGCGAGTCGGGTGCCCCTTCGGTGACGCTGTCATGACCAGTTCGCTCAATGACGCGGTCACCCAACGGTTGGGGCGCACCTATCGTTCAAAGGTCGATCTCGTCGCGGAGACGTTGCGTGAACTGATCGCTGACGGCACGATCGCGCCGGGTTCGCGTCTGCGACAGCGTGAACTCGCGGCACTGTTCGAACTCTCCCCGACGCCCGTGCGCGAAGGGCTCCAGAAGCTCGAATCCGAGGGCCTCGTGCACTTTGACGTGCATCGAGGTGCCACCGTTACCGCTCTGCCGCTTGAAACGCTTGAGGAGCACCTTCAGATCCTCGTCGTGCTCGAGACCCTCGCGGGCGAGTTGGCCGCCGCGCGCATGACCACGGAGCGGCTCGAGGAGCTTCGCGCGATTGCCGAGGCGCACGCCGCGTGCGAGGACGGCGACCCGAGAATTCGCGAACTCAATCGCACCTTCCATTTCTGCATCTATGAGGGGTCGGGTTCTCCGATGCTCGTCACGTTGTTGCGGTTCCTCTGGCGCAGTTTCCCGATGGGACCGCAGTTCTGGCGTTCGCACGACGAGTCTCGTCGCGAACACGCCCTGATCGTCGCCGCGCTCGACGTCGGTGACGCGCAAGGTGTCGCCTCCTTGATGCACCAGCACGTCGTTGGCTCCCTCGAGCCAATCCGCAATTCCCAGCCGGTCGTCGATTGACACCCTTGGCACATGACCGCCACTGCGTCCAATGGTGGGGTCGGCGATCGACTCAACCGGATGCACTCAAAGTCGTCGCGCTCGCTCGAGGCGAACGCGGTTGACGTGCAGTGGCGGCGCTCCACGCGCCGGTGCGACTCGCGCTCGTATGTTCTGACCGGGGGCGACGTCTCACGCATGGCCTGTGGGATCTCGGCACCAATGAGAAGGCCGTCCCAGATGTTCTCTCACTGCGACGTGCTGCGAATACAATTCCGCGATGGACACCCGCAGCGCTCAGGACTTCGCCCGCCAATGGGTCGAGGCATGGAATAGTCATGACCTCGAGCGAATACTCTCGCATTTCACCGATGACGTGATATTCACGTCGCCCTTGGCGACGAGGATTCTTCCCGAGAGTGGTGGTACGGTCGTCGGCAAAGCGGCACTGGGCGAGTATTGGCGTGAGGGTCTTCGCCTCATCCCCGAGTTGCACTTCGTGGTCGAAGGGGTCTACGTCGGGGTCGATGCGGTGGTGATCAATTATCGCAATCAGTCAGGACGCCTCGTGTGTGAGGTCCTCATGTTCGAGGGCGATCTGGTGTGCCAAGGAACTGCCACCTATTGCGACGAGGTAGTGGGCGATACTTGACTGGCGGTCCCGCCGTCACGACTCGATGAGGGGTACGGGTGGGCGACTTGATTCGGCGGTGACGAGAACCTCGAGGAGTTGCGACACAAGCGTGCGCGCGGTAGCGCTCACAACGGTACAGGTAGGGGACTTCAGGATGTGACCTAGCCAACCGGGCATCCTCGCAACGTCGAGAACTCAGCAACGTTGACTTGGGTCGAAGAATGCCCTTGGACGGGCGAAACTCGGGCGAGGCCCTCGGCACCGAAGGTAGTGAGAACTGTCAGCCGGGCGTTCGCTGGATTCGATCTCGAAGCGCCGCACTTGTGACGTCGAAACTGGCTCTCGATTGGCTCGCACCAGTAGCGGCAATCCGGTGAAACCACATCGAGGAGTCCTGCGTGACTACGTCCTCTGTCCTCTGTCCTCTGTCCTCTGGCTTCCGAGTCGATTCTCGAACGCCCTGACCTGGCCCATTCGGTGACGCGTAGACGAGGATGATTCCGAGTGCTCAACGTTGCTTGCCTTCGCGAAAGAGAGCGAGGGACTTCTCAATCCTGCGCTCGCGAGTTTCAGCAGTCTTAGCCGCATTGATGGTGTCAACGTGATAGCGCTGGAGGGAGTTGGACAGCCCGGAGAAGAACTGGGCAAGCTGGGGCTCCGCATCAAGGGAAGTTTGGAAGTCCTCGGGCATATTCACTTCGCGAGGCTCTCTCGCGATGGAGAGAACCACCCGTATCGGGTCACCCCCCTTGAGTCCGGTGGCTTTACGAACGGCAGCGCTGAGAGGGATCATGAACCTTCCACCCATGACCCCTACGGTGTTGCGATACTCGTAGCCGTTGACATTGACTACCACCGCCGGACGCTTGCCCCCGCCCAGTTGTGTGATCAGCTCCTCGGGAACCTCTATTCCGGTGTTATTCCCCGTGGCAGTTACTGTCGTATCGAAAGCAAGTCCTGTCGCCACATTAAGATCCCTTCTGCCCGCCATTTCGATAATCATGGCACTCCCAATGGTCTTTTGATCGAACCAAGTGGCGGGAAGGATCTTGACCTCCGTAGGGGCGCTGAGGGCCATGTCCGTGGCGTCCTCTCTATCCTGTTACGTCGTCCCCAATCTGACACCCCCCAAGTAGAATGTCCTCGTGAGCATTGAAAAAGTGGTGACAAAAGCTGGTCTCGCGGACGACTCAACGTACGTCGCCTTCTGGCTTTCAAAATCACCCGCAGAGAGAGTTGCCGCCGTGGAGGAGTTACGACTCCAAATGAGGGGAGACGTCGATGCAACTGGACCGAGACTTCAAAGAGTTTGTCTCGTTACTCAACGCTCGTAGCGTTCGATACCTCGTTGTCGGAGGGTACGCAGTTGCCGCTCACGGTTTACCCCGGTACACCGGTGACTTCGACACTTGGGTTTGGTTGAGCCAAGAGAATGCCCAGAAGGTCCTTGGTGTCCTCGACGACTTTGGCTTTGGCGGTCTTGACATCACGGAAGAAGATTTCACGCGGGAGGATTCTGTGGTTCAACTCGGTTACCCGCCTCATCGGATTGATCTCTTGACGTCCATTAGTGCAGTCAATTTTGAGGACGCGTGGTCGCGCCGTCTTGACGTGGAGATAGACGGCGAAATCGTGGGCTTCATCGGCCGCGACGACCTGATTGCCAATAAGCGTGCGGTTGGTCGCCCGCAGGATCTGGCTGACGTTGCCCGACTCCTGGCTGGTTAGGACCACGAATCACCCCACTGTTTTCAATAAACGGGACATAGGTCAAGTGGCACTCCCAACGGGAATTTCGTGGAACCACCTAGTGCGCGTGATCCATACGCTAGACCCGCTTATCGGTACAGTGACCACGTTTAGCCACATTGTCACCGGGATTCCCTAGTGTGTCTCTATGGCTACTCAACGATCGGCTCTCGTCGGACCTGAGTCTCGACCCGTTGAGATTCCCGATGACCTTTTCACTGGTGACTTCGTTAAAGCGTCGGGCAACGTCCATCTCCCCAACCACATCTTTTGGTCCGGTCGGTCCAGGGATTTTGACTTAAACAGTCTGCGCGATCGAGTGCGCGTCTACGAATTGGTCATCACTGAAGGCAACAGTGACGACATCAGGTTCTTCATCGACCCCAAAGAGTTGGTGGAATTGTGGCCACGCATATTCCTGCCAATATACGTTCGCAGGCCATGGGAAGAATGGCTTCGAAGCCAGGGTGTGAAGATCTAACCATGCTGACTGATCTTCAGCAGCAGGTTGCGCAAATTGTTGCAGGAGTGCTGGCGGCAGAGGACGTTGGATTAGCCGGTGGCGGCGCGCTCATTAGTCAAGGTCTTGTCGATCGCCTGACGCGAGACTTGGACTATTTCGGAACTCCCGGTTTCGCATTGAGCGACTTTGCTCTTCAGATCATTAGTGCGCTCATCGAGGTCGGTCTCGAGGTTGATGTCAAGAGGCAGGCCACCACCTTCTACCGACTTGCGATCAAGGGCGCCGACGACGAAACGGAATTGGATCTCGCAATCGACGCTCGCCTGTTCCCACTCGTTGAAAGTGACTTCGGAAGGGTTTTGTCACCTCTCGAACTCGCCACTGACAAAGTCCTGGCAATCTTCGGTCGCGCCGAACCTAGAGATTTTGTGGATTTAGCGACCATGGTCGAGATCTTCGACCTTAGTGATTTGTTCAATTTCGCTCGACAGAAAGATCCCGGGTTCACCCCAGAAGCGTTTGCCGCGATGAGCCATCGGATCGAAGTTCTCCCTCAACAAGAGTTTGACTTGGATGAAGAATCCTACGTCGCACTTCTAAGTCGGGTCGCAATTTGGCAGGAACTTGCACGTGGTCAGAGCAAGCCCCTAGAGATTGATCGAGGACGTGGTCAAGGTCACGGCATTGACATCTGATGGTCAAATAATGTCAAGTTCGCCTGCTCGGACAGAGTGACCCTCGGATTAGACCTAGGAGTGGGGCACTTGGGCGTCGTCTGGCGATTGAGGTTCAGGTCTCCTCGCACTCCCAACGGGATTCGAACCCGTGCTGCCGCCTTGAAAGGGCGGTGTCCTAGGCCGCTAGACGATGGGAGCCAGAACTTCTCTTTACATCAGGAACTACGTGGTCGGGCTGCCGGGATTTGAACCCGGGACCTCTGCGTCCCGAACGCAGCGCGCTACCAAGCTGCGCTACAGCCCGCGGCGAGTTACCCCGCAGCCTG
>Ga0209698_10003741_pt1 | contig 16806 bp, 13 predicted proteins | sample LitLauG_LLR_2012_FD_187203 | JGI IMG/M metagenome (GOLD analysis project Ga0209698, IMG submission 187203) | Freshwater sediment microbial communities from Pennsylvania, USA - Little Laurel Run_MetaG_LLR_2012 (SPAdes) (version 2) | ecosystem: Environmental > Aquatic > Freshwater > Creek >...
CTATACCGTGATGGTCCTGGTATTCCGCAGCGATCTGAAAATTGCCGTGCCGACGGCTGTGTCGGCGGCGGCGCTTGCGTCGATCGAAGGCGCGCTGCTGCATTTGAAACTGGGGGACATCGACCGCAACGCTTTCTACAACTGGCTGGCGGCAGGGCCTATTGTGATTTTCGGGGCGCCGACGGGGACGTGGCTGGTGAGCGTGCTGCCGCGCATGAAAGTACTTTATTTCGTGTCGGCGCTGTGCGTGCTTCAGTTCGTGTGGACGCTGCAGCAGACGGCACATTCGGCGGCAGACTGGATTTTCGTGACTGTGGCGATGGCAGTGGCGGTAGTCGTGTTGATGACGCTGTACCGGACGGGGAAGAAGACGGCGTCGGCTTAGGGCGTTACCAACGTACCTTCGCCCCCGGGGTCCGGGCTAATCGAAACACACTATGGACGATTGCGGGGGGCGCGGCTTAACCTCGATGGATGAGGCGAATCGCCCGCAACACGATTCTCGCGCTTGCGTGCGGTTGGGGACAACTCCAGGCACAGCAGACGTTTGAGCCGATCAAGCTGGGGGCACTGACCTTCAGCGGGAATATCCGCGACCGACTGGAGAACTGGCACTGGTTCACGCCGACGGGGACGGCCAATCCGAAGTACACGTTTAACGGGACGACGGTGAGGTTCGGGCTAACCCAGAACCTGAAAACGTTCGACTGGCAACTGGAGATGGAAGTACCGATTCTGGCGAATCTGCCGGATAACGCCGTGGCGACGGGAACGCCGGGGCAATTGGGGCTGGGAGCGAGCTACTACGTTTCCAACAATAAGAGCACGAACTCGGCGATGCTGTTTCCCAGCAAAGCGTTTCTGCGACTGCATAGGTTTCTCGGCAGCGAGTTCAGCACGCTGCAACTGGGGCGGTTCGACTTTCAGGATGGCGGCGAAGTGGCGCCCAAAGACCCAACGCTGGCACCGCTGAAACGGGACAGGATTCAGCAGAGACTGATTGGGCCGTTTGGATTCACGGACGTGATGCGGTCCTTTGACGGTTTCCACTACGTCTACAACCAGCCGAAGATCAATTACACGCTGGTCGGGGCAGTACCGACGCGGGGCGTTTTCCAGACGGACGGGTGGGGCTGGAACCATATCGCATTTGGTTACGGGTCGGTGACAGGCCAGGTACAGAACGGGCCCAATACGGCAGACTGGCGGCTTTTCGCAATCTACTACGACGATTGGCGGCCGGTAGTAAAGGTGGACAACCGTGCGGCAGCGGCGAAGGCGGCCGACCATGGGAATATCCGGATCGCGACATTCGGGGTGCATTACGTGAATGTGACGAAGACCGCGGCCGGAGCCGTGGATTTGCTGGGCGAATTCGCTGGACAGATCGGGGATTGGGGCGTACAGCAGCAGCGGGCGTATATGTTCGACGCCGAGGCGGGGTTCCAGCCAAACATCCTGCCGAAGCTGAAACCGTGGATCCGCGCGGGCTACTATTTCGGGTCTGGCGACACAAATCCGGGTGACAGCCGGCACGGAACGTTCTTTCAGATGTTACCGACTGCCCGTCCCTATGCCCGATTCCCGTTCTTCGATATGGAGAACCTGGTGGACCGGTTTGCCATGATGACGCTGCGGCCGCATCCGCGACTGGCGATTCACAACGAAATACACAGTCTGCGCCTGGCCAGCCGGAACGACCTCTGGTATGCGGGTGGCGGGGCGTTTCAGCCGTGGACGTTCGGGTTCCAGGGGCGTGCGGCGAGCGGGGCAGCGAGTCTGGCAAACCTTTACGACGTGAACGTGGACGTGGCGGTGAATGCGCACCTTTCCGTGTCGCCGTATCTGGGATACGCGGCAGGCAAATCGGTGATTCAGGCGATTTATCCGAAGGGCAAGGACGGGCATCTGGAGTTTCTGGAGGCTACGTATCGTTTCTGACTGACTCAACGGGGTAATCTGCTTATAACGTATGCGATTCACAAGGGCCGGGCGATTAATCGGAGCAACACTTTCCGCAGGGATCCTGGCGGGTCTGGGGGCAGTGGGTTTCCATTACATTGCGGACTACCTCGACGACGTGATTTTCGCCTGGGTAGACAACCAGCGGACGATGTCCAGGCTGCCGTTCGTGCTGATCGTGCCGACGGTGGGGCTGGGCCTGATCGGCGTGTTTCTGCAGAAATTCCCCCAGAGCCGGATCGGCGGCGTCAGGGAAGTGCTGGAGGCACTGCAGCAGCACAAGGGCAAGGTGCCGCTGGTGCGGCTGCTGAATGTGCTCATGAGCGGACTGGTGCTCGCGATGGGCGGATCCGTGGGGCCCGAGGGACCGATGGTGCAGCTGGGGGCGATAGTAGGGAGCCAGTGCGGCAGGTTGTTCAACGTCAGCAGGAGCCAACTGGAGACACTGGTGCGGGCGGGGGCGGCAGCGGGAATTTCCTCGGCATTCCGGTCGCCGGCCGGAGGGGTGCTGCTGACGCTGGAGATATTCGGCGCGCGCTTCAACCGGGATCTGACGGCAGTGGCCATAGCGGCGGGAATCGGGTACCTGGTGAGGATCTCGATCCTGGGTGATGCGTATCCGTTCCGTCCTACAGTGATTCCCGATTCGCTGCCGCTGTTCACGATGGTGGTTCTGATTCCGCTTATGGGCATACTGGCGGCGGTGGCGGGTCATTTTTTCATCAAGATGTTCGATCGACGGAAGGACATTTTACCTGGCGCGTGGCCGCTGTGGCTGCGGATGTCGATCGGCGGCGCGATCGTGGGTGCCATCGGCATCTGGTTTCCGCAGGTATTGTCGGCAGGCTACGCCACGATCCGGCAGGGTGTCGTCGGGGATATGGGGTTCCAGTTATTCGTGATGCTGCTGTTGCTGAAAATGGTGGCGACAACGATCACGTTCGGTTCCGGAGCGGTGGGCGGGCTGTTTGCGCCGACACTGGTTATCGGGGCGATGTTCGGGGGCGCGTTCGGTTACGGGGTGAATGCGATTGCACCCTGGGCGGCCCCGCAGCCGTCCTTGTTCGTTCTGCTGGGGATGGTGGTGATGTTCGGATCCATCGTGAAGGGCTACTGGAGCGGGCTGCTGATGATCGCAGACATGAGCGGCTGTTACCACCAGTTACTTTTACCGGGTGTGATTGCGGGAGGAATTTCTTACTTGATCAGTTGGGAACTACATGACAAATCGATCTTTGGGCTGACCCTGGATCCGGCGGGAAGCGCTTTGGAGTCGGCGGAGAGGGAAATGGTAGCGGCCGGACATCGATGATATCGGCTCCGGCCTTGACCGCCGAGGGTGGCGAGCGCGAGAATAGCTCAACGGTCATCATGTGTCCGCGCAGGAGTTTCGAGGCTCAAAGGAACTCTTCGGGCGACAATGTACTTACAGTTCCGACGCGGCTCCTGGTTGAGCCGAAGTTGAAACAATAATGGTCGGCAATCCACATCATTAGCTGAGGTAGCGGGGATACCCGGTGAAAGCAGAGGAAGCTTGCAAAACGATCAGCCAAAACAGAATTTCGGCGAGCCGCTGGAGGATTTCTCCCTTGCGTCGGTGACACGCGAGTCCGTCAACGCAGGGCCGGTGAGCCTGAGCCAGCGGATAGAGGGCAAGAAGGGCGCCGTGGTGGTGTTCTGGTCCAGCACGTGTTCGCATTGCGTCCGGTATGACAAGTACCACAATGCCTTTGAAGCGAACCATCCGGAGCTGAGCCTGATTGTGGTGGCATCGCGGCATGGCGAGACTGCGGAGTCGATCCGCAAGGCGATGGCGGACCGGAAGCTGACGTTCACGATGGTCCACGACCCGGACAGCAAAGTGGCGCGGCAGTGGTTCACGCAGCAGACGCCACGGGCGTTCCTGATGGATACCGGGCGTAGTCTGCTTTACCGCGGGGCAATCGACAACTACAAGTACGCCGAAGATCCGGAATTCGTGCCTTACCTGGAACCCGCGATCGGGGAGTTTCTGAAGGGCGAACCGGTCAGCCGCCAGGAGACAGCGAGTTACGGTTGCGCGATTTTTTCGGTTTATTACATTTTGCCCAAGGCCCTCTAAGTCAAACCCTCTAAATCAAACAATGAGCACCCCACTATCGCAGCTTCTGAAAGTACCGTCGTTTCTGCTGGAAACCGGCCTTGTGGCGGTGCAGACGGCATTCGAGACAGCACAGAAAACGCTGGAATCGGTGACAGGCCAGGACCAGGGGCAGCTCAAAGGCGCACCGGTCGATGGCCCGCACGATGTCGATACCGCGGTGTCGGACTTCGCGAACCGGGCATCGCGGATCGCGCGTTACATGCCGTTCGACGCGCGGGAGATTCCGGGCGCGTCGAAGGATTTGCTGGACGCGGCGAAGATGGCGTTCGGATATCTGGATTTCAAAGATCCGAAGAACCTGCTGTTCCCCGCGCAGCTGATGCTGGCCACGGGAAGCCTGGTCGCGCAAAGCGCGCTGCGTGGCCTGGTGACTTACGAAGTGCTGGGACCGAAGAAGATTCAGTCGCTCATGGTGGACTTTTTCGACATGTTCACCGAGCTGCAGGTGTTTGTGGGGCTCGAGTACAAGGAAGTGATCGAAAAATGCCAGGAGCGGCTGAAGACCGCGCCGGACGATCACCGGATCCGCTATGAGCTGGGCGAAACGCTGGTGAAGTGCGGGCTCTACGAACAGGCGGTCACGGAGCTGCGGCAGATTTCGGAGAGTTCGTCGTACTACGCCAACGGGCTGCACGAAGCGTCCGTGGCGCTGTATCGCTCGGGGCGGCTGGACGAGGCGGCGAGGACGGCGGTAGAGGCGCTGGAGGCCAATCCAGGCAATGAGCGGACGCGATCCTGGCTGTGGCTGACGGTGCAGAAGTTGGGCGGGTATCCGGATTTCGTGCCGCCGCAATACCGCCTTCAGGTGCGGGCAGGCTATGACCCGCCCACGCTGCATTTCGAAGACATTGCGCCGAAGATCGGCCTCGATAAAACCAGCGCCGGGCGCGGCATCGCCATCTTCGATTACGACAACGACGGCTATCAGGACATTCTGATTGCGGCCGCGCACGGCGGCTGCAACCTGTATCACAACAACGGGGATGGCACGTTTACCGACGTCTCGATCGGCTCCGGCTGGGACGGCTGCGTGAACGGGTTCGCGCTGACGGTCGGCGACTACAACAACGACGGTTACGCGGACGTGTTCGTGACGCGGCTCGGCTTCTACGCAGGCGAGTGCCAGCTGTATCGCAACAATGGCGACGGTACGTTCACGGACGTCACGAAAGCAGCCGGCCTGAAGGTGTGGGGCCCGGGCTTTACGGCGTCCTGGATCGACTACGACGGCGACGGGAACCTGGATCTTTTTATCGCCAACAACCTCGGCGGGCTCTTCGAGCGCAAGACGCCGAACCGGCTGTTCCACAACAACGGCGACGGCACATTTACGGAAGTGACCGAGCAGGCCGGCCTCGCGACAATGTGGCCGACCATCGGCGGCGCCTGGGGCGATTACAACAACGACGGAAAACCGGATCTGTTCCTGAGCAACGGCCTCGGGCGCTCACAGCTGTATCGCAACAATGGCGACGGCACGTTTACGGATGTGAGCCAGGAAGCGGGCATAGATTCCCTTTGCTTCGGCAGCCCGGCTTTCTGGTGGGATTACGATAACGACGGCTGGCTGGACATCGCCCAATTCGCATGGTCCGATCACGAAGACGTGCTCTACACCCTCGAACACGGCGAGGGACCAGCCGACGGGCACCCGATGCGCGTGTATCACAACAACCGCGATGGCTCATTTACCGAAGTGGGGCGGCAACTGGGGTTCAATGGCTGCTTCGGCACCATGAGCGGCAATGCGGCCGACTTCAATAACGACGGCTATCTGGACATGGTGCTGGGTAACGGCAGTCCGAAGATGGACCGGCTGGAGCCGATGATCGTGCTAGAGAACGACGGGCAGAAGTTCCACAACATCACGTTCTCAGCTGGCTTCCCGTTCCTTGGCAAGAGCCATGGCGTGAATATGGCGGACCTGTTCGGCGATGGCAGGATGTCGATCCTGGTAGCGGCGGGCGGAGCGTATCCGGGCGACCTGTTGACCACGGGTGTCTATTGTCCCAGGACGCTGCCGGGTAATTACGTGAACGTGCGGCTGGTGGGAACGAAGAGCAACCGTTCAGCCATTGGCGCGCGCGTGTGGGTAGAAGCGGGCGGCAAGAAACAGATGCGCGAGATATCCGGCGGGAGTAACTTCGGATGCCTGCCGCTGGAACAGCATTTCGGCCTCGCGACGACCGGGACGATCGATGCCATCGAACTACGCTGGCCGAGCGGGTTGACGCAGAGGTTCGAAGGCGTAAAAGTAAACAGTACAGTGGAGTTTACCGAGGGGCGGGAGGGCTGGAAGGAGGTTTACGCGAAGAGTGCGGCATGACGAAAGCATCGCGTAACGGAGAGTGGAAGAGTCATCGGGCAGGAATATGACGGCTGAATACGATGTAATCATCACGGGGGCGGGTCTCGCCGGCCTGACGCTGGCGCGGCAACTGATGCTTTATACGGGGCGGAAAGTTCTGCTGCTCGATAAGCTGGAAAATCCGCCGGGTAAGTCGCAGAAAGTCGGCGAATCGCTGGTGCAGCTGGGCGGGTATTACCTGTCGAAGACGCTCGACCTCGAAGAACATCTGCTCACGAACCACTTCACCAAGTACAATCTCCGGTTTCACTGGAAGACTTCGGCGGGCGAACACGATTACTGGGATAACGTTTCTTCAGCATCGATCCGCGCGCAGTCCAACATCGGAACTTTTCAGGTAGACCGTAATCTGCTGGAACGTCACGTGCTGGAAGTCAACAAGGCCAATCCGCGATTTCAGTTTACCGGCGGCGCGAAGAATATTCAGATTCAGCTTTCCGAAGACGGGAGCCCGCACAAAGTCTCGTGGACCCGCGGCGACACACAACCGCGTCAGGCCACCGCCACGTGGGTCGTGGACGCCTCGGGGCGGCCGGGCATCCTGAAGCGGAGCCTTTCCCTGGCCAAGCCGAATAACATCCGGCATGGCTCCACGTGGGCATGGGTAGACGGGCTGGTCAATCCGGAGTTACTCACTAAGTACTCGCTGAAAGAGCGCCTCGTTCACCGGAAGCGGCAGAAGCTGGGGAATTATCCGTTCTTTCTGGCGACCAATCATTTCTGCGGCGAGGGCCGGTGGTTCTGGGTGATTCCGCTGCACGGGATGACGAGCCTCGGCCTGGTTTACGACCATGCGGTAGTGAATCCGGAAGAAGTATCCAACGGGCGGAAGATGCTCGACTGGGTGGCAAAAGACTGGCCGATGTTCGCCGAGGACTTTAAGAACAGGAAGATCGTGGATGAAGGCCGGTTTGTCGACTTTTCCTACGATGCGCACCAGACTATCAGTTCGAAGCGCTGGGCGATTTCGGGCGAAGCCGGGCGCTTTTCCGATCCTCTCTACAGCCCGGGCACCGATCTGATCGCCATCTACAACGCGTTGATTGTGAATGCGATTGAATCGAAGGACGAATCACGCTTGCAGGCCAAGTGTGAATTCTTCGAGCAGATCATGCGGGTCATGTACGAATCGTACGTGCCTTCTTACTCAATCAGCTATAACTGCCTGGGGGACCCGGAAACACTCACGCTGAAGTATACATTCGAGCTGGCGATCTACTTCGGGTTTTTCGTGCTGCCGTTTACCAACCAGTTATTCGCCAACGCGCAGTTCATGAAGACGTATCTGCGTAAGTTCGCGTTGTTCGGGCCCGTCAACAAGAACCTGCAGATGTTTTTGCGGGATTACTTTATCTGGAAGAAGGCTCAGGGGCTGACGGCGCTCGCAGAGCCGGCGCATATCGATTTCTACGATATGGAACCGCTGCGGATGTCTGAAAAGCTGTTCTATGAAATCGGTCTCACTGTGGAAGAAGCCGAAGACAAACTCGATATGCACGTGGAGCGCATTAAAGAGTTCGCCCGGCACATTCTCGCTCACGTCTATGCGGTGATTCTGGGGGACAAGAGAGTCCTGCTGAACGCGCCGTTCGTCTCCAGCCTCAAGCTGCGGGACACTTCGTTCGACCCTGTCCGTATGCGCGAGGATTATGCGCGCTTTGCCGATTCCGACCAGATTTATCCATGGAACCTGAACCCGTTTGCGCTGGAGGAGTTTATCCCTGTGCAGGCGACTGCGCCGGTGCATTCCGGGCTGGAGGAAACGACACTTGACCGCTGAAATACAGACCGATCTGGCGCCCCTGCTGGAGCGCTGCTTTCTTTTCGACGCCACCGAAGATTCTTACGAGATGACCGGCATCACCGGCCGCATCCCGGAGTGGCTGCGTGGCACTTACTACATGAATGGCCCGGCGCGCTTCGAACGCGCGGGCATGCGCTACAAGCACTGGCTGGATGGTGACGGCATGATCTGCGCCATCCGCTTCGGTCAGGGCGGCGTACGGTTCACTAACAAGTTTGTCGGCACGGCAAAACTGAAGGATGAAGAAGAGGCCGGAAAGTTTATTTACCGCGCGTTCGGGACGGCATGGCCGGGCGACAAGCTGCGGCGGAGCGTAATGCTGGAACCGCCGAAAAACGTCAGCGTTTATCCCTACGGCGGCAAACTGCTGGCTTTCGGCGAGCAGGCAATGCCGATGGAACTGGATCCGGTAACGCTCGAAACGAAAGGCTATTACGATTTCAACGGCGCGCTGAATGAAGTAACGCCATTTGCGGCGCATGCCAAGACGGACCCGGCGAATGGAAATCTTCTGAACTTCGGCGTATCGTTCTCGATGACCGAGCCGATGCTGAACGTGTTCGAGTTTGACCACTGCGGCTGCCTGCTCCGCCGTCGCCGGCATAAGTTGCAGTATCAGCATGCGGTGCATGATTTCGGGTTCACGCCAAACTATGTGGCGTTCTATCTGAGTCCGCTGATTATGGATTTCCAGCGCTTCTGGGCGGAAGGCGTTTCGGTAATGGAGTCGCTGAAGTGGGAGCCGGAGAAGGGGTCGGTTATCTTCGTCGCCCCGCGGTCAGTCAAGGAACCGGGCTTCCGGGTGGACGTGCCACCGTGTTACTGCCTGCACCTGATCAACTGCTTTGAAGAAAACGGCCTGTTGATGGTGGATGTGCTGGAGATGGACCGGCCGATTTACGTGGAGTATCAGCCCGTGCCGGATCTGTTCCCAACGGCGTCGGCGTGCCGGCCAGTGCGGTTCGTGATCGATCCGGTGAAACAGCTACTGGTTGAGCGAATCGCGATGACCTACGACCTGGCGCCGGATTTTCCGTCGACAGGCGCACACCTTTCAGGCGCGAAGTACGACACATTCTGGGTGCTGGGGATTGGCGCGAACGGCCTGCGCGGGCGGAAGTTCTTCGACCAACTGGTGAAGGGGTCCTGGAAGGCGGGCGACATCTGCGACAAATGGATTGCGCCGCACGGGGAGTATCTGGGCGGCGAGCCGGTGGCCGTGATGAATCCGGCGAATCCCGAAGAAGCGGTGGTGATTTGTGTGCATGCGATACCGGCGGAGGATCGGTGTGAGTATCTGATCTTCGACGGTCATTCACTCAGCGCGGGGCCCATTGCACGTCTGCCCCTGAAGCACAAGATCCACGCGGGCTTCCATACGAGCTTTCACTTCGAATAAGCGCGGGAACGCGCAGCGAAATTTCGTATAAACTGGGTGTTCAGCGCGAGGTTGGTATGATGCATCCCGGTTTGACGCAGTACGATATCAGCATTTCCCCGGACGAGGCCAGTCATGAGTACCAGGTGCTGCTGCGCGGCCCCGGCATGGAAAACGGGCGGGAGTACGTGTTCCGCAATACGGAGCGGTGTGCGTCGTTTGTGGAGGCAGTGAACTTCGCGTACCGGCAGGGCCTGCGGGACGGGCGTCGGCGGGTTGAAAACAGCACGGGGCAAGTGTTTGTGGTCAGCGGGACCACGCCGGAGAATATGATGATCCGGCGCGAAGGCTGGTTCGCGAAGGTGAAGCGTCGCTGGCTGGTGGGCCTTTAAGCCGCGGAGAACGGGAACCACTCTCGTCGCAACCCAGGCAGTAGTGAAAAATCATGCGGCTGGGATTAAGCGACTTTGAAGCCGCAGACTCAAGTCTCTCAGCGTTTTCTCGCTGATGAGTCGTTCGTCGAAGCCGAACCTCGAGGCCCGTCGCACATGTGATGCACGTGTAGCCGGTGACCTTCCAGGTGACGCCGCGGGATTCCTTTACCTGCGGCGACGATCCCGAGACTAGTGGTTCCGGCTGCTGTCGCAGTGGTGACACGGCGGAGAAAGCTTCTTCGGTGTGGGGCGGATATCCTTAATCTATTGCGCTGTTGCTGTGCCCGGCGCGTATTTCCAGGCCGTCTGGATTTGGGCCTTCTCGGCAAAGCGGGTATCGGTGTATTCTTCGAACTCGATCTTCTTGTCGAGCACACCGGTTTCGATCATCAGATCTCGCACCAGATCGAAATCCGCCTTGCGCGGACTGAGCTGGTTGTACATCACGCGGGTGATCGGCTTGGTGAGCGCCCATTCCAGCAGCGCAGGCTTCTGGTTGTAATAGAACCGACCGACAAAATCGGCGGCATTCATGCGGTAATCCTTGCCCTGTTCGAGCCACAGACCCGAGCGGGCAATTCCATCCACCAGCAGTTGTACCGCATCCGGGCGGGAAGCGATGAGATCCTCGCGGACGACCAGCACGCAGGACATGTAATCGGGCCAGTAGTCCTTCGCGGAGAAAAGCACGCGGCCGAAGCCGCCCATTTCCGCCTGCGAAGGGAAGGGTTCACCCATGGAGAATGCGTCGATGGCTTTGGCTGCCAGCGCACCGGCCACGTCAGGCGGGGCCATTTCCACCATCTTGAGTTCGCTGGGCTCGATACCCCAGACCTTCATGGCGCGGAAGACAATCAGACGCTCATCCGAAAAGCGGCTGGGGATCGCGACGGTTCTGCCGCGTATATCGGCGAATGTCTTGATGGGTCCGTCCTTAGAGACAACGAAGGCGCTGCCGTAGCGGTGGCCGAGGTAGACGATACGTATGGGCACGCCCTGCGCCTTGAGCGCTATGGCGAGCGGGGCGACGATGAAGGCGGCCTGCATCTTGTTCGAGATGAGCGCTTCCTTTATTTCTGGGAAGCCCTGGAACATGCGCGGCAGGAAGATCTCGCCGGCTTTGGAGAATTTCGAGATGTAGTCGGTGACCGGGCAGGCAAGATGGCAGGTGACGGGGATAAACGCCACGTTGAATTTGCGTTTGGCTTCGGGAACGTAGTCGTTGACGATGGCGGGCCAGTTGACGTTGAGGTAGGCGTGCAGTCCGGAAACGATACCGAGCCAGCCCACGGTGACGAGGATGATTCTGTTATTAAGCTTCAAGGCGGAAGCCCCAGCGGACGGATTTGATCTTTTCGAGGCGGCGGAAGATAAGGTCGAGCGCAAGGCCGATGACGCCGATCATGAGCATCGCGGCAACGACCAGATCGTAGCGTTTGCCGGAGTTGCGGGCGTCGATCACCAGATAGCCCAGACCTGAATCGACGGCGATCATCTCGGCGGCGACGACCACCAGCCAGGCGATGCCGAGCGCGATGCGCAGGCCCATGATGATCTGGGGCAGCGCAGCCGGGAAGACGACTTTCGCAAGCAGCGCGGCGGGACTCAGGCCGAAGTTGCGGCCGGCGCGACGGAACATGGAAGGCACGTTGCGGACGCCGTTCATGGAGGCGACGACGATGGGGAAGAACGCGCCGAGGAAGATCAAATACATAGCGGCGGCGTCGCCCACGCCGAACCAGACGATGGCGAGCGGAATCCACGCCAGCGGGCTGATCGGGCGAGCCATCTGAATCACGGGGTTCACCACCTGGGCCGCGGCAGGATACCAGCCAAGCGTGAGGCCGAGCGGCACACCGAACAGCACGGCCAGCCCGAAGCCAGTGCCGACGCGGCGGAGCGAATCGACCACGTATGCGCCCAGCACGCCCTTGTGAGACAGCTCTTCGACGCCGTTCACCACATCGAGGGGAGACGGGAATACCTTCGAAGCCGAAAGCAGTACAGCGTAATGCCACACCGCCAGGAAAATCGCCGCTGCGAAGAGCGGCCAGAAGACCTTCTCCCACTTGCGGGGCTGGACGAGGGAGTTCATACCTTGTGGGCCAGCCCGATTTGCTCGAAGATGCCGTCGCGGAGTTCGAGATAACGGGGCGAGCTGATATCGCGCGGGTGGGGGATATCGATCTCGACGATCTGCTGAATCTTCGCGGGGCGGGCGCTCATGACGACTACACGGTCTGACAGCTGAACGGCTTCTTCAATATCGTGGGTCACGAAGATGATGGTCTTCTTTTCCTGCTCCCAGATGCGGAGCAACTCGCCACGCATAATAAGGCGCGTGATGGAATCGAGGGCTCCGAACGGTTCATCGAGGAAGAGCATGTCGGGGTTGACCGCGAGGGCGCGGGCGACTTCGAGGCGCTGCTTCATGCCGCCGGAAAGCTCCTGCGGATAGGCCTTTTCAAAACCCTGGAGGCCCACGAGTTTGATGTAGTAAGCGATGCGGCGTTCGCGCTCCTCTTTGGAGAGCTTGAACAGGCCAAAGCCGATGTTGCCTTCCACGGTGAGCCACGGGAAGACTCCGCGCTCCTGGAAGACGAAGATACGGCGGGGATCGGGGCCGACGACTGCTTCGTCATCGATCGTCACGGTGCCGCTGGTGGGCGCAAGAAAGCCGGCCATGGCATTGAGCATTGTGGACTTGCCGCAGCCGGAAGGCCCGAGCAGGCAGATGAACTCGCCTTCGTGAACATCGAGGCTGATGTTGTCGAGAACGGAAGTTTCCTTTCCGTCGCGGCGGAAGACCATGCTGAGGCCCTGGGCGCGGAGTTTGGTTTTGACTGCCCGCGCCGCAGTGGGTCCGGCGTTCACGATGTTCGATGCCTGCGTTGACATTGATTAATCCTCCGAATAGCCCCAGCGGAGCGAGCGGATATTTTCGAGCGACCGCATGCCCATATCGAGACACAAGCCGATGAGGCCGATCATGATCATGCCGGCCACGACCAGGTCGTAACGGTTACCGGCGTTGCGCGCGTCGACGATGAGAAAGCCGAGGCCCGAGTTCACGGCGATCATTTCCGCGGCGACCACTACGAGCCAGGCGATGCCGAGCGTGATGCGGAGGCCGATGATGAGCTGCGGAATTACGGCCGGGTAGAGAACACGATAGACGAGGCTGGCTTGGCTGAGGCCAAAGTTCCGCCCGGCGTTGACATAGACGGCCGGAATGCTTTCCACAGCGTTGATCGCCGTGAGCGTGAGCGGCAGAGCCGAGGCAAGAAAGATCAGGAAGATGGCGGCGATATCGCCGACACCGAACCAGAGGATGGAAATGGGGATCCATGCGAGCGGCGAGATCGGGCGGAAGATCTGAATCAACGGATTGAGCGCCATTTCCGTTCGGCGGTACCAGCCAATGGCGAGGCCGGCTGGAATAGCAACGAAAGCGGCCAGCAGAAATCCCCAGGTGACGCGGAAGAGCGAGGCCACGATGTACTTAAAAAGGAGGCCGCGCCGGGCGAGTTCGACGAAAGCGCCGAGGACCGTGATGGGGTCCGGCAGCAGGTGATTCGGCTGGCGGGAGATGGCAATTTGCCAAGCCAGCAGCAGGACCGCAATGAACGCCCAGGGACGAAGGCGCACGAGCAGACTCACGGCTGATACCTCGTTGCGAAAACTGGAAGAAATCCGGCCATTACGCTGCTATCCTCCATAACGCTGACGAGGCGGCGTCTGCGAACCGATGCTTCCGGCATGCCTTCACCCAAACCCGGCATCATCGGCGATTTTCCCAAGGTAACTGACAGCGCCATTCCAAACAATAGTGTAAAGGCACTACGCGGCGTTTCGGGCCAGTTGCACTTCGGGAGGAGAATCGTGCCGCTAAGTGAGGAAGATGCACGGAAACCTGGTATACTGGTGAGTTCCCTCCCCCGGGAAAATAGCGATAAAAGGCCAGATAGCTCAGTTGGTAGAGCGCAGCCCTGAAAAGGCTGGCGTCGGCGGTTCAAGTCCGTCTCTGGCCACCACATTCTAAAGAGCTTAAGAGCGACGCTCCCAAGCGTCGCTCCTTGGCGTGCGATCCAATCTGAAATCTCCCTCCCCCCTTCTGGGCCTCTGCGATGGCTTCCGGATGAGGCTGGCGACCGGTTACGCTCGCCTTATGAAACTGTGGGACGTGCGAAATCCTGATATCATTGATGCCGATTTCAAGTTTTTGAAATACGGCAGTCCGGCACGGACAGGCGCAGAGGAGAGATCATGGCAAAATCACCGAAGACTTCATTTGGGCGACGCGGCTTCCTGAAGAGCGCGGCGACCGGAGCCGCGGCGCTGGTCACCAGCACAGAACTGGTGGAGGCTCAGCAGCAGGGCGCCGGCTCGGCGCCGGATGGAGGAGCGGTACCCGCTCCGACGCAGGCCGGACTGGACCGCGAGGCGGGCAATATCCGGCCTCCTGCCACGGCGCGCCTGATCACGCGGCCTGGTTCGGATCTGATGGTCCAGACGATTAAGGAACTGGGCATTGAATACGTGGCCGCCAACCCGGGATCGAGCTTCGAAGGCCTGCAGGAATCGCTGATCAACTACGGCAATCCGCCCAACGTAATGCCGGAGTTCATCACGGCGCTGCATGAGGAATCGGCCGTCACGATGGCGCACGGTTACGCCAAGGCAGAGGGCAAGCCGATGCTGGCGCTGCTGCACGGGACGATCGGGATTCAGCACGCGGCCATGTCGATCTATCAGGCCTATTACGACCGCACGCCGATCCTCATGATCGCCGGCAACGACCCGGACTTTATTCAGGCGCACACCGCGCACGATATGGCCGGAATGGTTCGCAGTTACACCAAGTGGGATGCGGAACCGAAGACGCTCGACGAAGCTATGCGGGCAATTCAGCGCGCTTACAACGAAGCGATTACGGCGCCCATGGCGCCGACGCTGGTAGTGATCAATTCGGAACTCCAGAAAGACAACGCGATCGGAGCCTCGGTGCCGAAGTATGTGCCGCCGACCTTTGTGACTGTGGATTCGACGCGCGTGAAAGAGATCGCGAAGGCGCTGGTGGAGGCGCAGAATCCGAGGATCGCGGTTGGGCGTTTGCGGACGCCGGAAGGCGTGAAGCACGCCGTGGAACTGGCCGAACTGACCGGCGCATGCACAAGCACGGCGGCGACGAACGGGCCGATGAGCTTCCCGCAGCGGCACGCGCTGTGCGGACCGGGCGCGAGCACGGATTACGACTACACGCTGGGACTGGAAGCGCCAGGTGCACAGGCATCGATAACGGGTCCGGTGACGGCGAAGATAGCCGGGGCGAGGGACAAAGCCGACATCGGGTTCGGCGGGCTGGACGGCGGCAATACCGGCAGAGGCAGAGGCCGGGGGCCTGCAACGGCGACGCCGATCGAGGCCGACGCCGAGGCGAGCCTGCCGCTCATCATCGAAGAAGTGAAGCGGCAGCTGACGGCGGCACAGAAATCAAAGATTCAGGAGCGCGCGGGGAAACATGCGCGGGCCAACCACGAAGCTCATGTGACGACGCTGGCGCAGGCGATCGAAGCCAAGCGCGCCGGCTGGAACGGGACGCCTGTGAGCACAGCGCGGCTCTATGCCGAACTGTGGCCGCTGATCATGAACGAAGACTGGTGCTTTGGGTCGCCGAGCAGCTTTTCGGGCGGGCATAACAACCAGCTTTGGGATCATAACAAGCCGTACAGCTACCTCGGCGGCCAGGGCGCGGGCGGAATGGGCTACGGCGCGCCGGCCTCGGTGGGCGCGGCGCTGGCGGCGAAGGCGCGGAACCGGATTGTGGTCAACATCCAGTGCGATGGCGATCTCAACTATGCGCCGGGCGTGCTCTGGACGGCGGTGCATCATAAGCTGCCGATGCTGACCGTGATGCACAACAATCGCGCGTGGCATCAGGAATACATGTTCGTGGAGTACATGGCCGGCGTGCGCGGACGCGGCGCGGACCGGGCGCACATCGGGAGCACGCTGCGGGATCCGTATATCGATTACGCGAAGATGGCGGGCGGCTACGGGATGGCGAGCGAAGGGCCGATCAGCGATCCGACAAAACTTTCGGCGGCGCTGAAGCGCGGCGTAGCTTCGGCGAAGCGCGGCGAGCCGTATCTGATCGACGTGCTGACGCAGCCACGTTAAACGCGAACGGCATAAAGGGAACAGCATGAGGAGAGATTCGATGAACCGCTGGTTGGTGGTTGTGGCAACGGTGGGGCTGGCGATACCGATGGCGACTTTGAACGCCCAGGATGGAAGGGGCGGCGGGGCCGCACCCGCGCCAAGGAGCGCGCCGACCAGTCCGGTCACCGGGAGCGCGACAAACGGGAAGGCACTTTACGCCTCCTTCGGCTGCTACGCGTGCCATGGATTCAACGGGGAGACAGGGGCGCGGCCTTTTGTCGGACGCTGGGGAAATCTGGCGAACGAGCAGGGGTTTATTTCGTTCCTGCGCGGCCGGGCAAGCGTGGCGCCGTTGGTGCCCTCGACGTCCATGCCGAACTTCAGCGAGAACTCGGTATCGGACAAGCAGGCGAAGGACCTTTACGCTTACATCCGGACCTTTAAGAGCTCGGCGGGCGACGCGAAGGATGCGGCGGCGCTGAACGCGATCCTGGAAGCCGCTAAGAAATAGCTTCGGCCTAGAGATCGGACAGAAGACACACCGGTCGCGTGCCT
>Ga0209698_10003743_pt1 | contig 16799 bp, 12 predicted proteins | sample LitLauG_LLR_2012_FD_187203 | JGI IMG/M metagenome (GOLD analysis project Ga0209698, IMG submission 187203) | Freshwater sediment microbial communities from Pennsylvania, USA - Little Laurel Run_MetaG_LLR_2012 (SPAdes) (version 2) | ecosystem: Environmental > Aquatic > Freshwater > Creek >...
ACGAAATAGGTCGCCTTCCGCACCTCCGGATGCTTCGCCTCATATTTCCGAATACGCTCGACGCTCAGTCCTGTCTTGTCCATGACGCCTTCAAACTCCGCCTGTGCCCGCTTTTTCGCCTCTGTGAGGATCATCTGGCAACGGGAAAGCGCATGCACTTCCGCGTCGCCCTTCACTTCGATGGGGGCGTAGAGCAGATCCGGATATTTCCCGACGACGTTTGCCATCGAGCCGACCGACATCGTATTCGGCATACAGGAGTAGGGCGACAGCTCGCAGATCATGTGCGCCGTCTTGTGGTGGTAGGAATGCAGCGCCTTGCCGATCAGCATGTGCCCCTCGCCGCCCCGCAGTTCGAAGTGATAGAAGGGTTCCGCCAGCCGTTTGAGCTCTTCCTGGTCGGGCAGTTCGTGCGGCAGATTTGCCAGCGCCTTGCGGAAGCGGTTGTAGGTGCCGCGATAGATACGCTCCAGCGCGTGCAAAGCCAGGTTCTCAACCTTCGGGTGCTTGCTCTTGCTGTTCCGATGCTCCAGTTTGCGGATGGTGGGATGCAACAGGTAGTGCAGCCATACCGCGACCGGCGGCGGCAAAACTTCCGACTCTTCCTGCTCCAGCCAGCGCTTGATGTTGTAGTTGCCTTCACCCTCGTGCGTCTGCAGCCAGAACTCCCCGGTGATCTTCACTTTCGCTTTCACTCGCAGATGGTCCACCTCAATGTCATCCCACTTCTTGCGGACGTCGCGCAGCGCACGGGTGAAATAGTTGCTTAGTAAATGCCAGGCCAGCGTCCCATATTTCTTTCCGTGATCCGGCCGGTGCAGAAACAGTTCGTACATTTGCTCCACGCACCCGCGCAGCACCAACTCCGTTTGTCCCGGATTCACTTCGTAGGGACGCGTCATGTACTCGAGGTCGGTCAGCAGATCTCCGCAGAGGATCGACCAGATGAGGCCCAGGCTCATGGGCATGTTGATGTCGAGGCCGCCGCCGTTGCCGGGGCCCTGGTCGAGTTCGTCCTGCGCCAGCAGGAACAGGCGGAAGTCGCGTAGCCCCAGTCCATCCAGAGCCATCGCATACGATTCGTGATATTGACCAAAGCGGCAAGGTCCGCAGGCGCCCGCCGTCAGGTAGACGAACTTGCGGTTTACTTCGTCCTTGCCGTGTTCCTTCACTTCCTTCTTCAGAAAGTTGACCAGGCTTCCAGTCGTGAAGATCGTCGGGCAGCAGGCTCCCACATCGATCAATTCCTTGCCTGCGTCCAGGTCGTCGCGCGCGATGTTGGGCAGAGGCTCGGCGTTGTATTTCAGGTTGTGAAGCGCACCTTGCATCAGCCGCTCATGCTTCCAGGTGAGGCCGCCGTAGAGGATTGTGGTTGTGTCGCGCTCCTCGCGCGTGAAGGGCCGAGGTTTGTACGCCGTGTAATGGCTGATGATGGGCAACTGTGCGGCTTGGGCCATGAAAGTTCTCCTTGGACTGCCTAAGTTTCTTCCCCAGGGAAATGCTGCTGTGATGATTCATCCCACATCAAGATTTCTCGAATGCCAAGGCGACTGCGGGCGCAAGTGAACATGGCACGTCATCCCAATGGCGGGCGAGTACGGGGTGACGGAGCCCGTCGTGCCGAATGCACTGTATCACGACCACGAAAAATGCCGCTCCCGCGAGTTGCGCGACGATCGGTACATGCAGTGCGGTGATCAGGCTGTAGCGGTCAGCCAGCCTCCCGATCACAACCGGCGCCAGCGCCATCGAGAACAGATTCACGAACAGGTAGTAAAAGCCTAAGGCCGTCGCGTGCCCGCGCGGCGGAACCAGGTCGTGGATGGTGGCGGTGAGTGGGCCGTGATACCAGCTCAGGAAAAATGCCCCCAATCCGAAGAAAAGCAGGAAATGAACTTTTCCGTTGCTGTGCAGCGAAAAATAGATCGCCGGGGCTCCCAGGGCAAAGCCGATCGGGACGATCGCGGCACGTCCCCAATTGCGAAGTTTCGCCAGCAAGTCTGACAAGTACGCGCCGGTGGCGATGCCGAGCGTTCCGCCCAGCACGATGGTTAGAGCTAAGGCCAGGCCAGCCTGCCTCTCGTCGAAGCCCTTATAGTCCTGTACCAGTTCCGGTCCCCAGGCAACATAAGCATACCCGGCAAAGCTACAGAACCAACCGCTGACCAGCAGTGCGAGGAAGGCCGGCACCCGTAACAGTTCACGGACAGGCATCGATTCTTTCGAGAGGTTCGCCACGGACTTGGGCAGTCGCAGGGCGGTGAGACCCAGCGCGACACCGGGCATCCCGACCAGGAAAAAGGCAACCCGCCATCCGAACGCTGCCGCCACAACCCCTCCCAGCGCGATGCCCGTTGCGCCCCCGACGAACATGCCGATATCGAACGCCCCCTGCACGCGAGCCCGGACTTCCTGTGGAAATGAAGCACTGATGACCGCTGCGCCGGCTGGCGTGTAAGCCGCCTCGCCGATTCCTACCAACCCCCTTGCGATCAACAACGCACGGAACGAACCGGCCAGGCCGCTGAAGAACGTCGCGCCGCTCCAGAACAGGACTCCTGTGCTGATCACGGCCCGCCGTGAAATCCGATCCGCCAGCACACCCAAGGGGAAGGTTGCCAGAGAGAGTACAACGGTGAAAGCCGTCGCCAGGTAGCCAAGCTGTCCATAACTAAGGCCAAAGTCTCGACGAATCGATGGGAACAGCGAAAACACAATCTGCCGGTCAACATAATTCACAAAGTTAACCAGCATCAGGATCAACAGCACTCGCCACTGCTTCGCGCTGAAGTCAGAAAGTCTCATAGTGGAAACACTCTGTTCGCCCGTGTTCAATCGATCGACGAAGTCCAGGTGCTGGCCCCCACTCGAAATTGGCCCCACATCCCTCGGCTGGCAGTCTGCCTAGTTGCTCCCCACAAGCACACCCGCCGCGAGAGCAGCGTGATCTGAGGGCCAGAGTCCGTCGGGCAGCCGGCTTCGCGGTTTGGCCCCAATCAACTCAACCGCCAATGGAGTGACTCTGCCATGTGTCAGCACCAGGTCGATTCGCTGATAGAGTTGCGAGACGGGATTGTTGTCCGCTTCATCCTGACAACACGTCAATCCCGCATGCCGTGGGAGGATTCTGGACCAAACGTCGCCATACCCAGCGGATATAAAATCCTGGTAGGTCGAGTCTTGCGGCAAAGGAAATGCCTGCGCATTGGAGTCCATCCCAATAATCACGGGTAACGTGCTGTTGGCCGGCCCGGCACGCAATTCCCCCCCTTGCAATTCCCGGATATTCGCGTCAAAGGACTCGAGATGAGTGTTGATGTAGAGAAAAGCGTGCCCAAAAAACTGCGCATCCACTGAGGCCCACGACCTCGGCAGTGGCACAGGACCGATCGGAGTCGGCAGAACGACCTGATTCACAAATGTTCCAGATTGCGGATTGCTCCACTGAAATACCCAGGAGGGAAGATCCGTGCGGGCGAGGATCACGTTGTAATCATTCACGGAAACACAAATGTAATCAGTGGGCGGAATCAATCCAGGGGTTGGGGGAAATTCGTATTGGACGGCTTGCACCGCAACTTCATAGTGCCCGCCCTGCGCGGCCAAGTCATTGAGAAGATCCTGCAACATGTCGTATTGCAGGGTCGTGCTTCCGCATGTACCGGCAACCGGGTCAAAGGACCCGGTGTACCACTGGTCTAGCTCCTGGATGCTGATCAGCTCGGGCTGGCCTTCGAGGATTTGGCGCGCCACTGCCTGCATCCTTTCGGGAGGATTGGTGCCTTGGACCTGTGTGAGTATCTGGCCGACACCGACCAGAAATTCTGGGAGATTTTGCGCACCCACGACCTGCTGAAAATCGGTGCCTTCGTTCACGTTGTAGGTCATCACGGTGCCGACACCAGGAAGACGTTGAGCTGCGGCAGGAACAGCGGTCGCGACCCAAGTCGCTGCGACGGAAACGATGACGAGCATTGCACAGGCAGTGTTGCGTTTCATTCGAGAACTCCTCTGTATCCGGCAGAAGCCTTGAACATTCTGGCAGTGGCCGCTTTCGACTAACTACAATCTTGTGGGTAACCGCACAAGCGACAATGTGCGACATCCCGCGTCATATCAAACAAAAAGGAGCAGTTGTCGTGGTTTGCGGGGAGAACCAGCATCAATCTGGAGGCGTGGCGAAGGAAGGCCTGGTTCCGCCCGGCTCGCGGACTCAGAATCGTTTGACGGTTTTGGAGCCTGCCCGGCTATTTACCCCTGCCGGCCAGCTGTTCTGCCCTTACGAGAATGGGACTGCTGATATCGTCCTGCAAATCAGAAGCAATTTCGCCGTTCCCGTCAGTCAGCATGGTAGGTGCGAAGTAGTGCCGATATCGTCGATCGATTTGAAATGCGGGCTGATAGACCTTGTCCAGTCGTTCCGAGGCACTGACATGGGTTCTCTTGTGCCTACGTCCGATCCAACCTGGCGCAGTAAGGAAATCGTGGGCAAGCAGGAGGCCGGAATTCATAAGGCACAGTCGCATCTGCGGTGCGGTTAATGTCTGACGATAGCGCCGATAAAAACTGATTGCGTGACGCAATATCCGCTTGCGATAGCCGTTCATGGTTTGAGTCGCCGCAATAAAGGGTTGAACCCGCTCCATGCTCTCCAGCGGCTTTACCGAGATTATGGTTCCGTTGAGATCGCGCACCCTGATGTTGGGAAGCAGACGGCGCTGTTCGACGCACTCCCAAAAATATGGGGTCCCGGGAAATGGGATCGGCAGAGATAAAAAACAGGGCAAAGTGATTTCGGGCGTCCGCAACACAAATGCCACTTCGCGTTCGAGATCATCCACGGTTCGCGATGTCACGTCCAGCAGCATGCCGTACAGGAAGACGATTCCCGCATCGAGACACTTAGAGATCATCTCGACCTGCGGCAGGCGAATGTTCTGTCCTTTATTCATGGACCGCAGCCATGCACTGTCGAACGATTCAACGCCGCTAAAGAGGGTAACGCAACCGGAGTCGCGCGCCCTCCTGAGGTTTGCGTCTTCATAAAAGAAATCATTCGTGACTAAAGCGCCCCAGCCGCGGATGCGTTTCTCGTTGTGCATGTGCGTCAGCAGCTGGATGCGGTCGTAAAAGTATCTCTTGTCGTTGCCATAGAAATTGTTGTCGATAAACAAACAGAAATCCCGACCGACTGTCAGGATTTGTTTGCGCGTGTACTCGAGATCGTATTTCTGATAGTTCCTGAGTTCGGCACTCAAGCTGCAAAACGAGCATCTGAAATTGCAGTTTCGGCTGGATTCAATATGACCCACTTCGCCAATCCAGTGCGCGAGATCAAAGCGGGGGCTCAGATCTTCTGCTACCGCGTCCTCACCAAACACGTCCCGCGCTATTTCACAAAGTTCCTCGATATCTCCCAGACAACAGTAGTCGAAGAAGTTCCTGGCAAACCGCGGAAAGGAACGTATGGCAGGTCCGCCTGCAACGACGATCACCTCTGCATTCAGAGTTCGGGCGTAGGCGGCGATGTGCAGCATGCGGTCAAATCCGGTGGTAAGCCCGGTGAGCACAAGCATGTCCGGCCATGACAAGAGCTTGGCATCTTCCAGCGAACCGTCGCTGACTTCGTTGTAGAGGCGCACGTCGCAGAAATTGCGGTCGAATGCCCCAGCCAGGAACGCTGGTCCGATGGTCATGGGCATTTTTCTAGTACGGGGCACGTTCTGACGGAGATCGTCGAAGTAACAATTCACCACCATGATCCGCGGTTTGCGGGTGCGCGTGTATGCGGTTCGAGAGGGCAATGCTTCCCCCTTCAGGTGCCGGATCAACAGCGCTTAGACGATACGCTGTGACGATTTGTGTGACAAATTCGCCAAACGCGCTCTGATGATCGCGTGGAAGTTCTGGTGCAGGCGCAAGCCTTGAGCTGTACGCTTCGTAAGGCCTATGTTCGTGGCGCGGTCCGCAGGGTAATCATCAAGTCTCGGAGAGCGGCGCACTCGGGCTCGGCTGGCGTGGATTGATCCGCCTGAGCAGACCGGCAAACTGCGGATCAGATCGCAAATGATCAAAGGCAGGCTCGAAGGGGAGATGCAAGATCCATCCGGACCGCTCTTCACAGGCCTTCTCCAGCCATTCCAGTGTCTCTTCCTTGGGGCATAGCGAATTCATAGCAAACGCAATGAAGTAAGCCAACACGTGGCGCTGTTGTTGCAGATCAAGTACCTTAGCCAGAACCTCTCGTCCCTCAGACTGCCGACCGGCAGCACCGAGCGCATAGGCCAGGGCCGCTAACGCCCCGGGATGGTGGCCAGATCCCTCCACCGTGCTCTGTAGCTGTTCGATACCCCGGCTGAAATCACGCATTTGCACGTACGTTTTCCCTAAGTGGTAACGCGCCAGTGGAAATCTTGGATCGAATTCAACGGTCTTCTCCAAGTGCCGGGCTGACTTCTCATAATCGCGAGCAAAATAGAACGTCCAACCGATATGGCAAGCAATGATCAAGGACAAAGGATCAATCCGCCGCGCGCATTCCAGGGCGGCCAAAGCCTCGGAGAACTGGCCTACCTGTACGAGATTGAATCCGTACCAGTCATATTCATAACAACTTGGATTTAGTTCGATCGCGCGCTGATGTTCCACTTTCGCGGCTGGCCAGTCCCAATCGTACTGGAGTGTTGCATAGCCGAGGATGGTATGGGCCTCGGACAATTTGTCCTCCAATTGCACGGCAGTCTTGGCCGCTGCCTTCGCTCTTTCAAAGGCGGCCTTGGGCGGAATTGCTCCGTAGAAACCGATCACCGTGTAGGCATCGGCAAGACCGGCATAAGCCGGCGCATAGGCCGGATCCTTCTGGAGCGCACCGTTGAAATAATCAACCGCTTGCAAACATGATTGTTCAACCCTTTGATTTAAGTAATAGCGCCCACGCAGGTAGAGCTCGTATGCCTCCGTATCGCTGCTGATCGAACGTGGGACGAGTGGCCGCTTTTGGGGAACAAGTTCGAAGGCCAATGATTGGGCGATTCGTTCGGCGACATCTCTTTGAATTGCCAGCACGTCTTTCAGTTCACGGTCATAACTCTCTGCCCAAAGGTGCGTCTGATCGCTAACCTGAATCAACTGCGCCGTTATCCTCACCCGATTCCCTGCCCGCCGGATGCTGCCGTCGAGGGCAAACTGGACACCCAGTTCTTCCCCGATGGTTTTGATGTTTTTCAATGTCTTCTTGAACTGCATGGCCGAGGTTCTGGCGATTACACCCAAGCGCTCGGGATTCAGCCGGCTCAAGTGGGCGATCATTTCTTCGGTTAAGCCGTCAGCGAAGTACTCCTGATCCGTTTCGAGATTCAGGTTCGAGAACGGCAGCACAATGAGCATCTTCTTACCGCTATCGGGCGGCTGCAGGTCCAACTGCACCGGTGCGATGAAACGGTAACCACGTCTGGAAAGGGTTTCGATGAAACGCGGATTGTCGGCAGAATCGCCCAAGGCTTCGCGCAGTTTGTTGATAGCGCGATTGACGCCGTGGTCGAAATCAACGAAGGTATCAGCACCCCAAATCTTGTGCTGGATCTCCGCTCGGGTAATCATCTCGTTCGGTTTTTGCAGCAAGAGGGTCAAGAGCTGAAATGGCTGTTCTTGTAATCGCAGCTTGTGTCCCTTCTTGCGAAGCTCTCTGGTGCTGAGGTTTACCTCAAAAACACCAAATCGAATTTGTGAAGCAGACATGGCCAGATGCGCACCCATATTCTTTGATTGGCGAGGAAGTTCCCAACCGAAACAAGGCGGCATGCAGGAGTCTGGCTGTTTGGGACGGCTGATGCGACGCTGTTAGACTTTCCCCCTGTTTGCACTGCCTGTAGCGGGTTTCCACAACCTCCCCGAAAGTCGTCGCCGAGTCTAGCACCTCTAATGCCACGAAATAAAGGAAAGTGTTCCCCTGTCCCGGAGGAGGTAAATGAATAAAGCCTTCTATTTCATAATCTTAACAGAGTACTTATTGCCAGCGCTAAAGGAGCGCTAGAGCATTGCTTCAGAGGAAGTCAATCCAGATAATCCCAGCACACCGCATCGGCAGGAAGCGGAGTTAGAGATTACTGGCTTTTGCAGCGGTGCACTCGCTGGTCCCAGTAGCCCGGCGAGGAAACGACTTTAACCGCGTGAATTCGCATTAACTCTTTATGCCGGAGGACCACTGTGGGCCAAGGTTCTGTCACTCCTTCCAACGGGCAGTGGACTAGACCCGACAAGCAAAGTATTCTTTCGGCCATTCCACGGAGTGAGTTCTTGAGGCCAATGACTATGAATGGGGAGGGTACGCAGGCGCGATCGGGAGGACCGGACCTGTCGAACAACCGGCTCGACTCATGGAAGGAAATTGCGGCCTACCTCAAGAAGGAAGTTCGAACCGTTCAGCGCTGGGAGAAGCATTCGGGTTTGCCCGTGCGCCGCCTCGCTCATGGCAAACAGGGCACGGTCTTCGCCTACAAATCAGAATTGGACGCATGGTGGCAGGAAAGTCAAAGCAAGTTTGCCGACGAAGAAGAACAGTCCGATGCCGACGCTGGCTCCTCTAGTTCAAACGCTATTGAATCAGCCCCTGCGGTAGACCTTCCTGACAGGACCGATGATCCGGCTCGGGACAATCGTCTTCGTCGCCTCCTGCTGCTGGCTTTGGTCGTCAGTCTGGGCGCGGCGATACCGATCGGCGTTTTCTGGTCTAAGATTCAAACCTCGTTTTTGCCTTCTGTACCCAAAATGACGCTCGCCGTCCGGCCATTTAAGAACATGAGCGGCGATCCGCACCAGGACTTCGTTGCCGACGGGCTCACCGAAGAACTGACCACTCGGCTTGGTCAACTTCATCCCGACGAAATGGGCGTCATCCGCCTCATCCCGGCGTATGCCTCGAGTGATCTCGATCGCGTCGGCAAGGACATCCATGCCAACTATTTGCTCGAAGGTGGTGTGCGCGTTTCCGCAGAGCGGGTAGCGATTACGGCGCAACTGTTTCAAGTCAGCGACCATACGCTGGTTTGGGGTGAATCGTACGAGCGTGACTTGCAGGACGTGCTGCGCATTCAAGGTGAGGTCGCGGGTGCCATAGCGAGTGGTGTACTGAATAAGTTACCCCATGCTCAACCGGCGATTCGTCAGGTGAATCGCGAAGCCTACCTGGCCTACCTGGAAGGACGCTACTTCTGGAACAAGCGAACAGAAGATGGTTTCTCCAAGGCAATCACGCTGTTTCGACGATCGATCGAGATCGATCCAACTTACGCGCCAGCCTATGCCGGCCTCGCCGACTGCTACGAGTTGCTCGGGTCGGCACCATATTCAACGCTGACACCCCAGGAAGCATTCCCACAGGCTGAAGCTGCTGCGAGGAAGGCTCTCGAACTCGACAGCACACTTGCCGCCGCGCACGTTCCGCTCGGCTATTCCCAACTAGTGTATGAGCGAAATTTTCCCGAGGCGCGGAAGGAGTTCGAAACCGCCATCCGATTGGGTCCCGGATATGCCACCGCCCACCAGTTTTACGGTTACTACCTCACCGCCATGGGCAAGTCGGACGAAGCCATCGCGGAGAGAAAGAAAGCCGTCGAGTTAGATCCCATCAGTCCACTCCTGAACTCGGCTCTGGGTGAAGCGTATTACCAGGCGCGCCGGTTTGATGTCACCATCGAACAGAACAAAGAAGCGCTCGAACTCGATCCCAGCTATGCCATCGCATTGGTCAATATCGGTCGCGCCTACGAGCAGATGGGAATGCATCAGCAGGCACGCGCCGCTTTCCAGGAAATTCTCACGGCTGCCCCTGAAGACCCCGCAATTCTCGCCCTTATGGGCCACGAATATGCCGTCTCTGGCGACAAGGTCAACGCCAACCGGATTCTAACCAAGCTGACAGACGTGTCGACCAGGAAATATGTGCCTGCGATCTACTTCGCTGTCGTCTACATCGGCCTTAATCGGAAAGATGACGCTTTCCGCTGGCTCGATAAAGCTTACGACGAACGTTGTGAATATCTGGTTTACCTCGGCAGCGAACCCATGGCCGATCCTCTGCGCGGCGACCCACGGTTTGCCAGCCTCTTAGCCCGTATCGGGTTGACGACCAATACGACTCGTCCCGCGGTTCGAACTCCTTAGTCGAGCAGTATTCACGTTTTTCTTCCGAAGCTGCGCCGTCACGACAAACATCTCCCGACTTGGAATTAGCGACAACTCCAGCCCATGGATTGGTCTTTGTGTCGTCAACACCGAGACATGCGACAAAGTGCGACAACACATCTCGACATCCAGTAATTCGTTCCTTGTCGCTTGCGGGTGTTTGCGATGCACACTAAGATCGCGGCGCTTGAGAGCAGAAGAGGTTAGGCCGAGCGACCATGCCGGAGGCGCACCATCATGCGTCGTCGTCAATTTGAACACCAACCAGAAGAGCACCGGGAGTGAGTTCGGAACAGGTTTCGGCTTCTGCGGGAGCGATGAATTGAATTTCCATATGCGTACTCCACTTTCGAAGATCCAAAACGAGTCCAGGCTGCACGCAATCGTGTTGTTGCTGGCCTTCGTTGCAGGGGGGAGTGGGTGCTCCATCAAGAAAATCGCGGTCAATAAACTGGGCGATTCCCTTGCCAGCGGCGGAGACACTTTTGCTTCCGACGACGATCCTGAGCTGGTGGGAGAGGCTCTGCCCTTCAGCCTCAAACTGATGGAAAGCCTTTTAGCGGAGAGCCCTCGGCACCGCGGACTCCTGCTTGCAGCATCCAGCGGTTTCACCCAGTACGCGTTCGTCTATGTTCAGGTGCCTGGCGAAGAAATCGAAGGTCAAGATTTGGCAAAGTACGACTATTTGCGCATGCGTGCCCGGCATCTCTACCTGCGCGCCCGAAAGTATGGGTTGCGCGGCCTGGAGGTCAATCATCCAGGCTTTGAGAGTGAACTCCGCCAGGACGCCAAGGCTGTACTGCGCAAGACCACAGTGAAGGACGTGCCCCTGCTTTATTGGACGGCGGCTTCGTGGGGTGCCGCGATTGGAGTCTCGAAAGACGATCCGGAACTGGTCGCCGATCAGACCATCGTTGAAGCTTTGATTGACCGTGCGTTCGAACTCCAACCCGATTATGACCATGGGGCCCTCGACGAATTTCTGATCAGTTATGAATCCGTCCGTCAGGTCAGCGGAGATTTTGCTCCAAGGTCGCGTAAACACTTCGAACGCGCCATCGGTCTCACGTCGGGACAAAGCGTCGCACCGTATGTGGCTATGGCCGAAACGGTTTCGGAGAGCAAACAAGACTCCGAAGAATTCGAATTTTTGCTCAAGAGGGCCTTGGCCATAAATCCGGATGCCCGGCCGGAGTGGAAGCTCGTCAATCTCGTTATGCAGCGCCGCGCGCGCTGGCTGCTTTCTCACGAAGACGAATTATTCGCAAAATAAAAGCGGGGAGCTATGAAGAGCTGTGTAACAACTTCGATCAACCATGGAAGCAGCAGGCCAGGTGTGGCAGTCCTTGCAGTGCTGCTCACGACGCTGTTTGCCCCGACCACCTGGGCGCAGACGCGGATTCGCCTTGGTACTCTGGTTCCTTCCGGATCCTCCTACTATCACAGCTTGGAATCCATGGGCGCAAAGTGGAAGCAGGCGTCGAACGGAGCTATCACCCTCACCCTGTACGGCGGCGGCACGATGGGAAGTGAGGATGAAATCGTCCGCCGGATGCGAATTGGCCAACTCCAGGCCGCGGTGCTGACAGCTGCGGGACTGTCCGAAATTGATCCATCGGTAGGTGCGCTGCAGAAGATGCCATTGATGTACCGCTCACTCGATGAAGCCGCTTACGTGCGGGAGAAGTTGGCGCCGGATCTGGAGCGTCGTCTGGCCGAGAAAGGATTCGTTGTGCTGTTTTGGGGGGATGGCGGATGGGTAAGGCTATTTACCAAAGATCCTGCGATGCTACCTAGAGATTTCAAGACGATGAAGACTTTTGTAACCGCCAATGACGTTGCGCTGGCGGAACTCTACAAGACCGCGGGATTCCATCCGGTGCCTCTGGAATGGTCGGATGTGCTGACTAGCTTGCAAACGGGAATCGTCGATGCCGTGCCGACGATACCGTTTCACGCTCTTACGAACCAGTTCTACCTCTCAACGCACAACATGCTGGCTCTTGACTGGCTGCCGCTGGTAGGTGCGTTGATCGTTACCAGGAAAAGCTGGGAAGCGCTTCAACCGGCAGAGAGGGATGCCATGATGAAATCGGCGGCGGAATGCGGTCGTGAGCTTCAGGAGCAGGGCCGCAAAGAAAACCAGGAGTCCGTTGAAGCCATGCAGAAGCGTGGTCTTCAGGTTCACAGTGTCGACAAGGACGCAGAAGCGGAGTGGCGGCGGTTCTCTGAGGGTCTGTACCCGAACATTCGCGGCAATATAGTGCCCGCCGAGATGTTTGACAAGGTTGTGCAGATACTTCACGAATATCGCGCTGTGCCGGGAGTATCCGCAAAGTGACCAGCGAATTGACGCTTCCGCTGACGATCTCCGGTCAGACAACCACCCCGGATTCAGATCCGGTTTCGAAGAAGAACTGGCTGCATACCACGGAGAATGCCGTAGTCTCCGTGGCCCTGTTAGCCATGGTCTTGATTCCGCTCGCAGAAAGCTTCCTGCGCCGTATTTTCCAACTTGGGATCCCGGCTTCGACAGCCATGGTCCAGCACATGGTGCTCGTGGTCGGGATGCTCGGCGGAGCCCTCGCGGCGCGCGAAGGAAGACTGCTTTCGCTCTCAACCCTAGGGGAAACATCGTTTCACGGACGCTGGAAGACCGCCTCCAGGATTTTCACGAGCTGTGTGTCCGCTGCCGTCACCGGGTTCCTATGCCTGGCGAGCTATGAATTTGTGGCGTCGGAGCGCGTGGGTGGACAAATTCTGGCTTACCGGGTTCCGATGTGGGTAGTCGAGTCGGTTCTCCCCTTGGGATTCGCGATGATCGCGATCCGAATTCTCCTCCGGACTTCGGAGAAATGGGGTCCGCGGGTCGCGGCCACCCTTTGCGCTCTTATGTTAGCGGGAATCGTGATGGCGTGGCCGGGAGGTTTCCACCATTCGGTTGTGATTGCGATGTTCCTCCTGCTGGTTGCGTCGGTGCTGGGCGTGCCCGCGTTCGTCAGTCTGGGTGGCGTCGCCTTGGTTTTGTTTTGGGGCGCAGATCAGCCGATCGCCGCAATTCCAGTTGCGCATTATTCGCTGGTAACAAATCCGTCTCTGCCCACTCTACCGCTGTTCACACTGGCGGGCTATTTTCTGGCCGAGGGAGGCGCGCCAAAACGGCTGGTACGAGCCTTCTATGCGCTGTTCGGACAATTCCGCGGCGGGCCGGCGATCGTAACGGTGCTGGTTTGTGCCCTCTTTACATCCTTCACGGGGGCTTCTGGCGTAACCATCCTTGCGCTTGGCGGGCTGCTGATGCCGGTGTTACTCGGCGCACGCTACTCCGAGCGGGATTCTCTGGGATTGCTGACCGGCTCAGGTTCCCTCGGGTTGTTGCTACCCCCGTGCCTGCCTTTGATCGTTTATGCGATTGTGGCGAATGTGCCGATTAAGCAGATGTTTCTGGGCGGAATTATTCCGGCCGTGGTCATGATGACGGCAACGGCCATGTGGGGCGTACAGCGAGGCTCGGCCGGCGGCTCCGCAGTTCGGCAATTCGAATGGCAAGAGGCGCGAACCGCAATGTGGGACGCCAAGTGGGAATTGGCCACACCCGTGGTCGCCTCCATTGCACTCTTCAGCGGAATCGCTACACCGGTTGAGGCAGCAGCCGTCACCGCTTTCTACGCCTTTCTCACCGCCGCCGTGTTCCATCGCGATCTGAGCATTTTGCGTGACGCGCCACGGGTGATAGTGGAGTGCGGACTGCTGATCGGAGGCGTCCTTCTCATTCTGGGCGTATCGCTTGGTTTCACCAATTACCTGGTTGATGCAGAGGTCCCGACCTACGCCGTCGCCTGGACGACACAACACATTCATTCTCCTATCCTGTTTCTGCTGCTCTTGAACCTCTTCCTTCTGGTGGTCGGGTGTTTGATGGAGATCTATCCAGCGATCGTGGTAGAGGTCCCCCTGCTGGTTCCCCTCGGACTCGCATACCACATTGATCCGGTGCGGTTGGGAATCATTTTCCTGGCAAACATGGAGCTCGGCTATTTGACCCCGCCGATTGGCTTGAATCTCTTGATGTCTTCCTATCGATTCAAGAAGCCAGTGCCGGAGGTGCTGCGCTCCGTCTGGCCGGTGGTCATGGTGATGATTCTGGGAGTTCTATTGATCACGTACATTCCGGCGTTGACCACAGCGCTGCCGCGTTTGTTTGGGTATTGAACGAACCGGCCGCAAGACGAGCATAAGGAGTGGGGCCGCCATGCCAGATAGGTTTTCGTTGTGACGCTTTCGATGTTTCTCTGTTTTCTCGTTGGTTGTGGCGGAGGCAGTGCTACCAGCGGCGGGGGGAATGGTTCACCCGGTGCCGGCCTGCACTCTCTGCGTCATACTTTTCTGACCGAGGCCGGAGAGTACACGGATCCGGGTAGATCTTCGCTCGTCGATGGCGTCATCCTGAGCGCAGCCGTTCTTCAGGCGGAGCGAAGGATCTCCTGCTACGACACTGTGTGCAACGGGAGATCCCTCGGCCCGCTGGTTAGAACGCGGGCTCTTCGGGATGACGCCTTGTACATTCAAAATTCAAAAAGAGCCACTACCACGGATCCCTTTACGTTGCAGTATGTCGCCGGACACGATAACATTAAGACCACGATGCGCTCCGTATACTCGCGGGAAGCTGCAGTACATACGCTATTTGCGCGGCTGGCGGACTTGCAACGGCCGGAGGAACGCATCGCGGGCAAGAAGTCGATGCAAAATCCGGTGCAGTTGGAAATACCCTCACAGGACGAACTTGCTAAGCTATTGATTACAGGAAACGTACAAAGTGCGGAAGTGGTGGAACTGGCAGACACACCATCTTGAGGGGGTGGCGCCGAAAGGCGTGGGGGTTCAAATCCCCCCTTCCGCACCATAAGTTACCTCCGGAAATCCGAGCGAACCTGCTCTAAGAGTCTGTTCGCCGTCGAACTCAGGAAAACAATCAACTATGGCTTGGATATACGGCATTGTCGTCACCATTCATGTTCTGGTCTGTTTCTTCATCATCATTGTGGTGCTGTTGCAGAGCGGCAAAAGCGGGGACATCTCAGCCGCTTTTGGAGGCCAGGGCAGCCAGACCGCATTTGGCCCGCGGGGAGCGGCCAGCGCCCTTTCCAGAGCCACGACCTGGTCGGCTGTGGCCTTCATGATTACATCGATCACGCTAGCGGTGTACGCGAGCAAGCGGACGACCGGCAGCACATCGGTTCTTGAGGGAGTCAAGTCGCAAACGCAGAAGACGCAGCCGGTTCCTACGCCGACGGCTCCTGTCAAGAAGTAGATCCGCGCAATTCACCGGGTATTACGTCGGGCGGGGCCCTGTGTCCCGCTCTCGGCTTTTGCAGACTTCCCTGTAATTGTCTTTGCCCAGCAGAGGTTGTACCATTTCCAAGAGACGCATTCATCAGGAGGTTCTTATGTCTGATCGTGATGGAAATAGCTTCGTATGGTTTCTGGCGGGGTTGGGATTAGGGGCATTGGCCGGGGTTCTGTATGCACCGCGGTCGGGCGCGGAAACCCGTGAAGCGCTGCGGGCGCGGGCCGAGGAAGGCCGTGACTACATGCGCAACCGGGCGCAGGAAGCGCGTGACCAGGCGCAGCAGTGGGCCGATCGCGGACGCGACGTGGTAAGCCAGCAGAAGGAGCAGTTCCGCGCAGCCTATGAAGCCGGGCGCCAGGCCTATCACGAGGCGACCGCAGATACGGGAACTGCGAAGAATCTGTAAGCAGCGTCGCGCCGGTCTGTCCCTCCGCGCGCGCTCGATCCGAATTGCCGGAGGACGTCTATGGACAAAATGACGGTGTTTGTCGCGTTCACAGGACTCGCTGTCCTGTTGCAGGCGGGCGTTCTGCTGGCGATGTACGTCGCGATGCGCAAGAGCAGCGAGCGCATGCAGGCGCTAGCCGATGACGTCAAGAACAAAGTCATGCCCACCGTCGCCGAGGCGCAGCAACTGCTCACCCAGCTCCGACCGAAGGTTGAGGTCATTGTGGACAACCTGGAGGAGACCACCAGCGTGATGCGCTCAGAGATTAAGCGGATCGAAGCGACGGTAAACGATGTGGTCGATCGGGCTCGGCTGCAGGTGATCCGAGCCGACGAGTTGTTGAGCCGCACCCTGGATCGCGTTGAGCAGACCTCGGACATGGTCCACAAAACCGTAGTATCCCCAATCCGCCAATTGTCCGGAGTCATGCAGGGCATCACCGTGGGACTTGAGTTCCTGTTCGGCGGCCGGGGACGGCGCAATGGCGGCGGGCGCGAACAGCGCCAACCTGTGCCGCAGGATGAGATGTTTATTTAATCCACGGTTTCAAGGCTTCAAAGTTTCCGAGTAAAGGCGGAGCATCAAACCGACAATGCGTCGGTCGCGCTTGTTTTTTGAAACCTTGAAACGTTCTTATGTCCCTCCGTTCTTTTTCGTTTATTAGTCTGTTTGCTCTGATCGTCGCTTCCTGCGCGACGCTTGCCCAAGAGAAGATTGTCTGGAGCGAACAGGAGAAGCCGGTTGTCGAGCAGATCCGCGATCTGCGAAAACTGGACGATACGGTACGCGCACACACCACAAACGATCTTGCACTGC
>Ga0209698_10003745_pt1 | contig 16798 bp, 13 predicted proteins | sample LitLauG_LLR_2012_FD_187203 | JGI IMG/M metagenome (GOLD analysis project Ga0209698, IMG submission 187203) | Freshwater sediment microbial communities from Pennsylvania, USA - Little Laurel Run_MetaG_LLR_2012 (SPAdes) (version 2) | ecosystem: Environmental > Aquatic > Freshwater > Creek >...
GAAAAAGTGGTGTTCGTGATGAAGGGCGGCGAGGTTTACAAAACAGTTAAGTGAAATGTGGGCGCGAGCGCCCCGCTCGTGCAGGGGCCATGTGTGAAGCTGGAGGGGCAGGACGCGCGGGGGACGCCCGTTCTCCATTTTGTTTAGTGAGGGACGGGCAGCGGGTTGCGTTCGACGAACTGCCACTGGTGCCAATAAGGATAGATGGGTTGCTGTTCGCTGGCACGATCGAGAAGCGCGATCTGCGATGGCGAGAGCGACCATCCTTCCGCAGCCAGGTTCTGACGTAACTGTTCCTCATTCCGGGCGCCGATGATGACCGTAGAAATGGTGGGCCGCCGCAGGAGCCAGTTCAGAGCGACCTGCGGCACACTTTTTTCAGTTTCCCGGGCGACCTGCTCCAGAGCGTCGACAACTTTGTACAAATGCTCGTCAGCTACGGGTGGCCCGTTCTCGGCGGTCTGATGAAGGCGGCTGCCGGAGGGCAAGGGTTGCCCGCGCCGAATCTTTCCCGTCAAACGGCCCCACCCGAGCGGACTCCAAACCAGGGCACCAACTCCCTGATCAAGACCGAGGGGCATCAGTTCCCATTCGTACTCTCTTCCGATCAGCGAATAGTAGACTTGGTGCCCTACGTAGCGGGGCCAGCCATAGCGGTCAGAAGCGGCAAGTGATTTCATCAAGTGCCAGCCTGAACAATTGGAACAGGCCACGTACCGCACCTTCCCGCTCTCGATCAGCTGGTTGAGCGTGCTCAGAACTTCTTCGACGGGAGTAAGCGCGTCGAATCCGTGAAGATGGTAAATGTCGATGTAGTCGGTGCCCAGGCGCCGCAAGCTGGCTTCGCAGGCCTGAATCAAATGATGACGCGATGATCCCAAGTCGTTCGGCCCCTTACCCATGCGGAAGCTGGCCTTGGTGGAGATCAGGACATCCTGGCGGCGTCCTTCGACTGCCTTGCCAAGAATTTCCTCAGAGAGGCCGGCGGAATAAACGTCGGCCGTGTCGAAGAGATTAACGCCGGCCTCCATGCAGATGGAGACCAGGCGGGTGGCTTCGGCGACATCGCTTGAGCCCCAGGCGCGAAAGAATTCGGTGCCACCGCCAAATGTGCCGGTGCCAAAACTGAGTGCGGGCACTTTCAGACCGGAACGGCCAAGCTGTCGAAATTCCATACGAAATAGATGCGACGCGGTTGGAAGCGATGCGCATTTTGTTAGGGAGGGGACATCGGGGAAATTACAAAGGGAGTAACTGCGATCCGATCGTAGGGGTCCTTCGACTTCATCCGCCCCTTCGCAAGCGAAGAGGCGGATTGCGCTCAGGATGACACGAAAAGATTTTCATCCCGTGAGCGAAGCTGCACCCTTTACCATGCATGCTTCATAGCTCTCCCAAACTTCTGCACCGGCAGGGTATTCAACACGTCTTCTTTGGTGAGCCAGGCGCGGCGGGCCTGTAATATGCCGAAGCGAATCTTGTCCATGTGGGAGGTGTGGTGGGAGTCGGTGTTGATCACAATTTTGACGCCGTGCTCTTTCGCCAGCCGGAGATGACGGTCGTTGAGGTCGAGGCGATCGGGATAGGCGTTCAGTTCCATGGCCACCTTCTGTCGGGCGGCTGCCTTCAGCACGGTGTCGATGTCGAACGCATAGGCCTCGCGCCGGAGCAACAATCGGCCGGTGGGATGGCCCAGCAGCGAAGTGTTCGGATTCTCGACGGCCTTGAGCAGACGGTCGGTCATCTCAGCCGGGGTCTGATTAAAGTGCGAGTGCACGCTGGCGATGACGATGTCCATTTGCTCGAGAACTGAGTCCGAGAGATCGAGGGCGCCGTCGGCCAAGATATCCACTTCGATGCCGGCGAAAATTCTGATGTCCCCGAACCTGTCGTTTACGGCGCGGATGCGCTGGATGTGTTCGACCGCACGCTTGTCGTCGAGGCCATTGGCAAAAGCGAGGTTCTTCGAGTGATCGGTGATGGCCATGTATTTGTAGCCATGCTCTTTGGCAGCCTCGGCCATTTCTTCGATGGTGTTGCGTCCGTCAGTCTCGACGGTGTGCATGTGGACGTCGCCCTGGAGGTCGGCCTGGGTAATTAGCGTGGGCAGCGTGTGGGCTTCGGCGGCATCGATTTCACCCAGGTTTTCGCGCAGTTCGGGAGGAATGTAGTCGAGCTTAAGCTTGGCATAAATTTCTTCTTCAGTTTTCCCGGCGACCGGTTTTTCGGTGTCGAGTTTGGCCAGGCTGTACTCGCTGAGGGTGTAACCCATCTTCAGCGCACGCTGACGCAAAGCCACATTGTGGGCTTTCGAGCCGGTGAAGTATTGCATGGCGGCGCCGAAGGATTCGGGAGGCAGAAGGCGCACATCCACCTGCATGCCGCTGCGTAGACGAAAGCTGACTTTATTGTCGCCGCGAGCGATGATTTCCATGAGGCCGGGGAGTTTAATGACGTGCTCGATAAGCTTTTCGCGGGCGGCGTCATTGCAGCAGGCCTTGCCCGTGACCAGGATGTCGAGGTCGCCGACGGTCTCGCGTCCGCGGCGGAGCGAGCCGGCGGGGGTTATTTTTTCTACGCCAGGATAATCGCGAAGATGCTCGATGATCTTATCGGCCTCCCGTTCGGCCCCATCGAGCAGGAAGCGTCCGGCGATGCGGCGATAGTCTTCGATGGCCTTGAGCAGCTTCTGTTCCTGCTTCTCACCCATGCGGGGAAGCTCACGGAGCTTTCCCTCCCGGGCCAGTTTGGCCACGCCCTCAAGATCACTCACTTTGTAGGCGCTCCAGATGAGGGCGATGGTTTTCGGGCCCAGGCCCTGGATCTTGAGTAGATCGAGCATGGAGGGGTGATATTTCTTGAGCAATTCGGCGTGCAGCGAAAGTTTGCCCTCTTTGAACATTTCCTGCATGTTCACCAGCATGCCTTTGCCGATGCCGGGGATGGCCAGCACTTTCTTTGGTTCGCTAATCAGGTCGGCGATCTGCTGGGTTTGAGCCTCGATGGCTTCGGCGGCGTTGCGGTAGGAGCGGATGCGGAAGGAATCCTGGCCGTCGATTTCGAGCAGGTCGGCGGTTTCATAGAGGATGCCGGCGATGGCTTTGTTATCCATTGCGGTAAAGAGTAAACAAGTTGGGGCGGAAGGGGAAGGTTGGAGCGATTGAGATACTTTGCCTGTTGGCGCGAGCGAGGGCAGGATGCCCTCGCGACAGCCGGCGGGACGCCGGCGCTACCAAGAGCCGGGTCGTCGGACAACGGTAGTAATCCCGAAAGCGCCGGCTGCAATGTGGCCCTAGGACGCCTTGGTGACGTTGGCGGCTTGCGGGCCCTTTTGTCCCTGGGTGACCTCGAACTCTACGTGATCGCCTTCCTGAAGACTCTTGTAGCCCTCCGAGGTGATCGCGCTGTAATGCACGAACACGTCAGGGCTGCCATCGTCGCGTCCGATAAAACCGTAGCCCTTGGCGTTGTTAAACCACTTTACCGTACCTTTCAAACGTTCCACGTACGCCCCCTCGGGCACGTTCTCTTGCGATGCGAGGCCGCACCCTGCATTTGAGGCAATTGTGCTGCTAGAGAACAGCACTGTCAAGAGATTGCGGCACAGAAAAGCCGCTAACGGTGCGGCTTTGAACCCTCCCTCGACTGGCTCAGCCAGAGGATGCCACAGATGGTCTTGCCGTCCTTGATAGTGCCCCGCATCACCATACGAACGGCGGCCGAAAGCGGCACCATGCGAGTGTGGATGACCTCATCCGCCTCGGGTTGAGCCGGGCCGGAGCGCAGCCCGCGCGCGAAGTACAGATTCATGGCCTCGGCCAAAAAGCCCGGGCTGGCGTAGAAGTGCAGAATGTGTCGCCAGCGCGACGCGGTGTAGCCGGTCTCTTCCAGGAGTTCACGTTTGGCGGCGGCCAAATCATCTTCACCTTCGTCAATCCGTCCGGCGGGCAGTTCCCAGAGCATTTGGCGGGCGGCATGACGGTACTGGCGCTCAAGCAGGACACGGGGCTCGGATCGGCCTTCTTCAACCGCGAGGATCACCACCGAGCCGGAGTGGTGCACAATGTCGCGCCGGGCGCGCACGCCGCTGGGTTCGAGAACCTGGTCAGCAGTGACGCGGAACGCGGCTCCGTGGTAGACCTCGCGTGAGGAGAGCACGCGAGCGTTGGCGGTGCGGGCTTTCTTAGGGGACGATTTGGGCATGGGAAGTACTATAAAGCAGGTGGCGCTGCCGCGCGGGCGAGTCGCCCGCGACCACATTTTTGTTGCGAAGGGAAATGCTATGCTGCGGCGATGGCATTCAAGCCGCGCATCGCGATTGTGGGGCCGGGAAGGCTGGGGAGTACGCTGGCTCGGGAGCTGAGGCGGGCGGGTTACCGTATCAGCGAAATCATCTCCGGAAACAGCGGTGCATCTCGCCGGAAAGCCCGCGCACTCGCCAAACTGGTGCATGCCAAGGTGGCTGTGGCAGGGGAACACCTTGACGGGGACCTGGTGTGGTTCTGCGTGCCCGACCGCGAGATTGCGGGGACGGCGCGGCAACTCGCGTCAGTGGTGGACTGGAGAGGCAAGACTGCGCTGCACTCCAGCGGCGCATTGGCGAGCGACGAACTGCGCGTGCTGCGGCTTCGCGGTGCATCGGTAGCTTCGGTACATCCGCTGATGACATTTGTGCGGGGATCGGTTCCTCCGCTCAAAGGTGTCCCTTTCGCGTTGGAAGGCGATCCGGCAGCCGTGCGGGTGGCCCGCAGGATCGTGCGGGACCTGGGCGCAGAGGCATTCCCCATTTCCAGGAGCAGGAAGATGGCTTACCACGCGTGGGGAGCGTTTACGTCGCCGTTGTTGATTGCATTCCTGGTGACCGGGGAAAAAGTCGCGCGCGCGGCGGGGTTTTCAGCTGCCGAGGCCCGTAGAAAGATGCTCCCGATCGCGTGTCAGACTTTGGCTAACTATGCCAAGCTTGGTCCGGCGGGAGCGTTTAGTGGGCCGATTGTGCGCGGGGATGCGCAGGTGGTGAGACAGCATCTGAAGGAGTTGAAGAGGATTCCAGAGGCGAGGGACGTGTACGTGGCTCTGGCGCGGGCCGGGTTGCGCTATCTTCCCGCGCGCAACCGGGAGCAATTGGAGAAACTGTTGAAGAAGTAGCGCACGTTCTAAGCGCGGGGTTTGGGAACGATTCTTGGGACAGCGCAATGCAGCTTTCCATGAACTTGGGGGTTGAGCAGATTGTAGGGGTCCTTCGACTCACCCTCCTCTTCGCGAGCGGAGAGGAGGGATCGCTCAGGATGACAGGGTTTTAGGCGAGCACTAGTCTTTCGATCTTGCGGGAGTGGCCGGTTGCCTCATCGCAATCCACGACTACGGCGCAGAGGCGAACGTCACCTGTGGCGGCTTCGAAGCGTGCGGGCATGTTATTCAGGAAACGGGCGATGATCATTTCTTTTTGCACACCGATCACGCTGTCGTAGGGTCCGGTCATGCCGACGTCGGTGATGTAGGCAGTGCCGCCGGGCATGACGCGCTCGTCGGCGGTTGGAATATGGGTGTGGGTGCCGACCAGGGCTGTGACCCGGCCATCGAGATACCAGCCCATGGCAAGTTTTTCGGATGTGGCTTCGGCGTGCAGATCGACGAAGATTACTTTGGCCTTGATCTCTTTCAACAATTGATCGGCAACGCGAAACGGGTCGTCGTTGGCGGCCATGAACACGCGGCCCTGAAGATTGATCACGGCGTAAGGAACACCATTCTTGCCGCCCTCATACACGCCCCAGCCCGGCATGTCAGGCGCATAATTCGCCGGGCGCAGCAGGCGACGGGCCGGACTGTGCTGGTTGCCATCGGCGCTCTGAAAGTAGTCGATGATTTCCCGCTTGTCCCAGATGTGGTTGCCGGTAGTGATGACATCGATGCCCAGCTCGAACAGGTCTTCCGCCAAGGCTCCGGTGATGCCGAAGCCGCCGGCGGAGTTTTCTCCGTTGGCGATGACGAGATCAATGGCGTGATCTTTCACCAGGCCGGGCAGACGATTTTTGACGATGTTTCGTCCGGGACGCCCGAAAATGTCGCCGATGAAGAGAATATGCATGGTGGAAGATTATGTTTCGATGGTAACACTGACTGGTCGTCAGTCGTCGGTCGCTAGTCGCTAGGCATTCGCTGCCGGCAATGATCAACGACCAACGACCAGCTCTGCCGTTTTCAGAAAATCGTAGTTGCCGGAAGAATTTAGCGTGAGGTTGCGTACCCGCCTGGAGTGCACCAGCACGTTGTCGAAATACCAGAGATTGATGTATGGCAGTTCGTCGGCCAGGGTGCGCTGGATCTCCGCGTAAAGCTGTTTGCGAGTGTTTTGGTCGAGTTCGTGGCGGGCTTGATCGACCAGCGCGTCGATTCGCGGATCGGCGAAGTGTCCGCGGTTGGCGCCGTTGGGAGGAAACTTGGAAGAGTGGAAAATGTATTCGAAGATGTCGGGATCTTCGTTGCCCCCGATCCAGCGCAAGGAATAGAGCTGGAACAGGCCGTGGGTCACGTCGGAGAAAAAGGTAGCGAATTCAAAGGTGCGAATATCGAGCGCGATTCCCACCTGACGTAGTTGCTGTTGCAGCATCGCCGCCATCAGGCGCGTGCTTTCTTCGGTGGACGATTTCATGGTGAGGTGAAAACGGACGCCGTTCACTTCGCGATATCCCGCTTGCTCGAGCAACTGGCGGGCGCGGGCGGGATCGTGGTCATAGGCAGGCACGTCGCCGTTGTAGGCCCAGCTCTCCGGGGGCAGAACGCTGTTGGCGGGCCGGGCAAAACCGCGTAGCAGATATTCGAGAAAAGGGCGGCGGTCGATGGCATAAGCCAGAGCCTGTCGTACCCGCTCATCTTTGAGAATGGGATCGCGCAGATTGAACGCCAGATAAGCCAGCACCGTGCCGGGAGCCCGCAGTACAGCGAGATTGGGGTCGCTCTCCAGGGCCAACACCATGTCCGACGTCAGAGCGTTGATTGCGATATCGGCACTTCCCTTGCGCAATTCGAGAGCGCGCGTGGTGGTATCAGGCACGACAATAAATCGGACCATTTGGAGATGCGCTCTCTCACCCCAGTATTCGTCGTTAAGGGCAAGCACAACTTCTCTGTCCTGCTCCGCGCTGACGAAACGGAAAGGCCCCGAGCCGATGGGCTTGCGGCTGATCTCGTCGCCGCTGCCGTAGGGCACGATGCCCATGGCGCCGTCGGACAGATTCCACAACAGGGTAGCGAAAGGTTCTTTGAGGTGAAAGACGACGGTGTAATCATCGCTCGCGTCGATGTGATCGACAAATCCATAGACGGCCGACTTTGTGCTACGAATCTTTCCCTGCAGCAGAGAATCGAAAGTCCACTTCACGTCGCGGGCGGTCAGCGGGCGGCCGTCGTGAAACTTTACACCGTGATGCAGGTGGAAGATGTAGGTGAGCGGGTCGGGGATCTCCCAGCGTTGGGCAAGGCCCGGGGCGACGTTGAGATGCGTGTCGCGGGTGAGCAGGTCATCAAAGATGAGGTCGTCGATGCGCTCGGACTGGGCATCCAGACCCACGCGGGGATCGAGGTTAGTGGGGCTGCTCTCAATGATCATCACCAAGGTATTGGGGTCAGGCCTGCTGGCGCAGGAGAGGGTGAGGACGAGGCACGCCACGCATGCGAGAGCTTGAAGTATTCTCGATACAGTCAAACACAAACAGCAGGCCCCTCGACTCGTTTCGGCGCGCGAGCGCGCCTCCATCTTCGCTCGGAATGACAATTCGTTTTGCTGCTCCTCACGCATACGAGATCTTCCCCAGGATCGCGGGCCGCTTGGCGCCGGTGGCGGAGGGAATATTGGACGGTCGCCGGTTCCACGTCTCGTACGCCATGAGTGCGAAGGCGGCAGCTTCTTTGGCTGCGGAAGGCAGTCCGAATTCGCCGGAAGTGCGGATCGCCAGGTGAAACGGCTGAAGCTCATTGGCCAGCATGGCAAGCAAGGTCGGATTATTAGCGCCGCCGCCGGAAACAACAAACTCTCGAAAACGTCCGCGACGGGGTAACACGAAGCGGCGCAATGCATCGGCAATCGAACGCGCCGTCAGAGCTGTGGCGGTGGCGACCACATCGGACTTGCTCGCCCGTCCACAACCCTTGACGAATTGTTGCGCGAACTCGCGTCCAAACTCTTCGCGGCCTGTCGTCTTGGGCGGCTTGCGGCGGAAAAATGGCAGGTGAAGCAGATCGAAGAGCACCGGCTCGAGCACTGCACCCGACGCAGCGATCCGGCCATTGCGATCATAAGGATGGCCGAAGAGCCGATCGGTAACTGCGTCGATCACCATGTTGCCTGGGCCGGTGTCGAAGGCCGTAACCTGTTTAGAGGATGCTCCCGCAGGAATTGCCGTCAGATTTGCAATGCCGCCGATATTTTGCACAATGCGGCCGACGCGCTGGTCACGGTAGAGAAAGTAATCGAGGAAGGGAACCAGGGGCGCACCTTTGCCTCCAGCGGCCATGTCGGCTGGGCGGAAATCGGAGACTACCGGGACGCCGACGCGCGCCGCGATCACGGCGCCCTCACCGGTTTGCCATGTGACTGCCAAGTTGCGGCCCAGGAATCGCGCGGGCTCGCCCTGGTGATAGAGAGTTTGGCCGTGGCAGCCGATCAGTTCTGCTCTCAGGCGGAAGCGGCGTTGAGTGGCGAGGAGGGCCTCGGCGTAGAGTTCGGCGAGCAGGAAATTCAGCCGGGCCAGATTGGCTACGCTGGTGTGTGTGGCGTTCATGCCTTCCAACACGGCTTGGCGGACAGCTTTCGGATAGGGATATTCGGCTTGGGCCAGGAATTTGAATGCGAGCTTGGAGCCGGAGGCGCGCGGGCGAGTCGCCCGCGTCCACATGGCTCGAGGTGGCGTAAGCTGGATCAGCGCTACGTTGATGCCATCTGCTGCGGTGCCGCTCATGATGCCTGCCACGATCATGAGGCTGCTGCTCCCAACTTGGACAGGCCGACCTGCTCGCTGAGTTCCCAGACCTGGCGTGAGAGTTTCTCCAGCTTGGCCGGGGTGGGGGCCGGCGATCTGCGCTTCATTGCGGATGATTTCTTCTTGAAGGCCAGCACGCGGGCCGCGGAGTCTGCTACCCGTTGGGCAAACTTGCGGTTGCTCTCAGCCTCTTTGATGAGGGCTTCGTAGGATCGCGTGACGTAATCTTTGATATGGCAGATGAGGCAAAGGTCGCCGCCGGCGCGGATGTGCTCGATGGCTGCTTGTTCGATGGGCGTAGCTTTTAACACACCTCCCATTTCCAGATCATCGGAGACCACCAGGCCGCGGTAGCCGATCTTCTTGCGCAGGACGTCGGTGATCCACTTCTTCGAGAGCGATGCCGGGCTTTGGTCGTGCGTGATCGCGGGATAGTTGGCGTGTCCGATCAGAACCATGGGCAGTTCACGGCGCAGCGCCCGGTACGGATAGAGGTCTTCTGCCCAGATCTTTTTCCACGACTTGTTGATGGACGGAAGTTCCTGATGCGTATCGAGGTTGGCTTCACCCAGGCCGGGAAAGTGTTTGGCTGAACCGACGACGTTGGCCGCGCGCAATCCCCGGAGAAATTCGCGGGCATAGAGGACAGTTTGTTTTGGATCTGCCGAAACGGCGCGGGAACTCATCACTGTTTTTGACGCTTCGAATGCGAGGTCTACGACCGGCGCGAAGTCGGTATTGAATCCCAGTGTGCGGCAGGAGTCGCCGATCAGTTTGCCATGCTTGAGGAAAAGCTTGCGGTCGCGGGTGGCGAAGACATCGGCGGCGGAAGGGGTTCGGCCAATGACGTTGCGGAAGCGGTCGACCCGGCCGCCTTCCATGTCCACCGCCGTCAAGAGCGGTGTGGAGACGCAGGCCTGGCAGTCCTTGAGCAGCTTGTAGGTTTGCTCTCCACCGGTGATGTTGCGCGCGAAGAGGATGACGCCCGCGGGTTGCAGGCGGGCCAGCAGGGCGGCAAGGCTGGGGGACATTTCGGTGCCATCGAAGCCGATGACCAGTAGTTGGCCGATGCTACGCCGGATGTCTGAATAGCCTTCCCGTCTTTGCATCATGGATGATTATTCATCTATTACTTCATTTATGAACCGAACCAGTGGTTTCAAGCCCCTGGCGGTGGAAGCCGCCGCCACCAACCAATTTCTAATGCAGCGCGAACGCGCTTCCACCCAAAACCGCAGCTATCAGATCCAAAACAGCAGATCGTTGGAGGCGCCTCATGCCACCTGCTTTTTCAGCTGAGCCAGCAGATTCAGCGCCTCTAGCGGAGTCAGCGAGTTCAAGTCTACCTCCCGCAACTTGTCCAGCACCGGTTGAGATAGTGGGGTGAAGATGGTCAACTGAGCCGCTGGAGGGGTCGAGCCAGGCGAGAGATGTCCCATCAACTGACGTTCTGCGTTTTCGTGCTCGGCCAAGACTTCCCTCGCGCGCACGATCACCTCGTGAGGAAGCCCTGCGAGCTTCGCGACTTCGATGCCGTAGCTACGGTCGGCCGCGCCAGGCGCGACTTTCCGGAGGAACGCGATTCCACCGCCGGTTTCTTTTACCGTGACGTGATAGTTCTTCACGCCGGAGAGTTGCTCGGCCAATTCGGTCAATTCGAAGTAGTGAGTCGCAAAGAGTGTCTTGGCCCGGGTGCGGGCATGGATGTATTCGACGGCTGCCCAGGCAATGGCCAGGCCATCGTAGGTGGCGGTGCCACGGCCCACTTCGTCGAGCAGGATCAGCGAGCGCGCAGTCGCGGTGTTGAGGATGGCGGCGGTTTCCGTCATCTCGATCATGAAGGTGGAGCGGCCGCGGGCCAGGTTGTCGCTGGCGCCAATGCGGGTGAACACGCGATCCACCAGCCCCAGCCGGGCCGAAAAAGCAGGTACGAACGATCCTGCTTGCGCCATGATCACGGTGAGCGCGGCTTGCCTGAGATAAGTGGACTTGCCACCCATGTTCGGGCCAGTCAGTACCATGATTGCGTTCGTGGTTGAGTTCAAGAAAAGATCGTTGGGCACAAAGCGGTCTCCGCTGCCCAGTTCTAGTTGTTCGACGACGGGGTGGCGGCCGGCGACAATTTCAATGTCGGCGGAGTCGTCAAACCTGGGGCGGCAGTAGTTTCGCAGGGCCGCGATCTGCGCCAGCGCTGCCAGGACATCAATTTCAGCCAGGGCCAGCGCGGTCTGGCGGATGCGGCGGGCTTCTCCGGCAATAGCCGAACGCAATTCGGCAAATAGCCGGCGTTCGATATCTACGATTTTTTCCTGGGCGTCAAGAATCTTTGATTCGTATTCTTTCAATTCCGGGGTGGTGAAGCGCTCGGCGTTGACCAGCGTCTGCTTGCGTTCGTAGTCGGGTGGGGCCAGGTGCGAGTTCGCCTTCGAGATTTCCAGATAGTAGCCAAAGATCGAGTTGAACTTTACCTTCAGCGACGCGATGCCGGTGCGCTGGCGTTCGCGTTGCTCGATTTGTGCCAGGAATTGCTTGCTTTTGCGGCTCAGGTCGCGGAGTTGGTCGAGTTCTGTATCAGCGCCGAGCTGAATTACCCCGCCGTCGCTTAGGGAGATTGGGGGGGCCGGGATGATGGTGCTTTCGATGCGCTGGCGGAGATGGGTCAGTTCATCGACGGACGAGTGGAGCGAGGCAAACCGCTCAGGGGACTCTTCATCGGCTTGAACGACTGGCACGGCCTGCGCGGCGGCCGCGACCACAGTTGCATCGCCGCTGCCGAAATGCTTCAACGCTTTGCGGACTGCCGGTAGCTTCGCCAGCGAAGCCGCCAGGGCCAGGACGTCGCGCGGGCTGGCGGTTTCTAGCGTTACCCGGCTGAGCAGGCGCTCCAGATCGAGGATGCCATCCAGTGCCCGGCGGAGTTCTTCGCGGGCGATGGTTGCTTTTACCTGAGCCTCGACTGCCCCCAGGCGAGCATTGATTTCGGTGACGTCGATGGACGGGCGCAGCAGCCATGACCGCAGCAGGCGCTTGCCCATGGGGGTGACCGTGGCGTCGATCGAGCGGAACAGGGTGACGCCGGCATCGGCGCCGGCGAAAAGCGGCTCGATCAGCTCCAGGTTGCGCACGGTGACGGCGTCGAGCACCAGGCAGGTTTGACGTTCGTAGAATCCGATGCGGTCAACGTGACTTAAGGTGCCGCGCTGGGTGGAGCGGACGTAATAGAGGATGGCGCCAGCGGCGGCTGCGGCGGCCGGTTTGCCGGACAGGCCGAAGCCTTCGAGCGATAACACTCCGAAATGGTTTTCCAGCAGCGGGATGGAGTGGTCGGGGGCGAAGATCCAATCGTCAAGTGGAGTTTCGGCGTAACCCGAGCCGCCCGTTGGGCGGCCTGGACGGGTCCCTTCGACTTTGCTCAGGGCAGGCTCCGACCCGTCCCCGCATGGTCCTTGTTTGGATCTATTTCCTTCGAATAGCGGGGCTGATGATGCGTATAAGACTTCCTTAGGGCGCAATTGCTGGATTTCCTCCTGGATTCTCTTAGCAGCGTCTGCTCCCTGGAATTCGGTGGCGCGGAATTCTCCGGTGGAAAGGTCGAGGGCGGCGAAGCCGACACGCTCGCCGGTCTGCGCGATGGCTGCCAGAAAATTATTCTCCTCCGAACTCAGGGAAGAATCTGCAGCCGTACCGGGAGTGACGACGCGCGTAACTTCGCGGCGCACTAGCTTCTTCGCCAGGCGCGGGTCCTCTACCTGCTCGCAGATTGCGACTTTAAATCCTTTGCGGATCAGCTTCGAGATATAGCCTTCGGCGGCGTGGTGAGGCACGCCGCACATGGGGATGGCGATGCCTTTTTCTTTGTTGCGCGAGGTGAGCGTGATCTGCAGTTCTTTGGCGGCGAGGACGGCGTCGTCGAAGAATAGCTCGTAGAAATCTCCCAGGCGAAAGAACAGCAAAGCGCTGGGATGCTCCTTCTTGATGGCGCCGTACTGCCGCATCAACGGGGTGGACGGCTCGGTCATTTCAGCGGGCTTCGTGCGCGGATTATAACAAAGGCGGTGTTGCGCTTAGGGTGATGGAGATCACAATCAGTACGTTTCTTTCGCTCCTTCGGAGCCTGGTGGCTTGCGCCTTGCCCCCGGGCTTACGCCCGGGGCTGCATTCTTTCGCCGCTCGGCGGCTGGGGCGCATTTGGTTTCAGCCACAGGTGCCCACGCGCGAGTTCGCTCACGCTCGGCTGACGGAGCGCCAGTTCATAGTTGACGTGCCCTCGGCGCCGATGTTTTCCTTACACGCATGGAATTGCGTAAGGATCCCATTACCCGCTCGTGGGTGATCACGGGCGACGATGTGCCTGATCACGCTCCGCGCGCGGAAGCTTTTTGCCGGTTTTGTGCGGACTCGCCGGTGCCGGCGCAAGTGGTTTCCAACATGCCGGGAGTGGAGGGCGGCCCCTGGTCGGCGCGCGCCGTGGTCCACCCCGCGCCGCTTTATCGGGTTGAAGGCGAGCCGACCCGGCGCGGCGACGGAATCTACGACCGCATGTCGGCGGTGGGCGCGCACGAAGTGCTGGTCGAGAATCCACGGCACGACCGGCAGTTGTGGAACGCGAGCGATGCGGAGACTGAGCAGTTCCTGCTGCTGGCGGCACATCGCATTCAGGACTTAAAACGCGATGCCCGCTTCAAATATGTCAGCATCTTTAAGAATCACGGAGGCAATGCCGGGCAGGAATTTGAGCATCCCACGTCGCAGCTTACCGCGACCACGTTTGTTCCGCGCCGGGTGCTTTACGAACTGCGGGCTGGCAGAGACTACTTCAAGGCCAAGGAACGCTGTGTCTTCTGCGACATCATTTCTCAGGAACTGCAGCAGAACCAGCGGGTAATTGAAGTGCGCGGTGACTTTGTCGCACTCTGCCCTTTTGCGCCGCGCGTGCCCTACGAGACCTGGATCATTCCCCGGACCCATGAAACGGCGTTCGAGCGCTTCGGTCTTGGAAAGCCCGCGAGTATGCTCGATCTCGCCGCGCTGCTGCGGCGCACGCTGCAAAGGATTCGCACCGTGACCGGGGAGTTTCATCTCGTGCTGCACACTTCTCCCAATACGCTGTTTCGATCGAAGAGCCTGGAATATTGGAAGACCATCGACGACGACTACCACTGGCACATCGAAATCATGCCGATGATCGGAGGCAAGGCGAAGTCGTATACCTTCAAGGAAGTATATTACTCGCCGGTAACCTCGGAGAGCGCGGTCAAACTGCTGCGGGAAGCGAGGATCGAGGGGTGACGGCAGGCGTCGGATTTCGGACCTCAGTCCTCGGGCGTGAGACGCCAGCTTTACTACAATGGCACTGCTCCAGTTGACGGACTAACGACTTTTCCTATGACTCTGCGTCGCATGAAGACGTACACCGGTGGTCAGGGATACGTATATCAGTACTATTTCGTGGGCAAGCGGGTGGCGTTGGCCGATGCTGCGGAAGCTCCGGCCAGCGAATATGTTTTCGATGTCACTTCGGATCGCAAGACTACCTTTGCTGTAAGCGTCTTCCTGACGGACGAAGCTCTGCGAGGCTGGGCGGCCCGCCATGGACGCGTGCTGACTGAAGCCGAGCAGTACGGCGCGGTCAAGATGAGGTTGTTTCAGGCCTTTGATGAAATCGAGGACATGCTGGCGCAGGGACGCCGGGTGGTGGTGGGTGAGGAGAGTCTGGAGACGGCTCTGAGTGCTCTGGGCGTGCAATAGGCTGCTGAGTGCCGTGAGCTTCCTCGGAGGGCAGGAATGCCCTCCGGACGGCCGGCAAGATGCCGGCGCTACTTGGCTTGGCCGGTTACTCGTTGACCTTCTGATTTTTCTGCCTCACGACTGGTGCAGACTATAATCACGGTAGCGGATCGGCGGAGCGCCGGGCCGCGAGCTTCGAATCTGTTTATGCCAATACTGTGGCTCCGAGTGGCGCTTTGCTTCTACACCGTGGGATTGCTCTACGCGCTGCTGGCCTTGACTCGCACCAGTTCGCTATTGAATCGGGTGGCGCTGCCGGCTATGAGCCTGGGCATGGTGTTTCAATTTGTATCCTTGACCGAGGCGGTCCTGATATCGGGGCAGCTCACCCTTGCCTCAGTGCACCATTCAGAGTCATTGTTGTCGTTGATGGTGATGGCAGCGTTCATGATTGTGTATCTGGTGTACCGTACCAGTTCGCCCGGGATCGTCGTTTTTCCTCTCGTGTTTGTCTTGACGTTCGTTGCGGCCACCACCCAGCAGCCGTTTCTGCTGGCATCGCCAGGCATGCGCCGAGGATGGCTCTTTGCCCACATCGCCATGATCTTTGTCGGTTATGCGGCGCTGTTCTTAAGCTTCGCCGCCAGCCTGCTCTATCTGTTGCAGGAGCGGAGCTTGAAGTCGAAGAAGCCGGCCGCCATTCTGTTGCGCCTGCCGGCTCTCGAGGTGATTGATCAGATCGGATATCGCTCGCTACTGCTCGGATTTCCTTTTATGACGCTGGGGCTGGTGGCGGGCAGCATCGTGGCCCAGGCCACTTACGGGAGACTGGACTTTCTCGATCCCAAGATTTTTCTTTCGTTGCTGATGTGGGCGGTTTACATGGTGATGGTGTTTACCCGCTGGAATGCGGGATGGCGAGGACGGCGGGCCGCCTATCTCGCAACCGGCGCCGTGGTGGCTGCGGTGATCGCCTGGTCGGCGAACTACTACAGTACGATTCACGGGTTCGTCCAATCATGAAGTTTCAGCTCATTGGGGTGAATCACAAGACCGCGGCGGTGGAGGTGCGGGAGCGTCTGGCGATTCCTGAGTCGCTCCTGCCCGAGGCGTTGCGGCGCTTGGCCGCGCATCCCGGAGTCGAAGAGGGGATCATCCTGTCGACCTGCAACCGGGTGGAAGTGCTGACACAAACGAAAAATGGCGTGGTGGATCTGCGCGGCTTTCTACGCGATTACTTTCAACTGAATCCTACTGACTATGAGCCGCACCTGTATGAATACCGCGAGAGCGAGGCAGTTCGTCATCTGTTTCGTGTGACTTCCAGCCTGGACTCGATGGTTGTAGGGGAGCCGCAGATTCTGGGGCAGGTGAAAGAGGCTTATGCCACGGCCCGCGCGGTCGGTGTGGTGCACTCGCAGCTCGATCTGCTTCTGACCCGGGCGTTCTCCGTGGCCAAACGGGTACGCACGGAAACAGCAGTAGGGTCGTCCGCGGTGTCGGTGGCCTCGGTCGCGGTTGAACTGGCGAAGAAGATTTTTGGATCGTTGCAAGGCAAGCACGTTTATCTGGTGGGCGCGGGCAAGATGAGCGAACTGGCGGCACGCCACCTGCTGGCTCACGGCGCGGAATCTATTTTTGTGGCCAACAGAACTTACGATCGCGCCCAACAGCTGGCAGCCAGGTTCGATGGGCAGGCCATCCTGTTCGAGCAGCTTTACGAGACTTGCGACCGCGCGGATATCGTCATCACTTCGACGGGGGCGCCCCATGCCATATTCCGCCGGGAGCATGGCGAACTGTTTCTGGCGCGGCGCAAGAACCGGCCCATGTTCTTTATTGACATTGCCGTGCCGCGGGACGTCGATCCGGAAATGAACCGGCTGGACGGCATCTTCGTTTACGACATTGACGATTTGCAGCAGGCAGTGTCTTCGCATGTCGCCGACCGCAAGAAAGAGGCCGAACACGCCGAGACCATTATCGCGGCAGAGGTGGAGCGCTTCCACGTCCGCCTGCAGACGCTCGACGTCGTGCCCACCATCGTTTCGCTGCAGGATCACCTGGAAACGATTCGCCAGGCAGAGATTGAT
>Ga0209698_10003746_pt1 | contig 16797 bp, 20 predicted proteins | sample LitLauG_LLR_2012_FD_187203 | JGI IMG/M metagenome (GOLD analysis project Ga0209698, IMG submission 187203) | Freshwater sediment microbial communities from Pennsylvania, USA - Little Laurel Run_MetaG_LLR_2012 (SPAdes) (version 2) | ecosystem: Environmental > Aquatic > Freshwater > Creek >...
CGAGTTCAGTGAATTTATCCAGATCGAAAAGCAATTCGATTTCAAATAATGGCTGACCTCCCTCGTCAAGCACGAGCCTTTCAATTGAGGCGTGAGGTCTTTGGAGCGGAACCGCTGGAATGACGTCTGAAAGTGACGCAACCTTCGACTCCACTTCCCGTCTGACGATGTCAACGAGTTGACTCCGAACTAGCGGATCATCTGGCAATTTCGGAACGCCCAGCATGAGCCGACCGTCCGCGGAATAGACATTGAGGGTTACGCCAGGCAGCCCTGCAAGGATATCTTTTGATTGGCGTTCGAACGCTTCAAGATCGCCGCGCAGCAGCAACACCGAGTGCGAAAACGCTTTCGAGAGCATGAAGTAGGTGCCGATTTGGCTAGAGACCGCGTCTGCTAGCGCGTGCGCGCCACCAACGAGAGCTGTCCGTTTCACCTCCCGTTCACTGTGCGCCAGCCACGCCATTAAGATCGTTGTGACGACGATGAGCGGCAACGCGACAGACAGCGCGGCAACAGACAGATGCCAGATCAGCGACCTTGACGCGGACGGTCTCGCAGATCCCTTTAGTCGGGTAAGACCGCGGCTTTTTATCCAGGCAAAAATGCTTTTCGGCGGTCCTGATCGCGGGTTCAAACCGATTTGTTGACTGTTAGGCATCGACTGCATTCATGCATGCATTGATGAGAACGACACTAGGGCCAGGCGAGGAATTCGAAACCGCTTTGGGGCTGCGATCGTTTTAAAGACCGGTCTATTCTTTGAACTTGTCTAGTGGAAATGATTTCCATATCGGTCTCGCCTGATCGTAGCAAAACTTTCGCAAGAGGGAAGCCTCGCCGCATTCCTATATCAGTTCCTGCGCGTGGAACAAAGACCAACTCAAAAAGCTGGTTTAGGTTCCACAATTAAGAAAAAGCATTGCAATTCATTTCATCACTTGCGTGCGTTCCAATTCAAGACATCGCATAGGGTTGTTTTTTTTTTGATTTGCAGGCTTTGTGGCGCTGGAGCGATGCAACCGCCCAAGGGGCTGCCTGATGGCAATGCCCATGCGGTCCTTTCCTCCACCATGTCAGGTTGTAGGGCCACCCCGCAATCGTCCGTCATTGCAAGCAATGCTTTATTGGAGGGTCGTATTTTGAATGCCAATTGCGCTGACCTGTCTGCCTGCTTCGTCCTAACGCAGCAGTTCGAGTTCCCCAACGCCGCGCTGATCAAGTCGATAAACGAAGTCGCCGCGCATGAACAAGGCTCATTTCATCTGCAGTATCGCTCCCGCACGGCGACGCCGATAAGGCTCGCCACTAAAACCACAAATACACGCCTCCCCAATGGCCCTTGGCGGGCGGTGTCCGAAGTCACGATTTGGGCAGGCCCGCCTTCCTGGTAATGCGGGGGTGGAGTCATATTGTCCTCTTCAATGTGGCTTGACATGTTTTTGTCCTCGGCTGTTGATTAATCATCGGAGCGGGAAATTTGTTCCTGACTTCCAGTCTGGCAACGATGAATTATGCCGTGAACGAATTCGAGTTTTTCGCGCACAGGGCTCGACAGCACGAATGGGTAGAGGTCAGGCTGACCCATGCTTCGGTTGACGCCATTGATAGCGACAGTCAGAGGAATCCAGGCTTGGATCAATTGCGCAACTGACGATGCGCCGTAGGGCTCAAAGTTCAAATCAACATCCTGGCTCGAACTTTTAAAGCTAGCATTGACGTTTATTCCATATGCTCGGGCGGTCTCTAACGCGTCGACCATGTGCAGATAATGCGCCCAGGTCTCCGCGAAATCTTCCCATGGGTGAGCGGTGGCATAAGCGCTTATGAATGAGTCCTGCCAGTCCGATGGTGGACCAATTTCATAATAGCGCTTCAAGGCCGCCGCATAATCAATGGTTTCATCGCCGAACGCGGCGCGAAATTCCGAGAAACGGTTCGCGTCTCGGACCAACTGGTCCCAAAAGTAGTGTCCAATTTCGTGGCGAAAATGTCCGACCAGCGTTCTATACGTTTCGCCCATCGACGAGCGGCGGAGCTCTCTTTCGGCATCATCCGCCTCGGCGATGTTGAGCGTAATAACACCGTCTTCGTGGCCCGTCTGGACGTTCTTGACGCTACCGTCCGATGCGAGGGTATCGCTGAGCAAATCGAACGCAAGGCCGCCTTTCGGGTCTTCAATTCGATTTGGCGCGCGCAACCTCCATCGCATGAGAGATCGAAAGACGTAACGCTTTGCAAGCTCGATCTTGCGCCAATGGACAGTGTTGGCCGGAATTGAGAGGTCAGGGACCATTCGATTATGCCTGCAAGATTCGCAAAACGTCGATTCGCTGTTCGCCGCGACAAGCCAATTACAAACATCAAACTCAGCGTTGGCGCAGAATCGATACCGAGGCTTGCCGTTGGCGAGAGCCATCCATCCGACCGCGGTTTTTTCCAGCGCGCTGATCTCAAATTCATCCTGCAGATAACCAACACGATGCTGGCAATTCAGGCAGATTGTATTGTCGAAGTGCAACGCATTCCCACAGCTCTGACATTCGAAAAGTTTCATTACTTGTCCGCCTCATAAATCACTGGGTAGCCCCAGTTTGAGCTTAAGCTAAGTTAAATGGCAGGCTGTGGCCGCATTGGGCTTCCCGCAACAACACAACGAATTCGCGAGGCGGTGTGGATGCGCATGTCGTCTTGTCGATATTCTGAAATCCGCGGTCATTATAAAAAATATATCAATCTTTGCCCCTGCTCGAGGCAGCGCAGCCACTCTCTAAAATTGAGAGCTAAAGAAATGTTCCGAACAGCTTCACGGTTTGGAAATAGGCGAAAACAAGGGCCATATTGGGGGTCTTGATCATTCCACTCTGATTTTTCTGGGCATCCATATCGATATATTCGAAACATAACACGAATCCAGATCTAAGTTCCTGAGCCTCAACCGCTTTAACCCCTCCCCTGGCATAAAGTTTCAAGGCTGTTATCTAATCGCAGCCGCGTCGCAACCAAGTCTTGCCAAATGAGGCAGTGGCTTTTAATGCGGCTTCAATTTTCAATCCGTCATCGCGCCAAAACGACCAAACGGATATCGCACTCAATTTGTTTAGGAATAAGCATCGCCTTGCTTCGCTTCCAACTCCGCAAGGAGAGTGAGCAAACGCGCGGGAGTCGGCAGCTCAGTCAATTCGCAATAAAAAGTTTGAAGCGCATTGCCAATCGCCACAAGCGTCTCGGGGCTCAGAGAGGACTTTGTATGATCGTTGTCGTCCACGATTACAACCTCATCCCCGCTTACACTAGTTGCGCGTGTGGAATGAGGAAGCATGTTCGAATCCTTTGGACGGCGCTCAACCGAGGCGCGCACGAATTAAAATCACCAGAATTCGAATCGCGATCAATCGCAAAACATTATTAGTCGCCATAATGCTTGGCGTCAAAGTTTTCGTTCGCAATTGTCAAATTGGGTGCAGCGAAAGCTTTGCTCAAAAACGCGGAACAACACTTGCCTTTGGGCGTTTATCAGTCCGGTCGATTTGATGACCAAGGGACATACGCCAAAGGAGCACAAGATGTCGTCAAGCACCCAGCAACATCGTCCCGAGGGTTCGCATTCTGAAAATGCCGCGCTCGACAGCGATCTAGCAAAATTGTTCGAGCATCAGCTGCAAGACACATACTATGCGGAGAAAGCCATAACCAAGGCCCTGCCAAAGCTGATCAAGGCTGCGAACTCGACGGAACTTAAGGACGCGTTTGAAAAGCACCTGTCACAGACCGAGGGGCATGTGGCACGGCTGGAAACTGTCTTTAAGATGATAGGACTTAAAGCCGAGGGAACCCCCTGCGAAGCCATCAACGGCATTCTTCGCGAAGGGGATGAACTTGCTGCTGAATTTGGCAAAACCAAAGCCGCGGATGCGTGCCTCGCGGCTGCGGCCCAAGCCGTCGAACACTATGAGATATCGCGCTATGGCGCTTTAAAGGCTTGGGCGCATGAACTGGGACTGAAAAAAGCAGTCGCCTTGTTAGAGGCCACAGAAGGAGAGGAAATCGAAACCGATCAAATCCTCAGCGATATGGCGGCTCACTTCAACGCGGACGCGGTGGGTGACCAGGCTCGTTCGTGACTGCGGGGCGCGACGAGTGATGGTCTAACTTTTGACAATGTTCACAAGCCTTTCCGGCTCGAAAAGCGGGAAACAAAGAAGGAAGGAAATCAAATGCCTACAACATCTCAGCCCTCTCACACTGGGGTCAAGCATCACACTAAGGCGGCAGAATCTCATGAAGACGCCGCCATGCATCATCGCGAGGCGGCAAAACATCACGCCAGTGGAAACCATGAAAAGGCCGGTCACCACGGCCATGCCGCTCGAGGTCACGCCGCGCAGGCTATGCATCACGGCGATGAGGCCGCTCGAGAGCATGCGACAACCCACACTCCGAAAAAGTAGTGGCTGACAAGACGCCAATGCTCCCGGCATATGATAAATTCGAACTGGCCGCGCGTCGTCGCGGCCAGCAAAACCCAAATCAATTTGGCTCGGGATCCGACGCGGGTGGAGTTTGAGTTAAGACGCGATCGCCGCGCAGATGCGCCTAGGAGTGTCGCGCTGTGAGCCGATTCGACCACGCGCGAAAAGCCATCAACCTGATGCCGCGCGTCGCGTTTGCTCGTCCCTTCCCGCTCTGGGGGTGATGGCGCTACTAAGCCGCGCCGACCTTGTCGCGGGGACTCGCGCGGCGATCAAAAAATAACGCCTGACTAATTGCTGCCTTGACCGATTCAGGCTGGAAAGGCTTGGTGATCAGGAACGCTGGTTCAGGTTTCTGGCCGGTGAGCAAACGCTCGGGAAACGCGGTAATGAAAATCACGGGCAAGGTTGTTTGCCTCAGAATATTATTGACCGCATCCAGGCCTGAACTGCCGTCGGCGAGCTGGATGTCGGCTAGCACAAGGCCGGGTTCGCGACTGGCCGCGAGCATCCCCGCTTCTTTGGAAGTGCGCGCGACTCCGGCGACTTCATGACCCAAGTCGCGCACGATTGCTTCAATGTCGAGAGCAATAATCGGTTCGTCCTCAATGATGAGAATGGATGTCGCAACCTGCTCAGCGATTTCGCGCCCCGCGGCGTCTATCAACCAAGCGGTTTCCGACACCGATCTGCCGAGAATCAACGCGGTTTCATCTAGGGAAAATCCTTCGATGGTTCGCAGCAGAAATGCTTGCCTTGGGAGCGGCGTCAAGGCATCAAGATGGCGGTCAACAGCGGTGCCAAAATGAGCAGACGGCTGCCGCCTGCGCAGATCGTTGGTCGATGACCATAGCTGGACGAATGTCTTGTACAGCGCGTAACGACCAGGCAGTTCTCTCGAAAACTGAGAAGGGTCCCCAATCAGAACTTCAAGAGTCGCAGCCACATATGCGTCGCCGCTTGCTTGAGATCCACTGAGTGCGCGGGCAAAGCGTCGAAGAAACGGCAATTGCGGAGCTATCTCGCTGGCGATTGACATTTTTCATCCCTTTCTCACGCTTAGCTGAACCTCCAATTTATCTACGGAAGTCGAGAATCACAATATGAAATTGAGATGAAACTTTTTGCGAACTCGCGCGTTATCCCGTCAGTTGGGCGTTGGGCTGTCCAGTCAGGCGATGCCGGCAACTCTACTATGATAAGGATTACTTCGGATGGAATCCGGCTCCGGCGGCGAACAACCAGATGACGATGATGACGATCAGGAATGCGATTACGCAAATGACGGGCCTCATGCAAGAGATCGTCATCGACCTGCAAAGGCCACGCCTCCATTGCACAAAGAGTATCAAATAAACGATGCGATAGGAAAAGCTTTACAGGCTCATTTCAGGGCGCTCGCCGAGGAGCCTCTGCCTGACCGCTTCAAGGTTCTTCTGGCGGAACTGGAAGCCAAGGACCCCCATGATGACAAATGACGACACGCTTCAGGAGCGGAAGCACGGGGGCCCGCCAACGCGCTCGTTTAGGGATGGATTGATCGCGGAAATGCCTAGCTTAAGGGCGTTCGCGATCTCGTTGTCTGGTCGGCTTGAGACCGCCGATGACCTTGTCCAAGAAACGCTGCTCAAAGCCTGGGCCAATGCCGCCAGCTATCGGCCTGACAGCAACATGCGCGCGTGGCTGTTCACGATCCTGCGCAACACCTTCTTTTCCCTGCGTCGTCAACGCGGTCGCGAGATTCAAGACACCGACGGCATTTACTCCCAACGGCTGGCGACGCCGGCCGCCCAACACGGCGCGCTCGACCTCGCCGATTTTCGCATTGCGCTAGCCAAATTGCCGATTGAACAGCGGGAAGTTCTCATTCTTGTAGGGGCCTCCGGGCTTTCCTACGAAGAGGCAGCAGCCGTTTGCAACATTGCCGTTGGCACGGTGAAGAGCCGCATCAGTCGCGCGCGCGCGGCCCTGGCTGATTTGCTGGGCATAACGGGGCCTCACGAACTCGGCCCGGGGGCGGCATCGGATGCCATTGTGAAACGAAGCGTCGCGGGAGAGCCGCGGTGAGAAAGGCGCTGGTGAAAAAACTCGGACTTTTGAATCGAACAATGGCTTGTTTCCGAACGGGCCGTCTTTCTGCATGGGCCGGACGTGACTGCGCCAAGCCAATTTCGTTCTCCCAAACGTTTCTGAATTGAAAATGGTGACGGACGGAAGCCCTCGCTCAACACAGCGGTCAGTGCCGAGTTGCCAAGCATGCCCGCTCAGAACCCAATCCGCTTTCCTTCAGAAAGCCCAGCGGGAAGTCGAATTTATTCAAAGCGTCAAGGTCGATCATCGCTCGCTGTCGGCTGGCGCCGAGATTATCTACATGGGCCAAGAAGACGCGGAACTCTTCACACTTTTCAGTGGCTGGGCGTTTCGGCATCAGACCTTGCCCGACGGACGTCGACAGATTCTAAACTTCTTGTTGCCGGGGGACCTTGTCGGCTTTCAGGCGTCATTGATGACAGCCGCGCAACACAGCATGGAGGCGCTTACCAACGTCGAAGTGTGTGTATTCTCGCGACGCAAGGCATGGTCGATTTTTGCCCAGATGCCGGAGGTCGCATATCAGTTGGCTTGGCTTGGCGCGCGAGAGGAAAGCCTAGTCGATGAAAATTTGACATCGGTGGGCCAACGCAGCGCAAGGGAGCGCATGGCGGCGCTCATAATCGGCCTTTACAGAAGAGCTGAACACTTGGGACTCGTGGAAAACAATTCGTTTGTCTTTCCGCTCACGCGGACGCATCTATCCGACGCGCTTGGCCTCTCGCTGGTGCACACCATCAAGACATGGTCGTATCTGCGGCGCGCGGGATATTTTCGATTTGAAAATCAGCGTCTCGAACTGCTAAATCCTCGAATCACTGCTGGCACGACGGACGCTTATCAACGCGAATGGCGACAAAGGCCAATTCTATAGCGAACTTGAATCATGATTTGAGAGTTGGCGGATGCGGCTTTAAAACGACGGTCTTTATTCCACGACGTCCGTCATCCGCAAAGCGGCGATCTTCGACCAATTTCGCGTGGAGGCTTTGCACAGCCGCCAAGATAACCGTCGTGCCTAGCCCAGCAGTCGCGTCATCCCGAACTCGGCCAATACCATTGTCTTCAACCTCGAGCGCCAGGAAATGTCCGGCGGCGTTCGACACCTGCGAAAAGCGAATGCGGATCTCGCCAGTCATGTTTTGTGGAAAGGCGTGTTTCAGTGAATTGACCACCAACTCGTTGATGATGAGCATAAACGAAATGGCTTGATCGCGTTGGAGGGCGATGTCCTCGCTTATGTCCAATTCAATCTTGACTTCGGCGTTGGCCGTCAAGTCCGATAAGCCTTCCGCCAGGCGTTCAATCAGCGGCTTGGCGTTCACGAACTCGCCATCCTCTCCCGCGCCATCAATGCGCAATGTTTCCGCAATTGTGTGAACACGCCGTTGCGCTGATTTCAGCGCCTGCTGGATGGATGGATCGCCGCTCACTCGAGCTTGGCGCGCGAGCATCGCCGAAAGCAGAGCCAATTGATTTCCAGCGCTATGGCGGACAGTTTGAAGCGCCAGTTGAAGACGCCGGTTCTCCTCCAGGGCGATATGCAGTTGCCCATCGATCGACTGACCGAGGCCGCCAATCTGCGATCGTGCCGGCGAATCCTCAGACTCAACGTCCATGCTTTGACCCGTCGAGGCTTCGCTTAGCCCCGAGGGTTCATGGGTTTTAGGGGGCATGCCGTTTACCTTTGGCGGTTAATGGAAAGCCCCCTTACCGCTTTTCTGCGCAGAACATCCTGTCAAATGACATTCTCCACGAGGCGGTTATCGCTGATGAGCGCCATGCCTCCGACTGTCGGTCCCGGCAAATCCGAGAGTTCATAGGCGCCGGCCCAAACGCGCCGGGATTGACGCTATCGTGAAGGTGAGAGGCTCTATACAAAGTCGCCAAGCGGCTTTTATGATTGATGATTAGCCGCAAGGGAACTGAATGCTGTGGATTGGCGTTGTTAGGCACAGCTTTCGGCGGAACCGCCGCCGAGCGTGGGAGACGGCTAAGATATGCCTGGAAACCTCATCTATTATGCGCTCCTTCTGATCGTTGTAGCGCTTCTCGCCTCTCTTTTTGGATTCGGTGGAGTGGCGTCAACCGCCTTGAGCGGCGCGCATCTCTTCGTATGGATCGCGGTTGTGGCAATAGTTATTGGAGCTGTTGTCGCCATTGTTCGTAGAACGTGACTCCGCACACAAGCGTGTGTGGGCAAGGGTTGTGACAATTCCGAAGGCCGCACGCTTCATTGTGGCAGCCTTGCTTATCCCTACATTTTCTCGGTGGTTTGACCGCCAATATTTCGAAGCTGTGTTCTGACAATTTTGGGCAGGCAACGATAGCAGGCGCTTTCTAGCGCAGGCTTTCGCGGAAATTTCCGACTTGCCCTTTGATCTCACCAAGCCACGTTCAGTCCACCCAGGTTCCATGTGATTGTTGCGTTGGAGTCCTTGGAAACAGCCGCAAACGAGTTTGCGAATAGGTGTTTTCCGACGCTATCTCGTCTGAAAGCCATCTTGCTAATAAGCAAATGTCACGGCGTCCAGACAATCAAGCTAAAACAGTTGGAAACGATTTTGCCCTATTTTAGGCTCTGGTGGTTCTTGCCGCCGCCGATTTGCCACGCTCGAATTTCGCGAGGTGTGCGAAACAAAAGCGCAGCTTTCGTAAAAAGTCCGCGTGCTTCGCATTCAACGGCAATCTTCCTTTGCCTAAGGATGGGCATTGTTTTATTTGCGGCGATTGTCCCGTTTCTTACGATGGCCGCGTCGCCTGCCTTCGCGGTTGTGTCACCGAATGGCTTATGGGCGCGGGATTCCGGCGCCACCAAGGTGGTGGTTTCAAGTTGCAGCAGCGGCTTGTGTGCGCGCATCGTGCATTTATTGCCGGGCAGTCGCGCAAAGGTCGGGGACCAGGTTCTATTTGGCATGAAGCAAACCAGCCCTATGAATTGGTCTGGATCCGCTGTCGATCCCGAAGATGGCGCCCGCTATTCCGGCACGATGATGCTATCAGGCGATGTTCTGACCATTTCGGGCTGTGTGCTTGGAGGCGTGATCTGCAAACACCTGATTTGGTCGCGCGTGAAGTAGAGCTCGCGGCGCCGCGCAAAAATATGAAATTAGCCACCTTTAGGGCCCATAGCGCGCCCTCCTCGTCTAAGTCAGGAAATATCCATGCAGTCGAGCTTTCGTTTTGGGCGTCGTGTAAAGTTGCCATCAACTCGCGAGATCAGTCACGAACTTCGCATGATGATGTCCGCGGACAGGATCAAAAACCTGGAGCTGGAGCTGCGGCATATGACGGTAGCTTCGCCACTGGCAGAGCTAAGCATCGCGAAGCCAAATACGCGGACAGACGCCATAGACGTGTGATTCACATTTTGTGTCAGGATATCGATGCCTCTGAGTTTTCCCAACGCCGCCCGATCCTATGACCGCAGAAAGCAATGCGTCAGCTTCTGGGCACACGATTCCACGCTTGAAATCACATTCGACGTCGAGGCTGAGGCCCTTCACGCGATCTGCCACGACGATCAGCGCACGGAAGAGTCGTTGTTGGAGACGTTTGACAACAATCGCGCGCGCATCGAGCAATTGGCGTCGAGAGCATATGCGCGGCATCGCGCGGCTTATCTCCGTCTTACAACCAAGGATTTCTAACGCGGGCCTTCGCCAAGGCCATAGCCCGATGGGACACGAATGATCAAATGACGCGCGTTCGCATGAGCAATAAGAGTCGCCATGCCTCGCGGGCTCTTGGTTGCGAATCGAACATTTAGCTTGGGTGAAGAAGAATTCCCGCCCATTCGTTGAGCCTCTTGTTGAGCGCGTCCGCCAGCATGTGAGATCTCCCTTGCGTTCACGCAGCGTCGAAACAAATTCTAGCTTTCCCGCACATGAACTTCGACCGACATGCCCAGGTAGGCGTCGAAGTCGCCATTAAAACTGCCAGCCACCGGCATTGCCTGCCTTATGTCGCGGACAAACGCGACGGGGATCAAATCGAATCCGCCTACGGCCCTGTTGGTCGGATCGAATGTCACCCAACCCGCGCCGGGAAGAAAAATTTCCGACCATGCATGTGTGGAGCCGGCGTTGTTGCGCGTTAGCGCGCTGTTTTCCGCCTCGCAAATGTATCCTGACACCAGTCTCGCGCCAAAGCCAAGGCTGCGGGCCGCCTCCACAAAAAGAACGGCAAAATCGCGGCACGATCCCCAACCGCGATCAAGCGTTTCGATGGGACTTTGCGTGCCCTCCTCATCGCGGCTTTGATAGCTTATGCGTGTCGCGACTCCAATGCTCAAATCTTTGAGGAGAGAAAGAGTGTCCGTCCGCGGTCCGCGCACGAAGCTTTCCGCCCATGTCTTCAAGAGCGACGCTGGATCTGGATATTGTTGTACTGTTAAAGCGCCCAGGTCTGTCCACTCATCGGGCGAATAACAAAATGGATAATGAACCGCGGATTCGGACATCTCAAACACGGGCCACGCAACGGCGCCAAGCTCAAGTTCAACAACGCTCTCGATCGTCAGAGACTCTGTCATAGTCTGAAAGGTGGCCGTAGCCACGGCATTTCCAAAGACGTCGTGAGCCCATGTAAGGGCGGCGTCCGGCGTAACGGTCACACGAGCAAACCTGACGCGCACGTCGCGGCTTTCCCGGGGCCGGAGCATCAGACGATGAGGACCCAGACTTACTGGGCGGCTATATCGATACCGCGTAATGTGGATGACATTTAATATGCGCAACGGCGGCCCCAGGAGGAACATTATGGATCACGGACATGCGAATGAGGGCGCCCTTGCGAACGCCCCTTGCGTAGATCCGCTCTACAGTCCTATTCAATCACCTGCACAATGCGGCGCGTCTCCATATCTACCAGAACAGTTCGGCCATTGACAATCGTGTATCGATAGTCCTGTGCGCCATATTCCGCTGGCACTTCGTAATAGATGACGCCTTGGCCAGGAAGTATGGCGCCAACCACGACGGGCCTGTCGTACGCGTAGGATTCGTGATGCTCGCGCACGGAGTATTCCCGGAAACGCGGTTGTTGATCGATGCCAAGCAGCCCCGCTATCCCGCCACCGACCGCGCCGACGACGCCACCGACCACGCCTCCCACGGGTCCGGCGGCCCGGTTTCCATCATGGGCGCCGCGCTCCGCGCCGCCTACCACGCCTTGAGCCGTTGCCGCCGACATCAGGGCCAGAAAGATTGCGGCTGTTGACACGAAGGGAATATTTTTCATGTTGGTGCTCCAGTTTTTCCCTTGAGGTGTTTCCTTCCTCATGCGGGGGATTCGCTTGAGGCGGATGTCGACATTTCAAGCGCCCCTAGGCGCCCTGGGTTCGAATTGGAGCTGTTTCATGTTTTCGCCGCGCCATTGCCCGACTTCATAAAGTTGGCGTCGACCTGTTCGAATTCAAGAAACAGTTCATTGAAATCGCGCTCAAACTCGTCCTGAATGGCGGTCCATGGAGATTTATTCCGCATCGAGCTCTCGATGTTTGTTCTGAGGTTGTTGTGGCGCGCTGTGATCGCGTTCAACTGATTCGCGTGATCGTCGGAAAGCGTTCCGTTCTTTTTAAAAGCGCGCGCTCGTTCATCAAGCGTTTTTGAAAATGCCTCCATTCTCTCCATTAGGCCGTCGTACCTCTGAGCGCTCATGTGCCTTGCTCCGCTCGCTCGACGCGCGGCCGTCTTTTGGCGCGGCCGCCGCCGAGATTTGAGACTGATTTAGAACTTGTAGTTCACGCCCAGGCGAACGACGCTGAATTGGCCGCTGTTTCGGCTGTTGGTTGTGAAGCCAGTCCCGGCCACTGCAAGCGCCGGCGACGCGTAAGACGCGTATTTCCGGCCACCAAGATCGACATAGAGGTATTCAACCTTCGCGGTCCAATTGTTGGTGAAGGCGTATTCCACGCCCCCGCCCAGCGCATATCCACTGCGCGACCCAGCGCCGTTCGAGTTCGAGTAGCTCGCGCTGGGGAGGCCAGGCGTCGCCAGAGGAGCGTAATAGTCGATGCTCGTATTCCGGGTGCCTGTGTTGCCGTAGGCCCAACCGCCGGTGGCATAGAGCAGCGCGCGGTCAACGGCATAACCCACGCGGGCTCTCACAGTGCCAAAGTAAGCTGTCCCCGTGCTCCCTTGCCCGTTCACAACCGCGTAGGCGTTTGGCTGTATTATCGATGGAGCGGCGATCGAGCCATTGCCGCGTCCGCCATTGGAAAGCCACTGAAGGTCGGCTTCCGCGCCAAAAACAATCTGCCCAACCTGATAGTTGTATCCAAGCTGACCGCCGCCCACGAATTGCGCGGTTCCGTTGTTGTCGCCCGCATATCCATAATAGGAGGCCGGAGTGTTCGCTGGCGAAAAGCCAAAGGCCGAATAGCCATTGTTCGAGTTGTCTTTGCCAAGGGCGGCGCCAGCGTTCAACCCCAGATATAACCCTGTCCAGTTGAACACCGGCACCGGGACTTCGACGAACTGGGCCGGAGCCTTGCGGGACGGAAGATCGGCGGCATACACAGCGGAACCGAGTGATAAGAGCGCGGTAGAGGCCACCAGAAGGCGTTTCATTCTTTTTACCCCGGAGATGCCGCAGCGGAGAGGTCTTACCGCGGTCAACAAGCAAGCTACTTGTCGTGGCTGAGAGGAAAAAGGATCGGATTATACTCATCCTCAATCCGGGCTTTCGCCGCTAATTTAGAGGAATGGATTAGCAAGCTCGGAAAGCGCGGCCGCTGGCGTTCCAATTCGTTCAGCAGGTAGTTTCCGAGGCTGAGCAAAGCCGCGCAAATCAATCATCGTCATGCCCTTGCGTAGAGCGCGATCGATAAGTCATAGGGAATGAAATCCATGAATATCCTCGTGGTGGAGGACGACGCAATAATTGGCATGCTTCTTGGCGAACTGCTCGTTGAAATGGGCCACGGCGTTTGCTCGATTGAAGCCACCGGGGCCGGCGCCGTTACGGCAGCCGCTCGATGCGACCCAGATATGATGATCGTAGACGCTTTGCTTGGAGATGAGAGCGGCGTCGCGGCTGTCGAGACGATACTCCAGACGAAGTCGATCCCCCACGTTTTCGTGAGCGGCAATATTGCGTGTGTTTTCAGATCGCGGCCAACGGCTGTGGGACTGAAGAAGCCCTACACAGAGTCGGACCTCGCTTCCGCGATGCAGCGCGCGCTGGACGCCTGCGCGCCTTGAGCGTTTAGGGCTGAGCGCTCTTGTCTTGCCACGCGGCGGTCATTGCCATGCGGGCCAACGCCGGCAGAGATTTTGCGCCGGTCCTTTTCATTATGGACGCGCGATGGTTTTCCACTGTGCGCTGACTAATGCCCAGATCGGCGGCAATGTTCTTGCTGGGATGGCCTGCGAGAACAAGATCCATGATTTGCCTCTGACGGCTCGTTAGATTGGCCATATGGCGCGACGCCGCCTCGCGCCATTCCGTCGCACGGCCCGCGTCGGCGGAGCTTTCAAGCGCGCGTTTGACGCTGGCGAGCAAATCGTCGAGGCTGACCGGCTTCTCGATAAAATCGATCACGCCAGCCTTCATCGCTTGCACGGCCATTGGAACGTCGCCATTCCCCGTGATCATGATGGACGGCAGGCTGTTCCCCAGCTCCGCAAGCCGTTTTAGCAACTCAAGCCCGCTCATTCCTGGCAGATATGCGTCAATGAGAAGGCAACCCTTGCGGCCAGTCTGATACATGTCGAGAAAATCCTGACAATTAGAGAAGTCTTCCACCAGCAGGCTTTCTTCTTCCAAAGCAAGGCGAAGCGACGCGCGCAGCTCCGCGTCGTCATCTACGACAAAAACAGTGGAAAGACCTGGCTCAACATTCGTCGCAGCCGGCGGAAGAGCTGTTGTTCGCGGTTCCTGTGTCGGACCGGCCAGCAGCGATTTGATGGATTGATTCAGCTCCTCAAGATTTACCGGCTTGTTAAATTGCTGGCATCCGAAGCTTGCGATCAAGCGCATCGTCTTGGTGGATATGTCGCCGGTCAGAACGATGGCTGGAACAGCCCGAGCGAGCCGCGCGCGAACTCTCGAAATAACCTCAAGGCCATCCATTCCATTGGGAAGGTTGTAGTCAACGAGCACGCAGTCAGGGCTTGCCTGCCCATTGGAGACCGCCGCTAGAGCGGCCAAGCCATCCGAGGCAGATGAAGCCTGAAAACCGGTTGCGCGAAAATATTGCTCCAGAAGCTCGCGAACGTCTGGATCGTCCTCAACAATCAAAATGGCGCCAGCGCATGTCCCCTCCTCGACCGCGTCCGCAGTCTTCGTCTCTACGCGATATTTGCCAGGCTCTGACGGCTCAATCTCGGGTTGCTTAATTTCAATGGCAAACCCCGACCCTCGGCCTAGGCGAGATCGAACCGTGACCTTATGGTTCAGTAGCTTCGCGAGGCTTTGTACAATGAACAATCCAAGGCCAAGCCCGCGGCTTCGCTCCCTGGCGGCGTTGTCAAGCTGATGATATTCTTCGAAGATCGATTGCAATTCGGCTTCCGGAATGCCGATGCCAGTGTCCCAGACCTCGATGCTGAGCGATCCGCGGCGACGGCGGCTACCCACCAATATCGTCCCGTCTTTTGTGTATTTTAAAGCGTTCATAACGAGATTGCGGAGCATCTGCGATATGAGCCTGGGGTCGCTGCAGATGGACAATCCGCATGGCACAACATGCAGCGCCAGACGCTTTGCATGCGCGTGGTAGGTGAATTCCTCCCTAAGGCTATTGAAGAGGTCATTGATTGGAAACATCACGCGAGACGGGTGCACCGCACCAGCCTCGATCTGATTGATGTCCAGAAGCGCGTCCAACATGCCCGACATGGCGCTTGCTGCGTCTCCCAGACGCGCCACAAGCTTCTTGTCCTTGTCGGTTTGAACGCTCTTCGCCAACAGGCCCTGGAGCAGCACAAATGTTTGCAGCGGCTGACGCAGATCGTGACTGGCGACCGCAAGGAAGCGAGACTTGCCCAGATTTGCCACATGAGCGGCGCGCCTGGCGGAGTCCAGCGCTTCCGACGCATGACGTCGATCCGTGACATCGACAAATGTGATCACCACGCCTTCAACATTCGTGTCGCTGGCCCGGTACGGCAGAATGCGGCGCAGATACCAAGCGCCGGTGTCGGCCTTAATCTCGGTTTCGAGCGGAGCCGAGTTTTTCAACACAGCCCTGGCGCTTGTCAAAATATCGCCATCGGCTGAGAGCGACCGGAGATCCGCCAGAGGGCGGCCGATATCGCTTGGCAACACGCTGAAGAGCTTTGTGGTCTCCGGCGTGAAAAAGCGAATATTAAGCGCCTTGTCGAGGAACAGGGTCGCCACATCGGTGCTGTAGAGGACATTTTGCAGATCGTCCGACGTCGTTCTTTGCCGCTCCAGGGTCTCCTGGAGCTGACTGTTCAGCGCGGTCAGCTCCTCATTGAGCGACTGCAACTCCTCCTTGGAGGTTGTAAGCTCCTCGTTGGCTGATTGATATTCCTCGTTGACAGAAAGCGCCTCCTCGTTGATCGCTTTTTGCTCCTCGCTGACAGCCACGAGATGCTGATTGGTGTCTCGCAACTCAGCGCGCGCCGCCTCAATTTCAAGTTCCAATTCAGCGACCCGCGAGGCGTCTTCTGGACGCGAGGGATGCTTGGTTTCGCCCAACTGAACCGGCTCTGGCTCAGCAATGAAATAGATGAGCAGAAGTTTCTCGCCTTCCCAGGCGATTGGCCGCGCCTCTATAGTGAAACCGACCACAACACCATTGCGGATCATTCGTCCGCCTGTCACGCGGACCTTCTCCTTCTCAGTGGCCGCGCGCGAGATCGCTGATCTGAGTTTTGCATGCACGCCTTCTCGGGCCATTGAAATAAGGTCATGCGCGATGTTGCCGGAAGGCAATTTTAGAAAGTTGTCCGTCGGACCGGACAAATAGAGGCAATCCCCCTTCTGATTGATCAACGCGGCGGCTGGGCCATAATCATCGGCGACGAGACGCTGGCAAAGCGTCGCCAGAAGCGCGGGCCTCGCGGACGTTGCTCCAATTCCAACTCGGGCTGGCGCGCGAGAGTTTTCGGCCCCGCCGACCGAAAACCTCACTGTTTCATGGCGGCTCCCGCCAATCCTTCGAAACAGACGTTCTGTCTTTGACACCACCTCAAAGGAGCCGGAGGAATTTCCGATAGTCTCCGAGCTCCCAAGACGTAGCAGCCCGCCCTCGCGCAATGAG
>Ga0209698_10003747_pt1 | contig 16797 bp, 13 predicted proteins | sample LitLauG_LLR_2012_FD_187203 | JGI IMG/M metagenome (GOLD analysis project Ga0209698, IMG submission 187203) | Freshwater sediment microbial communities from Pennsylvania, USA - Little Laurel Run_MetaG_LLR_2012 (SPAdes) (version 2) | ecosystem: Environmental > Aquatic > Freshwater > Creek >...
AGCCCAAACCAGCAGTCCTAACCCGTAGATCACGAGAAATGACTCCGCTATCCCTGACAAAAGTGCGTGCTGTCCAGGCACATAACTTGGACCGGCAGGCGGGTTGAGGCGAGAATACGACGCCGAGATCGCCTCTCCCTTTTCAATGGCAGTGACAACACCTGCCAGAATGATCGTCATCAAGATCCACGTAGCTTTTGGAAAGCGAAATTCGCCTTGCATGCTGAACCTCCTTATTCCGGATTGGCGCCAATGTTCGCGAAAAGCGCCGAACAGCAGTCCTGAACCTTCCCGGACGTAGAACAGTAGCCGCGTCGCTAGTGCCTTTGTCGCTACGTCCCCGCAGAGTTCCTCGAAGACGGCGCTCATCTCATCCTCAAAGTTTCGGCGGTGCGTGCCGGGATAAAGTTGCAACAGCCGTTGGTAGATCCTGAGCATGCTATGACTCCCGGACCGCCACCCGCAGACTGGCTAATCGGGTGAGGTGCTTGAGGCGACCCACTTCCAACTGAAGACTCTTACGGCCGAGCGCGGTTAACTTATAAGCCTGGCGCCCGCGCGGAGTATTTTTCTCAGCCGCGCGCTCAATCCAACCGTCGTCCAGTAAGCGCCGCAACGCGCCATAGAGAGTGCCCGTGCTCAGCACAACGCGGCCGTCACTCATTTTCTCGACGTCTTTCAGGATGGAGTATCCGTGCCGTGGCTGGTCAGCCAGGCTGAAAAGAATGAGCAGCACCGGCTCGGTTAGGGGAGCAGCCTCCATTATGGCCTCCAGCGACATGTCGCTTAACGCCATATTGATACGATTCGACAGAAAAGTCAATACGAAGCTTTAAAAAGCTTTTCGGGCCGGCGAATCCAGCCCCGGCTCATCCAACTCAAGAACAAGTGAGTGGGAAAGTAAACGAATACAGGAACAATCATGAGATAAAGCAGGAGATAGACCCATCCTGGCACTACGTGCTGCTCGTGAAAAAATAACCCGCGAGCCCAGTTCACGTCCTTTTCTGGACGCCACAAATAGTTAATGGGGACCACGATCCACGCCATTGCCGTTTGCAATTTCCATCCGCGCGGATCGTAACCCAACCGCCAGATCGCCCACAGCAGCAGCGGCGGCGTAACCACGTGGAACAGGCTCAGCAACCGAATGAGAAGCGAAAGACCGGGATCGAACATATATTCGGTCCCGCCAACAACATGCCGCTCAAACAACACCGCACCTGCGAGATCGATCGTGTACAACGACTGAAACAACAGCAACCCGCAAGCCACCCAGGAGAATATCAGCGAGCTCTCCAGCCACAAGGCAATGCCGATCAGGACATTTCCGATGTCGCAAAAGAAAAGAAAATTCTGCGCACCGTATTGTCGCCAATAAACTGGAGCCCACACGAGAAGCCAGATGGTCCATAGAACTTTGAGCCAGAGCGGCACCATGGCCGCTATTGTATCGATGAAATACCAGCGCCATCACTACCACTCTGCCTTCACTCTCTTACCGGAGGCGGTCAAGAACTCAACAGATCTCCGCTCACGCACTAGAGTCTTTGGGACGGGCGCATCGACAACCTTCTCCGAGTCGACTGTGAACGCGGAGCACGGTGGACTTACGTGCCCGACCGGAAACGGCAAAAGGCGAACCGGATGCCATTCTCCGCAATCAAGGACCACACTTTCGTCCCGAAGGTAAACAAGGTAGCTTTCCGGTCTGCTCCCGTCAGTTCGAGTGACCATCAATAGCGTACGCTGAGTGTTCGCATGCATATACCCGGTCGTCGTGTGCCCGTCAACGGTTATGTATCCGTTCACTCTGAAATACCATCGCATATACCCCTTTGCGGTAGAGTAGGCCATTGCACCCGCAAAAAGCAGGATGACAGCGAACACTGCTGAACAGAGAATCCGAAATACTCTTTTCATGTCGTTGCGCCTAGAGACAGACACCATGATCATGGGGACTCTCTCCGGAATCTTAGTTCTGTTCCGTTGAAAAACCTCACAAAGAAATCAATATAACCAGAATTACCAGCGTAACTTGCTGCTCCTTACGCCTGTACCTACGATGACTTTGGTATGGGTTACCAAGCTCTTCTCTTCTGTCCCGATGAAAAAACTGCTCGCACGGTGACGCAGGTCCTGGGCGAACTTGAGTTCGCCGTCGAGACGTGCGCGGAGCCTTTCGCGGCTGTCAAGAAGCTGATGGGCGCACACTTCGATGCTATCGTGGTCGACTGCGATAACGAGCAGAACGCCACACTGTTGTTCAAGAGCGCGCGCAATTCGACGTCAAACCAGGCGTCGCTTGCCGTCGCCGTAGTGGAAGGTCAGGCCGGGGTAGCCAAGGCATTTCGCATTGGCGCAAACCTCGTCCTGACCAAACCCATCAATGTGGAACAGGCGAAGGGCACGCTGCGCGTGGCTCGCGGCCTGTTGCGCAAAGGCGAACCGGCCAAGCCAGCGGCCGTTCCGCCGGCTGCAGCAGCAGCCGCTCCAGCCGCGTCGCCCGCAAAACCCACCGCGCCTAAGCCGCTGGTGCCTCCGAAGCCGCTGGTACCTCCCAAGCCGCTGGTACCTCCCAAGCCGGCAATTCCGGTGGTTACGGCACCTTCGGTACAACCTGCCCCACCAGCACCTGCGGTAGTCAAGCCGCCCGCGTTCGCGGTTCCATCCCATGCTGTCGAAGCGTCGCGGCCGAATGCGATGGATGAAGACCTGCTTGAAATCAATATTCCTGAGCCTACCGTGAAAACAGCGGCGATTCCGGTTGCTCCGGCCACGTCAAAGCCAGTCGCTCCGGCCGCCCCAGCAGGACAAAAACCAGCGTTTAAGCCATCGCCTGTGGCGTCCACATCCACTAGCGGCGCCGCCAGTGCTCCGGCTCCGGCGCGTGAAGTAAAAGAAACGCCGGCAGCAAAAGTTGCGGCGGCGAGCCACGCGGCGAACGATCTGTTCGAGAAACCCGCACCAGTCGCAGAAACCGCAGCTCCGGTGACGGAGGCTGCTGCCCCCACCTTCACATTTGGCGGGGCAAACGCTCCTGAGGGATCCACCGGCGGAAGCAGGAAGGTCTTGCTGGGTGTCGTTGCAGCGGTGATCGTTGCCGCGGGAATCTACTTCGCATGGTCGCACTTCCAGGGAAAGGGCGGCCAGCCCGTTCCGGCCCCGGAAACCACGACCGTATCGCAACCCAAGCCAACGGCGCCAGAGCCAATCCCCACCGTGGCCAAGCCCGCAGCATCAGTTCCTGCTTTGAGTCCGCAGAGTACGACGCAGGTGACCAATCAACCGGAGACAGCCACCAGCTCGGGAAATGAAGTAGCCCAGCCGTCGCCGGAAGAACACATGCCGGCGAGGTCAGCTCCAGCCAGGACCGAGAACTCCACGAATGCTGTTGAGACGGCAAGGAATTCTTCGCCGCTGCTCGTTAAAGGCGGAGCCGCCCCGGCAATCCCAAAAAGCACCGCGGTAGCAGACACTCCCGCCCCCAGCGTGATTGGAATGGCGGCCGCGGGGACCAGTGCTCCTCCGCCGGACCTGGTGAGCGGCATCAATGCCCCGAAACCCGTTCTTCAGGAACTGAATATTTCTCAGGGTGTGTCACAGGGATTGCTGATTAAGAAAGTGCAGCCTGTCTATCCTCAGAGTGCTCTCGCCATGCACGCCGAGGGCTCGGTTGAGCTGCTCGCGACGATCTCCAAGTCGGGGGCGATATCGGCTGTCAAGGTGTTAAAGGGAGATACGCTGCTGGCTCGTGCTGCTACCGATGCAGTCAAGCAGTGGAAGTACAAACCCTATCAGCTCAACGGTGAACCAGTCGAGATCCAGACTCAGATCACCATCAATTTCAAATTACCTCACTAAATGCAACGCTCGAAAAAAGGGCATGCGGATCACGCATACCCTTTCTTCCTTTCAGGATTCCCTCGGATTAATGTTCCAGCGGCTCTCCTGTGCTTGGATCCAGGAACAGGAAACCGTTGAAGCGAATTCGATTGAAGTTGAACATCTGTGAAATCGAGTTTGCGATCCCATCAAACGAACCTTGCCCGATACGCGTGCCGCCGAGCCAATTGTCTTCGATGAAGCGGATGATCGAAGTCTGGTCGGTCACAGTATTGTCCACGAAATTCTGGCGCGCCCAGGGAGAAACCACCAACAATGGCTGACGTGGTCCATAACCGCACCGCCCCAGAGCATGGGTGTTGGCCGGATTCGAGCCGGGCAGAGCCGTAGCGGCGGTGCCGCAAGCTCCAGGAGCTGTAAGAGCGTCGGCGCTGCCGGTCGATGTATTCACGATCGGGGCCATCTGGTGATCGTACCAACCGTCAGAGTCGTCGTACATGATCACTACCGCGGTGCTACGCCAGGCGGGCAACATCTCGAGGAAGTTGATCGTGTTGACCAGGAACGTCTGCTCATCCAGCGGATCGGAATAGCCGGCGTGGCCATCCTGATAGGCGGATGCCTTCAGGAAGCTCACTGCCGGTAAATTGCCAGCCGCGGCCGCGGCATAGAAATCCAGTACGTCGTACTGGTGGTTGGCCGGACCAGCATTGCCAATTTCCGAAATCGACGCGGGACGCGTGTGCGCCGGGTTCGAAGTCGAGGTCCAGTAGTTGAAGAACGAGTGGTGCGGAATATAGTCCTTCGTGGTTCCCGCAAGACCCGTCGAACTCCGGCTGCAACCGGTCGTTCCATTCGGATTGGTGATATTCAGATTGAATCCGCCCATGAACGATCCCCAAGTCACGCCTGCGGCGCTGAGCAGATCGCCGATATTATGGCTGCCCATCGTGACTTGATTCCGTGTGGCGTTCGAACAAACATCCCCGATCGGATCAGGATCGCCAATTACCGTGAGCGAACCATCGCTGCCGCCGCTGACTTCATCTCCAGTTCCGTTCACAGTCGCTGTCACGCCATTCGTCTGTCCCGAAACCAGGTTGATGACGCCCGGTGTAGATGGGCCGAAGGTCGTGCTGTAGGAGTTGTCGCTCATGGCGAAGAATTGAGCGTAATTCCAGAGTGCAGTCACTGTGTTTCCGTCGAAGTAGCCCATTACTTGATTGCCGCCGGAACTGGTATTCAGCGGGAACAGATCCATCAGGCCCGCATCGAATGCTAACTGCTCGGCGGTGTAGTCGTGATTTTGATCGCCGGTCACAACACCGGAACGATCAATGCGAAATGGATTCGAGGCACCGGCTCCATTGGCGGGATTCAGGTTTGGATTGACAGTTGACAGCGTCCCGCCGAGTCCATTCACCGTCGGCGTTCCCGGCGCTGCCTTGAACTTGGGTTCCCCGGAGGGGTTGGTTGCGTTCGGATAGGTGGCGAAATAGTGATCGAAGGAAACATTCTCCTGAAAAATAACTACCAGGTGTTTGATCGGCGTAGCAGTAGCCGGAGCTTTCTGCGCCGGCTTCGACGCCGCAAACGCAGGAATCGCGGTGGGTCCCAGAGCCGTGATCAACGCCAGCAACAGGGCCATCGACTTTCTGGGGGCTTCGGACTTCAGTATCTTCTTCATCGATCCTCCTGACCCCCGGAACCAGCCAAGGAACGGCAGCAAGGCAGAATGACGTGGCTCCGGTCGGGTGGAACCCAACGATAGCCACCGAATGTTGCAAGTCAGTTGCGGGAAGGTGAATTGAACGTAAAAACTTCGAGGTTTGCCCAAACTGTCACGCGGTTTTCCACAGGCATAGGGAGTGATTCGGACAAACAGAAGCTCCAAGGCAAAGCTGAGCCCACGACCTAGCGACAGATGAGTCGGCGCAATTGAACCCGGCGGACTATATATGAGAGACCACTGAAGCAGCTACTGCGGCTGCATGCCCTCATCGATCACGAGCTTGGCGCCCTTTTCGGCGGTAATCACTTTGTGCACCGGCGCATAACCGGTCAACGTTATGTCGATCACGTAATTGCCGGGGTCCACCGCTACGTCGACCGGAGACATCTTTTCGAGCAGGTGTTGATTGATAGCGATCTGTGCGCCCTTGGGCTGCGTGTGAATGCTTAACGTTGCTTGTCCAGCCTGCACACCTTTGCCGCCGAAGAGCTTCGACATCTTGCCCACGGTGTGGATGTTGTCGGCATTGGCCAGAGGCCGCAGCGTGGGAGAGAAGTTGAATGTCTGTCCCAACACAAACTGCATGCTCGTGGTTTCGTCGATGTAGCCCATCATCCGTACCAGGACGACGTGCTGGCCTTTATCTACGCTGACCTGCGCCGGAGTTTTCGTCCCAGTATCGCGTCCGTCAATGTAAACGTTGGCACCAACCGGATCGCTCTTCACGACCAGAGTGGCCATCAACTGAGTCAGATGAACGACTGTGCTGGTGCGATTTCCGGAAGCAATGTTCACCGCGCGGGTGTCGGTGGAATAGCCAGCTTTGCTGACGGTAATCGTGTGCTGACCGGGCGATAGATTGGTCCACGCAAACGGCGTGACCCAGTTCGGGGAGCTCTGCCCGTCAATTTGCACCTGCGCTCCTTGAGGCGTCGAATCCACCGCCAGCTGGCCGGGGATAATCACTGGGGCCGGCAACGCTTTCTTCTTCGGGCTTCGCGGTCTCGAAGTCGCGGCGGGCTGAGGCTCAGGCATTTCCTGCGTCTGCTCGGCGGGCTGTTTCGCGGCCGGGGCAGGCGCGGGGGCAGCCTCTTTCTTCGGTGCGGACAGACCGGGTTCCGGCTGCGTGGTCGTATCGCTCACCGGAGTATGGCGGGCCGCACCAGAATCGTCGTCGCTATTGAGAGTGTGAATATAGATCGTCACGCCAATGGCGATCAGCAAAATCAAAATGCCGGCGCCCGACAACGCATACATCATCAGTTTCGGCGGGACGCTCTTGATTTCCTTGAGTGCCTTTTCGGCCACTTCGCGCGGCTGTACCTTAGGCTTCTCCTCGGCTTTCAACTTGCCGCTGAACATCGTCGCCTTTGGAGCTTCCTGCTGCACCGGTTCGATCACCGGCGGTGGCGCCGGTGGCGCAACATACGCTTCTTTCAGGGGGGGCAGTTCGTCAATTTCGGAAAAGCTGCTTCCACCACCTCCGGTGGACCCTCCCTCGGCCATCATCGGATCGACCGCAATCTTCGGTCCGTCCGGGGCTACTTGCGGCTCAAACGTCTCAATTTCGACTGGCTCCTCAACGGTGGATGACATGTGAGGTACCGGCGCACTCGAGAAATCCGGTGCTGGCGGCCCGCTTGCCGCGACGAACTGCTCCGACAAATCGATTTCACGAACGCTTTTGGCTGGAGCAGACGGACTCTGAGCCGTCGATCCAGCCGCGGCAGCAGCGGCAGCAGCTCTAGGAACCGCAAGCCCAGACTTGGGCGCGGACGACTGCGACGAAGCCGGGCTGGCCAACCCCGAAGGTTTCACCATTCCAGACGGCGCAGCCGCTGGGCGTTTCGCCACCGGCGTCGGCGCAACTGGAGTCGCGGACTTAGAAGCACCGGGTGCGATGAACTTCGACTGGGCTGCTGCTCTCGCCTTCTCGGGAGCCATCGTGCCCTTGCCCGTTTCTGGCTTTTTGGCAGCCAAGCTCTTCGACTCTTTACACTTTTCCAGATCGTCGAGCAGTAGCCGGCCCGTCTGGTAGCGCTGCGCAGGATCCTTCGCCAGCGCTTTCACAATCAAATCGCTGAGCAAGGGATGCACTTTGCCATTCAACTGAATGGGCGGAACCGGGACCTTTTCCACGATGCTCTGTCGCAACGACGTGATGTCATCGCCTTCAAAGGCTTTCCGCTCGGTGACCATCTCATAGAAAATTGCGGCCAGACTGTACAGGTTCGAGCGGATGTCCATCGGCTGCCCGAGGATTTGCTCTGGAGGCATGTAGTGCAGGCTATCGGGAAGTCCCTCCACCACAAGATGAGCGAAGTTACCGATGCTGGAGACGCCGAAGCTCAGGATTCTGACTGTGCCGTCCCATCCGCACATAATCTTGGACGGCTCGAGGCTATAGTGCACGACCTGCTTTGAGCTTGCGTAATCCAAGCCGTTGCCGAGTTGCCGGCCGATATCGAGCAGGTCCCAGATCGAGAAGCCTTCTTTGCGCGCCAGCATCGTCGCGATACTGTTGCCCTGCACATACTCCATGGCAGCGCAGAACTTGCCTTCGATCTCGCCCGCACCGAGCAGAGGTGTTATGTTTGGGCTGCTGAGAACGCTGATGGTTTCTGCTTCATTAACCAGCGCCTTCTCCAGCTCTGCAGCGCTGTCGCCGAATGCATTCAGTTGGATTGCCTTGAGCGCAACGGTCTGACCGCTCTCCGGATCGTTCGCCTTGTAGACCACCCCGGTGGGCGATTTCGCCAGTTCACTAAGGATTTCGAAGTGGCCGATTTTCGTGGACATTGTTCTTGCTCCATTCCATCGCGAGCCTTTCGCTATGCAAGCGAACCGGCCGCCCGGTGGAGATCCCTTACGGGATGAAGTAACGGTAGGATATCGCCGCTTGGCCAAGCCTTCGAGTTACCAAGGTAAGCAAGCACGGCGGCGGTGCCAACATTGGCTAAACCCCCTTGTCGAAGGTTTTCCCTGCCCGGGGATCCCGTAACTTTCCATCCCACAGGCCCGTTCTTCTGTCAGACGCAGAGCAGGCGTGACATTTGTCATCTGATCCGAATGACGATCTCCACTTGTGAGTCCAGCGGACTCGCGGAAGTATGGAGTTGCGCTGAAATGGACCGTCGTACGACGAAATCGAGCCCGGCTCGGTTGTCGCTGACGATGTTCTTCGACTATGCTGTCTGGGCTGGGACTCCACCACCTCCTGTGCCCAGCTCCCGGTTTCTCCTGGAGTTCGCTCATGACTTTGACCCGGTTCGTCACGAAGAATGCCTTCCGGAACAAGCGGCGCAGCATCCTGACCGTGCTGAGCATCGCGTTCTCTCTCTTATTGCTTACGTTCATGATGACGATCTGGCGTGGTTTCTACCTTGACCAGGGGAGCGCCGAGTCATCCGAGCGGCTCGTCGTGCGGCACCGGGTATCGCTTACGTTTCCACTTCCCGGCTACTACCGCGAGAAAATTCGCGCTATACCCGGCGTGGTCTCGGTGGTCCCTGTTTCGTGGTTTGGAGGTATTTACAAGGACCAGAAGCCGGAGAACTTTTTCGCTCGCTTCGCCACGGATCCCGATGAATTCTTCAAGACATTCCGCGACCTGCAGATGCCGGACGACCAGATCAAGGCCTGGCAGCGCGATCGCCAGGGCGTGATCGTCGATGATTACCTTGCCAACAAATACGGCTGGAAGATTGGCGACCGGATCATACTTCAGGGAGACATCTATCCCATCAACCTCGAACTGAATGTCCGCGGCATTTTCCACTCCAATCCTGACAACAAGTCGATTTACTTCAACGCGAAATACCTGGAAGAAGGGGTTTCGTGGTTTAAGGGCCAGGCTGGCACCTTCAGCATTCTAGCCGACTCTCCTTCCGATGTGAGCAAGGTCGCAAGTGTGATTGACGATATGTTCCGCAATTCTCCCCAGCCGACCAAGGCCGAGAGCGAAAAAGCATTCGGCCTCGAATTCGTGGCCATGATGGGCAACGTGAAGGCTTTCATCCTGAGCATCTGTTTGGCGGTCGTATTCGCGACTTTACTCGTCTCCGCGAACACCATGGCTATGTCGATTCGCGAGCGCACGCGAGAGGTTGCGGTGCTCAAAACCCTCGGCTTCACGAGGGTCAGCGTGCTGGGGCTTTTCGTGGGTGAGGCGGTTGCTCTTTCGATCATCGGCGGCCTGATCGGCGCCGGACTGGGATCCTTCCTCATCTACGGGCTCACGCACTCCAAACAATTTATTAGCTTCTTCCCGATGGAAGTGACGGCGGGCATTTGGGCAACAGCACTGTTCACCTCTGGGATGGTGGGCCTCTTAAGCGCCGCATTGCCCTCCTATCACGCTTCGCAGGTAAACATTGTGGACGGACTTCGCCACATCGGATGATCGTATGACGCTAGGCAGTTTTATCGTGCGCAACACGTTTCGCAACAAGCGGCGCAGCCTGCTGACCATGGTCAGCATCAGCTTCTCGCTGCTGTTGCTGACGATGATGATCTGCATCTGGCGCTCGTTCTATGTGGACCAGGTGGCGCCCGAAGCATCGCGGCGGTTGATTATTCGTGACCGCGTTTCTCTGGCATTCTTCTTACCAGCCTATTACCGGGAGAAGATCCGGGTCGTGCATGGCGTCAATTCAGTTGTGCCGATCACGTGGTTTGGCGGACGCTACATCGACGATCGCCCCGAGCACTTCTTCGCCCAGTTGGCCACTGATCCTGATGAGTATTTGAAAGTCGCATCGGACAAGATCATCCCGGCCGACCAACTTGCCGCGTGGCAGCACGACCGCGCAGGGGCGATCGTGGATGTCACCCTGGCGAACAAATTTGGATGGAAGATCGGCGACCGGATCACTTTGCAGGCCAATATCTTCCCGGTCAATGCGGAATTGACGATCCGCGGTATCTATCACCGTGACCCGCCCCAGAATGCCCTGTACTTCAACGCCAAATATCTCGAAGAGGCAGTGCCCTGGTTCAAGGGCCAGGCCGGATGGTATGCCGCGCAGGTTGACTCGGCAGATCATGTCGCCGAAGCGTCGAAGGTAATCGACGACATGTTCCACAATTCTCCGCTGCAGACGAAAACTGAGAGCGAGAAAGCCTTTCAGCTCGGTTTTATCGCGTCACTGGGGAACGTAAAGGCGTTCATTGTCAGTATCTGCGGCGCGGTGATGTTCACCATCATGCTGGTTTCCGCCAACACGATGGCGATGTCGGTGCGCAGCCGCACGCGCGAAGTCGCGGTTCTCAAGACGCTCGGGTTCACGCGCCAGGGTGTGCTGTCAATCTTCGTGAGCGAAGCAGTCGCCCTCGCGCTGGCTGGAGGATTGCTCGGAGTCGCCGTAGCGGTCCCAGTCATATCGGGATTGACCCATCGCTTCATCGGTCTTGGAATCCCGTTAGACATGAAGATCAAAGCTCCTACGGTGATTCTGTCCTTATTCGTAGCGTTCGCCTTAGGCATAGTCAGTGGATTCCTGCCGGCGTACAAGGCATCGCGCATGAACATCGTGGAAGCACTGCGACACATTGGGTGATTTGAGAAATATTTATGGCCATACCAATCAGCTATAACGTCCGCAATTTGAGACTCCGCAAGGGCCTCACCGTCATGACGGCTTTGGGGATCGCCCTCACCGTGACGACCGCGATCTTCCTGATGGCCTTGGTCGCGGGCTTGAACAAAGCCTTCGTCAGCAGTGGCAGTCCTTTGAACGTGCTGGTTTTACGCAAGGGCTCAGAAGCGGAGTTGTCGGGCGGCTTCGACGCGACTCTCTACCCCACTCTGAGAACTTTGCCCGGCATAGTGAAAGACAAAGCAGGAGAGCCGATGACTTCGGGCGAATGGGTAGTGGTCATCGTTCTGCCCCGCAAGGACGGCACTGGAGAGGTCAACGTCACAGTGCGCGGCATGATGCCGGATGGCCTGGAAATGCGCCAACTTCCTAACGCCGATAATCGTCCTGCTGTGAAGTTAGTTGCCGGCAATTGGTTTCAAACCGGACAGCGCGAGGTCGTGGTCAGCAAGTCGATCAGCGAACGCTTCTCGCATGCCAACATCGGCGACACGATGGAGTTTGGGAAAGGTTCCTGGAAAGTGGTCGGCATCTTCGACGCCGGCGGATCAGCCTACGAATCGGAAGTCTGGGGAGACGTTAACCAGATGGCCTCGGACTTCGATCGGCAGGGCGGGTACTCTTCCGCTTACCTGCGGGCCACGGATCCTATAGCGGCCGAAGCGCTCAAGAACCGCGTCAGCGATGATCAGCGGCTGAAACTCGAGGGCGTCCTCGAGAACGACTACTATGCCAAGCAGACCAGTTCCGGCGCCCCCATCAAAATCATCGGCTATGTGGTGGGCTTCATCATGGCCATTGGATCGATCTTTGCCGCGATGAACACGATGTACGCAGCCGTGGCATATCGCGGGCGCGAAATTGCCACCCTGCGCGTGATCGGCTTCTCGCGGCCTGCGATTCTCACTTCGTTCGTGCTGGAATCCTTGCTGCTGGCTTTGCTCGGCGCACTCGTCGGCATCGTGCTGATGTTGCCCTTCAACGGCATGCAGACTGGTACGTCGAACGCAGTAACCTTCAGCGAAGTGGTCTTCGCACTCAGGATCACTCCAGTCATTGCCGGCTATGCGATTGCGTTTGCACTGGTCATGGGATTTGTTGGAGGACTGGCGCCTGCGTGGCACGCGGCGCGGCAAAATATTCTGAACGCGCTCCGTGGCTAGTTTCGCCGAGCACAGTGAAACTAAAGGAAAGCTGGATTCGTAACGGATTCTATGGCGATTGATACCAAACACGACGATCTGCAGAGCCTTCGCATTGACCGCTCGGACCGAGGCGATAATGGTGGAGAACCACCCGCGTGGGCACGCCGTTACATCATCGGCGGCATCGCGCTGGTGGTGCTTCTCGGCGCAGTAGCTCTGGCGTATCGCGCACTTTCTTCCGACGCCCCTGAAGTCGAAGTTGCCCGTGCTGCAGCGGAAAGCAGCGATGTTGGCGGAACCGTGCTCTCCGCAACCGGCTATATCGTGGCTCATCACACGATCAACGTAAACTCCAAGGTCACCGGCCGGTTGGCCTGGATCGGCGTCGAAAAGGGAGACAAGGTTAAGGAAGGGCAAGTCCTGGTTCGCCTGGAGGATCAGGAGTTTCGTGCGGCTTACGATCAGGCCCGGGGCCTCGTCGGAAATGCTCGTGCCTACCTGGACGAACTGCAACACGGATCGCGTCCGGAAGAGATCCAGCAGGCGCAGCACAATCTCGACGAAGCCCGAGCCACCCTCGCCAACGACAAGCTGACTCTCGACCGCACCAAGGAACTCGCCACGAACGGAGTTGTTTCGCGCCAGCAACTCGATGACGCGACCGCGAAGTTCGAAGCCGACCAGCAGCGCGTTAACTCGCTGCAGCAGGCGTTTACCCTGGCCAAGATCGGTCCGCGCGCAGAAGAAATTGCACGCGCACAGGGAGCGCTGGCGCAGGCGCAAGGCCAACTGGATTACGCCAAGTCCCAACTGGATGCCACCGTCATTCGTGCACCAGTCACCGGCACAATACTGGACCGCACGGCTGAAAAAGGTGAGTTGATCACCGCGCAGTTCGCCAGCGCCGCGGCCGGCGGCCCGCAGGGTTCCGTTGTGTCGCTCGCGGATCTCAACGATCTTCAGGTTGAACTGGACATCGCCCAAGCGGATTTCGCCCGCCTTGGACCTGCGCAAAAGGCTGTCGTAACCACCGACGCCTATCCTGACAAACAGTACGACGGTCAGATTGCGCAGATTTCTCCTGAGGCGAATCGCCAGAAAGCTACGGTTCAGGTCAAAGTCCAGGTTCTGAATCCGGGAAAATATCCCGACGTTCAACTCCGTCCGGAGATGAACGCGACCGTCAGATTTCTGGCCAATGAGCCGCCGAAAGATGCCAAAGCTCCCGCCGGGGTGTTCGTGCCCTCAGCGGCGCTACGCGATCGTGACGGAAAAAAGATCGTATTCATCGCTTACGACGGCAAAGCGGTCGCCAGGGAAATTCACGTAATGGGCCAGCGAAGCGATGGAGCGCTGGTCGATGGCCTGGTCGGAGGAGAAAACGTGATCACCACCGCGCCAGCAGCTTTGAAAGACGGGGACAAAATCAAAATTAAGGGGCAATCATGAGCACAGTCGCACAACCCAACGTTGCCACGGGTACCAAGGTTGTTCAGGTCCGCGGTGTCAGCAAAATCTTCAAGCGCGACGCCTTTGAGGTCAAGGCGCTCGATGACGTCTCGATCGACATCGCGAAAGGGGAATTTCTCGCTTTAATGGGTCCATCGGGGTCCGGCAAGACCACACTGTTGAACATGATTGCTGCAATCGACCGCCCCACCGCGGGCGAACTGCTGGTACAGGGACAAGATATCTTCCGCTTCAACGATGCCAGAATCGCGCGCTGGCGCAACGAACACATCGGCTACGTATTTCAGACGTTCAATCTCATTCCGGTGCTCACTGCCTTTGAGAACGTCGAGTTACCGCTGCTGTTAACCAAGCTGAACGCACAGCAGCGTCGTGACCACGTCCTGACCGCGCTGAAACTGGTCGGCCTCGAGGATCGCGTCAACCATCTGCCCAAACAACTCTCCGGCGGACAGGAACAGCGCGTCGCCATCGCGCGCGCCATCGTCAGCGATCCGACCCTGCTGTTAGCGGACGAACCAACAGGTGATCTCGACAGCCATTCCGCCACTGAGGTGTTGGAGATTCTGAAACGCCTCAACGAGGACTTCCACAAAACGATCGTGATGGTCACCCACGATCCGCATGCAGCCTCGTACGCGCACGTCACTCGCCATCTGGAGAAGGGCATGCTCCTGCCCCCGGCGTAGAAACTTACGCAAAAAGCAAAAAAGCGCGGCCAACGGCCGCGCTTTCATTCTTTGATTGGTTGAAGACTGGTCGGACCCGTCTTAAGCAACTATCCCATCGAGCCCAATCGGTTTCATCTCCGCACCCGACTCGGCCACCCACCGCCACGCCCGGCGCCCCGTGCTGGTCAACACCGGCTGAGCCTCTCCATAATCTACGAGCCGATTCAACACCGTCGTGACAGAGGCCATTGGATCTTTATGGCGCGCCAGCATCGAAGGCATCTTTTGCTGGAAATAGTCGCAGATCTCGCGCGCGCTCAGCGCCCGTCCTGACTCCATCAGGATCATGCGACAGGCTTTAGTGAACCCCGGCTGACGGCCGTTGCTCTTACGGTCAACCAACTCCAGCAGCTCCTCATTCAGGACTCCATCCCCAAACAGATTGGCGAGCCCGGCGATCGTCTGTTTAACTGTCCCGATGCGTTTCATGACCTCGGAACGCTGCTGCATAAGCAGCCGCAACTCGTCGTGCGCCTGCCGGATCACCTCCTGCACGTGCGCCACCTCGTACCGGTCCGATACCTTTACCAACCCGTTTCCCTTCTGCGCGGCTTCCATACAACCTCCCAGTTTTCGACTTGATTTTCGCCTTGTCGTCGCCCAGTTCGTCCCCACAGACGAACTGACCTCTATTCATCAGATGCACACAAAAACATCAGATGCACGCAGGGGTGCCTTTTTTACGCTTACATCAGTGCAAGAATCGTCCCACCAGGGCCAGAGACTCGCCTGAAGATCTATACGAACGATGTATTGCCGGGGTTCCCTTGTTTTTTCGTAGGAGCGGAGGAACCGCCGGTCATTGGAGAGTTAGACGGAGGACGTACAGTTTCGTTAACAGCCAAATTGTAATTCTCGGGTTATTGCAAAAAGATCACCAGCAGCTTGCCATCCGAGTGATAGCCGTCTCCGGTCGCATTCTTGGCCTCCTGCACCGGGTTGGGAGGCAGGTAATACGATAGCGTTTTCGCCTTGTTTGCTTTTTGCAGGCTGATGCCGATGTTGTCACGTTCGCCGTCCACCGCTGGATCGATCTTATGCGTGACGCTGCCATTGCGCTTGTCCTTCGCGAATCCAATATCATGCGTGCCAGCCCCCACCCAGACCTCCTGCCCCTTCCACGTAAACGGTGCCTTCCAGATTCGGAAGTGATGCCGGCTGGCCACCATGGCGATCGGCTCGGCCATTTCGTAGCCGAAATCCTGCTTCCGACCAAACAGAAACAGCGTGCTCATGGGCATTGCCAGATAATCCTTGCTCTCATAGGTCCGCTGGATCGCATTCACTACCGCATTCTCATTGCTGGTGTCGGCCACATGCCAACTGGCCGCGTCTAGCGCCGCCTGCACATCCTTTTGTGAGCCAACAATCACAAAATTCACCATGTCGCCAAGGTTCTGGAATTGATCGTTGACTCGGCGCGGCAAGCTCTCGATGCTCTTGATCAGATCGGAATCCAGGGGTGCTTCGGAAATCTTGAGGCTCTCGGCAACATTTACGCCCACGCTGTCTGAAGAAGACACTGCGGTCGAGCCCCCAGACGCCGAGTTGTTCTTCCCGATGCCGAACTGGCCCGACAAGAAGACCTGCGCCGCAGTCCCGAGTTGCGACTTCAGTTGTTCTGCGCGCGACGTTTGAGTTGCCGCCGACGTCGGGCCCGCGTTACCGGCAGCCTTGGAGCTGTTGGTCGAATTCACTAGTACCTTAACTTTAAGTAATCCCTGACACGTCTGGGCGCCATTAAAGTTCATTCCAAGAAACAAATGGGACACCTCTTCGATCCGCAACTCCGTCGTTGCGCCGATGAGAACCGGCTCCGCTCCTTGCTCGTGGAGTCTTCCAATCAACGCCCCTGTTGGAGCAGCCGGGAGGGGAAGATCCGCAGCTCCAGACGAACCTATTCCCCTCGCGTCACAGCTAGGTATACCCGGAAGGGCATGCCGGTCGAGAACGGCAGAACCAGACTTTGTTGAGATCTGGACCACGTCGCCAGACTGGAGATCGATGCCAGTATCGGTCCAAACCTGAGCAGCGGAAATTTGGAAGTTGTGTTCAGAACTCGATTGCGCTCCGGCAAGGGGCGCACAAAGCAGGGAGATCCACAACAGAGTCGATCGCTTGAACATAGAACTACCTGAGACGATTCTTATTATCCCTCGAATGCCACACTCGCGTTCCAACAAAACGCCTTTCTCTCGCCATTCAACTCCATTTCCCAAATAGACCGTATCGCCACATCCGGAAAGAGGTTGGCCCGCAAAGCTCTAAACTTCCGT
>Ga0209698_10003748_pt1 | contig 16795 bp, 14 predicted proteins | sample LitLauG_LLR_2012_FD_187203 | JGI IMG/M metagenome (GOLD analysis project Ga0209698, IMG submission 187203) | Freshwater sediment microbial communities from Pennsylvania, USA - Little Laurel Run_MetaG_LLR_2012 (SPAdes) (version 2) | ecosystem: Environmental > Aquatic > Freshwater > Creek >...
AGTACTCCGACTTCTTCAAGCAGTTCTCGAACATAGGTCGCCTTGGGTCCGGGAACGGGGATGTAGTGCGCACCCCACGGATACGCCGTGATCTCGTTCTCGCCCCATCGGGAATTTCCACCAGGCTGCGAGTTCATCTCGAGCAAGACGAAATCCTTGAAGCCCCGTTTGTGAAGTCGCCACGCCGCGCTCAGCCCCGCAACGCCGCCACCCACGATGACAACTACATTTTTCTCCACCGACCGGGCTGCGGGAAATGTGCCTTGATCCCGAAGTTTGTGGCCTAACTGGAAGGCGTCGTTGACGAACGAACCCGCGATCAGGCGGTCGCCTTTCACGGACAGCCCCACCAGAGCCGCACTCCCAGCCTGCAGGAACTTCCGTCGCGAAACCCTCAATGGCTGATGTCCTTCCAGTCCTGGTCGTAGGCTCGCACCAACACCTGGTCGTTAAGCCGGTTGGGCGGCATGGGCATCGGCGACATGTCGGGCGGGAACTGAAACATGGATGAGAGTCCGTCAACGGTGACGAACCGCAAACCTGCGGGCAGGAAGGAAGGAGGTACGTACTCGTGGGCAGAAGCGATCACGAAGCCCCACTCCCCGAATGACGGCACATACACATGGTAGGGGTAGGTTCTCAGCCCCGCTTGCTTCAACGTCTCGACGATGCACCAGTACGAATCGCGAGCAAACATGGGCGAGGTGCTCTGCACCACCATCAGCCCCTGCGCGCTCAGGTGCCGGGCCGCAGCTTTGTAAAAGGCGGTTGTGTACAACTTGCCGAGCGAATAGTTGGTGGGATCGGGAAAATCGATCACGATGAAATCAAAGCTGTCGGTGTTCGAATCGACCCAGGGAAACGCGTCGGCGTTGATGATGCGAACCCGCGGAGACTGAAATGATTTCTGATTCAGCCCTGTAAGCATTGGGTGCGTCGAGAACAAACGGGTCATCTCGGGATCCAGATCGACGAGAGTGACATTCTCCACCTGCGGATATTTCAGAATTTCACGGACCGCCAGCCCATCCCCACCGCCCAGCACCAGCACCCGCCGCGGCGCGGGGACCGCCGACAGGCCCGGGTGAATCAGCGCTTCGTGATAGCGATATTCGTCCCTCGAACTGAACTGCAGATGGCTATTGAGAAATAAACGGATATCATCCTTGAACCGGGTCAGCACGATGTGCTGGTAGCGAGTGTCCCGGGCAAAGATGATCTCATCCGCGTAGATGTTGTCCTCGGCGGCTGCGGTGATGCGTTTTGCTTGAGCCAGTCCGCCGGCCAGCCCACACATGACAACCACACACGCGACGCGCAAGCTGCGTGTCGAAGGCAACTGCCCTGCAAAGAGAAAAGTGCTCCACAACGCCACCGCTACGTTCACCAGTCCAAAGAGCATGGCCGAGCGCACCAGCCCAAGGTACGGAACCAGCAGGATCGGAAACAGCAACGAAGCCCCAAGCGCTCCCAGATAGTCGAAGGTCAGCACGTGCGCGACCACGTCGCGGAAGTGATAGCGCTCGCGGACGATCCGCATCAGGATCGGGATCTCGAGCCCCACCAGCGTCCCGATCACCACGACCAGCGCGTACATGAGGATCTGAAATCCTTGCGAATACGCAAAAGCAAGGAAGAGCAGGGCGGAGGAAAATCCGCCGATCACCCCCAGCAGCAGTTCGATCCACACAAACCGGTAGGCCAGTCCGCGGTGGATGTAGCGGGAGAGCGCGCTCCCGATCCCCATGGCAAACAGGTAGCAGCCGATGATGGTGGAGAATTGCAGCACGCTGTCGCCCAGCAGGTAGCTGGCCAGCGTTCCGGCAATCAGCTCATAGATCAGCCCGCAGGCTGCGATGAGCAGGACGGTGATGAAGAGCAGGATACCCACGAATTTAGTGAACTGCTGCCGCGATAATGATGCAGATGCCGATGGACATGGCGCCTACCAGAATCGCCAGCGCCGTGTTGTGCTCCTGCACGATCTCTTTCCACAGGTGGTACGGCGTGAGCTTGTCCATCACCAGGAAGGCCACGGTGAATACGACAATCCCAAGAAAAGCGAATACGACCGCATTCACGACACTGCTCAATAGAGTCGGGCTCATTTCATTTGCCTCCCGTGTAGTGGTGATAGGAGCTGTAGACGGACCGATAGGACCCCGGATTGTCGCGCACCGACCGGGGCACATTCTTCACTTCGTTGATCGTGGCCAGGCTCCAGCCCCGATATTGCGCAGTACTGAGCCCCAAGAACACGATCGCGCCGTACACGATATAAAGATTTCTAATCATCGTCACTGCTCCCAAATTTGATCGGTGGGTGGTCACTCTCGGCCCAGCGCAAATGTTCGAAGGTCAGCGTCCTCCATGTCAGCAGGATCGCGGGCGCCAGGAGCGCGAGCAGGGCAAGACCATAGAAGCTGTATTGCGGGACATCTCTCTTGACGGTCACGCTGTAGTACGTGACTCCGTATGACGGATCGCCCTCCGGTTCCACGCGCAGGTAGTAGCGACCCGGGGGTACGCTCGGCACGGCAACAGAGTCATTTTGCCCGCCCTCCGACCACGACCCGTCCGAGTCATATCCGTGGTTGTAGCTCACTTCGCGCCCGAAATCGAAAGCCTGCCCGGTTTCTTCGTTGATCAACGCATAGTTCAGATAGATCCAGCGATTGTTCAAATCGGTGCTGGTGTCCACCTCCACGTTGGAGGTGTGCCCTTTGAGTTCGAATTCGTCCGTGACGAACGAAGCGTCTGCATGTTCTCTCGAGTCGAACTTGTACGAACCACTGAACACCTGCTCGTTGCGTGCCAACATGTCGAACCCGATCATCATGACAACCAGCACGAGCAGAAATGCCGCAAAAGCCACCCAGATATTCCGAGTGTCGGCGCTCATGGGAGAAGGCTGGTTTTCGTAGACGCCAACGGGCTCGGGAGCGCTGCCGGGCAATCGGAATGCAGCCCAGATGTCCTTTCCGGACATGTACTCGCCCATCGACCAGGTAACTTCGCTTCCCGTGCTCTCACTGGAGAGGACGCGTGGTGGAGAAACGTAGTCGGTAACGTCCACTGACTCCCCAACCCTCACCTGCCAGGGAAATTCGCCCAGGACAAACGCGGTTCCAGCTTTTGCCGTTTGAAAGTGTTTGTAGGTCTCGCCGAGGTAGCTGACCGTTGGAGGGTTGGCGTAGGGATGGACCTCGGGCAGAGCCTTCAAGATACTCACATCATTCCAGTGCCCGTTGTACTCCGTGAGATACCGAAATCCCTTGTAGGGATTGAAGAGCACGTACTCGTGCCAACTGTAGGGGATTCCGTCTACGTGAATCGTGCGCCGTTCGAAACCAATGACTTCGTAGTCGGCGCCACGAATCTTGCCGCGCGTGCCCAAAGGAATCAGGGGCCGGTATTCACCCGCGGCAACTTTGAATCTCTGCAGGATCTGGAGATTGGGGTCTTTTGCGTCCAGAATGGAATGACAACTCTCGCAGACGACGGTGACCGCATTGCCAAACGAACGGATATTCAACGTGGCGCCGCACCCCGGACAGTTGAGTGCCTTGACCTGCGGTTTGCCGGGAGAAGTCGGGCCGATGGAGCTCATGACCAGCCCTCGAAGGCACGCAAGTTCTTGAGAGCCAGGCTCTCAAACTCAACCATCTCTCCCAGGTACAGTGCCGGCTGCTCGTCGCTGTAGTCGATCGTGGCGAACTTGCCCGTACCCGAACGCAAGTCCACAAACGTCACATCCTCTTTGTCCCAATACTGAAAGGGCAGCTCGCCCTGCACGCCCCGATAATGAGCGGTGGTCAGCGTGGTGATCTCATAGCGCTGGTTATCCCATACGAGGCTTTGACCAACCTTGCATTGCACAACCTCTGGCAGCTTTCGCCCCGGCGCAGCGAACGAAACGGCATATTCATCCTGCGCATCGGAGAGCCATCCGCTAGTCCCGTCATTCCACATCAGGTGCCACTCGTTCCAACTCCCCAATTCGTACTCATAAATGATGCGGCCAATCGCGACGAATCCTTTGTGGTTGTAGGTGCCCTCGGTGCCGATTTGAATGGGAGAGCTATCGGGCGGCAGATCGGCCACTTGCCCGACCTTCTGAAGATCGACGTCCGTGCGAACCAGGATCGATTTGCAGTATTCACACACCGTCTGCACGCTGCTCGACCAGCGAAACACAATCTTTGCGCCGCAATTCGGACAGGTGCCAACGGGCTGAGTCATCCCAGGCGGCTCCCTGCGGGCGATTGCCCAGCAACCGTTAGGGGATGCCCTTCGGAGGACGCAGCTGATGGAACGTAGGGTCGGAGGACGCGTCGGACCGTGACCGAGTCTGCGGCGAACATCTGCTTGAGAGCCGCTTCGAAATCCCACTCCACGCGGGGCACGCAACAGAAGAGATTCAGGCACAGTGATTGGAATTCGGGGAAGGTGTGACAGGCTAAATGCGATTCGGCGAGCAGGCAGAGTCCGGTGATCCCCCCGGTCTGAGGAAACTGATGCCAGCGCGTCTCGCCCACGGGTCTGAGCTGCAGATCACCCACGATTCGCTCAAACAGGGTCTGCAACGCAGACATATCACTCAACGATTCGGGAGAGCAGCCGTGGGCTTCGACAATCCACTCGATTCCATTCATCCGTGCACGCCCCGCTACGGCTGGGCCTGACCGCAGTTCGGGCAGAATTTGCTGACTTTCGGAATAGACTTCCCGCAGTTCAAGCAGAACTTCGCTTCCGCGCCCACCACGGCGCTCCCCGCTGCCGGGCCGCCTGTCTCTGGCGCGGAAGTCACACTTCCCTTCTTCAAGGCATCCATCATCGCCTGGCCCATCGCGATGCCGGCTCCGAGGCCTGCTCCCACGCCCGCCGTACCTCCACCTTCGTTCGCAGCGGCTACTGGAATCGATTGCGCCACCTGGTACTGCGTGTACCGGCCCATGTCGCCGACCATGTTCATCCCGATCCGTTGGTCGAGAATCTTTTGCAGTTCGTCGGGTAGCGACAGGTTCTCCACGACAAAACTGTCGAGAGCCAAGCCTAAATCAGTAAACCCAGGCTTCAACTGCCCGGCAATCTTTTCAGAAAGGGCTACCTGGTTCGCTGCCATGTCCAGGAACGCCACCTGGCTGCCCGCAAAGGTATCGCTAATCCGGCCGACGATCGAATTGAGCAGCTGACCCTCCAGGTCTGCCACCCGGTAGACATCCCGCGTGCCACTCACCTTGGTATAGAAGAGCTTTGGATCAGCGAGATGATAGGTATAAATCCCAAAAGCCCGCAACCGCACGGCCCCAAACTCTTTGTCGCGAATCGTAATCGGATTGGGCGTGCCCCAGTGCTGGTTCGTCTGCAACCGGTTCACGAAGAAATAAACGTCTGACTTGAACGGAGACTTGAACGCCTTATCCCAGTTCATCAGGTACGTCAGGATGGGCAACGTATTTGTGTTCAGCGTGTACAAGCCCGGCCCGAACACATCGGCGACCCGCCCCTCATTCACGAACACGGCCATCTGCGAATCGCGGACGGTAAGCTTTCCGCCGTTCTGTATCTCGCGATCTTGCATGGGGTAGCGGTAGGCAAGAACGCCGTCTTCCGGCTCCACCCACTCGATAACGTCGATAAACTGTTTCGAAAGAAAGTCACGCAAGCTCATCAGTCTCTCACTCCGGGGCCAGTTGGCAAACTCGCAGAACTACTCGCCAACCCGCCAGTTTCCGGATGCTAAGGTGCCGCAGCCATGGTGTCAATAACAGGTTTCGTCGGGATTTATTGCAGGTTGCGAACTGGGTTGACGGATTGCGCTGTCAAGGAACGACGGTCCGAAGATTAGGGTAAGGCAGCGAAAGCTGGATCGACAGGATCTCGGAGGTAGTCCGGTCGCTCGCCTATTCTGAGACCGGCGCGACCATTCGGTTCTTGATGGATCCCAGTTCGAGGTAGGTACTGGATGCAGAGCGCCGTTCGTCCGCATTCTCAGCTTCCGGGTCAAGCGACCGCTCGCGCCAGAATGCGTAGATTGCGGGATACACCAGCAACTCAAGAATAAACGACGTCACGATGCCACCCACCATGGGGGCCGCAATGCGTTTCATGATCTCCGAACCCGTGCCTGTTGACCAGAGTATGGGAATCAGTCCAACACTCATGGTGGCGAAGGTCATGAACTTGGGACGCAACCGCTTCGCCGCGCCTTCGACGATCGCCTCGTAGAGATAGGCACGCGTAAGCCGGAGATGTTCGCGCTTCGCTTTCTCGTATGCCAGATCGAGATAAAGCAACATAAACACGCCGGTTTCGGCATCGATGCCGAGCAGGGCGATAATGCCAACCCAAACGGCGATGCTCATGTTGTAGCCCAGGAGGTACACCATCCACAGCGCCCCCACGGCCGAGAACGGCACAGCCAGGATGATGATCGCGGTCTTCACCATCGAGCGGGTATTGCAATAAAGGAGAAACAGAATGATGGCAATCGTAACCGGAATCACCAGCAAAAGGCGCTGCCGGACGCGCTCCGCGGACTCGTACTGACCGCTCCACAATACCGTGTAGCCCGCAGGCAGTTGTAATTTCGTCCGCAGTTCCCGCTGGGCCTGCGCGACATAGTCACCCGGCGACCGGCCGACCACGTCGACAAACACGTAGCCAGTAAGCAGTCCGTCTTCGTTGCGGATCATGGCGGGACCGTTCAGCATCCGTAGCGTGGCGAGTTCCGAGAGTGGGATCTGCTTGTCCCCGCCGACCGGAACCAGAACGTTGCCGAGAGCCGTTAGATCGGAACGGAAGTCGCGCTTGTACCGCACGTTGATCGGATAACGCTCTCGACCCTCGATGGCAGTGCTGACGTTCTCGCCACCTACGGCGGTGGCCAGCGTATTCTGGGCGTCTTCCACGGAGAGACCATATCTGGCCAGCGCGGTCCGGTCCCAAGTCACGTCCAGAAAAAATCCATCGCCGGTGCGCTCCGCGAAAACGCTGCGCGTGCCGGGCACGCTCGCCAGTGTATTTTCGACTTGCCGGCCGACTTCCTGGATGCGGTCAACGTCGCTACCCTGAATCTTTAAACCGACCGGCGTGCGGATCCCCGTAGTGAGCATCTCGATTCGGCCGCGGATCGGCGCTGTCCAGTAGTTCGAAAGCCCTGGGATCTTCAGGGCCGTGTTCATTCCCGCGATCAGTTCCTGCTCTGAAATATGATCTGGCGTTATATGACGTAGCACCGGGAGCATCCAGTTGGGCGCCCACGACGAATACCAGACATGCTCTCTGCGCCACTCCGAGTGCGGCTTCAGAACGACTATCGTCTCGAGCATCGAAAGCGGGGCCGGATCGGTCGCAGTGTCGGCGCGGCCGGTCTTGCCCAGGACGTGATCCACTTCCGGAAAGGCCTTCAAGATACCGTCGGTAGCCTGCAGAACTCTCTGCGCCTCCGCGATCGAGATGCCCGGCATGGAGGTCGGCATGTAAAGCAGCGAGCCTTCTTCCAAGGGCGGCATGAATTCCGAACCGAGCATCCAGAACACCGGGATCGTCAGCCCCACCAGAACCAGTGCGCCAGCAATCACCTGCGTTTTCCAGCGCAAGGTCCATCGGACTACCGGATCATAGAACCGCATGAGCGGTCCGGTAATCGGGTGCTTCTCCTCCGGACGAATTTTCCCGCCCAAGAGCGATCCCAGGAATCCTTGCCAGCGGCTCTTCTCGAGGCCAAGCCTGGCCGGGCGCCGAACCAGCAACAAACGCAGTGCGGGGTCGAGCGTCAGGGCGAGAACAGCTGCAACCAGCATCGCGAAGTTCTTCGTGTAGGCCAGCGGGCGGAACAACTTCCCTTCCTGGCCTTCCAGCACCAGCACGGGCAAAAATGCGACCGCGATGACCAGCAACGCAAAGAACGTCGGGCCGGCTACCTCCTTCACGGCTTCCAGAATGACTTCCTCATACCGGAAAGGTTGACCCGAGCGTTCGTATATCTCCAGCTTCTTGTGGGTTTGCTCCACAACCACGATAGCTGCGTCCACGAGTTCGCCGCAGGCGATCGCGATGCCCGCCAACGACATGATGTTGATACTCACTCCGGTGAATTGCAGCGGAATGAACGAGACCAGAACCGCGACGGGGATGGTCACGACCGGAATCACTGCGCTGGGGAAATGCCAGAGAAAAATCAGAATGATAAGGACAACAGTCAGAATGACTTCAATGAGCGTAGAACGTGCGTTGGAGATAGACCTCCGGATCAGTTCCGACCGGTCGTAGACGGGTACGACCCTGACTCCCTGAGGCATGCCCGGCTCGATTTCTTTTAGGCGGGCCTTAACCTTGTCGATCACATCCAGGGCGTTGCTTCCCTGGCGCATGATCACAATACCCGAAACAACTTCACCGGTTCCATCCAGGTCGGCGGCGCCACGCCGTAGGTCCGGGCCCAGCACGACCTCTCCAACGTCTTTGATGCGGATCGCCGTTCCATCCTGGTTCGCGAGAACGATCTGCTCGATGTCGCTGAGTGACTTCACGTATCCCCGCCCGCGGATCATGTATTCGGCGCCGCCAAATTCGAGCAGCCGCGCACCCGTCTCACTATTCCCCCCACGCACTGCGTCAGCCACTCGGGAAATAGGAATCCCGTACGCACGCAGGCGATTGGGATCTACATTGATCTGGTATTGCTGGGTGAATCCCCCTAGGGACGCGACTTCAGCCACACCGGGGACCGCTTTCAGGTAGTACTTCAGATACCAATCCTGATACGAGCGCAGTTCCGCCAGGCTGTGTTTCCCGGATTCGTCTTTCAAGACATACTGGAAAACCCATCCCAGCCCGGTCGCATCCGGACCAATCTCGGTCTTCACACCCTGCGGGAGTCGTGCAGTGACACTCGAGAGGTACTCGAGCGTTCTCGAACGGGCCCAGTAAATATCGGTGCCCTCGTCGAAGATCACGTATACGTAGGAAAATCCAAAGTCCGAAATGCCGCGCACCGTTCGGACTCTCGGTGCACCCGTCATGGCAGAGATGATCGGATAGGTTACCTGGTCCTCAATGATGTCAGGGCTTCGATCCCAGCGCGAGAGAATGATGACCTGGGTCTCACTCAGGTCCGGAGTGGCATCCAGCGGAAGGTGCATCATGGACCACGTACCCCAGATGCATGCCCCTGCCACGAAAGCAAAAACCAGAAACTTGTTTCGAACCGAGGCGACGATGATGCGGTTAATCATCCTCGCACCTCAATTCCCAGTGCGATCACAAGTAACGAACCGGCGGCCGCCGACTTGTTCATGGTCTCTGCCCCACCAATACAAACGCCGAACTTCACTGAGCACAATACCAAACCTGCTCAGGTTTTCGTTTCCCTGGGACCACCCACAACCAGCCGCGGAGGAATGAGCAGGATCATTCGGTCTTGCGTGAAAGTGCTTCCGGGGGACAGGGGAAAAGCACGGTTGCGGTGAAAGCGGTCAATCCCACTAAACACATCTCGAAGCGGGCACTTGCGAGAGCGCCCGCTTCGATCGTGCATCGTTACTTTGCCTGGGGTTTTGCGAACAGAGAATCGTCGAGCTTCGGATTCACAACTACGCTCTCGAGCTCGTTCTTGTGTGTGTCTCTGTAGCCGTCCACGGCGGTCTCCAGAACGAAAGGAACCTTCACACCCTGCACGGTCCGGAAGTCGCGCTGGTAAACCACCACGTCACGCATCTTGCCGTCCATGCGACGGGGAGTTCCCGACACCTTCACATCGAGGAAGGTCTCCGCATCTACCCACACCCGCTGTACCGCGCCGGTTTTCAAGGTCACTTTTAGCTTGTAAGCTTCGCGCCCCTCGACGGGCTCGACACCTTCCAGTTCGACTTTGGTTCCCTTGGCGGCAGAGTCGATCAGGTATCCATCCAAGTCCACCTGAGTATCTTCGGATTTGAGCTCTTCCGCAGTGAAGGGCTCAACGTCGTTCCGATTCAGGTACGGTCGCACTTTCCATCCATTCTCTCCGTCGTAGACCTGTATCGCCGTCTTTCCAGCAAACTCAATCTCCAGCCTCTGCTTTCTTGGCCGCTTCAGATCAAGCACGTAGGGTAGCTGCACCTGCTTCGTTTCGGTCTTATTTGCAGCCGTCATGGCTTCGAATTCGCGCCGGCTGGTGGGCGCCATATGGCCTTGCGCGACCCTCCTGCTTCTTTCTATCGAGTCGCCTGCGCCGGCATCCATCTTGCCCTTCCAGGTCATGGTCTGAACGGCCCGCCAAGCCTGCAGCCCGCCGCGAGCCGCCACGTTCTTGTCGACAATTTGAGTAGCCGTGAGTTTGGGGACCGCATTTTGCGCACTAGGCGCAGTGGTCTTCGGCGCAGTCTTCGGTGCACTAGCAGAAGTCGCCTTCGGGGCAGTCTGCGCACCAGTTGCGGTTCCAAGAAAAGTCAAAATAGGCAAGAAACACAACGACAACAGGGATTTACGTGACATCAAGGGATCGCTCCTCACAAAAGTCTCGGGGGAGGAGGACAGTCGAAAAGTGATTCTACCACGAGTCCGTCAACTGAGAACTGGTCAATTCCCTGGATTTCGCTCGTTTCACGCGCTCTCAACACGCTGCCGAGACCTGGAAGAATCATCCGCGGCGCAGGTCCTCTTTTGCGAAAGCTGGTCGCACTCGCAACCGCTCACATTTCATTTGTAGAATCATTAACTTAGAGACCTCGCCATCGAGGCAGCCTAGTGTTTTCTTTCTTCTTCGCTTAGTTGTACCCCGCGCGATGGGGCTACTACGACAGTAACCGAGGGGTTGACTCGGGTGTCGAAACCGCCTGACCCAATGGTTAGACCTAGAATTTAGATTGCGCTAGCGAAATAGTTACGACGGTATCGCCCCGTCTGGAGCGCTACCGTCGCGTTTTCCGAAGAAGAAATGTTAGACCTTATCGCTTACCGAACCAGCAACTTCCGCCGAGCAACACCCAGAAGCCCCATGATGCCGGTGCCCAGCAGCGTCAGAGTCCCCGGTTCTGGCACGGTTGCAGTGGTGATCGTGGTCGTTCCGTGTAAATCGCGGAAGCAACCTTCGCCATCGTCATCGAAGTGGCCGCTGAAAAACTGGGTGGTCACGCCGTTGATATGGATCCCATAGAAGGTTCCGGAAAAAGTGCCCACCAGTTCGTACAAGCCGCGGCCGATCTGAGTCAGCGTCCCGCTGAAGTTGCTGACAAATAGCGCAGCGCCGGCATTGGCTCCCAGCGAGAATCCGAAATTACCTCCGGTAAAGCTCCCCCCGTGCTCCAGGCTGCCTGTAAACTGGCCCAGATCGAACATTACTAAACCATTGCCGCCGGTGACCGCGCCGCCATCAAAGGTAAGGCTGTCCATCGTGGAAACAATTCCACTACTCAAGCTGCCAGACACCAGGCCACTGTTTGTGAAAGAGATGGTATCCGCAAAAGCCGGCGCTGCGCACAGCACCAGTAACATCATGCATACCATAAGACGCGACTTCATCGATCTTCTCCTGAAAACTGTTTTCGGCCGAAAAACTGGTTCCGTGACCAGCTCATCACAGGGGAGGATCAGCTGCATCCGTGCAGCCGGAAACCACGGTGTTCTAATTAGCAGGTTGCGTACCAACTTTTGTACTGAGGAGACGTGGCCTGTATCTTGTTGACATCACAATACGTTAGTAACACGGCCGCAAATGGTAACAAAGGTAATGGTTACTGCAGGAGATTGCAGTATGAGGGTATTTCTGGGGACGGAACTCCTCAGAGGTGGAACACTCAACGTTGATTTTTCGAATAAGTGAGCCCCGATATGTTGTCATCGCATCCTTCACGTGCGCGTAGCAAACCAAGGCACGACACACTTACTCAGGGCTCAAACACTTCTTCAGTGGCTTTGGGTGTTAGTCACGGTCTGGCCTTGATCCCCCGGCTGTTTCCGTGGGCGGATTTGCTCGAACTTGGTTGCCTGGTCTGGGTTCAAGATCCGTCGGATCTGCTCGTCTGATTGTTCGTGTAACGCCTGTATCGCGTTAAAGCGATCCACAGCAGAAAGCGACCTGTCGTCGTAAACCCGGCGCAGTTGTAGTTGACGACGATCTAGGATCGCCTTCACCTTAGCCTGTTGAGCAGCGTCGAGGCTAAGTGCTTCGGTATATCTCTTGAGCTGATCCTCCAAGCTCGGCAACTTTCGCCTGTGCGGCTGGCCAGCCGCCCCGGTCGACTGAGCCTGAGCGTGGCCACGAGGAGCCGTCGCCAAACAAGCCCCGAGGATTGAGACGAACACGATGGTCGTTTTGGAGAGCCAAGCTCTTGTCTGCGCTGATGACGGGGATTTGCCCCGTTCGTAACCCAGGGAGTTCTCCCCTGCAATTGCCCGAAGCGGATATACGTTCATCAGTTGAGCGCCTTGTCCTGCGCGCTGGCCTTTACGGTATCGAGGGCGACACTGCAAGTCCGATCATTTACCTTGCCCGTGCAACCAGCCAACTGAGGCCCGCGCCGAGACGACGCTCTTTTGTCAGGCGACTCCTCTTTTGGCGGCGCGGCACCAGATTTCAATCGGCTCTCCGAATCCACCAGGAACGTCCCCGCAGCGACCACGCGCTCGCCTTCCTTCAGACCGTGCACGATCTCGACCCGGTCGCCGAAGCGCCATCCGGCTTGCACCTGGCGCGGCTCAAACACCCCGCTGCTGCTCTCGACGAACACACGCTGCTCGCGTCCCGTGTCAATCACCGCATCCAGCGGAACCGTGAGTCCCGCCGGCATCGCGACGGGGAGTTCCACATCCACGAACATGTCGGGCCGCAAGGCGAAGCCGGGATTGTCGACCTCCAGGCGGAGCTTCAGAGTCCGCGTCGTCGGATCGACCTGCGGCAGGACATTACTCACGCGAGCGGAGAAGGTCTTTCGCTGATCAGGCAGGGAGACGCGTGCCGCAGCGCCGGGCTGGAAGGCTTGTGCTTCACTGCCAGAAATGTCAGCCAGAATCCAAACCTGGCTCAGATCGGCGATTCGGTAAAACTCCACCGAGCGATCGAAATGCTGGCCGGGCGAAATGTTCCGGGCGAGAATGAATCCCTCCGCGGGCGCAACAATGTCAACCGATTCGGGAAGCTGGCGGTTTTCCGACATTTGTTTAATCTGCGCATCACTCACGCCGAGATTACGCAGGCGATCGGTATAGCCCTGCAGGCTGCTCACGCCTTGCTTGGACACGGCTCCCGGAAATGGAACGGTCCGGGACCCGTCCTTGCCCACAGACCCCGGCACACCCGCCGTCGCGGCTAGAAAACCGGAAGCTACTGCTAACGTGTCACCCACATAAGAGGTAGCGAGCTTTTGGTCTTTCTTGACCAGCTCTCCCACAGAGTCGTTGTAAGTCTCCCGGACAAATCCCTCCATGCCGGAATTGATCCGATACACGCGGGTGTCTTCGGGAACCACCCGGCCGAGGAGACGAACTTTCTGGGTGCCCGACGTCTTCTCCACGGGGGCCACGCGGATGCCGAACAATTGCTGCTTTTGAGCGTCGATATTGACCGAGCCGGGCGACGCCGGCGCGGCGGCCATTGCTGAGCTAACTGAGTCCGCGTATACCGGCTCCAGCGCCATTCCACAGTCAGGAGCAATGCCTGGGTGATCGGACTTGTAGTTCGGATGCATCGGATCTACCCAGTAGAGAACACGGTGGGCGTTCGCGGATTCACTCGCAGCCGGGTCCGTGTGTCTCCGTCCTAGTGCGTAGGAAAGGATCATCAGCAAACCGATCGCACTCGCATATAAGGTCTTTTTCATCGGATTCTGACCACTTTCAACCGAGATCTATTTCGAGTTCGCGCTAAGCTTCCTCCTGTCCAAGCGAGCGGATTGCGCGTTTACGTGGGGGATTGAATCTGCGGCTGCAGCCAAGGCGGGGGGATCGCAAGTTCTGGAACTGCCCGCTACCAACATCATTTTACCTGATGTCGGTCCCAAACCAAGAGGGCATTTTTCGGGTGCTATTACTCGACCTCGAGTCCGTCGGCGTGAAAATTCCCGATCACGACGTTCACTCGGTCGCCACGCTTTATCGTTCTACCCTTATTCGAGAACGCCATCCAGTAAGATTTTCCGGCCTCCGGCGTGGCACTCTGACGCAATTGCCCCACCTTTTCCATCGTCGGCACTACGAGCTTTACCCCTCTTTCGGGGCTGATCAGGACAGGATCGATCTTTTTGTCGTTGAGCACCCGGGCCCGTTCGGGGTCGAGAACGCGATAGCTGAACCGGATGATCTCTCCCGATTCGACCACCTTGGCGCTGAGACTATCGACGCCCCAGACCATCTCATAGTACATTCGCGCCCGGTTCGAGAAATGCACTGGCTGATTTCGATAGGGAGTCGCCGCTGCCGCCGGCTTTCCGGCGCCCGCTTGCGGTGGTTGCGTATTTTGTGAAGACTGCGCGCCGGAAACCACAAAACTGCTCGCTACAATCCCGCCCAGCAGCACCAGGCGGCAAAAACCGACCGATCTTTTCGTAAGCATATAGCTAATATAGCTTCTTTCAGCTAGTTCTCTAAGCGATAGGTGGGATTGAACAGACTTCGTGGACATCGTGATATTTTGCTCCGGCCGAGGGTGGTGGTCAATGTCACTAACGTGCCGCACGTCTCAGCCGAGACCCGGGGACCTCAGCCCCTCACTTCCCCTCCAGTGCTGAGGCACAAGTTTTCTTCACCTTGTCTTTGGGCTGTTTCCCCATTTCCTCGGTGGCGGCATCGTAGGCATCTTTGTATTCCTTGCTGGCGCGGGCCTCAGCCACTTCCTCGTCGGTGGCATTTTGCACAAGGAGCTTTTTTTGCTCTTGGTACTTGGCCGCCCTCTCGGGATCTGCCTGAGCACAAAAGTCCAAAGATCCTTCGATCCTCCCAAACGCGTCTTTCGGTATGTCGAGCTTCGCCAACGCCATTGGAGCCAGCATCAGGGCCGCAGACAAACATACGATGCGAACATTCTTCATGTACGTGCACCATCCTCCTGCGCGATTCTATACCACCCATTTGCAAACAGAATAGAGCTGCCCGCGACAGAATCGCGGGCAGCTCCAGTTTAGACTTCCGTTGACTTGCCCGGCACGTACTAGTTTGCCGTTCCGTTCAGAGTCGACGTTTGCGTACCGGCCGCGTCCGTAACCGATATCGTTGCTGGTTTCAGACCGACCGGTTGAGCCGTCAACGGCTTGAACTGCACGGTGACGACGCAACTCGCTCCCGGAGCAAGAGTTGTGGTCCCCAGCACTTGACCGTTGCCAGCCGGACCGCAGGTCGACAAGAGGCGGACGACCGTGTAGTTCGCCACGTTCGCAGCCGTGCCGCCCAGCGCTCCCTGCGCGATACCGGTCAGCGTCACGTTCCCCGTATTGGTGAGCGTGAACACTCGGCCCGGATCCAGTGTGCAGGCCAGAATCTGCAGCAGAGTCGTTCCGGGGCAGTTGCGGGTCTGCGATACCGTCCACGTCGTCGGCGTCAGCGTTGCCGCTCTCACCGCCGCCACACCCGTGCCACTGAGCGTTACCGGCGAACCGGTCACCGCAACGTTCGCGGTGATGGTTACCGTTCCAGTCTGCGCGCCAACGGTTGTGCCCGGCGAGAACGTCGCGTTGATCGTGCAGGTCGCGCCAGAGGCCAGGGTTGCGCCGCAGGTGCCGCCAGCCGGCGCGAACGCAACGGATCCCCCGAATGCCACCGTGATACCGGTAGCTTGGGCAAGACCCGTGTTGCTCAGCGTAAGGGTTCCCGTCGCCGTCGTGCCCGTAACCACGTTGCCGAATGCCAGAGGCGACGGAGTTACGGCGAGGATCGGGGTCGGAGGAACGGATCCGAACTCAACCGCGCCCGCGTCGAGGTGGCCGTCGGCCGCCGTTTCCGGTCTGGCGTTGCCGAAGAAGTCCGTTGTGGGATGGGGCTGGCTTGTAGGAACGTGGTCATACGCCGACCCGCTCGCACCCGCCAGGGCGTAATTCCCCAGGACAACGTTAGTGGTTGAGGTGCTGGTAGCCGTATTCAACATTGACAGCGGTCCCCAGCGCAGGTTGACCCAGTTGTTGCCCTCATCCACCGTCGCCACTGGAGTCAGGTTGAAGATGGGATTGGGTACCGTGGCATCCGAAATGCCCGGGGGTACCGCGAAGCCCGTTCCGCCAAACTCCGGAGGAGTGCGCGAGCCATTGCAATACGGAAGCACGAAGTTGGGGCTGCCCGCAATGTTGCTCGAGGCATATCCGCTGGTGCTGGTCAGCACCGAGTACACCGGGTTGAGCGGGACTGTGGTAGTACCCGTCGTGGTGCTCCCTGTGTGGTTGGCGGGCCCGGTGTCGCCGCGCACGCCGAGATCCCAGTAGCTGGATCCGGCCACGCATGCGCCCGTTGCGCCCTGGCTGTTGATCGCTGTCCCGTGTGCCGAGCCGGTGAAGTTCGCGTTATACAGCGTGATGATGTTCTGTTGAACGGCGTTGCTGAGGGCGCCGACGCCGATTTGGAACGATCGGTTGTTGTAGATGATGTTGCCGGTCAACAGCGGATACGCGAAGTACCGGCAAGCTCCGTTGTTTCGGCTGGAGTTTGTGGGTGAGACCGGGCCATGGTTCGGCGGGCAGGTGATCGTGGCCGGGAGGTTCGCCTTCAAGACCGAGTCGTTCGGGACGCTGACCAAGCCGGCGACCTGCGGACACGAATTCGTGCCGCCTGCAATGCAATTTTTCCCATGCTGGCTGGCCAGGGGAGCTCCAATCGTAGTGAATAGAAC
>Ga0209698_10003749_pt1 | contig 16792 bp, 17 predicted proteins | sample LitLauG_LLR_2012_FD_187203 | JGI IMG/M metagenome (GOLD analysis project Ga0209698, IMG submission 187203) | Freshwater sediment microbial communities from Pennsylvania, USA - Little Laurel Run_MetaG_LLR_2012 (SPAdes) (version 2) | ecosystem: Environmental > Aquatic > Freshwater > Creek >...
TGGCTGGAATGATCGTGGGGCTTGCGACAATCTTGTGCATATTTCGATTTACGAACGTAGCGTATACGTGGTTCTTTATGATTGGCGCGATCGTCACATTTCTAGCCGGCTGGATGGTCAGCCGGTTTGCTCCAGAGTAGGGGCACGATATATCGTGCCCTCTCAGATGAAAGCAGGGTGACTTGACCGAAAAACGACTGGAACTTGTTCGCGGCCTTGGCGCGTGGGCCTCCGCGGCCATCGTCGTCGGCACGATGATCGGCACTGGCATCTTTCTCAAGCCCGCCGAAATGGCTCGCGAAGGCCGCAGCGTCTCCGTCGTCTTCGCTGCGTGGATCGTCGGGGCAATTCTCTCGATCTTTGGCGCTTTCTCTTTCGCCGAATTGGGATCCATGATTCCGGAAGCTGGCGGAGAGTACGCCTATCTCCGGCGCGGCTTCGGTCCCGTCTACGGATTTCTCTTTGGCTGGATGCATTCCATCGTTGGCCGGCCCAGTTCTCTCGCCTCGATAGCTGCCGGCATGATGCGCTTCCTCAGCTTTCTCCTCCCGAGCATCGCCCTTCCGCTCTTCACCGTGCATATCGCCATCCCCGGCCTCACTGGCTGGATCAAACCATACGATTTCGTATTCACCTGGGCGCAACCGCTCGCCGTCGTCTGGCTGCTCATCATGACCGGCATCAATTATCTCGGCGTGCGGCTGGGCGGCGCGGTGCAAATTTTTTTGACGACGATCAAAATCACTTCTGTGGCAATCGTGATTGGCGTTGCTTTCTTTGCACCAGCGAGTACTCAGGCTAGCGGTTCACAACCCTTCTGGCCCGCGGCAGGGATGGGTTCTGGCGCAATCTTCAGCGCATTTCTCGCGGCGCTAGCGGCGGCACTCTGGGCCTATGACGGATGGGAAGACCTGAACCTGGTCGGCTCCGAAGTGGAAAACCCGCAGAAGAATTTCCCCCGAGCACTTGTCGGTGGAGTCGGCTTTGTTGCCGTCGTATATCTTCTCTTCAGTGCCGCTTGTTTGAAAGTGCTGCCGTTTGACACCGTGGCAGCCTCGCGCCACATCGCTTCCGATGTCGTTGAACATATCAAGGGAGTCACGGCCGCAGGTTGGATTACCTTTGCCATGGTTATCTCAGCCCTTGGTTCGATGAATTCTTCTGTGCTGAGCGGTGCGCGCGTAGGTTACGCTATGGCGCGCGACGGAATTTTCTTTCGCATCGTGGGCGGCATTCACCCGAAATTCCGAACGCCCGGGCGCTCGCTAATTTTTCAGGGCATTCTTGCAGGTCTAATGGCTCTTACTGGAACATTCGAAGAGCTGACCAATCTTTTTATTTTTGCCGCCTGGATTTTTTATGGCTCCGCAGTTTTGGCGCTGTTTCGCATGCGCAAAACCGAGCCCGATCTCCCGCGCCCGTATCGCTGCTGGGGTTATCCCTGGGTCCCAGCTCTGTTCGTGGCCGGTGCGCTGGCCCTTACGGTAAATATCTGGATCGAGCGCCCCGGCCGATCCTCTATAGGTTTGCTGCTGATTCTCGCGGGACTTCCCTTCTATCGCCGCTGGAGCCGGTCGCTCTCAACCGCCAACAATTCGCCGGGAATCCAGCCGTCGTGAAAGAAAGAGCTGGACCAGCGCTCCACCGGTAAGAAGCGCCGCGGCGGGGGCCACCACCCACGCCAATAAGCCGACGAACAAGGCAAGGAACATGATGTTGTGCCCGAGTCGATCACTGAAAATGGCCGTTACGGGAAGCGCCACCAGAAAAAAAGTGAAATAAGGCAGCACGGGAAAGACGATGGAAGTAAGCATGGCGCGCCGCGATCCACCCGCTCGATTCGAGAGGTATGCCCCCGTTGCGCCAATCAGAGGCAACGAAAACAGCCAGGGGAGATAAATCACCGCGACAGGCGCGATCAGAGACCATGCGCTCTTGCGGGCGATTACCCATGGATTAGGGCCAAAAAACTGCACCAGCATCAGCAGACCCATCGACAAGAAAAGGGTCAACAAGCTGGGAAGCCAGAATTGCTTCACGCGATTCGTCATGACGTTTTCCTTTGTCCTGGCGTTTTGAATCAACCGCCCCAATTTCTTCCAATCGTCGACTTGAGACAGGGTGCGCCGGACTGCTTCCGCTTCTGTCATTCCCTGCCTGCGCATTTCTTCGCAACTTTCCGCGAGGTGCGCCGCAAGTTCCGCAATCACCTCGGCACTTTCCGCTGGCTCCAGCGCAAGCCCATTTAGTTGCTCTTCGACAATCGTTTCCCAATTACGCATGCGACACCTTGGTCAGCCTGCGGAGCGCGCTGAAAAGCTCTGACCATTCTTTACGCAACGGCGACAGCTTCTTCTTCCCGGCTGGTGTGAGGCGGTAACAGCGCTTGCGTCGACCCGACTCGCTGGTTTCCCAAGCGCCGCGAATCCAACCGCGCTGCTCCATGCGGTAAAGCATCGGGTAGAGCGCGGCGAGGGTGAAACGCAACGCGCCTTTGGTTTGCTGTTCAATGCGCCGCGCCAGCTCATATCCGTGCAGCGGTCCGTCCTCCAGAACACTGAGAACCGCCAGTTCCGCCGTACCTCGTTTGATTCCCGATCCAATCATAGGGCTCTCCCTTATATATAGGAATGTTATATATAGTCAGAGGTTTGTCAACGGTACCGAAGGACAGGTGTCCACGAATCAACTTGCGGAAAGCTGGAGCGAGCAATGCGAAAGGATCAATATCCGGCTGTAGCGGCGCAGTATGCTGCGGCACTACCTGGCAAGAGCGTGCCCGCTATATCTCTATGAAAAAAGCGGCGCTAGGCGGAGGCGGCGCTAGACGCGCGTGCGCTCGTGGGGATCGGCAGTATTGCGTTCTCAGCCTCTCGGGAGACTTCCACGCCGGGATGCAACAGTTTGGCAAGAGCTTCGACGCCGGTAACCAGCCGCGGGCCAGGCCGTGAAAAGTAGCTATTGGCTTCCAGCGAGTAGACCCGCCCATTGCGAACCGCAGGCATGGCGTTCCACTGCTCGGGAAGTTCCATCGACAGGTATTCGTCACGCGCCTGCTGAGCGCTGTAGCCACAGGGAGCAATCAAAAGAATATCCGGCTCGGCCTCGACAATGTCCTGCAAATGAACGCGGAAAGAAGGCGTGCGGACTTTTCCGAGGACGTCTACGCCACCCGCCATATGAATCATTTCCGGAACCCAGTGGCCGCCCACGTAGAACGGTTGGAGCCATTCCAGAAACGCAACGCGAGGACGATCCACAGACGGCGGCATCTGCCGTTCCAACGCGCCAAGGCGCGCGCCGATCCGTTCCACGAGCGCTTCCGCCTGGGGGCCACGGCAGGATTCTTCTCCCACCCAAAGAATGTCGCGCCACACGTCGCCCAAATCTTGTGGATTAAGGCAAAGAACTTCGGGCCGCCGGTCGAATCGCGCCAGCGCCGTGGCCAGATCGTCGGGCGACGCCGCGCAGACGTGACACAAATCCTGCGTAACGATCAAATCCGGCGCCAGCGACTCCAGCACTTCGGCATCGACGGCGTACAAACTTTCGCCGCGGTGCACGTACTCGCTCACCAGCCGGTCAATCTCCGCCGGTGAAGCATCGTGCGGCAATCGCGAATGAATGACCACGGGCTTCGTTTTCGCGCGCGGCGGAAAATCGCACTCGTGGCTGACGCCCACGATTTCGCGCTCCAGTCCCAGCGCAAAAAGGATCTCTGTAGCCGATGGCAGTAACGAGACAATGCGCATAACGACCGCAACTCTAGCACAATTCTGAAGAAGGTTATTTGTAGAGAAAATATTTGCGGCGGACTTGCTCGAACGCAGTCAAGCTTTCAGACCAGCTGGCGACGATTTTTTCGGGAGCTACGCCGGACTGCAATTGCTGGATGGTATCCGAATTACCCACGAGTTCGATCAACTTCGAGACGTCAAACTGTTTCGGGTAAAGTTTCTGCAGGATCGCGGCGATTTCCAGTCCCACACGCATGGGGCGAACGGCGGCGCGATCGGTGACCCGGGCGGCCACCCCTCCACAGCGCTGGCCCGCGTATAGTCCCGCGATTGGAATGAACGGTTTTGAAGCAAAATGCACTCCTGCTAGATGGCGATCGTTCAATGCCGCGGCGACGTTTTCTCCATCGAACCATGGCGCGCCAAATTCTTCAAAGGGCGTTTCAGTGCCGCGGCCAACGGAAACGCCGGCGTTTTGCAGAATTTCGATTCCCGGATAGAGAATGGAGCCCTTGATCGTACGGAGATTCGGCGAGGGCGGAATCCACTTGATGCCGGTGCTCTCAAAGAAATAATTCCGATGCCAGTTCTTCATGGCGATGACGTGCAGGTCGGCGCCGATATGATTTTCGGCGTTGAGGAACTGCGCGAGTTCGCCGATCGTGAGGCCGTAACGCACCGGTAAAGGAAAATATGCGACAAAACTAGTCTTGTCGGCATCGAGCATAGGCCCTTCCACAATTTGGCCGCCGAGCGGATTGGGGCGATCGAGGACAAAGAAGGCGATGTTGTGTTTGGCGGCTGCCTCCATGCAATAGGCCATCGTCACGGTGTAGGTATAGAAGCGCACGCCTGCGTCCTGAACGTCAAATACCAGCGCGTCGATGCCCGCGAGCATTTCGTCCGTGGGACGGAGCGTTTCTCCGTAGAGGCTGTAGACCGGGAGCCCGGTCGAAGGATCTTTGGTAGAAGAGATTTTTTCGTCATTGCGTCCGGCGAGCCCATGCTCGGGACTGAACAGGGCAACGATTTGGAAACCAGTCGCGTGTGTCAAGACATCAACTGTGCTGCGCTCTTGCGAATCACGGCCGGTGTGATTGGTGATGATTCCGATGTGCTTGCCGCGCAGCGGCGCGAACTTCTCTGCTTCGAGAACGTCGAGGCCGGTCTGGACGCGCGCTGCGTGACCAGAATGTTTTGATGTGGCACGCGCCGCTAAAGGGTTGAGCGAAAGAATCGCAACGATTACAGCAAAATACACAATCGTGGAAAGCGCGCGCTTGAGTCCGGTCAAAGTGTCCCCCGCTGCTGAAACCATACAATGATATTCTGGAACGCATTGGCCGAAGCTGCGTTGAGAGCACGATGTGCGTGTGTTATCAATAAATGCAGACCGCTGGCGGCCACGGGAGATACTAGCCGATGGAAGGACGCCGCGTCCGATTTTTGCTTTTGATTCCTTTCGCAATCGTTCTCCTTATGGCCTACAACGCACGCAGCCAGAGCGGCACCACCCCGGCAAAAAAAACCGCCGCCAAAGCCAGCGCAGTTCCCGCAAAAGGCGGACCGAAGAAATTGTTGCCCGCCGCGAATGCCTGGGTGGAAACCACGCTGCGCAAGATGACGGTGGACGAAAAGATTGGCCAGCTTCTATTCACCACCTATCACGGAAGTTTAACCGCCACCGACACAGCGGCCTACCGCCAGATCATGCACGATGTGACCGATCTCCACGTCGGTGGTTTTATAAATATCACGCACGGATCGCCGCTGGGAATCGTCAAGAGCCAGGCTTATCCGACCGCGGTATTGAACAACCAGCTCCAGGCCAAATCGAAACTGCCGCTGCTGATTGGCGCGGATTTCGAGCGCGGTACGGCCATGCGTCTGGATGAAGGCACGTCTTTTCCAACAGCGATGGCGCTGGCCGCCGGGGGCAATGTACAAGACGCTTATACGATGGGCAAAATCACGGCGGGCGAAGCGCGCGCCGTCGGAGTTCACTGGATCTACGCGCCGGACGCGGATGTAAACAACAATCCAGGGAATCCAATCATCAATACGCGCTCTTTCGGCGAAGATCCTACGCGCGTTGCTGAATTCGTGACTGAGTTCGTTCGCGGCGTGCAGGAAAATGGCGGTCTCGCGACAGCCAAGCATTTCCCGGGTCACGGCGACACGGCCGCTGACTCGCACATCGATCTCCCGGTGATTCGCGCCGACCGCGCGCGCCTGGATGGTCTCGAACTTGTTCCCTTCCGCGCTGCGATCTCCATGCAGGTCGATAGCATCATGACCGGACATCTGAATGTTCCCGCGCTCGAGCCCGATCCCAACACCCCCGCAACGCTATCCCACAACGTTCTCACCGAGGTTTTGCGCAAACAGCTTGGATTCGAAGGGCTCATCGTTACCGACGCGATGGACATGGGTGGAATCACCGTGCGCTATGCACCCGGTGAAGCAGCGATACGGGCGGTAGTGGCTGGTGCGGATTGCGTGCTGATGCCGCCGGTTCCGGACGCGGCGTTTGAAGCGCTGCAGGGCGCGGTGAAGTCGGGACGAATTTCGAAAGAACAACTCGACGCATCCGTGCGGCGAATCCTGCGAGCAAAAGCCCGGCTGGGGTTGAACACCAACCGGCTCGTGGATGTGAATGCGCTCAACAAACACTTCGGCAGCTCCGCCTGGCAGAGCGAAGCGCAAGAAATTTCCGATCGCGGCGTGACGCTGCTGCGCGATGCGCCTCACCGCTTGCCGCTGGATGACACGAAACCGTCGCGGACGCTGCTGCTGGCATTTTACGCCGATCCGGAACCGTACCCAGGAGAAGACCTGGAGCGGGAGTTGCGCGCGCGATTTGATTCCGTGACGACGCTGCGCGCGGACACAAGATTTGTGAATGCTTCCATTCTGAAATTGCCGCCGCCGGAAAACTACGATGTCGCGATTCTGGCACTGTTTGTGCGAGTAAGCGACCGCAAAGGAAATGTGGATGTGCCCGCGGAGCAGGCCGCGCTGGCGGAACAAATTTACAAGGCGGGCAAGCCGGTGATCACAGTGGGATTTGGAAGCCCGTACTTGATTGAACGGTTCCCGCAAGCGGAGACCTGGCTGGCGGCCTTTGGAATCAGCGACGTCGCGCAGATTTCCGTTGCTCGCGCTCTGTTTGGAGAAATTCCCGTACGCGGGAAATTGCCGGTAACAATTCCAGGCGTGGATTTGAAGGCTGGATTTGGAATGGAGTTGCCGGCGAGTCCAATGACTCTGCAACCGATGGATGTTCGCGGCGAAGCGCAATTGCAGCCGGCGTACGAAGTGATTGAGAAGGCGATTGAGGACAAGGCGTTTCCGGGCGCGACTTTGGCGGTCAGCTATCGTGGAAAAGTGGCATTGCACGCATTTGGAAAATTAAGTTACGACGCGAAGTCTACTGCAACCGTTCCGGCGACGATGTATGACATTGCGTCGCTGACGAAAGTCGTTGCCACGACGACGCTGGTGGCGAAACTTGCGGAAGGCGATTTCGCCGTGCCGCTCGATTTGGACGCGAGGATCGAACGCTATTTGCCGGAGTGGGCAAGCGGGCCGAACGCGGAGTGGCGGCACCGAGTGACGGTGCGGCATTTACTGACGCATACATCGGGGCTGCCGCCGTTCAAGGAATATTGGCGGACGTCGAAAAACAAGCAGGACACACTGGCAAAAATCTTTGCCGAGCCGCTAGATTATGAGCCAGGGACGAAAGAAATCTATTCGGACCTGGGAATTATCCTGATGGCGGAAATCATCGAGCGATTGACGGGCAGAAAGCTGGACGATCTCGCGAACAGCTACATTTTTTCGCCGCTAACGATGAAAGACACGATGTACTTGCCGCCGAAGAAACTTTGGCCGGCGATCGCCCCGACGGAGGTTGACAATAACTTGCGGCATCGTCTGGTGCAAGGCGAAGTCCACGACGAAAATGCGTTTGCGATTGGCGGAGTTTCTGGGCATGCAGGCGTGTTCAGCACGGCGCCGGACCTGGCAGCATTCTGCCAAATGCTGTTGAATGGCGGCGTCTACGCGCACCACAGAATTCTTCGGCGCGCGACGGTGGCGCAATTCACCGTGCCGCAGCAACTATCCGGCGGAACCCGGACGTTGGGCTGGGCGGTGCCGACCGAAGGCGGTTCAAGCGGGCACTATTTTTCGGCGCATACTTTTGGGCACACCGGATTTACGGGGACTTCAATCTGGATCGATCCGGACCGGCAACTCTTTGTGGGGTTGCTGACGAACCGCGTGCATCCCACGCGCGAGAACATGAAGATCCAGAAGGTGCGCGTCGCCCTGCATGATGCGGTGATGCAAGCGCTGGGGTTTGCAACGGCGGCTGCGCCGGCGAATTGAAGCGGTTCTCAGGTCTCAGTTTTCGGTTTTTCACTCAGGTAAGACAGAACATCCCCAGGTCTCACTTGGGCGATGGGGCCTGCTGCGCTTCAACTTTGACCTTGACGCTATCCATCCAGAATCGGGAATGCGCTTCGTCGATGAATTGAACGTCTTGAATAGTGACCTTGTATTCGAGCGCTCCGGCAATGACTTGGCGGGAGAGACCTGGCTTCATTTCTTGTGCGGAAAACTCGATGGAGCTCTTCACGCGGCTAATGCTACCAGCAGTGAGGCGAGCGGGGTCGGATACACCGCTAACGAGCACGCTGAACTGGTCGGCCGCCGATCTTGATTTCAAGTTGATTCCACCACTAAAGCTGTAGAAGTAGATATAGCCTATCGGCACGCCTTGCGTTGTCCGGATGGCGGCGGTTTCGCCGGTGCAGCAAAAATCACCTATTGTTTGGTTGTTGTTGCGTTTTCCTGCGCCCGGGAACTCGAACGATTTGTTCTCCAACGGAAGTGGGGATGGTGTAATTTGTTGAGGCGAACGCGTGTCGGCTAAAGCCGGACCTGGGCGGCTGCGGAAGGCGGCTACCGCCGTGAAAAGGATCAAGAAGGAAACCCATAAGACTCGCATGGTAACCCCCGTTCACCGCTTATCTTATTTTATTCTTCCCTGTTTGACTGCGGGATTAACGGAATGCTTCGAAAGGATGAAGGTTGCGAAGCAGATAAACTCGGTGACCACTCCTCCTCAAGACCTGTAGGCGGACGGCGCCCGCCTGTCAGGAGACGTGCTGGCTAACGCCGAGGACGTTGCCGTCGGGATCCTTGAACCACGCGACTTTGCTGCCGTCGGGGGTGGTCCAGATGCCGAGGTTTTGGTCCTGGGCGAAAGGATACTTTTCCGGGGGGACGCCTCGGTCACGGAGCCAGGTGGCGACGGATTCGACGTCTTTGACTTGCCATCCCAGGATGGTTCCTTGGAGCGGCTTGAAATTGGGCACTTTGGAGATGCGGATCATGTGGCCGCCAACGGTCATGACCAGGGCAAATTGGTCGAGGCTGATGAAAGTGAATCCGAGCTTGCCTTCGTAGAAGGCGCGGGCTTTGTCGTAATCGGTTGTGGGGATGAAACCGACCATCTTTGCTGAAGCAAACATTCTTGCCTCCTGGTGCGGGTGTTCGATGTGCGGCCGGTCAATGGAACAGAGAAGGATCTCCAATGTAGGATCGATCTACCTGGGGATGGCGGCGCTGATTTGTCAGGAGGCATGTTGGCTGATGGAGAGGACATTGCCGTCGGGGTCTTTGAACCAAGCGACCTTGCTGCCTTCGGGGGCGGTCCAGATGCCGAGAGTTTGGTCTTGGGCGAAGGGATACTTTTCGAGGACAACGCCGCGGTCGGTAAGCCAGATGGCCACGGATTGGATGTCTTCGACCCGCCATCCGAGGACGGTGCCTTGCAACGGGGTGAATTTCGGAACCTTGGTGATGCGAATCATGCGGCCGCTGGAATTCATGACGAGCGCAAATTTATCGAGACTCACAAATTCGAGTCCGAGCTTACCTTCAAAGAAGGCGCGCGCTTTGTCGTAGTCGGTGGTATGGACGAAGCCGATCAAATCTCCTGCTGACAGCATGTCTTGCCTCCTGCTGCTTTTCTACGAGGTGCGTTTGCGGGTTATAGGAATAGCACTTGCCGCGGGGAAATTCTCTCGATATTGTGACAAGAAATGTCGCACAAGTGCCAAAGCATATTGCATGCGCCGAATGGGCGGCTGCTGGGGGAATTGGCCAGCGTGTCGGCAGACCTCGCTCATGGGCACGTGATCCCGGAGCATTCGCATCCGGAGGATCAACTGTTGTTTGCTTCGAGCGGGGTGATGACGCTGACCACGAAGCAGGGCGTGTGGGTGGTGCCGCCGCTACGGGCAATGTGGATTCCGGCGGATACGCCGCACTCGGTGGCGATGTCGGGAGCGGTCTCGATGAGGACGCTATACTTTCTGCCGAAGCTTCGCCAAACGCTGCGAGGAAAGTGTTTTGTGATGAACGTTTCGGCGCTTTTGCGCGAATTGATTTTACATGCCTGCAAATTCAAGAGGTTGAGCAAGAAGGCTTTGGCGGAGCGGCGCATCATCGAGATGATCGTGGAGCAGTTGAAGGCGGTGGATTCAATCCCGCTGCAGTTGCCGCATCCGACGGATGCGCGGGCGATGCGAGTGGTGAAGGCTCTGTTGGCGGAACCGGGAGATCGACGAGAATTAGCCAGACTCTGCAGGGATTGCGGGGCGAGCAAGAGGACGATTCAGCGGGTATTCCTGGAAGAGACCAAGATGAATTTTGGGAAGTGGCGACAGCAACTGCGGCTGCTGCATGGATTGCAACTGCTGGCTACGGGGGAGAAGGTGACGGCAGCAGCGTTGGAGGCGGGGTATAGCAGCCCGAGCGCGTTTATATCGATGTTCCGGAAGCAGCTTGGGACTACGCCGATGCGGTATTTGGGGGATAGGAATGGACGGAAGCAGGCGGGAGACTAAACGCACAGATTGTGTCACAGCACTCGTGCGAGTTGGGCTAGCACGGCATCTCCGTAGTCGGGATCTTTGATGGAGAACTGGCCCTTTTTGATGACGAGATTGGTATTTAGGAACACTTCCCCTTCTTGGTCTCCCTCGCCGATGAAGAGCTTCATCGGCGTCCAATTACCAGGCGGATTTTCATTAAAGCCTCCACCAGGAGTTTGCGACTGATTCTTCCCCAAGGTCACGAAGACGAAAGGAAGGCTACTTACTCTTTTGGACTTGGCCGGAAACTTCTTGGCTTCAAGGGATTTCTTAAGATCAGCTAGCAGGACGGTCGCGTCCGATCCAGGTTCTGAAATGAATTTGCCTTCCCCCTGCTGGATATCAAAATCCCTTGATTCTTTGTCGTTGAGAGGTTGGGTAGCGCCTAGCTCAATTCTAAATCTTGCCGTCTTGCCCTCGGAAACGTACGTAGCGAGGAATTGTTGTCCGGAACCGTTGCTGGGGAGTTGCTCGATGTCGAAACCTATGGAACCCGGGTCAGGAATATAGTGCTCTGCAACTGGCTCCGAGACTCGGTTCGTAGACGAATTACAACCAGGCAGGGAAATGGAACCAAATGCGAAACACAAGAACAAAGAACGGAGAGTTTTAGCCACAGCGAGAGTATTACAGAAAAACATTTTGCTGCAAATCGAGGGCGGCTTGCGCGAGGTCGGCGGGGCGGCCGAGGTCACGCCAATAATATTGGTCGGCGCGGAAGGCTACGATTTTTTGGCCCTGGGCAGAGAGGCGGAGATAGGAATCGATGATGGAAAAGACGCCCCCTTCGGTGAGGAGGGGGAGGAGACGGGGGGAGAGGGTGTGGATACCGGAGAAGGCGAGAGGAAGTGGCGAGTGGCGAGTGACGAGGGGCGAGTCGGAAGAAAAAGCAGATTCTCCAGGCACAAATCGCTCGGAATGAGCAGAAGAGGGATTTCTCGCTTCGCTCGAAATGACGGAATCTTTATTTTCGATGCGGCGACCGACGAGTTGGAGATCGTTGTTGAAGAGGAGTTGGCGCGAGGATGCGCGGGATTGGACGGCTAGTGTGGCCAGGGCGCGATTTTCAGTGTGGAATTGGAGCATGGCGCGGAGGTCGATGGTGCTGATGACGTCGACGTTGTGGAGAAGGAAGGGTTCGTCGAGACTTTTTGGATCTTCGAGGAAGAACCAGGCGGCTTTCTTGAGGCCGCCACCGGTATCGAGCAACAAATCGTCTTCGCGTGAGATTTCGATGCGGAGGCCGAAATTATTTTTGGATTTCAGGTAGTCGATGACCTGGTCGGCGAAGTGGTGGACGTTGATTATGGCTTCGGTGACGCCGAAAGTGCGGAGGCGGGTTAGGGTGATTTCGAGGAGGGTGCGGCCGGAAAGTTCAACGAGGGCTTTGGAGCAGGTGTCGGTGAGGGGCTTGAGGCGAGTGCCCAAGCCGGCGGCTAGGATCATGGCTTTCATGTGAGATGAGTAAAGACAACCCGAAGAAAAGGATTTAACACAGAGAGCACAGAGGACACAGAGTGCACATAGAAGAGAGATTTCTCTCTGCGCAAGCCGACCGGTTCGCAGGAGCGAACCGGGAAGAAAAAGTCGACTTGCTCCGTTCGAAATGACGGTTGGGCGAGAGGTGCGGCGGCGCTCATTGGAGGGATTTCCGGTTGCCCAGTTTTTCGAGTTCGAGATGGCGGACGGTTACTTCCACGCCGTTTCGGCCGCGCAGGCGTTTGGCCAGATGCTCGGCTAAGAAAACGGAGCGGTGTTGGCCGCCGGTGCACCCGAAGGAGACCATTAGATTCTTGAAGCCGCGCTGCTGGTAGCTGGTGATACTGGAATCGACCAATGAGAGGACACTGGCGAGAAACTGGTGCATGCTTTCCTGTTGATTGAGGTAGTCGATGACCGGAGCGTCTTTGCCAGTGAGAGTTTTAAAGCGCTCCTCGCGTCCTGGGTTGGGAAGGCTGCGGCCGTCGAAAATGAAGCCGCCGCCGTTTCCGGTCTCGTCCTTGGGCAAACCCTGGTGAAAGGAAAAACTGAAAATGCGCACGACGAGATTGTCGGCGTCGCTCGCGAGGCTCTGCAGTTTTTCCGAGGCCAACATGCCTTTGAAGGCGTCCATCAGCGCTGGAAGAGGGATAGGGAGCCGAACGTGATGCAGGAGCCAGCGGAGATTTTTCAGGGCGTAGGGGACGCTTTGCAGGAAATGGACTTTGCGTTCGAAAAAGCCGCGAAAACCATAAGCTCCGAGAGCCTGCATGATGCGAATGTAAACGTAGGGATAGAAATGCTGCATGAAGGCGTCGCGATCGAGCTTGATGAAGCCGGAGAGGCGATCGAGATAGTGCTCGAGGAGTTGTTGGCGAAGCTCGGGGGGCAGATCGGCTTTGGCGTCGTAGAGCAGTGAAGCGATGTCGTATTGCAGGGCGCCTTTGCGGCCGCCTTGGTAGTCGACGAAGAAGGGATCGCCGTTACGGAGCATGATGTTGCGGGACTGAAAGTCGCGGTAGAGGAAATAGTCGCGCGGGGCGGCGAGAAGAAATTCGGTGAGGCGGCTGAAATCGTCTTCGAGGGCCTGCTCGTTGAAGGGAATGCCAGCGAGGCGGAGGAAATAGTATTTGAAATAATTCAGGTCCCAGGCGATGGATTGGCGATCGAAGCTGGGATTGGGATAACAGACGGAGTAGTCGAGGTCGCGGCCGGCTTCGACTTGGAAGCGGGGCAGGACTCCGACGACTTTGCGATAGGATTCGATGACCTCCAGTGCGATGTTCTCGCCGGTGCGGTTTTTGGTGAGGAATTCGAAAAGGGTGGTGTCGCCGAGGTCTTCTTCGAGATAGGCGCCGTGGTCGAGATCTTCGGCGTAGATTTCAGGGACGGGCAGGCCGTGGCGGCGAAAGTGTTTGGAGAATTCCAGGAAGGCGATGTTTTCTTCGCGAACGTTGTAGAGAATGCCGATGGCGTTGTGATGATCCTTGGAAAGACGGACGATTTTGCGGCCGGAACCGCCGAGGTCGCCCTGGAGCGGGATGACACGCTCGGGCGGCGCGTGGAAGTGATGCTCGAAGAGAGTTTTTAGGATTTCCAGAGACATGCATTCCTGCCCGATTCGCTTTGGCGGATCAATCAAGCCAACAGGTTTCTAGCATAGCTGATTCCTTCTGAGGAGAAATGTTCAAGGCGGAGTTGCTGTGCTTCGCGTTAACTAAGGATGCGTTCTATGAAGGTGAGAGCGCGTGCGGCTCCGGGCGCAGTTATAATGCGGGGATGCCCTCTCACAGGAAAGAACGCAGGCGGACAGAGTTGCGGAACCCGGCGTCGAAGAAGCTGGACCGGATGATGGCGGTGGAGATTGTGCGGTTGATGAACCGCGAGGATAGCAAAGTGGCGCGCGCGGTGGGGCGGGAGAGTGGGGCGATTGCGCGGGCGGTGGATGCGATTGTCGGGGCACTGCGAAAGGGCGGGCGGCTGATTTATGTGGGAGCGGGATCAAGCGGGCGAATGGGAGTGCTGGATGCGGCGGAGTGTCCGCCGACCTTTGGGACTTCGCCGAAGCTGGTAGTGGCGTTGATTGCGGGGGGACGGCGGGCGATTACGCGAGCCGTGGAAGGGGCGGAGGATTCGGAGCGGAATGGGGCTCGGGATTTGCGGGCAATACGATTGACGGAGAGAGACGTAGTAGTGGGGATTGCTGCGAGCGGGACGACGCCTTATGTGGTGGGGGCGCTGAAGTATGCGCGTGGACGCGGGGCGATGACGTTGGCGGTGACGTCGAATTTGCGGATGCCGGTGGGGCGGGTGGCGAAAATTGTGATTGCTCCGGAGGTGGGGCCGGAGGTGTTGACTGGGTCCACGCGGTTGAAGGCGGGGACGTCGCAGAAGATGGTTCTGAACATGCTGAGTACGGGGGTGATGGCGCGGTTGGGGCATGTGTATGAAAACTTGATGATCGATATGATGCTGACGAATGAGAAGCTTGCGGAGCGGGCGGTGAGGATTTTGGTGGAGGCGAGCGGGGCGAGTGTGTCTGCGGCGGAACAGGCGCTGCGGGCGGGGGGACACAATTTGCGGGTAGGGCTGGTGATGTTGAAGAGGGGAGCCAGGGCGGAAGAGGCGAAGAGACTGATTGCTAGGGCTGGAGGAGATTTGCGGGGGGCGTTGGGGGAGTGAGAGCAAGAGAGCTTAACGCAGAGACACAGAGGACGCAGAGAGGAAAAGGCGCGAGGCGGAATGGATAAATTTCGGATTAAGGGCGGGAAGGCGCTGCGGGGGACCGTGGCGATCAGCGGGGCGAAGAATTCGGCGCTTCCGGTGATGGCGGCGGCGTTGTTGACGGCGGAGAAGGTGACGCTGCACAACATTCCGAAAGTGCGCGACCTGGTGACCATGAGCAAGCTGCTGGCGTTCATGGACGCTCATGTGACGGTGACGGAGGTTCCGAGCAGCGATTATGTCATTGAGGCACCGAAGTTGAATCACGCGGAGGCGCCGTATGAGTTGGTGAAGACGATGCGGGCGTCGGTGCTGACGCTGGGGCCGTTGATGGCGCGGGTGGGAGTGGCGCGGGTTTCGTTGCCGGGAGGTTGCGCGATTGGGGCGCGGCCGGTGGATTTGCACTTGAGGGCGCTGGAGCAGATGGGTGCGGAGATTGCTACATCGCACGGGTACATTGAAGCGAAAGTGCATGGCAACGGTTCGCGAGGGCGGCGGTTGAAGGGCGCGCACATCGTATTTGAGAAAATTACGGTGACGGGGACGGAAAACATTTTGATGGCGGCGGTGCTGGCGGATGGGGAAACGATTTTGGAGAATGCGGCGCGCGAGCCGGAAGTGATGGACCTCGTGGTGATGTTAAGGAAGATGGGAGCGGAAATTTGCGGGGATGGGACTTCGACGCTGCGAATTCGCGGCGTTGCGGAATTGCATGAGGCGGAGCATACGGTGATTCCGGACCGGATTGAGGCGGGGACGTTTCTAGTGGCGGGCGCGATTACGGGCGGAGATTTGACGATTACGCATTGCGCGCCGGGGCATTTGGGTGCGGTGATTGCGAAATTGGAGCAGGCAGGCGTGCCGGTGGAGATCGTGAATGAAACGACGATGCGCGTGCGAGGCGCGAAGAAGCTGGTGGGCGCGGATTTGACGACGGAAGAATATCCGGGATTTGCTACGGACATGCAGGCGCAGTACATGGCGCTGGCGACGCAGGCGGAAGGCACGTCGGTGATTTCAGAGAAAATTTTCGAGAACCGCTTTTTGCATGCGAGCGAAATGATGCGCATGGGGGCGCACATCTCGATTGAAGGACATACGGCGACGGTGCGGGGACCGGCGGAGCTTTCCGGAACCGTGGTACAAGCTTCGGATTTGCGGGCGAGCGCGGGGCTGGTGCTGGCGGGCTTGGTGGCGAACGGCGAGACGATCATTGAGCGCGTGTATCACATTGATCGCGGGTATGAGGGGATTGTGGAGAAACTGCGCGGGGTGGGGGCGGATATCGAGCGCGTGCATGGTGTTGGTTCCTGATCGGTTGGCGAGTCATTTCCCTTCAGCGCGTTTTATCAGGTGCTGACAGCCAAGCTGTGACTGAGATGGTCTTCTTGAAGGAACCAACCACAACTGCCGGGTGTCTAATGAGCATGCTGATAAGAGGCGACCAGTATTTCCCTGAGTGGTCCAGCGTCTTGCAGTCACTGAGCCCTCTTTTTCGGCTTTTTCTGTTCCTTCTGCTACTGGTTTGCATCTACGCGACATATTTCGCGTCATTCACCCTAATACATCTCCGATCGCTGCGAGCCATGCGCTCCGACAATTCTATCCAGAGCTCTTTGGATCGGCTCAATCATCGGTCAGCAAACTTGCGGCAAATTATCGCTGCGACGTTCTATTTATTTGGCCTCGGTTTTTTCCTTCAAATCCAAAACGCATACTGGACCCCAGAGAACAACCGTCCCGTCGGCCCGATGATACTTGGAAACTTCAGAGAAGATTTCCGCCTTGCCGCAGCAGTTTTTCTCGTCTTTCTTGTACTGCACTCAGTTCAATGGTTTGTTTCCGGCCGAATTCGTAGAGCCATAGTCCGACTGGTCCCTTAGTTTGCAGGGACTATCGGAA
>Ga0209698_10003751_pt1 | contig 16787 bp, 16 predicted proteins | sample LitLauG_LLR_2012_FD_187203 | JGI IMG/M metagenome (GOLD analysis project Ga0209698, IMG submission 187203) | Freshwater sediment microbial communities from Pennsylvania, USA - Little Laurel Run_MetaG_LLR_2012 (SPAdes) (version 2) | ecosystem: Environmental > Aquatic > Freshwater > Creek >...
GTCTGGGACAGGCGCTGCTGGCCGAACGCATGGGCAAGAGCCGAATCATCGCGGAGACGGGTGCTGGCCAACACGGTGTTGCGACCGCAACCGTGTGCGCGTTGCTGGGTTTCGAGTGCGTGGTCTACATGGGCACGGAGGACATGCGCCGCCAGGAGTTGAATGTCTTCCGCATGCGTCTGTTGGGCGCGGAAGTACGTGGCGTGGATTCGGGGCAGCGCACTCTGAAAGATGCCATCAACGAAGCCATGCGCGACTGGGTCACGAACGTGCGTACCACTCACTACTTGCTCGGTAGTGTCCTGGGGGCACATCCCTATCCGACGATGGTGCGTGATTTTCATAAGGTCATTGGCCAGGAAGCTCGAGCGCAAATCCTGAAAGCTGCGGGCAAATTGCCCTCAGCCATCATCGCATGTGTCGGAGGAGGGTCGAATTCCATCGGGATCTTCCACGAATTCATCAAGGACAAGAAAGTGCGCCTGATCGGCGTGGAAGCGGGCGGCTGTGGCAAAAAGCTCGGCGAGCACGCCGCGCGATTTCGAGGCGGTTCCCCGGGCGTCTTGCAGGGTACGTTTTCTTACGTTTTGCAAGACGACGCCGGTCAGATTGCTGCAACCCACTCTATTTCTGCAGGTCTTGACTATCCCTCGATTGGCCCGGAACACGCGTGGTTAAAAGACGCTGGGCGCGCCGAATACGTTTCTGTCACGGATGGAGAAACACTCGAGGCTTGTACGCTGCTGGCCCGCACGGAAGGGATCATTGCCGCGCTCGAGTCTGCGCACGCTGTTGCGGAGGCTATTAAACGGGCCCCGAAAATGAAGAAGTCGGAAATATTGATGGTGAACATCTCCGGTCGGGGCGACAAAGACATGGGAATACTGAAGGAGAATTTGAAACTGGGAGATTGAGCCGGATTACAAGAAACGATGCCTCTGTCTTTCCAAAAACGGCCCGCTCTTGTCGCTTACGTGACGTGCGGCGATCCTGACCTGGCTACGACGCGCGAAGTTGTACTCGCCGCCGTCGATGCCGGTGCAGATGTCATCGAACTCGGCGTGCCGTTCAGCGACCCTCTGGCCGACGGGCCGGTGATTCAGCGGGCTAGCGAACGAGCTTTGCGGAAGGGCACGACTCTCGATCAGGTTCTCGCATTGGCGGCAGAGGTGCGTAAGCGTTCGCAGGTTGGCTTGATCATTTTTTCCTACCTCAATCCGATCCTGAGAATGAGCCTCTCCCGGTTCTGTGCCGCGGCACGAAAAGCTGGCGTCGACGGTGCGCTGGTTACGGACCTTCCTGTCGAGGAAGCAGGAGAATATCTGGCGGAGATGCGTAAGAACGATTTGGCCACCGTTTTTCTTGCGGCTCCCACCAGTCCCGACGAGCGACTGAAGCGCATCGCTACTGTATCAACCGGTTTCGTGTACGCTGTCTCTCGCACTGGCGTGACAGGTGCGCGTCAGCAGCTTACCGACGATGCAGGCCGACTTGTCCGCAGATTGCGCCGATACACGAAGCTTCCCATTGCTGTCGGCTTCGGAATCTCGACTGCGGAGCAATTTTCAGCGGTGGGCGCGTTCGCGGAGGCTGCGGTGGTTGGCAGTGCGATCGTGGAAACGATCGAGCGCAACATTGGCCGCGAGGCAGACGCCGTGCGAGAATTCGTGCGTCGACTGATCGCCGAGGGCGAGCGGACAGAGTCCACAAGAGTCGCAATTGGTTCCTCGCAGGTGTAGCACGGCGTTCAGGTGACCGAGTACTTTCCATGGATATCGCAGATTGGCGCAAGAAAATCGACGAGCTAGACCGCAAATTGGTTGAGCTGCTAAACCAGCGCGCACAAGCGGCACACGAGATCGGAAGGTTGAAACACGATACCAATTTGCCGATTTATGAACCAGATCGTGAACGGATGGTGTTTGCCAACGTCCAAAAAGTTAATCAAGGGCCGCTGCCGAATCGTGACTTGGCGCAAATATACGAGCGCATCATGGACGTGATGCGAAAGATCCAGAAAGAGGAGATCGCACCGGCCTCGCAAGACAGCGGATCGGGCACGGAGTTGGATGCCGAACTCGATGACTGACGATCTACACTGCGCAATTTCGACTGAGACGTCTTTCTTATGATTGTTGCCATGCAAGAATCCGCGAGTGAAGAGCAGATTCAGCAGGTGATTGAACACCTGGTGAATATGGGCTTCGAGGTGCACCGCAGCACGGGTGCGCGGCAGACTGTGCTCGGGGCGGTAGGTTCGCGCTCTGACTTTGATATCCGCAATCTCGAAGTACTCACCGGTGTTCAGGAAGTGCACCGGATCAGTTCGCCATACAAGCTCGCGGGCCGAAGCTTCCGGCCGGAAGGGACGATCGTAAAGTTCGCCAATGGACTGGAAATCGGCGGGAATAGCGTTGTCACCATGGCCGGACCGTGTTCGGTGGAGTCGCGTGAGCAACTATTTGCTACTGCTGAAGCAGTCGCGAAAGCCGGTGCACGCGTGCTTCGCGGAGGCGCCTTCAAGCCACGCTCTTCGCCCTACTCATTCCAGGGGATGGGTGAAGACGGGCTAAAAATTATGCGGGAGGCTGGTGCGCGTTTCGGAATGCTGGTGATCAGTGAGGTGATGGAGATCTCGCAGATTCCCCTGATGTTGCCCTATGTCGATATTCTTCAGGTTGGCGCGCGAAACATGCAGAACTTCAATCTCTTGCGCGAACTCGGCAAGGTGCGCAAGCCGGTTCTCCTGAAGCGGGGAATTTCGGCGACGTTTGAAGAACTCTTGCTTTCTGCTGAGTACATTATGGCCGGGGGCAACTATGAGGTCATTCTGTGCGAGCGTGGCATTCGCACTTTTGAAACCTACACGAGAAATACGATGGACATTTCCGCAATCCCGATCATCAAGAAGCTTTCGCATCTTCCCATGACAGCTGATCCTTCGCATGGCACCGGCCGGCGCGACAAAGTCGCGCCCATGGCACGTGCCGCGGTGGCAGCCGGCGCCGACGCCTTGCTCATCGAAGTCCACTGCGCGCCTGACAAAGCGCTGTCTGATGGGGCGCAGTCTCTTTATCCTGAGCAGTTCAGCAAACTGATGGACGAAATACGAATGATTGCCCCAGCCGTGGGACGTAAAGTCGCTTAGCTTCGGTCGGATCACGTCGAGTCGTTCTGGTTCAATTTCAAGAATGTCCATTCGACAAATCACGATTATTGGCACCGGCCTGATCGGTGGTTCGTTCGGATTGGCAATAAAGAAGGCCCACTTTTCGGGCCGCATTGTAGGTTGTGACCGGGCTCCCGTGTTGGAGCGCGCCCGCGAAAAGGGCGCCATTGACGAAGGGCAGACGAATCCGGCGGACTCCATCCGGGGCAGTCAGATCGTTCTGCTGGCGACGCCCGTGGGTGGAATTATTGACTTGATCGAACGCCTGGGCCCAGTTCTTCCGGCGCGCACATTGCTCACGGACGTGGGCAGCACCAAGGCCCGAGTAGTAGCCCGTGCAGCGGACGTCTTTGGAGAGAATGCCGGCACCCGATTCCTACCTGGTCACCCCATGGCCGGTAAAGAACAATCTGGCGTGGAATCGGCGGATGCCGACCTCTTCCAAGGGGCCGCGTGGTTTTTTACTCCTTTGCCTGGCCAGGATATCTACTCGGGTCTAGCCGGCGAATTTCTGGAGTGGGTTGAGAAAATCGGAGCACGTATCGCGGATATGGACGTCGAAGAGCATGATCATATTTGCGCTTGGATCAGTCACCTTCCTCAGATGATCTCGACGGCACTGGCGGCTTCGCTAGTAGATGAGTTTGGGGAAGATGCGCCACTGCTCGAAGCCGGGGGCCGCGCGCTGCGTGAGATGACGCGCATTGCCTCCAGTCCGTATTCCATGTGGCGGGATATCGCTATTACCAACCGGGAAAATATTGCGGAAGGGCTGATGAAACTGGAGCAGCGACTGGCTCACATTCGCGAAAATCTCGAAAGCCGCGAATTGGCAGCCGAGTTTGAGCGCGCTCACCATTTGCGAAAACCGCGTCCCAAGATGGAGAAATTGAAAGGGAAGCGAAGCGTTGGGCCTTGATTGAGATTGCGGTAAAATCGCCGGTTTGAAAGACAACACGGCAGCTACGTATTTGGAAAGAGACTCATGAACAAAGTTGTCCGCAATGCCGACGAAGCGATCCGCGACGTGTTCGATGGCGCCACGATTATGATCGGTGGGTTCGGCCTCTGCGGAATTCCCGAGAACCTGATTCGTGCTCTCGTCGAGAAAGGCGTGAAGAACCTCACGACCATCAGCAACAATGTCGGCGTGGACGGCTTGGGGAACGGCCTGTTGCTCGCGGCCGGTCAGATTCGGAAACACATCGGCACCTACGTCGGGGAAAACAAGCTGCTGGAAGAGAAGGTGCTCAAAGGCGAGATTGATCTCGACCTCGTGCCGCAAGGGACTTTTTCTGAGCGGATGCGTGCCGCAGGCGCGGGCATTCCCGCGTTCTACACGCCAACTGGTGTGGGCACTCTGGTCGCGCAAAACAAAGAGACCCGGGAATTTGATGGTCAGATGTACCTGTTGGAGCACGCTCTGAAGGCGGATTTTGCATTCATAAAGGCCTGGAAAGGCGACAAATGGGGAAATCTGGTGTATCGCAAGACGGCTCGCAACTTCAATCCCATGATGGCGACGGCTGCATCAGTCACCATCGCCGAGGTTGAACACCTCGTCGATCCAGGAGAGCTCGATCCGGATATGGTGCACACGCCCAGTGTCTTCGTGAAGCGGATTTTTCAGGGCGAACTCTACGAGAAGCGAATCGAGAAGCGGACAGTCAGAAAAGTGGTTTAGCGGTTGGAGAACTCAAAATTGATGGTTACGGCGCCCAAAGCTGGAAAAGACATCGAGAAACGCGAGCGCATCGTTAAGCGCATCGCGCGCGAGCTGCAGGATGGTTTCTACGTCAATCTTGGCATCGGTTTGCCCACGCTCGTTGCCAATTATGTTCCGCCGGGAATGGATGTCATCCTGCAAAGTGAAAACGGCATGCTGGGCATCGGCCCTTATCCCGCCGAGGGGAATGAAGACTCCGACCTGATCAACGCGGGCAAGGAAACTGTGAGCGAGATGCCGGGAACCGCGTATTTCTCGAGCGCCGATTCTTTCGCGATGATCCGCGGCGGGCACATCGATTTCAGTGTGTTGGGCGCCATGGAGGTGGACGAAGAGGGCAACCTGGCCAACTGGATGATCCCCGGCAAAATGGTGAAGGGAATGGGCGGCGCTATGGACCTGGTAGCTGGCGCGCGGCGCGTGGTCATCGCGATGGAGCACACCACGCGCGACGGGCAACCGAAGATCCTGAAAAAGTGCACCCTGCCGCTAACTGGCGTGAAGGTAGTCGACACCATCGTCACGGAAATGGCTTACATGACGGTCACAGATAAGGGCATCGTCCTCGAAGAAGTTGCACCGGGTTTGACCGTAGAAGACGTCCAAGGCGCAACAGAAGCCAGGCTAATTGTCAGTTCCAACCTGAAAGTGTTGGAGTAACCAAGTCGGTGGAGTGTTCCTCAATCAGTGCTGAGGGTTGTCCAGCCGAATAACCTCCCCGGAATCGAGCGAATATTCCGCCTCGTAAATCGTCAGTTTGCCGTCGTCCTTAAAGTGGCGAAGAATTTCGCTGTGAATCAGCAACTCTTTGGCCTCGCTGTGAACGTTCTCTCTGATCGCGGCTTCCACAAGCTCATCTGATTTGGCATAGGTCTTGGCTTGAGTGACCGCCGGAGCTATCTTGTCGACTATCGCCTGCAGGTTAGGAGTCGGCATTTTTTCTCCAGAACAAGCGGCGGTAACTGCTCCGCACTTCTCGTGTCCCATCACCACAATGACGGACGCGCCCAGATGCTCAACCGCATATTCCATGCTCCCGAGTCCCACGGGATCGGCGATGTTTCCCGCCGAGCGAACCACGAAGAGATCTCCCAGACTCTGATCGAACAATAATTCGGGAGCGACGCGGCTGTCAGAGCAACCAAGCACGATCACCTTAGGATGCTGGCCCTTGGCGAGAGTCCGCCGAAGCTCAACAATTGACCTGTTCTTTGTCTTGCCGGCAACGAAACGCTTGTTGCCCTCCATCAGGCTGGCCCAGATTTTGTCGGCAGAGGGCGTGACCTGAGCCGCAACGGGATGATGCGTTGCTGCCGGATGTGAGGTCGATTGGGCTGGAGCGGTTGCGGCCTGTTGGGCAAAGGCGCAACTGAGCAGAATAAGGGGTGCTGCCAAACAGAAAAGTCTGCGATTCATATCTACTCCTTGGAATCGCAGAAGAGTACCACTCCGGAGCAAGGGGTTCAATCACGCGAGCTAATCAAATCCGGAAAGGCGCGCTCAGAAGGCGGGCAGGGAACATCACAACCGCCCAGATCAGAGCCAGCACACCGTGTACCGCGATGCCGACAATTCGGAAGGGCAATAGCAGCAGCCACACGAATGGATAAAACACCAGCGCCAAGAGCGCCAAGGGCCAGCAAACCACAAACAGAATGCACCACGCCAAGAACGCGAACATAATAAGAGTCTCCCGCAACTCTTGACCTTATGTACGTAGTTTACGCGCTGTGGGTTCCCGATTTCAGGCCGTTTCACTCGCGAGGTGCCGGTTCAGGAATGCGAGGCATCGCAGGCAGGCGTCCCGCCAGATCTCTCCGCTAAAGTCATGCCCGATGCCGGCGTAAATCTGCATCTCGTACGGCGTCCCACGTTTTTCAAGCAACTGCTGCAGATGGTAGGCCTCCTCGACAGGAACGGTTGGGTCAGCCTCGCCGTGAAGGATCAGGACAGGCGGAATCCGGCGCATGAAAAGCTTCATCTCTTTGGGCAGACCACCAAAGAAATCGACCACTGCCTTCACTCGCGTGTCGATCGTGGCCGAAGAGAGGGAAAGGTATGCGCCGAGAGAAAACCCTAGCAAGGCAATGCGGTCGGAGTCCACGGCGGCTTGCTGTTCGACATGGCTGACCGCGTCCCACAGGGTTTTCATCCACAAGGGAAAGTTCCGGAAGATGGTCGCTTTGTCTGCATGGGTCGTTGCCGTGCGGTCGAAGTAGTGCAAAACGTATACCGCGAAGCCTTGACCCGCTAACTGACCCGCGGGTTCAGCCATGGTGGCGAACCCGCCCCCCGAACCGTGAAGAGAGATTACCGCAGGGAATCGCTGACTGTCTGTGTCCGGCACGAAGCAGTCGAGGCGAATGTCTTTGCCACCGCTGCGGAAGACTTGCTCGAACTGTGCGATGGGATACATGACTATTTCGTTGGGTGAAATTCCCTCGCTGGCGTGCTAGGAGACCTCAACTTGGGATGTTTCCGCGAGATTCTTCAATGACTCCGCATATGGCGCGCGTGCAATGCCGCGCTCAGTGATGATCGCGACAACGTATTTCGCGGGTGTCACATCAAAGGCCGGATTCTCCACTTGCACTCCTTCCGGGGCGATGGCCTTTCCCGCAATGTGAGTTACCTCGGCCGGATCGCGCTGCTCAATCGGAATCTTGCTCCCGTCCGGCGTGTCGAGATCGATCGTCGAAAACGGCGCCGCGACGTAGAAAGGAACACTGTTTTCTTTTGCCAGGACGGCCACGGTGTAGGTCCCGATCTTGTTGGCGACGTCGCCGTTGGCCGCGATACGATCTGCGCCAACCACGATCGCGCCAATTTTCCCCTCTCGCATAATCGCGCCCGCCATGTTGTCCGATATCACCGTCGTCGGAATACCGTCTTTCATGAGTTCCCATGCGGTCAGGCGTGAGCCTTGCAGGAATGGGCGGGTTTCATCCGCATAGACGTGGATTTTCTTGCCTTGCTCGACTGCGGCACGAATCACGCCAAGGGCCGTTCCGTAACCAGCTGTGGCCAGAGCGCCGGCGTTGCAGTGCGTGAGGACGCCGCCGCTGGACGGCATCAATGTCGCTCCATACCGCCCCATCGCCTGGTTGGAGGCGATGTCCTCGGCATGCATTCGCTGCGCTTCTTCGATCAAGGCTTGCTTGATCTGTGGAATTGGGCGGATGCGCAACTGCTCGAACTTGTCGCTCATCCGCCGAATGGCCCAGAAAAGATTTACTGCAGTGGGCCGGGTCTTGCTGATGATCTCGCAAATCTGATCGAACTCGAGCTTGAGCTCGCCACCGTTCTCCGCCTTCGAATTCTTTACCCCTAGGGCAATGCCCATGGCCGCCGCGACGCCGATGGCGGGAGCTCCTCGCACCACCATGGTGCGAATGACGTCCGCGACCTGTTCGTGGGTCTTGCAGGTAACGTAGGTTTCTTCCGTAGGCAGCTTCCTCTGATCGATGAAGCGTACGCCAGAGTCGGTCCATTCCAGAGTTTGAATCATGAGGTTTTTTCTATGAGATCTGCATTCGGTCGTGCTGAAAACTTCGGAATCCTAAGTTTTGTGTGCTGCGCAGCGATTCCGTGGCGCAATCGTCACTGCTGGCTGCCCGCAAAGTTCGCAGGTCGTGGCGACGGCGAGAACCGTGGGCGCGGTTTCTGCGTTCTGGAACATGTGCTCCTGTCGCACGTCTGCAGCCGTGAAGATCGACACGAACAGCGCTGGTGCGGCAGCCTGCTCCACGCTCGCGCGACCTTTGGCTTCCTGTCGTTCGACTAGGCACATTGCGCCTACGACCTCGAAGCCATAGTCGCGAGAAGCTTCGATCGCCTGAACCGTAGATGCGCCGGTGGTGCACACATCATCCACCACCACGACGCGCGCGCCCTTCTCGCGGAACCCTTCGATGCGCTGGCCGGTTCCGTGTTGCTTCTCGGCTTTCCGAACCAGAAATCCATGGATGTCCCCGCTGGTGACAGTGACCGCAACCACGATGGGGTCGGCCCCCATGGTGAGACCGCCTACGGCCTGCGGATTCCATCCGCGCGCACGAATTTCTTCGAGAAAAACCTGCCCGGTCAGCTGTGAGCCGCGAGCATCGAGGGTAGTCGTCCGGCAATCGATGTAATAGTCACTGGTCGCGCCCGACGACAGTTTGACCTCACCCAGTCGAAACGACTTTTGCGCTAACAAGCGCAACAATTCCTGGCGCGCAGACGGCATAAAAATCTACGATAACACGAAGTTGTGTGGCCTAGAGCCACAAGGGAAGGGGACAACCCTATTGATTCAGCCTTTCGAGATGCCGGAAGCCGCTGGTGGCTGCAAACATAATGACGCTGATGGTGCCGTTATAAGCGATGTGCATCAAAAGCCCGGCGGCAACGGACTTCGTTGCGGCCCGCACCAATGTTAGCGTCAGACCCACGATAAAAATGACTAATACTGGTCCCCAGGAGTACGTCAATTGCGCGCCGTGGATAAGCGCGAAACCAAGCGCCGTTAAGAAAACTCCGAACCCCGTGCCCAGTCGCCGCGCCAACACCGGATAGAGAAATCCTCGAAAGAACAACTCTTCCAACAGCGGTGCAAATGTCGTGCCGAAAATCGCCAGAAGATAGGCCTCGCTCGTCGTCTGAAAAAACTGGTCCATGGGCAGTTTCTTGGGTATCGGCAACAGATGAGCAAACAACTGGAGGCTGACGGAAAGCACGACGCCAGCAAATAGGTACACTGGCCAGTTGGCGGGAAAGTTCCAGCGGATTGCTTTCCAGAAACTCTGCTCCTGGTTCCGCGTTACCAACATGTACATCAGCACAAAAATCGCCACATAGGCGAGAAGCTGGGAGATTACGATCAAACCGGGGAACTTTACTACCTCGACCCAGGGGAGCCGCACGTACAGAAACTTGTGTGCCAGATAAGAGACCGCGAGCAGAAAGAAGAAGATTACGGCCACAGTGCAAACGGCGAGAGCCGCGACCTCCCAGCCTGTCCAGGGAGGATCTTCCGCTGGCGCCACAAGATTGCCTGCGGGCGGCAGATCAGAAGATCGAAAGTCTGCTCCGGGCTGCTGAGGCTCGAGAAGCGGATTGTGCGGCGAAGACAATTTAGTTGATCAAACACTCAGAAGTCGATGACGACCCAATCCTGATTTCCCAGGTTTACATCAGGCTTCAAGACACAATAACAGAGTCGGGATTCGAGAAGCGTTGGTTAGCAAGGGGCAGCTTCCAACGCGAGGTTCAGGCTGTGCTCTTCTTGGGGAGACTTGATCCGTTGAAATAGACGGCTAACGCTTGCCCAGTGTATGACTTCTTCACTCGCGCTACTTGCTCGGGCGTTCCCTGCGCAACCAGGCGGCCGCCGTCCTCCCCGCCCTCCGGACCGAGATCGATGATCCAATCTGCGTTCCGGATCACGTCTAAGTTGTGCTCGATGATTACGACCGTATTGCCCAGATCCGTCAATCGATGCAGCACGTCGAGCAACTTCTTGACATCGTCGAAGTGCAGGCCGGTGGTGGGTTCGTCCAGCAGGTAAAGGGTCTTGCCAGTCTGGCGCTTGCTCAACTCGCGTGCAAGCTTGATACGCTGCGCCTCGCCGCCAGAAAGCGTCACGGCGGACTGGCCGAGATGGATGTACCCGAGGCCAACGTCGACCAAAGTCTGCAGCTTCTGCTTGACGAGGGGGATATTTTCCAAAATTTGCAGAGCATCAGAAACCGGCGATTCGAGTACGTCGGCAATGGAATAGCCCTTGTACTTGACGGCCAGGGTCTCGCGGTTATAGCGGCGGCCGCCACAAACTTCGCAGAGGACGTACACGTCAGGGAGAAAATTCATTTCAATACGGCGTTGCCCTTCACCCTGGCAGGCCTCGCAGCGTCCGCCCGACACGTTGAAGGAGAAGCGGCCCGGTTTGTAGCCGCGTTCCCTGGATTCCGGCAACATCGCGTACAGATCACGAATCTGAGCGAAGACTCCCGTGTAGGTTGCAGGGTTTGAGCGTGGCGTACGTCCTATCGGCGACTGGTCGATGCGAATGACCTTATCGATATTCTCTGCGCCAGATATCGCCTTGTGAGCGCCGGGTTCCTCGCGGGAGCGATAGAGTTCCCTGGCCAGAACGCGGTACAGAATGTCATTCACCAGCGTCGACTTGCCGGAACCGGAGACGCCTGTCACCACCGTCATCACACCCAAGGGAAACGCCACGTCCAGGTTCTTCAGATTGTTTTCGCGCGCTCCGAGCACTGTGATCACGTTGCCGCTCGCACGCCGCTCCGGCAGCATTCCAATCTGCATCTTCCCGGAGATGTATGCGCCGGTGAGTGAACCGGGGGCATTCATGATTTCTTTTGGAGTCCCGCTGGCAACCAGGTTTCCGCCGTGCCGCCCGGCGCCAGGGCCCAAGTCGATGACATAGTCGGCACGGCGAATCGTCTCCTCGTCGTGTTCAACGACCAAAACGGTGTTGCCCAAATCCCGCAAATTCTCCAGCGCAAGCAACAGCCGCCCATTATCCCGATGATGCAGGCCAATCGAAGGCTCATCGAGCACGTAGAGAACGCCCCTCAGTTTCGACCCGATCTGTGTCGCCAGCCGGATGCGTTGCCCTTCGCCGCCCGAAAGCGTGGCAGCGGAACGCTCTAGCGCAAGATAATTCAGGCCCACGGCATTCAGGAACTGAAGCCGCTCAGTGATCTCGTGCACGATGCGTCCAGCGATGATCTGCTCACGTCCGCTAAGCTTGATCTTCCGAGACACTTCGAGGGCGCGCGAGATCGGCAACGCCGTAAAGTCGGCGATCGACATGCCATTCACCTTAACTGCCAAGCTCTCAGGCCGTAGACGCTTGCCATGGCAGATCGGACATTCGCTGGCAGACATGTAGTCGAGCAGATACTCGCGATACGTGTCGGACGTCGAATCATCCAGAACTTGTTTCAAGTAGGCCACAATTCCCTGAAAGCCGGTCTTGCCGCCGCGTTCCGGTTCTCCATAGAGCAGCAAGTTCTGGATCTTGTCGGGTAGCTTTTCAAATGGAGTCGCCAGATCAAATCCGTAGGCCGCCGCCGTGATCTTCAACATGTGGACCAGATTCTGAGAAGCGGAACCCGGCCCTAGGCCGCCTTCAAGCAGAGGTTTTGACCAGTCCACGATGATCTTCGCGGGATCAAAGTCGTAGCGGCTGCCTAGTCCATGGCATTCCGGGCAGGCACCGTAGGCGCTGTTGAACGAGAACGAGCGCGGCTCCAACTGGGCGACGTTGATCCCGCAGTCCGGACAAGCCAATCGGGAAGAGTACAAATTCTCTTCTCCACCGACCACTGCGACCTGTACCAGACCACCCGCTAATTTCATCGCCAGACCGACCGACATCTCCAGGCGATGCTCGATGCCTGGTTTCACGAGCAGGCGGTCGACGACGACTTCAATGGTGTGATTCTTGCGTTTGTCCAGACGCAGGTCATCTTCGAGGTTTACTAATTCGCCATCAACCCGTGCTCTCGTGAAGCCATGCTGGACGAGCTTTTCCATCTCCTTCTTGAATTCGCCCTTGCGTCCCCGAACGATGGGGGCCATTACCATGACGCGGTCCTCAGGACGCAGGGCCATCACACGCTGGACAATTTGCTCGGCCGACTGACGGGTGATCGCCCGACCACACTTGGGACAATGAGGAACGCCGATCGAAGCAAATAAAAGACGAAGATAGTCATAAATTTCGGTAATCGTTCCCACAGTGGAACGCGGGCTGCGATTGGTAGTCTTCTGCTCAATGGAAATCGACGGGCTAAGTCCATCGATCGCGTCCACGTCCGGACGCTCCATCTGATCGAGAAACTGGCGCGCATAAGCAGAAAGAGTCTCCACATAGCGACGCTGACCTTCCGCGTAAATCGTGTCAAACGCAAGGGATGACTTGCCGGAGCCGCTCAGGCCGGTGATGACAGTGAGGGTGTTACGAGGAATCTCGACGTCGATATTCTTGAGGTTGTGCTGACGCGCTCCCCGCACGGAAATCCTGGTGATGGCCATCAAACGCGGGCGTAATGTCCTTCCGTAATATGGACGGGACCCCTGAATTGTTGGAAATTAAGGGTGCGCAATTCTACTAACGTATCTTAGTTGCAAACAGCGGCAAGCGTCAAACGCAGGTAGATTAAACGATTGCGCGTTAGCCGCAAGTCGGGCGACTGTCACGGCATCCGGGGGGAAGTCGAACTTGAACGCTTTGGGACAATCCTTACTTTTGTTCTTCACAGTGGTGACTGCGGTAGGGCTCGGCATCCTTGCCAGTTACGGAACAGTAACTAGCATCCTCAACGCTCTTGGCCAGCAATCCCAGGAGCGCGTTGCCGCTGCGGTTTTGGTCGAAAACCACGCCAGCGGCGACTGAGCCGCGGGTCTGCGGACCTAGTTACAAATAGTCCAACCTCTCGGGAATTCCCCCATAGACTCATAATTCATCGAAGATCAAATCGGCACGCTTGCGCACGTGGTTCCGTTAGGGCCAGACGCAAGCCTTTATTCCTGGTGGGGGGGCTGAGAATTAGGCGGCTGTCCGGGCACGGGAGCTACGACTTGAGGTTGTCCGGGTGGCAGACCTTGCTGTTGTTGCTGCAACCTTTGCTGTTGCTGTTGCAGTTCCTGAAGCAGTTGTTCTGGAGTTCTCACCTGTTGGCCGTTTTGTTGCTGGCTGTTGTCCTGGGCGTCCTCGCCTTGAGCGTCGGCCTGATCACCCTGATCTGCGTTTTCCTGAGTCGCATCCGCATCAGTACTGTCGGTGGTGGTGTTGTCCGCGTCCGAATTATCCGCCGTTTCCTCCGCATTTTGCGTATCCGGAGTCGCCTGTCCAGGAGAGGGCTGAGTGAAGCTGCTAACTTCCGCTGGTGGAGCTCCAGCAGCAGACCCACCGGACTTGGGTGAAAGAATCAGCTGGTCAATGGCGCCCGGGTTAGCTGCCGACCCCAACATGACGTAGTCGTAGCGGGAGCCATTCAGCAAACTGGCAAGAACTTCGCGAGGTGGTCCGGGGCCCAGTCGACCTACCACACGCTCGGTAGCGCTCGCAGGAACATCGAAGCTTGCGCCCGTCTTGGACCGCACGGCGCGGAGAATGTCTCCCAATGTGGAGTTTTGGGCCGTGATGGTCAGTTGCCCGGCCTGATAGCTTACCTGCGGGGGACTCGCCGGCACTTGATCAAGCGCGAAGGGCTGAAGGGGGCCAGGAGGAAGCGGAGGCAGTGGCTTGGCTTGCGCTTGCTTCTTGCCGTGAGGCTTCTTTGGGGCTTGCAGTTCCCAACCGAAGGTGAGAGGCGCAACAGTAATGCAGAGAAGCACCAAGAGCCACCACAGCCTGGTTTTACCCGACAACGACATGAAAAAGCCACCCCGGGCCGAACGAACGATACCTCCAGGGAACGATCCCCAGTGTACTTCTTGTAGGTAAAATTGTAACACCTGCCGAGTTTTCGTTTCTGTCTCTACATGGGGGCTGGCGGAAGGGCTACTCATACCCCGGCGGACCCGTCTTTGGCGTCGTAAAATAGAACCGTGAGGCGAAAGACTACGAGGCACGACTACCGGGTAGTGGGGAGCGTGTGCCTGCCCCAAACGATAACGGTGGGTCTAAGCTCGGTATCCCTGTCCATTCTGCTTCTTATCCTCGTATTGAACACCCCAGTTCGAGCTGAATCCTGTCTGTCCGCGGGCGATATGGACTCGGGCACTCGTAGTGGTCTGGAAACCACGGCACGTCGCTTCTTCGATTTGACCGCAAAAGGGGACATCGCCGCGTTACAGCAGAGTGCGATTCCTAGCTTGGCATCCAACTTCTCAGGTGTTGAATCAGCGGTGAAGGACAATCAAGCCAATCTTACCGGGGCACAGGCTTCTCCGCGACCTCCCTTCCTTCTGCAGCAACAAGGGACAACTCCGGCGGAACGGGCAGAATTTTTTTGTGGAGTTTTTGGCGCGCGAGGGCAAACCGCCGACAGCGCAGTCTTCGTAATTCCCAACCTTCCTCCGGGAAACTACGGAGTGGTGATCCTGGACGTTACCAATAGCGGGAGTTCGTACACTCTTGCTTTTGTTTTGGAGCAACAGGGACCCGCGTGGAAGCTCGGCGGCTTTTATGCGAAGCCGTCACAGGTTGGGGGACACGACGGCAACTGGTTCATACAACGCGCGCGGGAGTTCAAGACGAAGGGCCAAAATCACAACGCCTGGTTCTATTTCATAGAAGCGCGAGACTTGCTTGCTCCATTGCCTTTCATGAGCACGATGTCAACCGACAAGGCTTACGATGAAGCGCAGACGGTCCAGCCAGCAGACTTGCCGACTGATAGCCCTGTGGATCTCGCTGGCGCCAAAGCCTTCAAGCTCACGAGTTTCTTTCCGCTCGTCGTGGGGAATGAACTGAACCTCGTCGTCAAGTACCAGTCGGCAGATGTGTCGAACACGGCGCACGCGTTTCAGGACAACGTCGCGGTGATTAAAGCCGTGGTGGCGAAGTATCCCGAGCTTCGTGACGCTTTCGCCGGGGTTGTGGCGCGGGCCGTTGAGCCCTCCGGACGTGATTACGGCACAATGCTGCCGATGAAAGAAATCAAGTAGCGTTTCGCGCGCCCGGGGATATGGGAATCCACCCGAGAACCTCATTGGCCGGAGTTCGGCAGTTGGTCAAATGTGCATTCTTTTGCCTGTTTGTCGCGCCGAAGGCCTATAAACACCGGCGCTCGCAGTTTCATGCCTCCTTCGGGAGTCTCGTGTGTCCATTCGGAATACTTGATTTCGGCCACGAGTTTGGGCTTCACCCAATGTGTAGTCCGCCCTGACTCGACGGGTCCGTGGAAGGGGTTCTCCGTCGTTTCGAGCGACTTCAAGCGCTCCCACATCTCTTTCAATCCCCTCTGATCAAATCCGCTGCCCGCTTGCCCCACGTGGATCAGCCTATATTTCTTGTCGTACAGGCCAAGTACCACCGATCCGAAGTAGTCCCGGCTGCCTTCGGGCTCGGTGTATCCGCCGATTACACAGTCCAGAGTCTGGGTGATTTTAATCTTGAGCCACTCGCGGGTCCGATTCTCCTGGTAGGAACTGTCGCGCCTCTTGGCAACGATTCCCTCCAGGCCGCGTTGTCGCGCTACTTCAAGAAGAGCTTTCCCGTCTTCCAGATAGTGATCGGAATACCGCACCTCATGTCCAGATTTGATCAACGATGCGAGAACGTGTTTACGCTGCTCCAGACCCACGTTTCGAAGGTCCCAGCCGTCCAGATAGATGAGATCAAAAGCGTAGTAAAGGATGGGAACGTCGATTCTTCCCGGCGTCCGTTGTTTTCCCGGGCGAAACCCGGTTTTCTGTTGCATGAGGCTGAATGAGGGGCGGCCTTCCTCGTCCAGCGCAACGATCTCGCCGTCAATCACTGCTTCTTTTGCCATGATGAAGGTGGGCAGCGAACTGAGTTCGGAGAACTGCCCTGTTAGGTCATTCTGGTTTCGGGAGACCAGTCGGACGATTCCATTGCGAATAAACGCGATGGCACGGTATCCGTCCCATTTAATTTCAAACAGCCAGTCAGGGCTATCGAAGGGGTCTTCGATTGAAGTCGCCAGCATCGGGTGAATCGCCGCCGGCATTGAGGCACGCCTGATACCTGACAGTTGTGATAAAGAGATCTCTGAAGGAGAAACCTCAGAGGTTTTTCCTCTGCGGCTCCTGGCTGTCGGTGGCGGTTCTGGCGCGGGCGGTTCCGGCGCGGCTCTGGGTGCGGGCTCAACTTTCGTACCTACCCGGCTTTTTTTGTTTTTTTTTCCTGCGCGGCGGTCAACGAATTCGCGGACTCCGTCTTCGCTTTTGTCTTCTTCTGCTCAAGCT
>Ga0209698_10003752_pt1 | contig 16785 bp, 12 predicted proteins | sample LitLauG_LLR_2012_FD_187203 | JGI IMG/M metagenome (GOLD analysis project Ga0209698, IMG submission 187203) | Freshwater sediment microbial communities from Pennsylvania, USA - Little Laurel Run_MetaG_LLR_2012 (SPAdes) (version 2) | ecosystem: Environmental > Aquatic > Freshwater > Creek >...
CCGCTTAGCGTTCCCGCCGGGAAGCATGCGGCAAAAGCGTCGAGAGCATCGAGATCCTTACGCAGCGTTCCTTCCAGCGCCGAGACCAGATGCATCACGTGCGAGTAGCGCTCGACGTACATCAGGTCCTTTACCTTGACGGAGCCGTATTCACTGACGCGGCCCAGATCATTGCGGCCGAGGTCAACGAGCATCACATGTTCAGCGCGCTCTTTTTCATCGGCGCGCATCTTCTGCTCGAGCGCGGCGTCTTCGGCTTCATCTTTGCCGCGAGGATGCGTTCCCGCAATCGGGCGGTACTCCAGCTTGCTTCCGGTTACGCGCACCAACAGTTCCGGAGACGACCCGAGAATGTGGGTCTCACCGTTGCGCAGGAAATAAAGATACGGCGACGGATTCACCTGCCGGAGCGCGCGGTAGAGATCGAACGGCGGCACTTCCGGAGTGAAGTCGAGACGCTGCGAGAGCACCACCTGAAATATGTCACCGGCGGCGATGTATTCCTTGCAGCGGTCCACGCCGCGCATGTACCCGCGGCGGTTGGTGCCGGCGTGCAGCTTGAGTTTGCCCGCCTTTGCCTTGACCGATTTGCGCCACAGCGCCGGACTGAGCCCGCGCGCGAGCTTTCTTTCCAGCGCGGCGATGTCTTTCATCGCCCGCTGGTAGGCGCGACGTGGATTCTCCCGCGAGACGTCGGCCGCCGCCACGATGTGAATCTGGTGCCGCAGGTGATCGAACGCCAGCAGGCGGTCGAAGAACATTAACTCTGCATCGGGCAGATGGAGATCATCCTTGGCGTGTTCGCCGATTTCCTCCAGTTGCCGCACCACATCGTAGGAGAAATATCCGACGGCTCCGGCGGTGAAGGGCGGCAAGCCGGCGATCTTGGCGGGACGATGCTCGCGCAACAAGCGCTTCACCACCTGGAAAATATTGTCCTCCACAACTTCGCGGTGGCGGCCCCGCTCGATGTGTACCTTGCCCTTATGCCCCTTCACCCGCATGTATGGTGCTGCCCCGAGGAAGGTATACCGGCCAATCTGCTCGCCGCGCTCGATCGACTCCAGCAGAAAGGCATGGCTCTCCTTCTGGGAGATGGCGAGGAAGGCCGAGACCGGGGTAAGCAGGTCGGCGCTGATCGACTTCACTACGGGTACCAGCGTGGCTTCGCGCGCCAGTCGGACAAACTCTTTGAAATCAGGCTGAAGCATGGGATTTCTCGGGGACGATCATTATAGGGGAGGAGTGGCGGGTTCGTGGTCAGATACGGCAGTCGGCAGAAAGGGTCGGCAACCGCTCGGCAGTTTTTCCCGCGGCAGGCAAACTTTCGTCACTTGTTACCCCCGCCATAACCGCTAGAATCTTCAGTATCCCGCGTATTATGAGCATCTTGACGGGAAGGCTGTACCCAGCAAAGCTCGACTGATCACGCAGCACCCGGGGTTTATGCAAGTTAAGTTTTGGGGCGTGCGCGGCTCCACGCCCACTCCACAGGCCGAGAACCTGCGCTACGGGGGCAATACCTCCTGCGTAGAAGTGCGCGTCGGGGATCAGATCTACATCTTCGACTGCGGCACCGGATTCCGTGTGCTCGGTCACGCACTGGAACGCGAATTCGGCGACCAGCCATTCTCCGCGCACGTCTTCGTGTCGCATTTCCATTGGGATCATATCCAGGGCATGCCCTTTTTCCGGCCGCTGTATGACAGTCCGCACAGCCGGTTCTTCTTTCATTCCTCGGGCCGTACGCGGAGCCTGGAGCAGGTGATGACCGAACAAATGTCGTCACCGTACTTTCCGGTGGATCTCGATCAGATGCGCGCGCGGCGCGACTTCTACGATATCCAGAACGGATGCCTGGATATGGAGAACGGCGTCCAAATCAAGACGCAGTGGCTGAATCATCCCCAGGGCTGCCTGGGATTCCGCGTCGAGACCAAAGATGGAGTACTGGTCTACGCTACAGACAACGAACCGGGCGATGCGGAGTTCGACAAAGGCGTTCGCAAGCTGGCGGAAGGCGCAGACGTCCTGGTCTACGATGCGCAGTACTTGCCGGAAGATTACGCTGCACGGCGCCGCGGCTGGGGGCACAGTCACTGGCGCGAAGCAGTCAACGTCGCAATGGAAAGCGGCGCGAAGGAACTAGTTCTGTACCATCACGATCCCGATCACACCGATGCCATCGTCGACAAAGTCGTGGCCGATGCGCGCAACTACTATCCCCGAGTTCGAGCCGCGGCCGAAGGATTAACGATGCACGTTCAATCCGGCCGGGGCACTGCCGCGCGATAAGCCTGCCGGCATTTCATCTGCTGGTCGGGGCAGCGTTTATTCGAAGGATTCACCCCCACGATTCGAAGCATTCCCCCCATGATGTCGTTCTGACGAGAGCGGAGGCTCTCGGAAGAACCCTACGAAGCACATAGACAGGCATTGCAGTCGAGGGGAACACCAGCGATGCCAGCAGCACAGGACGTCCCGTCCACCGCATCGGCAGCGGACTCGGTCGTACGGTCCCTCAACCCGGCTTCGCCGCGTCTCAGGATGACAGACCGCAAGTGCGGGCTGACAATTCTTGCGGTGCGGGATGACAGCTCTTACGGGGCGTCGACGGCATTGACGGCGTATTCAGAAAAGCGTCCAATGAGTGTTCCACCTCCGTCAACGCAACCGCTGGCCTTCATTGGAGGAATCAATGGCGAAACTCCCGACAAATAATTCATCCCGCAGCAATCGTCGGTCATTCCTGAAGTCGACTGGCGTGATGACCGCTGTGGCAGTTGGTTCGGTCGCTCTTCCGAAGCTGTCCACCCCCGCGGAAGCGAGGCCCATAGACACACCGCGCCTGGAACCGATGCCCACCCGCAATCTCGGCAAGACTGGATACAAGGTTGGCATCTTCAGCCTGGGAGGCCAGGCGTCGCTCGAGAAGCCGCACAACGAAGAGGTCGCCGTTCCTGTCATCGAGCGGGCTCTCGATCTCGGGGTGAACTACATCGATACCTCCTCCATCTACGGCGGCCCGGAACGCTGGAGCGAGCAGTATGTGGGCAAGGTCATGAAACACCGACGCGCTGCCGCGTTTTTGGCGACCAAGACGAAGGAACGGACGCGCGATGGTTCCAAGCGGATGCTCGAGAAATCGCTCGAACTGCTGCAGACCGACCACATCGATCTCTGGCAACTGCACGACATCGGCACCATGCACGACATCGACGAGATCTTCGCCAAAGGCGGCGCCATGGAAGCACTGCTCGAGGCGCGCGATCAGAAGATCGTGAGGTATCTCGGCATTACAGGCCATTACCGCCCGGAAGCGTTGATTGAAGCCATTCACCGATATCCGTTCGAGACGATCCTGATGGCCGTCAATGCAGCCGATCCGCATCACTTCAGTTTCTCTGAGAAACTGCTGCCGCTCGCGGTGGAGAAACAGATGGGTATTATCGGAATGAAAGTCCCAGCCCGTGGGCGCATTCTCTCGACATGGACTCCTCCGCCGATCGAGCAGCAAAAGCACATGTGGGAAGGGATGGTGCTGGCGCCGACTCCGGGGACATTGCAGATGCGGGAAGCCATGTATTACTCGCTCTCGCTCCCCGTGAGCACGGTGATTATCGGCTGCGACACGATCGCGCAGCTGGAAGAAAACGTACAGATGGCGCGCGAGTTTACACCGCTAAGCCAGCAGCAGATGGCTTCGTTGACTGAGAAAGCACTGCCCGTGTCAAAGCAGAGTCTGTTCTTCCGGTTCTACGAACGGGCTTAGATGCAAAACTGCATAAGCGACGGGGCAGTTAGCGCCTCACCAAAGTTGTCATTCTGACGAGGGCCATAGGCCCTCGTCAGAACCCTACGAAGAGGGGACAGAGGTGCGGCAGTGGACGGGTAACACCACTGCGCGTGTTGCAGGAGAGGCCCCAGCCACCGCATCAACGCTGCACTCTGAGGTACGGTCCCTCAACTCGGCTGCGCCGGGTTTCAGGATGACATCCGTGCGATGTGATGCGGTCCGTGTGAGATGCAGGGTCGGCAGCTTGTAAAGCACTGGCCCTGCATCCTGGACCAGCCTCTGCTACACTTCCGCCGCGATTCATCTCCGAGGGCCCCATGCATCGACTTGCCTTTCCGTGGATCCTGTCCGTCAGCATTCTGCCTGCCTGCGCGCAGTCTCCCGACATTGCCGAGCCTGCGGCCTCCGAAGCCATTGCCGCTGCCACGACTGATTCCCACTTCGTGTCGCCGCTGGTCTCCTACGTGCCCCGATCGGACAAAGTCCCGTCACCCGAGAAGTTCTTTGGACGCATCATGGGTGCGCCCGGGGAACTGCTCGGTACGGAAAAGGCGTACGCGTATGCTCACGCGCTGGCCGCGGCAAGCCCCCGAGTTCGTGTTTTTACGATCGGCAAGAGTGAAGAGGGCCGCGACATCATACTCATTGCGATCGCAGACGAGGCCGGCATACGCGACCTCGACCGCCTGAAGGCAGCAACGGCTGCACTTGCCGATCCGCGGAGCACGGACAAAGCCGCCGCTGAAAAAGTGATATCTGCCTCGCGGCCAATTTACTACTTCAATGCAGCACTGCACTCGGACGAAACCGGATCGACCGAAGCGACCATTGAGCTAGCCTACCGGCTCGCGGTCTCCGAGCAGCCGATGATGCAAAGGATCCGCCAGGAACTCGTTGTGCTGATCAACCCGATCTCCAATCCCGACGGCCGCGACAAGATGGTCGACTGGTTCTATCGCTATCTGAAGGGCAAGAGCGACCGAAACACGCTTCCCCGCCAGTCGCCGCCGTACTGGTCGAAGTACACGTTTGTCGACATCAACCGTGACACTCATCAACAGACGCACGAGACGACCAAAGCCGTGCACCGCATGTTTCACGAGTGGCACCCGACGGTAGTGCACGATTTGCACGAAGGCTTTCCGTTCATGATGACCTGGAACGGAACCGGCCCTTACAACCCGAACATCGATCCCATAACGTATACGGAATTCCTCGAGCTAAGTATGAAAGAAGTCGAGACGATGACGGCTATGGGCATGCCTGGAGTATCGACATGGAATTTCGGCGAGGCGTTTGCGCATTTATATCTCGATTCGGTTGCGATGAACCACAACAGCATCGGGCGTGGTTACGAGACGTTCGGCAATGGCAGTGCGGAAACCGAGAAGCGGTCTATTTCGCCAGGGGCCACCACGATGGAGTGGTACCGTCCGCTGCCGCCGCCGCGCGAGGTCAACTGGTCCGCTCGCGACAATCTGAACTATCAGGAAACGGGGGCGCTGATCGCGCTCGACGAAGCCGCTACGCACGCGAATGAGATGCTGCGCAACTTCTATACGAAATCGTGGGATTCCTGGCAGAAAGGACTCACGCAGCCGCCCTACGCGTTTCTGATTCCCGAGGATCAGGGCGATCCAACACGAGTGGCAGCACTGGTCTCGCGCCTCATGGAACAGCACATTGAGGTTTCACGCGCACAGAGTCCCCTCCAACTGAAAGATGGAAATTACCCGGCGGGAACCTACGTCGTTCGGTTAGATCAGCCCTATCGCAACTACTCCGTTGACCTGCTCACGCCGCAACGCTATCCAAAGAACGGTGAGCCCCCGTATGACGACGTCTCCTGGGAACTGCCCGCGAACTACCATCTCCAGGCGATTCCAACCGCAGATCCTGCAATTCGTGATCTTGCACTGACCGCGCTGAAGGACCCTCCGCATGTGGACGGGCACGTCCGCGGTTCCGGCGCCACCTTTCTGGTTAAAGACACGGGCCAGGAATCGCTGCTGGCTGCACGCTATCGGCTGGCCAATTTCCAGATCGAGATTGCCGTACACGAATTTGAGTCGGGCGGCGGCGAGAAGTTCCCTGCCGGATCATGGATCATTCCCGACCAACCCGGTTTGCGCGAGGCGGTCCAGTCTGCAGCGAGCGAACTCGGACTCAACTTCACCCAGACATCGGCAGCACCGAACGTCGCTCATCACGCCGCAAAAGCACCTCGGATCGGCGTCTGGGTGCCATGGGCCGATACCGATTCGATCGGATGGATCCGATATTCTCTCGACCAGCGCAAAGTTCCCTACACCTATCTCCGCGACGAAGACATTCGCGCCGGGGATCTTCGCTCAAAGATTGACGTCCTGCTCTACGGCCACGTCGATCTCGAACTTGCCGAGCAAATTGAAGGCCTGCCTAAAACCTGGTCACCCATGCCTTTTAAGAAGACGCCACAGACTCCCAGCTTCGGCACGCCCGCCGAGTCTGACGACATTACTGGAGGCATCGGCTACGAAGGCCTCGGACAGATTCAGCATTTCATTGACGACGGCGGCCTGATGGTCACGCTGGGGAGCGGCACGATGCTCGCGCTCGAAAGTGGACTGGTGAGATTCGTCCGCCGATCTTCCGGAGGGGTTCCGCGCAGTGCGGCCGGCGGGGGCGGTTCTTCCTCGGCCGCATCGCAGCAAGCCGCCACCCGCACACCCGGCGCCCACGTTCGCGTCACCTTTGATCAGCCCAATCATCCGATTGCTTACGGATATCCCATGCACACGTGGGTTTTCCGGCAGAACTTCCCGCTCTACAACACGCCACGACGCTGGCTGCGTATGGCCTATTGCACGACGTGCCTCGATGGGCCGGAAGATCGCAGCGGGATCGTCATGGAGTGGGGCGATGCGGACAATAAAGACTTTGTCGTCAGCGGACAGGCATGGGGAGAGGAGAATCTCATCGGCCGACCGGCGATTCTGGACATGCCAGTGGGCAAAGGACACGTCATCAGCTTCAACTTCAATCCCATGCATCGCGACCTGAATCGCGGTGATCAGCGTTTGCTGTGGAATGCCATCCTGAACTGGCAGGCGATCCTGGCCGCGCATCCAAAGTCGGACCCCACCACCCCCGCTCCAGAGCCTGACGAATAGATCTACGCCCGCAAATGATAAGGAATTGTGGCGACCGTAATCCGCTGATTGCCATTGAAGAGCAGAAGCGCCCGAATGGCCTCGGGACGGTTGTTGTGCAGGAAGTAGTGATACCAGTGGCTCTCTACCAATTCCGGAATCAGCATGGTGACGATGCGGTCGGGCTGTGCCGCCTGCTGCAGCAGGGCATATTCGACAATCGGCTTTACGATGAAGCGATAGGGAGAATCGAGCACGATTAACTGGGGCAGTGGAAGTCCCGCGGCTTTCGCAGGTTTTTCCACAAGTTCAGGCCAGCAAGCGCGTAAGTGATCCGTCTTCTCACCACACGCAACATGCAGGACGTGGACTTCTTTCGACAAGGTCCATGCGTAGCGCAGCGCTTTTTCGGCAACCAGGCTCCAACGATCCACCGGCACCAGCACAATCGGGTCGCACAGGCCGGAAGTTTGAATAGGCAAGGGCGCTGCAATTTCCTCTGCCACCCGGGCATAGTGCCGGCGCACTGCGCGCATCATCAGGATCAGCGAGGGTATCAGGAGCACCGTGATCCAGGCGCCCTCCGTAAACTTGGCGACGAGAACGACTACGGTTGTGATACCTGTGGCGGCCGCTCCGATCGCGTTCAGGAACATGCTGTGACGGGCGCGACCTTCGCCCACACGTCGCCAGTGCACCACCATGCCCGCTTGCGAGAGCGTGAATGCCAGGAAAGCGCCGACGGCGTAGAGCGGAATCAAGCGATCGGTCACGCCGCCGAAGATCATCAGCAAGGCTCCGGTCAAAATGGCTAGCGCATACACGCCTTGGGCAAACACCAGCCTCCGTCCGCGGATCACAAAGGCATGCGGCAGACATCCGTTCTGCGCGATTGCGCGGGCCAACCGTGGAAAATCAGCAAAGGCGGTGTTCGCCGACAGGGACAAAACCAACAAGATGGAGACAATGCTGACCCAGTAGAAAATCCCGTGCCCCGTCACGGCGGCGAGGAGTTGCGACAGCACACTCTGATATCCCGATGAGACCGGGTCGGTGGCGGCGATGCCGTAGGCCGGCACCAGGTAGGCAATTCCCAGCAACATTACCATCAGAATCGCGATGATGATGGTCAACGTGAGGCGGGCGTACTTGTCGGTCGGATCGCGAAACGCCATGACGCCATTGCTCACTGCTTCGACTCCGGTCATCGCCGTGCAGCCGCTCGAAAACGTCCGCAGCAGAAGCCACGCGCTCACGGTTCCTGTGACCCCTAACAACTTCGGAGGCGCCACCACCGGAAGGGGATGGCCTCCCGCGGCCAGCGTCTTGAATAATCCAACCGCAATCATCCCGAGCAGGCACGCAATGAAGATGTAGGTGGGCAAAAGAAAGACGCCGCCGGACTCGCGCACGCCGCGCAAGTTTATGATTGTGATCACAACCAGAATGCCGAGACAGATGGTGAGCGTCCGGCTCTGCAAGGAAGGTACGGCTGAGACGAGGGCCCCAACACCGGCTGAAATGCCGACCGCAGCGGTCAACACGTAGTCGATCATCAACGCTGCCGCGGCCAGCAACCCGGGCCACTCGCCGAGGTTCTCGCTCGCAACGGTGTAGGAGCCGCCCCCCTGCGGATACGCGGTGATCGTCTGCCGATACGAAAAATAGACGATCGTGAGCAGCCCCACGATGCCGACCGTGATCGGCCATACGTATACGGAACCCGCCATGCCGAGCGGAATAAGCAGAGTGAGGGCGGCTTCCGGCCCGTACGCGGCCGAGCTGAGTGCATCCAGGCCGAAGATCGGAATGCCCTTCAGTGGACCTATGCGTTCCGCTTTCTCTTCCTCGGTCGCCAGCGGACGGCCGAATAGCGTGTCGATAATGCTCACCCGGATTCCTCCTGCCTTTTGGACGATCCTCGGTCGATAGCTCCCCGGAATTGTCAGTCAGCATAATCGCTAACCATCTCCAACGGTTAAACATTGAATGAAAATCGAAAAACCTGAAATCGGCCTTCAGACCGCGGGAAGAATGCAGCGAGCTTGCTTCCCTGGCTCTGTCCCTCATATACTCTGAACGTTTGCGCACTTTTGCCCGACATCGGACCTCGCCGCGCAGGCCGGCTTACCTGCCATCATTCCGGAGACGATTTTTATGACGACGCTGACCACACCTGACCATGTGGACAAAGAGAGCAATCCGTGGGAGTCACAACGCGCCCGCTTCGATCTGGCCGCCCAGAAACTCAATCTTGACGAAGGATTGTGGCGCGTTTTGCGCTATCCCACCCGCGAGATTATCGTGCACATTCCCGTGCAGATGGACGATGGCCATCTGGAGGTCTTCACCGGGTTCCGCGTACAGCATTCGATCGCTCGCGGACCAGCCAAGGGCGGAATCCGCTATTCGCCCGATGTCACGCTCGATGAAGTCCGCGCGCTCGCCAGTTGGATGACCTGGAAGTGCGCCGTGGTGAACATTCCGTTCGGCGGAGCCAAGGGCGGCGTGATCTGTGATCCGCACAAAATGTCGATGGGCGAGGTCGAACGCATGACCCGCCGGTATACCGCCGAACTCATCGAATTCATCGGCCCTGAGAAAGACGTTCCTGCCCCCGATGTCAACACCAACGAACAAATCATGGCCTGGATGATGGACACTTATTCCATGCACATGCGCTCCACGGTGACCGCGGTGGTCACCGGCAAGCCCATCAACATCGGCGGCTCGCGTGGACGCCGCGAAGCAACCGGCCGCGGTGTGATGATTGTCTGTGATGAAGCTTGCAAGAAGCTGAACATCGATCGCAGTCGCGCGCGCGTCATCGTGCAGGGCTTCGGCAATGTCGGCTCGAACGCCGCCCAACTCATGCACGAAGCCGGATACAAAGTGATCGGAATCGCCGAAGTCGGCGGCGGCCTGCACAACAAGAACGGCATCGACATAAAGGCGCTTGTCGAATTCCGTCAGAAGAACGGAACCGTGCATGGGTTCCCTGGCGCCGAGCGGTGCGATGCGGGCGAACTGCTGACCACCGAATGCGAGATCCTGATCCCGGCGGCGACCGAGAACGTGATCACCAGCCGCAACGTCGATCGGGTGAAGTGCCGCATCCTCGCGGAGGGCGCGAATGGTCCCACGACCTCCGCTGCCGATGACGTCCTCAGCGATAAGGGCGTGTTCGTGATTCCCGACATTCTTGCCAATGCCGGCGGCGTCACGACCTCTTATTTTGAGTGGGTGCAGGACCGCCAGGGCTATTTCTGGAAGGAGTCCGTGGTGAACGAACAACTGGATTCGATCATGAAATCGTCCTTCGACGATGTCGTTCGCTACGCCGAGACCCACCGCGTGAACAATCGCATCGCCGCTTATATGCTGGCGATCGACCGGGTGGCCTACACCATCCGCCAGCGCGGAATCTACGCGTAAGTATTCAAGAAGGAGATCTTCATGAAACTGGTCGAAAGAAAGTTGATGGCGCAAATCGCAGTACTGGTCTTCGCGCTTTCGCTAGTGGCCGCAGCGCAGGGAGTCGAACCCGGCACCCAACCTGAAGCCACGGCAACTCCAGGACAAATGGCGCACGCGGCTGCAGCCGATAAGCTCGACATCAACACCGCTACCAAAGACCAACTCAAAGCACTGCCGGGTATCGGTGACGCGTATTCCCAGAAGATCATCGACGGCAGGCCCTACCGCGCCAAGAACGAGCTGGTTCAGAAAAAAATCGTTCCGCAGGCGACGTACGACAAGATCAAGGATCTGATCATCGCCAAGCAGGCCAAAGCCGCCGATAAGAAATAGCCGTTCTCGTAGAGACGTTGCTTGCAAGGTCTCTGCCGACGCCGCCACCTCTGCCCGCGCAAGCAGAGACGCAGCAAGCTACGTCTCTACGACTTTCTTTCATTTTTCCTCCGATTGCGTTCCCCACCGCCGAGGAGGATAATCGAATCTGGTAGCCGGCTGGCCACCGGAGCCCCCCCTAAGAGTGAACCTGCCCAACTCCATTACGCTGAGCCGCATCTGCACTATCCCTCTGTTGGTATGGATCCTTTGCAGTTCGCACTTCAGCAGCGCGAATGGAACGAAGGAACTGATGGCTTCCGCGTTGTTCATCGCCGCGGCGATGACCGATGGCATCGACGGATATCTGGCGCGCAAGCGCGATCAGATCACCACCATAGGCATCCTGCTGGATCCGATCGCCGATAAGCTGCTCATTGCTGCTGCGTTTATTTCTCTGGTGCAGATCAACCCGAGCCTGGTTCCCGCATGGGTTGCGATTGTGGTCATCGGGCGCGAGTTCCTGGTGAGCGGATTGCGATCGATCGCGTCCTCAGAAGGCTTCACGATTGAGGCCAGCAATCTTGGCAAATTCAAAATGGTGGTGCAGATCGTTGCCGTGGTTGCGGTCATCTGGGATCACCGCTGGAAAGAATGGCCGATCTACGGTCGCTACATCTTCCCGATTCACTGGATCGCGTATGCCGCGATCTGGTTCATGGTATGCGTTTCGCTGGTTTCTGGAATCGACTATTTCGTCGCATTCTGGACGAAAATCGACCGTCGCGTCGTCAAGCGCCGGCGCCGGGCCTTCATCCTGAGTCGCCGCCAGAAGGCAGTCACGCCCCCCCGGGCGGACCGTGATGTCGCTGCCTCGACCTAATCCGATCGACGTGGAGCAGGGAGAGTTTTCGCCGGAAGAGAGAACTCTGCTGCTACGATCCGCTCACGAGTCGATTCTCTCCGCCCTCGAAGACCGGCCGATATCTCTCGATCCACCCACGCCACATCTCGCCGAACCTCGTGGCGCTTTCACGTCGCTTTACCTAAACGGGGAGTTGCGGGGATGTGTGGGGTACGTTTTGCCGACCAGTGCGGTGTATCACGCGGTCATCGACACGGCACGCGCCGCCGCATTCGAAGACACACGCTTCTCTCCCGTGACGCTCGACGAAGCTCGCAACCTGGAAATCGAACTCAGTGTCCTGTCCGCTCCATGTTTAATTTCGGCGGAGGAGGTGGAAGTCGGCCGCCACGGATTGCTCGTCAGCATGGCGGGACGCCGCGGTCTGCTCTTGCCCCAAGTACCCGTCGAACGCCACTGGAACCGCGCCACATTCCTCGAGCAGACGTGCCGCAAAGCGGGCTTGCCCCTCGACGCCTGGCAAAAGGGTGCGATGATTGAGGCGTTCACGGCGGAGGTGTTCGGGGAAAAGCGCTAAAGCGAAACCTGAACTCAGGCCGCATGGGATGAAATTCCCAGCTTTGGATCTGCTTACCCTCACGTTTCAATCCGAGTCGGCAGAGCTACGTGTAGCAGCAGGCGGAAACCGTGGGTCCTTGTGGCTGCAGGACTTACACTGCTGCGGAACAGTCAATTCTGTTATTGACCGTCTACCTTCTTGCGAGCAGGTGAATTCTCAGCACGGTTTGGTAACCCCGGAAGTCTTGATCGGCGGTGAAGATCTCCCAACTGTGCCGAATAGCGACCGCACATATCAGCATGTCAACCGGGGAAGCGGCGATTCCGACGCTCCGGCACTGATTGCTAGCACGCGCAGCTTCCTCGTAGTCTTCAGTTTGAACTGTCGCATCTGGAAAATCTCGGAGGTAGTCGCGGAGGCGACGAAACTCGGATTCCTCCCTCAATCCCGAAAGCAATTCCTGGCGCACTGCGCCCAATAGCTGCACTTGCCCTTCATCGATCAGGGTGTACAGGAGTTGAGTTGAGCGGCGCTGTGGCGTGCTCAGGTTAGCCGCCTTGCGGCGAAGCGCCAATGACCAAACTGGCGTGTCGACCAGGATCATCCCATTCGCTTTCTTTTGCGTTCGGCCTTGTAGTCGTAGCTCGGATCGAAATCAAAAGTGCCGAAGGCCTCCAGAATCCGGCGCTGGCGGTGCCGCTGGATGTACTCCTGCAACGCAGTCGTGACCGCCTCTTTCTTGGTCTTGTGCTTTCCGCTTTTCCGGGCTTCCTCGATTAGCCGATCGTCAATTGCAAGGTTCGTCGCCATGTGTAGATTGTTACACATGTCTATGTGTAAGACAACTGAGGCCTACGCCTTCGTACCCGGATCGCGCAAGATTTGAAGGCCAAAGAAAAACCGGGGACGGTTTCCCGTCCCCGGTCTGGAACTACAGAGCGGAAAATTCAGTTGACCTGATCCAGTTCCACGCCATCGCCCGCATGCACGTCTTCCATGGAGAAAACGATCATGCCGGTAGCGGTCGTGTTGGTCACGCCGATAATTACGATCTCGCCCACGGCGCGCCGCGGCAGATCGCGCACGTGAATCACGGGGCCATTTTCCCTTTCAAAGAGCTGCGGATCGAAGGAGGCCATCTTCTTCTGCGTGTCCTCGGCGATGGCAGCGCGGAATGACAAAGAAGTCACCGGATCTTTGAGATCTTCATCGTAGGAGCGGACAGCGCGGAAGAAATCACCAATCTTCACACCCTGGTTCGAACCTACGTTGATATACACCTTGTGCCCAGTGCCCATTTGCGAATCGAAATCTTTGGCCATCACGATCCGGCCCGAGACCTTGTTGCTGGCCGGCAGGAAGCGGTCAAACTTGACCGGCGCGTGGAACGGGAGAAATTGCTTTTCGGCAAATGGAATCGCGGTGTCACCGGGGTTGACGCCATCGCAGGCATACTCGATCTGAGCGATTGCCGCATGACTGCGGGTATCGATGATCTTCACCCGGCCCACTTCCTCGTAGGGCTGGCCAGTCACCTTCAACAGCTTCCGCTGTCCCGGAAACATCTCATACTCGTTAAGATCGCGCAGCGCGCGCACAATTTCGTATTCGGCGCCGTTGCTGTATCCCGCACCCTTCAGATACACAATGTCGCCGCGCGTGAAATGCGTGGTCGTGGGCGTGTGAATACCACCCATGATGTAATTTGCGTCGGGCAGGATCTGTTTGCTGATGAAACCCGCGCAGTACAGATCTGCGTAGGTGGGCGTCGGAATGCGCTCGATCGGAAAGCTGTATGCAGTCGGCGAGGTTCCGTCCGGCGCCTGAAAGGTGGCCGGATCGGTCGTAGTCTGCGCCCACGACGCAGCCGCCAGCAATAAGATCAACAGTCCTGTTTTCTTCATGTTACCTCCGGAAACGACCGCTTGCGCGGCCCTTCCCCCAGTTAAATGCCAGAAAATAAAGGCTTCAGCCGGAAGGTAACAAGAGGGTAAGGGTGGGTCAAGGTTACGAGGGTGATGGGGACCCTGGGGCGGATGTTTTTTGCCAGTTTGTTAATCCCTTGTTGCATAAATAATTAGCCGCCTGTAATAATTCGCCGTTCATTCCCCGCCGGGGCTGAACGGGTCGAAACCACGTCAAGATGAACTCAGCGCCTTCTTTTGCACCGCGTCTCCTGCCCCACCGCCTGCCGCGGGTATGCGTCGCGGTTACCGGCTCTGATGCGAACGAGATGGCTGAAAAAGCCGAGGCGCTGGTGCGTGATAACTCCTTTCTTGAGTTCCGTTTAGACTACTTGTCGAAGCCGGGATTGGCCATACCCCGGGTCAAGCGGTTCCTGGAATCGAACGGGGGTACGGTCGTAATCGCGACCTGCCGGCGTGCCAGCAGTGGAGGCAAATTCCGCGGCTCCATCGCCTCTCAGCTGGATATTCTGGGGAAGGCCGCGGCGGCGGGATGCCAACTGGTGGACGTCGAACTCCAAACCGCTACCAAGTGCAAGCCCGAGCAACTGCAGAAATTGCGCGCGCGCGCGGGGCTGATTCTCTCCTTCCATGATTTTCGCGCGACCAAGAAACTCGACGAAACGCTGGAGAAGATGTTGGGCTACCCGGCCGACTTTTACAAGGTGGTCACCACCGCTACGACGCTGGCCGACAATGTGGCGATGATCAAGTTCCTGGCGCGGGAGGGCGATCGCCACTCGATGGTGGGTATGTGCATGGGGGAGCAGGGCGTCATCAGCCGGGTGCTCGGGGTGCGCGCGGGCAGCGTTTTCACCTTCGCGTCCGCGGGAGCCGGGCAGGAAACCGCTCCGGGACAGATCACCTCCCAGCAGCTACGCAGCGTCTACCGCATCGATCAGGTGGACGTCGCCACCCGCGTCTACGCAGTGGTTGGTGACCCGATCTCCCATTCGTTGTCGCCGACCATCATGAATGCGGCGTTTCGGCGGGAAAACGTCAATGCAGTCTATCTTGGCCTGCACGCCAAGACCCTCAAGGACCTGCTGACCTGCGTCAAGGAGATTCCGATTCATGGCATCAGCGTCACGATGCCGTACAAAGAGTCTATCCTCGCGCATCTGGACAACACGGATTCTCATACCAACAAAATCGGTGCCTGCAATACGGTCGTGAGGGCGCAGGATGGCAAGCTCTATGGATTCAATACCGATGCGGCGGGGATCGTACGACCGCTGGAACGCCGCCTGAATACTCTGGAAGGCGCCCGGATCCTGGTGATCGGCGCCGGCGGTGCGGCTCGCGCCGCCGTCTTCGGCCTTAAGGAACGCGGTTCGGAGGTCTATATTCTCAACCGAAGCGCCGCACCCGCCAAAAAATTGGCTCACCAGGCGCGCGCGCGAATGGTAAAGCGGCAGGATCTGAAGAAGCTGGCTTTTGACGTGATCATTAACGCCACGCCTGTAGGCCTGGGGAACAGCCGCGAGACGCCGCTGCAAGACAAAGAGATCAATGCCCGCTATGTGTTTGATATGGTGTACGATCCGCCCGAGACCCGGCTTCTGAAGCTGGCCAAAGAGCGTGGCGCCCAGATTATCCCGGGCATCGAGATGTTCGTTCATCAGGCGGCGCGCCAGTTCGAGATCTGGACGGGAAAACCAGCGCCTTGGGACGACATGCTCCGCGTAGTGCTTCTGGCTCTGCAGGAAAGAGCCAACGAACGCGTAAGTCGTTCTGCCAATGGGAAATGAAACCTTCCGATGCCATTCGCAAAGAAAAAGTTGCATTTTTAGGCATGCCCAAAGTAATATGCAACTAGAGGGCGCGACCGTAAGGCGCCTCGATGATGGGTTGTAGCCCAGTACCGCCCGGTTCCATACTTCCAGAACTCGCTGTACAAGCTTTGGTGAAAAAACTCGACGCAAGAGGTGGATTCGTCCGCCTCCATCCCGGTTCGGAGAGTTCAACATGGCGTGGTACGCGTACTGCTTGACCGAGCACCAGACCCTCCCTAATGGAACACGCACTCGCCGCCCTTTCCTGCTAGAAGGTGTACAAGGAGTTAACGGCGCCGCTGTTCTTAGCTACCCCAGTGGTGAATTCGCAGTGATTGTGAGCGAATATGACCACACAGCCGGTGAACTGGATCAAAAAGCCGCAATCGAGCACGCAAGAGTCGTCAGTACCTGCTTCCGGAATTCCACAGTTCTTCCCTTCAAGTTTGGAACTATCTTTGAGAGCGATGACGCCCTCCGCCAGGCGGTCCGGGTCAACCGGCGCGCATTTGGGCTGAGCGTCGCCAGACTTCGCGGCAAATCCGAGATGCACATCAAGCTGGTGGTGCGCGACGGTTCCCTGCGCGAGGCGATGATCGACGTTGAACTGCCAGACACGGTCGGCGGCGATTATCTCTCGAAGCTGCGGGTCAAGGCCTCCCGCGAGCGTGAACGCCAGACCAAGGCGCGGGCTCTTTCGGTACAGGTCCACAAGCTCTTCAACCCGCTCGAGGAAGAAGTCAGCTGCAAGAAGGTCGCTCCCGAGGGCATGTTGATTGACATCGCCCATCTGATCGACAACAAGAGTGTGGAGAAATACCAGAACCGGTACAACACCGCCGCCAAACAGTTGAAGAATTGCGAAGTGTCGGTGAGCGGACCTTGGCCGCCGTACCACTTCCTGCC
>Ga0209698_10003755_pt1 | contig 16781 bp, 15 predicted proteins | sample LitLauG_LLR_2012_FD_187203 | JGI IMG/M metagenome (GOLD analysis project Ga0209698, IMG submission 187203) | Freshwater sediment microbial communities from Pennsylvania, USA - Little Laurel Run_MetaG_LLR_2012 (SPAdes) (version 2) | ecosystem: Environmental > Aquatic > Freshwater > Creek >...
ACCACGACAACATCTACGCGGCGACGGTATACCTGTTCCGCCGCAAGGCGATCGCCGAGAACCCCAAGCTGCCCGAGCTGACGGGTCACGCCGTAAGCTGGCACGGCTGCGGCGGCGTCCGTTTGGCGCTGACCGACGAGGAAGTTGATTGGTTCCACCACGTCCACGCCATGAGCAGGCTCATCGGTTACGAGGCACATATTCTGGCGCCGGAGGAAATCGCGCAGCACCACCCGTTCCTTGAGACATTCGGCGTCAAAGCGGGCTTCCTCACCGTCACCGACGGCCATGTCGCGCCCGCCGACGTGACCAATGCGATGGCGGCGGGCGCGCGCAAACTGGGCACCACCATTTCGCGCCGCAACCGGGCGACCAACATCTCCCATCTGCCGTCTGGCGAATGGAAGGTGACGACCGAGCAAGGCGACATCACCTGCCAGCACGTGGTCAACGCCGCCGGCTCCTATGCCGACATTGTTGGCACCTGGACAGGCCACAATGTGCCCATCGCCAACATGCTGCATCATTACGTCATCACGCAGCCGCTGCGTGAGCTGATCGACCTGAAGCACGAGCTTCCCGTCGTTCGCGATCCGTACTCACACAGCTATCTGCGCGAGGAGACGGACGGCATCCTGGTTGGCCCCTATGAGACAGCCGGCGCTCACGCCGTATTCGAGGACGGCATCTCGTGGGACTTCGAGAGCGAGCTGCTGCCACCGGAACTCGACCGCCTGACACCGTGGCTGGAAAAAGCCACCGAGCGGCTGCCGCTTTTTGGCAAAGCGGGAATCAAATCGGTGATTTCGGGCGCGATCACGCACACGCCGGACGGCAACTTCCTGCTAGGTCCAGCCCCCGGTACGCCCGGCTACTGGCTGGCGGCGGGCGTGTCCATCGGCGTGTGCCAAGGCGCGGGCGCGGGGAAATATCTTGCCGAATGGATGGTGCATGGTGCCGCTGAGATCAACATGGCCGAGTTCGATCCACGCCGCTTCGGCAATTGGGCGACCAAGGACTACACGCGCATAACGTCGGTCAACGACTACCAGCACATGTACACCTGCATGCCGCCCGGAATGCAGCACGATGTCGGACGCAAGCTGCGGGTGACGCCGCTCTATGACCGGCTGGCGGCGGCGGGCGCGCAGTTTCAGCAGATTGCGGGATGGGAGCGGGCGCGCTGGTTCGATGCGAGCGGCAAGGGCGAAGCGTACAGCTACCGGCGGAGCAACTGGTTCGGGCCGGTGGGTGAGGAAGCGCGGACGGTGCGCGAAGCTGCCGGGTTGATGGACCTCTCGACTTTCAGCAAATACGACGTGAGCGGGCCGGACGCCGAGGCCTTCCTCAACCGCATCTTCGCCAACCGGATGCCCAAGCGCGACGGCGGCATCGTGCTCGCGCATCTGCTGACCGAGGGCGGCCGGATCGAAGCCGAGATGACGATCACCCGGCTCGGCCCCGATCGCTATTATCTGCTCTCGGGCGCGACCGCCCAGGTGCACGATCTCAGCCTCATGACCAACGCCAAGCAGCCGGGCGAGGATGTCACGATCGCCGACGTGACCGACGCCTACGGAACACTCGTGTTGGCCGGCCCGCGGGCCCGCGACGTGCTGGCGGCCTGCACCAAGGCAGACCTCTCGAACGCGGCCTTCCGCTGGCTGATGGGCCGCGAGATCGAGGTCGCCGAAGTGCCGACGCGCGCGCTCAGGGTCACTTACGTGGGCGAGCTGGGCTATGAGTTGCATCTGCCGATGGTGCGCCTGCCGAGGGTGTTCGACGCGCTCATGGCCGCCGGCCAGCCCCACGGCATCCGGCTGTTCGGCACTTATGCGATGAACAGCCTGCGGATGGAAAAGGCCTATCGCGGCATGGGCAGCGAACTCACCAATGAGATCACGTTGATCGAAGCCGACATGGAGCGCTTCGCCGCTCTCACCAGGGACGGCTTTGTCGGTAAAGAAGCGACGATCCGCTGCAAGCAGAACGGCGCGCGCACCAAGCTCGTCTATCTCGAAGTCGCTGCACAGGACGCCGACTGTCTTGGCGGTGAACCCGTCTTTGCGGGCGAAAGGCTGGTTGGCGTCACCACTTCAGGCGCCTACGGTTTTGCCGTAAAGAAATCCCTCGCCTTCGCCTATGTCGAGCCAGCCATCGCCTCCGCCGCGCCGGCGTTGGAGATCGACATCCTCGGGGTCCGCCGCGGCGCGCGCATCCTCGTTGAACCCGCCTACGATCCCGCCAACTTGCGCCTCAAGGCCTGACCCGCCATGCCGCGCGCAATCCTGGCCATCGGCGGAGCGGTCGTCGACCGCAGTTATCTCTGCACCCACCCGCCGGCGCTGGGCACGAGCAATCCGGTCACCAGCCGCCGCAGTTTCGGCGGCGTCGCGCGCAACGTCGCCGAGAGCCTGGCGCGGCTCGGCGCGCGCGTCCGCCTGATCAGCGCGATCGGCGCCGACGACGCTGGCCGCGCACTGTCGGGGGGCCTGGCCGAGGCCGGCATCGACATGCGCGGCCTGATGACCGTCGAGGACAAACCGACGGCGGAGTACACCGCCGCTTTCTGGCAGGGCGAACTCTTCGCCGGCTTCGCGGACATGGACATATTCGACGCGCTCGACCCCGATGCCGTCGCCGAGCGGCTGCCGCGCGACCTTCCCGACTGGCTCGCCTTCGCCGACTGCAACGTCCCGGCCGAAACGCTCCTAATGCTCGCCGCGCGCAACCTGCCGCGGCTCGCCCTCGATTGCGTTTCGCTCGCCAAGTCCGAGCGCCTTCCCGCCGATCTCAGGGGCGTCGGCCTGGTTTTTCTCAACGCCGACCAGGCGAAACATTTGGGCGGCGTAGCTGCGCTCACCGGGCGTGGACTTCGCTCGGCAGTGCTCACGCGGGGCAAGGACGGGGTCACCGTATTCGAGGGCCCCGCGGTGACGCATCTGCCGGCGCCCGCCGTACCCGTCGTCAATGTCAGCGGCGCGGGCGATGCGCTGATCGCGGGGACGCTGCTGGGGCTCTCCGAGGACCGGCCGCTGATCAACGCCGTCCACCATGGACTTGCCGCCGCCGCGCTGGCGTTGCAAACAGCCACGAGCGTGCCGCCCGACTTAACGCGAGAACACCTCGACAGCGCCCTCACAGGATTGCCCGATGCCCGTTGACCAACTCATTATCGCCCCCGCCGTCAAGGCGGCGCTAGTCGAAAAGCGCCCGGTGGTCGCGCTGGAATCGACCATCATCACCCACGGCATGCCGTATCCGGCCAATGCCGAAACCGCGCTGGACGTCGAGGCCGAGGTGGCGGCGGCGGGCGCGGTGCCCGCGACGATCGCGATCATCAACGGCGCGCTGCATGTCGGGTTGGCCGCGGACGACCTCGATGCGCTCGCCCGCGACACGACCGCGGCCAAGGCCTCCCGCCGCGACATGGCGGTGTTCGTCGCCCAAGGCCGCACCGCCGGCACCACGGTCGCCGCCACCATGCTGATCGCGGCGCGCGCGGGGATCGGTGTGTTCGCGACCGGAGGCATCGGCGGGGTTCATCGCGGTGCCGAATCCACGTTCGACATCTCGGCCGACCTCATCGAGCTCAGCCGCACGCCCGTCGCGGTCGTTTGCGCCGGCGCCAAGTCGATCCTCGATTTGTCCAAAACGCTGGAAGTGCTCGAAACCTACGGTGTCCCGGTCATCGGCTACCGGACGGATGAGTTCCCCGCCTTCTTCTCGCGCTCCTCGGGGCTCAAGCTCGAGCACCGACTGGACGATCCCGGCGCCATCGCCGAGGCAATCCGCGCGCACCGCATGCTTGGAATGACCGGCGGCATGCTGATCTGCAATCCGCTGGGTGCCGAGGACGAGGTACCGGCCGCGGAAATGAACCCTCGGATCACCGCCGCCGTCGCCGAGGCCGCCGCGACGGGGATTGCCGGCAAGCAGGTGACGCCTTATTTGCTGGGAAGGCTCGTGGAGTTGACGGCCGGCCGGAGCCTTGAAGCCAACCGCAAGCTCATCAAGGCCAACGCGCGCCTGGCCGGCGAGATCGCTGTGGCGCTGCAAGAGACCGCGAAATCTGGCCCCTTCGGTTTCCTTGCCAGCCGGTGAGACTCGGCTAGGATGCACCAGACGCAATTCACGGGACATCACACATGCTGATCGGCATTCTTGAAACGGGCCGCCCCGCCGAGGCGCTCAAGGAGCGCGGCAGCTACCCAGAGTTGTTCGAGCGGTTGCTCGGCGCCGAGGCCAAGGACTTTCAGTTCCGCTCCTTCGCCGCCATCGATGGCGAGGTGCCGACCGATCCCCACGCCTGCGATGCCTGGCTCGTCACCGGCTCGCGGCACGGCGTCTATGAGCAGCTGCCATGGATGCTGGCGACCGAGGAGCTGCTGCGCAAGGCGGTCGCGGCCAAGGTACCGGTCATCGGCATCTGCTTTGGCCACCAATTGCTCGCCCAGGCGCTCGGCGGCAAGGTCGTGAAATCCGACAAGGGTTGGGGCTTCGGACTGCACGACTATCAGCTGAAGGACGGGCCCACCGCCAACCTGACGCTGCCCGCGTTGCACCAGGACCAGGTGGTCGAGGTGCCGGAGGGTGGGCGCGTGCTCGGCGGCTCGGACTTCTGCCCCAACGCCGTCATCGCCTATGGCGATACCGCGCTTTCCTTCCAGGGCCACCCGGAATTCGATATCCCCTGGATGCGCGCCGCCGCCGACACCCGCATGAAGGGCATCGCTCCGGAGCCCGTGTTGGCCGAGGCACATCGGTCTTTCGATACCAAGGGCAGCGATTCGCCTGTCGTTGCGCAATGGATCGTGCAATTCCTGCGAGACAAGGCCAAGGGCCGCCAGCGCGCGGCTGAGTAATCACCGGAGGTCAGCACCGCCATGCGTCTCGATGCCATCGCCATCGGCAACACCCCGCCCAAGGACATCAACGTCGTCATCGAGGTGCCGGTGGGCGGCGAACCGATCAAATACGAGATGGACAAGGCCTCGGGCACGCTGTTCGTCGACCGCTTTCTCTATACCCCGATGGTTTATCCGGGAAACTACGGCTTTGTTCCGCACACGCTATCTCAGGACGGCGATCCCATCGATGTGCTGGTGTGCAACACCCGCGCGATCATTCCGGGTGCGGTGATGAATTGCCGGCCTGTCGGAGTACTGGTCATGGAGGACAACGCCGGGGGCGATGAAAAGATCATCGCGGTGCCGTCCAGCAAACTGACCCGCCGCTACGAGAAGGTCATGAACTACAAGGATCTGCCGGAGATTACCGTGCAGCAGATCGAGCACTTCTTTGCCCACTACAAAGACCTCGAGCCCGGCAAATGGGTGAAGATCGACCACTGGGGCGGGGTCGAGGAAGCCCAGCGGCTGATCGAGCAGGCAATCGCGCGGGCGGCCAACGACAAACCCGCGTAGCAGCGAGGCAGGGCTTACAGCGGTGCGACCAAGTCGGCGGTCAAGGTCGCCGCGTGCTCGCGATCGCTGAGATGCGAAAGCCAATTGCGGTAGAGCCTGACGGCATCGGGCCGCCAATGTGGCGCGACCGGTCCGGCCAACGCAAGGCGGGAGACGGCGTCGTACACGCCTTCGTCGCGGGTGGCGATCGCGCGCTGCGCCAGTTCCTGGAGTTGCTCCGCCACCTCCGGCGCGAACACATTGGCCGGCAGGCTCGGATGGGCCTGCGACTCGCCCGTCAAGAAGCGGCGAACATCGCGCCGATACTCCTTTTGCAGCGAGTCGCCGTCATATTCGGGATGCCCCTGCAGGAACACGAAGCGCGAGCCAACCGTCTTTACGAAGAGGTCGGCTCCGGCCACCTCCGATCGCACGAGGACTTGATAGCCATGCGCGGTTAGATCGGCCTCGCTGACGTCATTCCAACGCGAATGCGGGGTGTGCCAAACCTCTGGCGCCCCATCGGTCAACCAATGCTGCCCGGTTTTGGCGCAGGCCATCACGCCGGTGAGCTTACCCGGCATCCGCCGCCGCTCGACGCCATCGAGATGGAGGACCGCGACGTGGGCAACCAGGCACGAGAAAATCGTCGAGGCGGTGTTGATGGCTGCCCAGTCGATGAGCCGGGTCATGTCCGCCCAATAGGGCTCGCGCCGAAGGTCGGCCTGCTTAGGTTCGGTACCGGTGATGATGAGGCCGTCGAGGGATTGCTCATAGAGCTGCTCGGTGGTCTCGTAGCGGGCATTGGCGTAGTCCAGCACGGAGCCCGCTCGCGCCAGGCTGGGCAAGGTGAACAGCTTCAATTGGAATGCCGCACGGGTCGCGCCCGCCGTGAGCAACTGGCGGAATTGGCTCTCGGTCGCGATGAACGCGGCGTCGGGCATCAGGTTCACCAGCCCGATGGTGAGCGGCCGACCACCAACAGGCACCGAGCCGCGGCCCTCCTCAACACTGACATCTCGCAACGACATCGAACGCAACCCCGGTGTCAAATCGACACGTTAAGAGACAGTTCCACGCTAATCACTTGCAGCCGCCGCTGCAAGTGCTTGATCAAGATCGGCAATAATGTCGGTTGAGTGCTCGATTCCGATCGACAGTCTGATCGCCTCGGGCTTGACGCCCGCGCGCAACTGCTCGTCGGGGGACATTTGGCGATGGGTGGTCGAGGCGGGATGGCAGGCGAGCGAGCGCGCATCGCCCAGATTGACCACGCGCTTGACCAGCTTCAAGGCATCATAGAAGCGCGTTCCGCCAGCAAGCCCACCCTTCACGCCGAAGGTCATCAGCGAGCAGGCCTGCCCGCCAAGATAGCGGTTGGCGAGCACATGGTAGGGATGATCTGGGAACCCCGCATAGTTCACCCACTCGACGCGCGGATCGCGGGCAAGGAACTCGGCGACCGCCTTGCCGTTGGCGACATGCCGCTCGACGCGCAGGGCCACCGTCTCGACGCCTTGCAGCAGCAGGAACGCGGCCAACGGTGACAGGCATGGGCCCAGCGTGCGCACGAACGTGCTGCGGCAACGGGCGGCGTAGGCACTCTTGCCGAAATGCTCCGTATAGACCAACCCATGATAGGACTCGTCGGGCTCGCACAACATCGGAAAGCGCGCGGCATGCTCGGCCCAAGGGAACGTGCCGCCATCGATGACGATGCCACCGAGCGTCGTTCCGTGCCCGCCGAGAAACTTGGTGAGCGAATGGATCACCACGTCCGCGCCGTGCTCGATCGGCCGCACCAGAATTGGCGAAGCGACGGTGTTGTCGACGATGAGGGGCACACCGGCAGCGTGCGCGACGTCGGCGAGCGCTCGCAGGTCGCAAACGTTTCCCGCCGGATTGCCGACGCTCTCGCAGAATACGCAGCAGGTCTTGTCATCGATCAGCGCCGCGATGTCGGCCGCCTGATCGGAGGCCGCAAATCGTACCTCGACGCCAAAGCGCGGCAGGATGTGGGCAAACAGCGTGTGCGTTGTGCCATAAAGCTGGGGGATCGAGACAATGTTGCTTCCCATCCCCGAAAGCGCGATCACCGCAAGGTGCAGCGCGGCCTGACCCGAGGCGGCCGCCACACCCGCAACGCCCCCCTCCAGGGCCGCGACCCGCGCCTCGAGCACCGACACCGTCGGGTTGCTGATACGGCTGTAGCGGTGGCCCTCGACTTCGAGATTGAACAGGGCCGCGCCATGGGCGGCACTGTCGAATTCGTAGGCGACAGATTGGTAAATGGGCACGGCGAGTGCATGGGTGGTCGGATCGCCGGAATGGCCTGCGTGGACAGCAATAGTTTCAGGTCGCATATCGCAGAAATCCCCTGTATTTCGGTGGCTCGTTCGGGCCGCTGCATTCGCTGCTTGCAAATTCGCGGCCATTGCACTTTGCCTGATGCCGCGACGCGATAGATGTGTCTTAATGTAGTATCTTAACAGCGCATATGAGCATTTGGGGGCAAACCATTGGTCGAAAAGCCGCAGTTCCGATCGTCGGCGAACGCCGCCTGGTTGCGGGCGCTCGAGCGTACCTCGCGCATCGGGGAACGGCCGACGCTCACATTGCCCGTGCTGGTTGCCGAGACGGCGGCGGAACGCCCCGATGCCCCGGCGCTCATCTCGGATGGCGAGAGCCTCAGTTATGGCGAACTTGCCGCCCGCGCCGATCGCTATGCCGCCTGGTCGCGGGCAAGCGGTCTCGAAGCCGGCAGTGTCGTCGGGCTGATGATGTCGAACCGGCCTGAGTATGTCGCGATATGGCTCGGGCTCACGCGCGTGGGCGTGACCGTGGCCCTGCTCAACACCAATCTGCGCGGGGCCGCGCTTGCTCATTGCATCACGGCAGCGGGTGCGCGGACGTTGATCGTGGAGGCGGCCTTTGCCGGCTCGTTCGATGAGGTGCCGGCAGGCCTTTGGTTGCATGGCAAAGCCGCGCTCGACCGGCCGAGGATCGATCTTTGGATCGCCGAGGCGGCCATGCTGGGTGATCGCCTTCCGCCCCAGGCGACCCTCGATACGCGAGCGCTTTATATCTACACCTCCGGCACCACGGGCCTGCCGAAAGCCGCAAGCATCAGCCATCATCGCATCATGCAATGGGCGGGATGGTTCGCCGGCATGGCGGACCTGAAGCCCAGCGACCGCACCTACAATTGCCTTCCGCTCTATCACAGTGTTGGTGGCGTCGTGGCCGTTGGGGCGGCATTGGTGGCTGGTGGATCGGTGTTTCTGCGCGAGAAGTTCTCGGCACGCCAATTCTGGCGGGAAGTCACCGCGCGGGAGTGCACGATATTCCAATACATCGGCGAACTCGCACGCTATCTCCTCAGCGCACCCCCCGATCCGGCCGAAACCCAGCACAAGCTGCGGTTGGCCTGTGGCAACGGCTTGCGCGCCGACGTCTGGGAAGCGTTCCAGACGCGGTTCGCCATTCCGCAAATCCTCGAGTTCTATGCCGCGACCGAGGGCAACTTCTCGTTGTTCAACGCCGAGGGCCAACCTGGCGCCATTGGCCGTTTTCCGAACTTCTTGCCCCACCGCAAGGGCGTCGCATTGGTGAAGGTTGATCCGGCGACGGGTGTGCCGGATCGGGGCGAGGATGGGTTTTGCGTGCGCTGCGGCACCGACGAGAGCGGCGAGACCATCAGCTTGATTTCAGGCGGCGCGGCCGCCCGATTCGAAGGTTACGCGGACAGCGCGGCGACCGAGCGGAAGGTCCTGCGCAATGTCTTCCAGACCGGTGACGCCTGGTTCCGCAGCGGCGACCTGATGCGCAAGGACGCCCACGGATTTTTCTATTTCGTCGACCGGATTGGCGACACCTTCCGCTGGAAGGGCGAGAACGTTGCAACCGCCGAGGTGGCGGCGGTCGTGCGCGCATGCCCCGGGGTCGCCGACGCCGACGTTTACGGCGTCGCGGTTCCCGGCACCGACGGCAAGGCGGGCATGGTGGCGATCGTTCCGGGCGAGGGGTTCGATATTGCGGACTTGCACGCCCATGTCGCGGCGCGGCTGCCGGCCTATGCCCGGCCGCTGTTCGTGCGGCTTTGCAAGGACCTGGCGCGGACCGCCACGTTCAAGGCCAACACGCAAGGGCTTCAAGCCGACGGCTTCGATCCCGCCGTGGTCGCCGACCCATTGTTTTTCGACGCTCCGGGAGCGGGCTGCTTCGTGCCGCTCGATGCCGCGCTCCACGTCGACCTCACCGCCGGCCGGGTCAAGATTTGACCTCAGGCCGTGCCGCCGGCATCGACCGTCAGTACCGTGCCGGTCACGTTGCGGGCGCGATCGCTGAGCAGATAGGACACCGCCCCGGCCACATCCGTGACCTCGGCCATTCGCTTCAGGGCGCTGCGGCGGCGAATTGTTTCTGCATCCGCATGTGACATTTCTCCCGTCATCTCAGTCATGACGAAGCCGGGCGCGACCGCGTTCACCGTGATGCCGACCGCGCCTACTTCCCGGGCGAGCGAGCGGGTGAAGCCCTCCAGCGCGGCCTTTGTCGCACTGTAAGCGGACAATCCCTTGAAGCCGTTGGTGGCGACGATCGAAGTAATGCTCACGATCCGGCCGGCGCCACTCGCCATCATGGAACGCACCACATATTTCGTCAGCAAAAGCGGCGCGATCGTGTTGATGCGCACGAGCCGTTCGAGATCGTGGTCCGGCATGGTCGCCAGTACACCTGGTGTGCCGATCCCGGCATTGTTGACCAAGCCGAAGATCGCTCCGTGGGCCTTGCGAATGCGCCGTACGAAGGGCCCGATGGCATCCGTTTCGCCAAGGTCGAATGGCTCGAATACGACCGCCTTGCCAAGCTCGGTCAGCTCCGGGCTGGTCTTGCGCGCGATGGCGATGACCTGATGGCCCTCCCCGACAAGCTGGCGGGTTATGCCCAGACCCAACCCGCGGCTGGCGCCCGTGACCACGATGTTAGCCATTGGTGCGCCTGAGTTTTCCGGTGGGGGTCAAAGGCAGATCGGCGACAAAGGTCACGATCACCGGCACCTTGTGCTCGGCAAGTTCGGCGCGGCAGGTGCTGAGAATCGCCTCCTTGAGAGCAGCCGGCTCGAACGGTCCAGCCGCGACCACGTTGGCAACCACGATGGCACCGACGATCGGATTGGACTTCGCCTTGACCTGTGACAGCCGCACCCCCGGCACCGAATTGATGACCGCCTCGACCTGTTCGGGATGCACCTTGGCGCCGCCGACATTGATGATCCCGCCCCGCCGGCCGACGAAATAGTAGCGCTCTCCCCGCCGCTCGACCATGTCGCCCGTGTCGACGAAGCCTTCCGCATCGTGCAGAGGAGCTTCGCCGCTGCCGATGTAGTCCAGCGCGGCACGGTCGGAGCGAATGTGCAGCGCGCCGTCGACCACCCGCATGTCGAAGCCTACTTGCGGCTCCTCGACGAACGCGGCGGGAAAGCCTGCTTTCTCGTCGGTCACCTCGAAGCCGACTCCCGCCTCGGTCGAGGCGTAGGCGTGAACGATCCGAGCCTTGGGAAACGCCACGCGCAGCGCATCGAGCACCGGCTGATCGGCGATTTCGCCCGAAAGTCGCACATAGCGCGGGGCGATGGCCGAGATCGTTTGGCTCATCAGCGCGCTGCGCCAATGCGAAGGCGTGCCGGTCAAGTGGGTGACCCCGCACGCCCCGGCGCGCGTCAGAAACTCGGTCATCGGTTCGTGGGCGTCCGAAAGCACCAGCGAATGGCCACCGAGCAGGGCGCGCAGAAAGATCTGTAGGCCACCATAACGACGAATGTCGTAATAGGTGCCCCAAATGATGTCATTGTCGCCCGGCGGTCTCGGCTTGATGGCCGCGGTGAGCGTCGCGAGCGTGTGCCGGACGGTCTTGGGAACGCCGGACGTTCCTGATGTCAGGAGCACCCATTCGGTCACGATGTCCGGCGCGCGAGCCGCATCGGCAGTTCCGATCTCGGCGTTGGCAACAATGCCCTCCGACCCAACGCGCGCCGCGATCACGTCGCGATAATCCGTGGAAAGATCGGGCGGGCAGACGACCATGCGGTGGGCCACGCCATCGAGGGCGATCATGGCCAGCGCGGCTTCGAGCTGTCCGTCCGCTGACAGTACGACCGTGCGGCCGGCCATCCGCGCGCCGGCATCGGCATAGCGGGCCTGGTTGAGGCGAACCCGGGTGTCGCGGCCAATGATCGCGACATCCGCCGAACCAGGGACCGCTGCCAGAGCTTGTCTGAGGCTATCCCTTGGCATGTTCGTAAAGAGCTATGAAATCACCGATGGTGACAGGAAACGCGACATCCTCCTCGGCGCTGAACGGATCGACGCCGACTTTGTCCTCGAGCCGGGCGACGATGATCGCAAAGCACAAGGAATCAAGCCCGGTCCGCTCGAGTGGCAGATCCGAGGTCAACGGTGGCAATGTCTTCTTCTGTTCTTTGGCGACCGTCTCGAACACTTCGAGAATTTCTGAATTAAGGCTCATACTTACCCTGCTTTGATTAGAATCCACTTCTGTTCTAACCTACGCTACCGAAGCGCAAAAGTACACTGGCAAACTATAATGAATTTTCCCCCTAGCACGGCGCCGAAGCTCTCGTGCCGCATGATCGACGCCGAGCTGCTGCCGGCGGCCAAGGCCGTGTTGGTCGAAGGATTTTCCGGGCGTTCTCAGCGATTCTGGGCGCGAGCGCTCGATCGCCTCTCGCAGCGCCAGGTTCCCGAGGGGTATCCTCGCTATGGCTATATTCTGATGAGCGGTGATACCGCGGTTGGCTGCCTCTTGACGATCTTTTCCAGCGTTCCTGGTCGCGACGGACCCGAAGTGCGCTGCAACTTTGCTTCCTTCTACACACGGCCACAATATCGTTTCTATGCGGCGCTCATGACAAGACGCGCGCTCAAGCACCCGGCCGCGACATTTCTCGACATCACCCCCCGGCCCGATACCTTGGAGTTGTTGCAGGCCGAAGGTTACCACCGGTTCTGCGAGGGCACGCTGGTGTTGGCCGCCTGGCTCCGCCCGCCCGCACCAGGGGTCGAGGTTGTCGCCTTCGATCCGACAAGCGGATCGACACCTGGGCTTACCGATGCCGAACACCAGCTGCTCGCCGACCACGCGGCGCTTGGCTGCGTCAGCCTCGTTTGCCGATCGGCGAACGGGGTCAGCCCGTTTGTCTTCCAGCATCGGCAAGTTTGGAAGCGGATGCTGCCGGCCACCCATTTGATTTACTGCCGGAACCTCGACGATTTTGTCGAAAACGCCGGCAACCTCGGCCGCTACTTGGCACGGAAGGGGGCGCTGCTGACGCTGGTCGATTGCGATGACACGGCGCCCCGGCTGACGGGTCTACGGCTGGCAATGCCGAAGTATTTCAAGGGCCCGGTGCGGCCCCGCCTCGCCGATCTCTCCTACACCGAGCTCCCGATCCTTGGAATTTGACGCTCGGCCGACCCAATTTCGAACGTCATCGCGGAACCGGACTCGTTAGGGCGGAAAAACGCCTCGGGCCCGGACAGATCCCGGCCTTCGCCGGGATGCCGCCGTTCTATCTGTGTACGTGAAGTTTTGCCGCGTGAGTTGGAAGGGCTCTAGAGGCCGAGCGCTTCCTTTACCGACGCCGGCCAAGTCGCCAGGTCGGTCCCGTGCGTCGCGAACATCGCCAGCGTCAACCGGTCGAGGCCGAAGGCGGCGCAACCGGTGTTGGACAGCGCTCCGTCTGCGGATTTCAAATTCGCGACCGTCCCGAAGTGGTCCTGGTGGAAGTTGAAGCTCATGCAGGCGGTCGGCTGCTCGGGCGAATAGATCGGCACCAGCAGTTCGAACTTCAGGGCTTGCTCGACTTGCCGGCGGGCCAGCAGCAGGCCCATGCGGCCAAAGAACGGATCGCTCGCCTTGTCGAACCAGAACGTCAGGCCGAGCTGCTTGGCCATTTCCGCGCCCCGCTGTTTCCAGCGTTCACGGAACGCCAACACCTGTTCGGGTGTTCCGATGCAGACATACTCACGCATACGGAACGATTGCAAACGGTCCAATCGCTTCGATGGTTCGCGACGGAAGCAATCGCTGAGCACATCGAATACGAGACCCTTCTCGGGCACCGGACCGCGCGCTGAGGCGAACGAATAGACCGGGTAGCAGGCGGCCGGCGTCAACACCAGATCGGCGGTGGTGGCATAGTGGGCCCAATCGAAGTCCTGGCCGGGCCCGACGCCCGCGTCGCCGCCGCCAGCTGGCGGGGGAGGAACGCAGCACACGCCGCCAAGCATATGCGGAAAATTCTGCGCATATCCCGTGGCCTCGAGCACCTTGCGGCTCATGACCGGCGGAAACCGCAAGACTTCGGTGCCCTCTTCGCGTTGCTTGGTGATGAAGGCATCGAGTCCAGAGACAATCTGCTCATAGAGGGCTGTGCGGAGATAAACCCCGTCAATCCCGGTTTGATGCAGGAGCGCGGGCATCATGGCTTCGATACGATCGGTCTGAGTAGTCGACATAGGGGGAGTTCTCTCCGTTTACAGCTGAACGGTTATTGCGAGCCGAGATCTGCAGGAACTTCGCTGAGCATAAGGCCACCTGTGGCATTGGCGAGAATGCGATCATTGTTAATCATTATTCCCGAGGACAAAACATCGCGCAGGTGACGCCCAATGCTGAATTCGCTGTCATTGCGATAGCCGGTGAGGCCGCTCGCCCGCAACGCGCTCAGAACAGTCGCGGTCGCTTGCTGCGAGGCGTTGACCTTCAGCAAGTTGAGTTCGGCCTGGACGCCCATCGTGTCCAGCGTTTCGCCCTTGGCGGTCGCTCGTTCGTAAACCGAGAGCGTGCCGAGAATGGCATGGCGCAAGGCTCGCAACGTCATATTGCCTTCGGTCAGATGCGCGGCCCCAGGCGGCAGTTGCCCGCCGGACTTGACTGCCGCCATGCGCACGAAACGGCGCGAACGCTCGAGCGCGCCCGACGCGATGCCCGCCCAGACGCTGCTCCAGGTCAGATGCGCGACCGGCACCATCGTACGAGCGTGAATGATCTGGTAGGGCACCGGGAACACCTGCCCCATCTCGCCATCCGCCTTCATGTTGAAGCCGGCGCTGCAGGTGCCGCGCATGCCAAGCGTCTGCCAACTTGAGATCGCCTCCAGCGTGTAGTGACGGCGCTCGAGTGCCACCAGCACCTGATCGTTGGGTTCGGCCTCCGGCGAGCGGCGAGCGGTCGTCAAAAGACCGTCGGCCTCGGCGCCGTAGGACACCACGGTGGCGGCGCGATTGAGGTGGAAACCGGTTGGCGTGGGCTCGATCGCGCCGGCGCTGCGACGCACGTCCCCACCGCTCTGTCCCTCGGTCGTCGAGGAGGCCAGCAAAAGTTGGTCCTTGGCGATCCGGGCTTGGAAGGCCTGCAACCAGGGACTGTCGCCGGCATGGCCGACGAGGCAGGCGATCTTGATCTGATGCATGGCAAAGATCATGGCGCTCGCCGAACAAACCCGGCCGAGGGCGTAGCAGACATTCAGCACTTCGGCGAGTTTCACGCCTTCGCCGCCATGGGCCTCGGGGATGGCGATGCTGAGAAGTCGCTTGGCGCGCAGCGCGGCGATGGCCTCGTTTGGAAACCGCGATCGGGTGTCCACATCATCGGCATGAGTTGCAGCGATGGAGACGACGTCCGCGAGTCGCTCGCGCACAGTCATGGCGTTCGTCGCGGAGCCGAGCTCGCGCGCGTTGGTCAATAGCATGGGAAGACGATCCTCCTTTGGGCGGGAGACCTTGGCCGTTCCGCCTAACATAGAAATGTAACACTCGTAGCTATGCAAGTGGTACACCGAAAAAATTAGCCGTTGGCCATCTCCCCAAAAGTGGGTAAATACCTTTCCCAGGCAAACCAGTTTATCGCCTATCACAACGCGGCCTCAAGCGTTGGACCGCGACTGGCCCAAAGTTTGCGACTTTGCACCAGGATTATCGCTCAGTTCCGGAGTATGCTTGATGTCACGACCGCTCGATACCGCCCAGCAAGACCGCATCACCGCCATCATCGTCACCCTGCTCCAGCAGCGTCACAAGACGTCGCGTCCCGGGTCCGACGATGACCTGCGTCAGGCCGGGTTGTCATCGCTGGACATGGTCAAATTGGTTCTGGCGCTGGAGCAGGATTTCGGCGTCATGATTCCGGAAAGCTCCATAACGCCCGCGAATTTCCGCAGCATGAACACGATCGGTGAGCTGCTGGCGAGCCTAGAGCCGGCCAAGACCACCGCTTAGGCGGCCAAGGTAACCCGAGGGACAGGCCCGTGCCGCTCGATCCGCACGCCAAGCGGCTGCTGAACATGTTGGCCGCGGGGGGCGGCGACGCGTCGCAACCCCTCGAGGTCGCCCGGCTGCGCAAATCGTTTGCCGACCTCGCCGATCTCATGGACGACCGGGGGGCGGTGGTCGGCGCGGTGGAATCGTTCGACATCCCGACCAAGGCCGGGTCCTTGACGATGCGCCGCTACCAGCCCGCGGACCTTGCGCCAGACGCGGCACCGACCCCCGCGTTACTCTATTTGCACGGCGGGGCGTGGGTGTTCTGCGATCTCGACACCCACGACGGATTGTGCCGGGCGCTGTGCCAGAATGGCAATCTGCAGGTCTTTGCGGCGGGCTATCGGCAGGCGCCCGAGCATAAATTTCCCGCCCCCATGGAGGATGCGACCGCCAGTCTGGCTTGGCTCGTCGCCCATGCCGGGGAGTTCGGCGTCGATGCCCGGCGCATTGCCATTGGGGGCGATTCGGCAGGCGCGACGTTGGCCATTGGCGCATGTCTCGCGGCCCTGGCCGCCGCCCAGCCGGTTCCCGCGTTGCAGCTGCTGCTCTGCCCGAAAACCGACGTCGCCGGGCGGGCGCCGTCCAGGGCAGCCTTTGCAACCGGCTACTTCCTTGAGGACGCCACGATCGCCTGGGCGGTCGCGCAGCTCTGCCCCGAGGGTACCGACCTTTCCGACTGGCGGCTTTCCCCGCTTCGTGCCCCGAGCCTTCAGGGCATGCCGCCGACGATGATCCATACCGCCGAATTCGATCCCTTGCGCGATGAGGGCCACGCCTTCGCCGATCGCTTGCGCGATGCTGGCGTGCCGGTCGAGGTCACCTGCCATGCTGGCCTCATCCACCATTTCTATGGTCTGACCCGCGCCATTCCCAAGGCAAGGGACGCCGTCAAGACCATCGGTGCGCGGCTTGGCGAGCGACTGCGGGCCTGACCTCACCAAAGCCCCTCGACCGTGGCGGGATGTTCCACTAGCCTTGTGCGACGACGGTCGGTCGCACGAAGACAAGTTGGAGCAAAACGCATGGCCTC
>Ga0209698_10003756_pt1 | contig 16781 bp, 13 predicted proteins | sample LitLauG_LLR_2012_FD_187203 | JGI IMG/M metagenome (GOLD analysis project Ga0209698, IMG submission 187203) | Freshwater sediment microbial communities from Pennsylvania, USA - Little Laurel Run_MetaG_LLR_2012 (SPAdes) (version 2) | ecosystem: Environmental > Aquatic > Freshwater > Creek >...
ACGAGGCACTGGCCCACGCCACGTCCTGACCGGCCGGAGCCGCATCCGCCGTGTCTCCGGAACTCCCGACTCCTTGGGGTGCCGGGTGGTCCCGGCGCCTGCGCCTCGGCATCGTCCGGACCTGCCGGGACGCCGCCTGGGCCCGGGCGATCTCGTCGGCGGACGGCTCCACGCCGCCGTAGGTGGCGGCCTCGACCAGTCGGGTGACCCAGGTGATGTCGGCGGCCCGCTCCGGCGCCGAGCGGGCCAGGCGGGAGCCGTAGTCCGTGAGGGTCTCGTCGGGGCGTCGGGCGCAGCCGATCCGGGACCCGCCCCGGGCCAGATCGTCAGCCACCTGGTGGGCCCATGTGGGTGGGCGCAGTCGTCGTCGTCGCAGCATCCACAGCACCCCGGTGACCACGACGAGGGCCACGGACAGCGGGACCCAGGGCAGCCGGGCGAGGGCGCCGCCCAGCGAGTGGGCCAGCACGGAGCCGGGTGCCGGGTTGGCCAGCGGCACGGTGGCCGTCGGGTCGAAGCTCTGCCAGCCGTAGCCGGGGAACCACACCTGGACCCAGGCGTGGGCGTCCTTGGCCTGGATGTCGTAGAGGTCGGTGATCGGGTTGTAGGGGCCGGGCACGTACCCGACGGCCTCCCGGGCGGGGATCCCGAGGCTGCGCAGCAGCACCACGGTGGCCGTCGAGATCTGCTCGCAGTAGCCGCGACGGGTGCCGAACAGGAACGAGTCGACGGCATCGGTCCCGGCCGGCAGCGGGGGAATGTCGACGGTGTAGCGCACATGGGCGGTCATCCACTGCTCGATCGCCGCCACCTTGTCGTAGGTCCGGGGGTCGGGGCTGCCGGGTGCGGCGATGCCACTGGTGATCGACTCGGCCAACGCAGTGACCTTCGGGTCGACGTGGGGGAGCTGCAGGTAGCGGACCTGTTGGTCGGCCCCCAGCTGCGCGGTGCCGACGACGGGAGTGGACGGCGCGGCCGGGTCTGCGAGTGACGTCGACGGGGGCACGGTGGCGGCCTGCAGCTCCGCCGGCGTGGCCGCGTTGTCGTTCGACACCACCGTGTAGATGGTCCCCGGCCCCATCGACTCGGACGACGCGATGGTGCCGTCGGCGGTCACGTAGACCGAGCGGGCCCGGAGGTACACACGCGCCGCGTTGTCGGCGTGGAACACCAGGTTGGGTCCCCCCGAGGTCACGTAGAAGGTCTGGACGTCCTCCTGGCCGGTCGAGAGGTTGGCGAACTGGTCGGCGAACGTCGGGATGGTGAAGGGGGATCCGCCCGTCACCTTCTGCACCCGCGGACCGTTGACCGGATTGGCGGACTGGACCCAGTCCCGGCCGCTCCAGTGGTCGAAGGTCTGGGCGATCCAGTAGTTCGGGCGGGTCGCCCGCACCCGCAGGACCACCTGGTCACCCAGCGCCACCCGGTCCGCCGTGTCGAGAGACCGGGCGAAGCCGAGGTAGCCACCGACGCCGGTCCGCCCCGAGGATGTGGCCGCATGTGCCGGCAGCGAACTGTTGCCGTCGGTGAGGTTGGTCGGGTTGTCGACGGGCGACGAGGCTCCGGATGCAGCGGTGAAGATGAGCGACGTCGACACCTTCGGTGCCGGCAGCAGGCCGACCAGGACCACGGCGACCACGGCGACCAGGCCGCCGGCCGCCACCAATGGGCGCCAGGGCACTCCCGCCGTCTCGGACAGTGACTGCCACATCGCCACCAGTCCCCACACGCAGGCGCCGACCCAGGCGAGCACCCACAGGCCCAGCCCGAGGTCGACCGACTGCGCCGCGGCCACCGCCACCAGGGCGGTGGACCCGGCCAGCGAGTAGGTCACGTCCCGGCGGGACGGTACGTCGAACGCGTGGGTCGACAGCACCCAGGCGAAGAGCACCGCCAGTGGACCTTCGACCGTGGAGATGTCACCGGGTGTCGCGTTGTGGGTGACCGTGACGATGAACCAGGCGAAGCCGCCGACGGCGCAGACGGCCAGGATCGGTTTCACTCCCGGCCACGGGTCGGCCCGGCGCCGGTAGGCGATGACGTTGCCGATCACGGTGGCTGCGACGGCGAAGAGGGTGACGGCCGGACTCAGGAGCCCCTCGGACCAGCAGGCCCCGATGCCGACCAGGACCGCCGCCACCGAAGCGGCACGGAAGGAGATGGAGTGCTCCGGTGGGCCGGGCCGGTTGACCTCGACGAACCGCTGCCACAGCGTGTGGTCCCGCCCCTCGGTCCGGTCGGCACGGCTCACGCCTGCATCCGTACCCGGGTCAGCACCCGTACCCGTGCCCGTGCCCGTACCCGTACCCGGATCCGTGCTCACTGCGACACCGCCCGGGCCAGTCGACGGCCGAGGTCGACGGGATCGGCCACCGGTCGCACGACCCGCCCGGTCGCCTCCTGCGTGGCGAGCACCACGGGAAGGCGTCGACCGAGGCACTCGGACACCGCAGCCATCGTGCGCTCGGCCTCCGCCTCGGCCGCGGCGGGGTCCTCCGGCAGCACGAGTTCGACGAACACCGGATCGTCGGTCGGCCGTTCGGACTCCCGCACCATGAGGGTTCCGGCATGCGAGGTGGCGGGCCAGTGCACGGCCCTACGCGGGTCGCCCGGTGCATAGGGCCGGATCCCGCGTGGCTCGCCGACGACCGCGGACACCCGGACGGCCGCCTCACCGTGGGAGTCGTCCGCAGTGGCCAGCCGGTCACCCGGGTCCCCGGACCTGGGGGCGATGTGGAGCAGGTGGGGGAGCGGGAGCTCGATCTGGCGCGCCCACCACAGCAGTCCGAACGGGGCGCTGGAGGCGACCTCGACGACCACCGCGTCGAGGACGCCACGACGGACCGGTGTGGCCTGGAGCACGACGGTGCGCGTCCCCCGCTGGCCGCCACCGGCCTGATGGGCCCGTCCCCCGGGGAAGATCGCACGCAGGCGTACCGGCCGGTCGACCTCCAGCGTGAGCGCGCACGGTTGGCCGGCCCGCCCGTCGAACGGCGCCGAGATGCAGGTCACCCGGGCCCGCCGGGCGGGCCACACCGGAGCCACCAGTCCCACCAGGAGGAAGGCGCCCAGGAGCGCACCGACCGCCTGGACCCAACCGGACCCGCTCGAGTGGGCGACGGCCGCCCAGGCGATCATCGTGATGATGCTCCCGGCCACCGGTCCGATCCAGGCCAGGGGATGGACGCGCCGTCGGAGGCGGAGCGTCCGGGGGATCATGGGGGAGTCGGCCGGCCGACGGCGGCCGTGGAGGCGCCACGAAAGCGCGGTCGAGCTGGCCAGTGCAGCGGCCCCGATGACGATGCCCAGGGGGGCGGCCGCCGGTCCGAACAGGACCCGCGAGATCGACACGCCGACCAGCCCGGCGGCGATCCCGACCAGCGCGGCCTGCACCGCCCGCCAGCGGGTGGGCATCGTGCCGGTGGGCCCGGCCCGACTCACGTGGTCGGGGCGGGTGTGTCGGCGATGACCCGGCCGACGAGGACCGGGCCCTCGCCCGGTCCGTCGGCGATGAGGCGGTGCGCCAGGCAGGCGACGGCGACCGTCTGCACGTCCCCGGGGGTCACGTAGGGGCGCCCGGCGAGGACCGCGTAGGCCTGGGCGCTGCGGAGCAGCGAGATGGCCGCACGGGGGCTCGCGCCGAGACGGACCGACCCGGTGGTCCGGGTCGCCCGGACCAGGGCGACGGCGTACTCGGCCACGGCAGGCACGACGTGGACACCGGCCGTGGCGTCGATCGCCCGCTGCCAGCGCGCCGTGTCCGCCACCGGGGTGAGCGCGTCGAGGGCGTAGCGGCCACCGTTGTGGAGCACGAGACGTGTCTCGACCTCGGCGTCCGGGTAGCCGATGGAGGTGGAGAGGCCGAAGCGGTCCAGCTGGCTCTCGGCGAGTGGGTAGGTGCCCAGCTGGCCCACCGGGTTCTGGGTCCCGATGACCAGGTGGGGGCGGGGCAGCGGCCACGATTCGCCGTCGACCGACACCTGCTGCTCCTCCATCGACTCCAGGAGCGCGGACTGGGTGCGCGGCGGGGTGCGGTTCATCTCGTCGAGGAGGACGACGTTGGCGAACACCGGGCCCGGGCGGAACTCCCAGGTGGCGGTGTCGGGTGAGAACACGGTGACCCCGGTGATGTCGGACGGGAGCAGGTCCGGGTGGCCCTGGACCCGGGACAGCTCGGCGCCGAGCGACGTGGCCAGGGCCCGGGCGAGGACTGTCTTGCCCACGCCGGGCACGTCCTCGATCAGCAGGTGGGCACCCGACAGTGCGGCGACCACGGCCGTGGTCACCGCCACCGGGGTGCCGAGCAGCACGCCCGACAGCGCAGCGTGCAGTTCGCCGGCCAGCGCCACGGCGTCGTCCAGGGCGTCGGTCCGGACCGGTGGCACGCCGGGCACGGCACCTCGTTCGCCACCGGGTCCGGGGTCCGGGACCGTTCCCGGGGCCGGACCGAAGGGGTCGCCGCCGCCCCATGTCTCGATACCGGTGGTCATGGGTCTCCTGCCTCCCCGGCCGGGCCGGTGGGATCGGCGGTCGCGTGGGGGCGATCCACGGTCCAGTGTAGGGGTGGCTCTCGGGACTCCACAATGCACCGGTGCCGTTCCCTGCGCCCCCAGGTGGAATCACCTGGTGTCCGGACACCAGGTGCCCGAGCGGTGGGCACGCCCCCTAGAAGTCGATGCCGGACAGCTCGGGGACGGTGCCCTCGGCCTTCGACCGGGCAGCCAGCCACCGCTCCCGTGCCGCCGTGCGCTCGACGTCCGAGTTGGTCGGCTCGACGACCGTGCGGGGCGTCCAGGCGTCGGCCACGTCGGCCTCGTCGGCCCAGGTCCCGACGGCCATACCGGCCAGGAAGGCCGCACCGAGCGTCGTCGCCTCGAGTACCGGCGAGGTCTCGATCGGGCGACCGCAGGCGTCAGCCAGAGCCTGGACGAACACGTCGTTCGACGTCATGCCGCCGTCGACCCGCAGGGCGCCGACCGGCAGCCCCGAATCGGCCTCGGCCGACTCCAGCAGGTCGGCGCCACGGTGGGCCACACCCTCCAGGACGGCCCGGACCAGCTCCGGCCGACCGCTGCCTCTGGTGATCCCGGTGAACGTCCCCCGGGCGCCGAAGTCCCACACGGGCGTGCCGAGGCCGAGCAGCGCCGGCACGAACCACACGTCGCCGGTGTCGTCGCAGCGGGCGGCCACCGTCGCCGAGTCGGCGGCATCGGCAATGATCCCGAGGTCGTCGCGCAGCCACTCGACGCAGTTGCCGGCCGACAGCATGATCGCCTCGATGCCCCAGGTGATCCGGCCGGCACGGCGCCAGGCGATGATCGGGATGGTTCCCGCCGGGCCCCGCACGGCCTGTGCCGGGCGGGTCGAACCGAGGCACTGGTCGAGCATGCCGCCGGTCCCGAAGGTCGCCTTGGCCTGTCCCGCCAGGGTGCAGCTCTGGCCGATGAGCGAGGCCTGCTGGTCCCCGGCCATGCCGGCGATGACCGGCGAGCCCTCGAGCGAGCGTGCGGTGCCCAGGATGCCCGACGAGTCGACGATCTCGGGCAGCACCGCCTCGGGGATGGCGAGGGCGGCCAGGAGGTTGGCGCTCCACCCGGAACCGTCGCCGTGGATCATGCCGGTGATGCCGGCGTTCGAGGCATCGGTGACGTGCAGCTCGCCGCCGGACAGGATCCAGGCGACCCACGTGTCGATCGTCCCGAAGGCCAGCTCCCCGCGTTCGGCGCGGGAGCGGTCGGGATCGACCAGGTCGAGGATGGCGGCCAGCTTGGTGGCCGACGCGTTCGGGGCGATCCGGATCCCCTGACCCTGCAGCTCGAGGCAGGTGCCGACGGTGCGCAGGTCCTGCCACCCGAGCCCGGGGCCGACCGGTTCGCCGGTGGCCCGGTCCCACACCAGGGTGGAGGCCCGTTGGTTGGCGATGCCCACTGCGGCGACGGGTCCCCCCTCGGCCAGGCTGCGCCCGGCCACCTCCCCGACGGCGTCGGCGATGGCACGGCCGTCGAATTCGACGAGTCCGGGGAAGGGCGTGTCGGGCAGCACCGGCACGTGGTGGATGTGGGCGACGGACGCGTCGGGCCGGACGACCGCCCCGCGCACCCCCGAGGTGCCGACGTCGATGACCAGGATGCTCATGGCCAGGGAACCGGACCGAAGGGACTGCTCAGGCCGAGCTTGCCGGGGTTGAGGATGCCGTGGGGATCGAGCGCCGCCTTCACCGAGGCCAGGACGTCGAAGGCCGGTCCGAGTCCGTCGGCCAGGAAGCGCCCCCGGTTGAGCCCGATGCCGTGGTGGTGGCTGATGGCGCCGCCGGCGGCGATGGTCGCCCGGGTGACCTCGTCCCAGGCCCGGCGGTAGTAGTCGCCGACCCAGGCGTCCCGTCTGTCCGGCTCGGCCGCCACATCTTCCGGTGGTCGCCCGGCGAACGTGAAGTAGAGGCAGGCGCCGTCGGGGTAGGCGTGGCTCTGGTGGGAGGAGGCGACCAGGGTGCCCGGGACGCCGCCCAGCGCGCCGAGCACCGCGTCGTACAGCCCGGGCAGGGCGGACCACCGCCCGGAGACCTCCACCGTGTCGACCACCACGCCCGAGCGCCACAGGGGGGCCAGGGCGGAGACGTCGTTGCGGTGGGTGAGCCACCGGTCCACCAGTCCGACGTCCAGGGTGTCGGCCGACGCGCACTCCTGGTCGACGACGGCCAGCGTGGCGTCGACCATGCCGGGATCGGCCTCGTCCAGCACCACCAGGACGTTGGTGTCCGGCTGGTCGAAGGACCGGCCCGACTCGGTGGCGTCGTAGAGCCGCAGGACCGCCGGGGTGGCACCGCGGCGGAGGATCCGCCGGCAGGCGTCGAGGCCGTCCCCGAAGCTGGCGAACCCGAAGACCCGCCGGCCCTCGCCGTCGGGGACCGGGTGGACCCGGAAGCGACCCTCGGTGATGACCCCCAGGGTGCCCTCACTTCCCACGAAGAGCTGGGTCAGGTCGGGGCCGGTGGCCGAGCGGGGGCCCCGACCGCCGGTGTGGACGATGCGCCCGTCGGCCAGGACGACCTCGAGTCCGAGCACCATGTCCTCGATCTTGCCGTACCGGTTGGAGTACTGGCCGGCCCCCCGGCAGGCGAGCCACCCGCCGACGGTCGACAGGTCCATCGACTGGGGCCAGTGGCCGAGCGTCAGTCCGTGGCTGCCCCGCAGGCCGGCCTCCACGTCGGGGCCGAAGGTGCCCGCCCGCAGGTCGGCCACCAGCGAGGTCCCGTCGACGTCGCCGATTCCCGCGAGCCCGCAGAGGTCGAGGGCCACGCCGCCGAACAGGGGGATGGAGGCCCCGCACACGCCGCTGCGCCCGCCGGCCGGGGTGACCGGCACCTGAGCCTCGTGGCACAAGCCGAGCACGGCCGACACCTGGGCCACGTCCGTCGGTCGGGCGACCAGCGCCGGTCGCGACGGGACGGACCCGGCGGCGGCCCAGCCGATGGCGAGGGGCCACCAGTCGCGCCCGGCCTCGGCCCGGTCGGCCTCACGTGTCGACACCGTGTCGCAGGCGTCGGCGAGCCGTCGGGCCAGGCGGTCGTCGACGGGCACCCGGTCCGTGTCGAGGCGGTCGACCACGCCGTCCGGGCCGGCGTCGATGGGCGTCACCGGGGTCGGCTGGCTCATGCGTCGACCACGCCCGCCGGCTCGGACGGACCGCCGCCCACGTCGCCACGGTCACCCAGGGCACCTGCAGGACCGATGCCGGTGTCGGGGTCGGGGTCGGGGTCGGCGTCGGTGTCGGTGTCGAGTCCCGCACGGGCCAGGCGGCCGCGCACGACGGCGGCATAGTCCTCGGCCTCGGTGCGGACCCGTCCGGCGTCCCACCCGAGTTCGGGGCCGATGAGCGCAGCCACCGCCGGGGCGGCACCGGCTGCGGCCCGTGCGTCACGGAACGACGACTGGGTCCGACGGTCGAGGACGTCCGAGACGGTGCGTGCCATCTCCCGGCGCACGGCCCACAGGGCCTCCACTGCCAGGTAGGGGAGGCCGGGCACCAGGGGTTCCAGGAGCTCGGGTCGTCCGTCCGACATGGCGAGCACGGCGGCGGCCTCGGTCCCGTAGCGCGAGGCGAGGTGCGCCCGGCGGGAGGCGACCGGGTCCGTCGGGTCGGGGCGGACGTTGACCCCGACCCCTCCGGCCCGCGGTGCCACCCGGGGGCCGGTGGGGGCGCCGTGGAGGCGCAGATGCTTCGTCCGGCAGGGCAGGCCCTTGCGGCCCAGCGCGGTCACGACGGCGTCGACGGTGTCCTCGGCCATCTTGCGGTAGGTGGTGAGCTTGCCACCCGTGATGGTCACCAGCCCCCCGGCCGACGTGCGCACCGTGTGGCGACGCGAGAGGTCGGCCGTCCGCTCGGACGAGGCGCCCTTCTGCTCGGGGGCCAGGAGGGGGCGCAGTCCGGTCCAGATGCCGGTGATGTCGGACCGGCCGAGGTGGCGGGTCGAGACGGCGTTGGCCGCATCCAGGATGTAGTCGACGTCCTCGGGGGTGCACGACGGGTCGTCCAACGGCCCGTCCCACGCGGTGTCGGTGGTGCCCAGGTAGACCTGGTCCCCCCACGACACGACGAAGATCGACCGCTTGTCCTCCTTGACCGGGATGACGGCGGCGATGTCGCAGGGGAAGGCCTCCTCCGGCACCGTGATGTGGATGCCCTTGGCCGGGCGGATCGAATGCGGGTCCTGGTGCTCGTCGAACGTGCGCACCTCGTCGGACCACACCCCGGCGGCGTTGACCACGACCGACGCCCGGATCTCGAAGGGCTCGGCTCCGTCCGGTGCGACGGTGGCACCGCGGACGGTGCCGGCGGCATCGGTCACCAACCCGGTGACCCGGGTGTGGTTGGCCGCGGTGGCTCCGTGGTCGAGCACAGCCGTGCGCAGGACGGTCAGGGTGAGGCGTGCGTCGTCCGACCGGGCGTCCCAGTAGAGGAAGCCGGCGGCCAGACGGTCGGCCCGCAGCGTGGGCATGTGGGCCAGCGCCTGCTCCCGGGTGACCTTCTCGTGGCGCCTGCCGATGCGCACCCCACCGGTCAGGTCGTAGAGCCACAGCGCGGTCCGGTAGACCCGGGCGACGCCCTTGTTCACCACGCCCGACTTGCCGAACAGGGGGATGAGGAAGGGGAGCGGGGTGACCAGGTGCGGTGCGTTCTCCAGGAGGCGCTGACGCTCGGCGAGGTTCTCGTAGACGAGTCGGTACTCGTTCTGCTGCAGGTAGCGCAGTCCGCCGTGGATCAGCTTCGAGGACTTGGACGAGGTGCCGGAGGCGAAGTCGTCCTTCTCCACCAGTGCCGTTCGCAGGCCGCGGCTGGCCGCGTCGAGGGCCACACCGGCTCCGGTAATGCCGCCACCGATCACCAGGACGTCGAACGTGCGATCGGCCAGACGCTCCAGGGCGACGTCGCGGGCGAACGGGTCGGCGTGCGCGGCGCGCTCGGTCGCGGGATCAGCCATGCACAAAGCCTGCCACACCCGGGCGGGCCCTCCCGGGGCTCGGACGGAGTGCGCTCCCGGGACGATTCCTACAAGCGTTGTCAATTAGCAATTTGTGGTGGTACGTTCGCCACGTGCGGAGTCCCGAGGAGCTGGCCGAACGGTTCCGGAGCAGCGGCCGCAAGGTGACGGCCCAGCGGCAGTGCATCTTCCGTGTCCTCCAGGGGGACGTGACCCATCCGTCGGCCGAGGTCGTCCACGCCGCCGCCGCACGGCAGATGGAGACGATCTCCCTCAAGACCGTCTACCAGACGCTCCACGACCTGGCCGAGCTCGGCGAGGTCGTGGCCCTCGACGTGGGGACCGGCGCCACGCGGTTCGACCCGAACGTCGACGACCCGCATCACCACCTGGTGTGCCGCCGGTGCGGCAGCGTGCGCGACCTCGTCGTCGACTTCCCCGACCTCACCGTCCCGAGCGGCGCCGACCTCGGCTTCGAAGTCGGTTCGGCCGAGGTCGTGTTCCGCGGGTTGTGCCCGCAGTGCCTCGGCGCCGACCGGGTAGCCGACGTCCTCACCACCTGACCTCCGATCTCCCGACCCGCGCATCGTCCCACCGCACGCCATCCCACCACCGACACGAAAGGACCACCATGCCCGACCTCAAGGACTCCAAGACCGAGGCCAACCTGAAGGAGGCGTTCGCCGGCGAGAGCCAGGCCAACCGCCGGTACCTCTACTTCGCCCAGAAGGCGGACGTCGAGGGCTACCCGGACGTCGCCGCCCTCTTCCGGTCGGTCGCCGAAGGGGAGACCGGCCATGCCTTCGGCCACTTCGACTTCCTGCGCGAGGTGGGCGACCCGGTGACGGGTGCTGCCGTCGGCCCGACCGAGGACAACCTCAAGTCGGCCATCGAGGGTGAGACCTACGAGTACTCCGAGATGTACCCGGGATTCGCCCGCACGGCGCGTGACGAGGGGTTCGACGAGATCGCCGAATGGTTCGAGACGCTGGCCCGGGCCGAGAAGAGCCACGCCGGCCGGTTCACCGAGGGCCTGACGTCCGTTTCCTGAGTCGTCCGGGGACGGTCGGGCCGACGTCGGTCCGGCCGCCCCGACGGCTGCCCACCCTGGGACCGCCGGTCCGACCACCGGTCCGACCACCGGTCCGACCACCGGCGACGAGGACCTGATCCGCACATGACGACCACCTACACACCCGACGACCCGGCGTACCTCGACGAACGCGACCTCCGGGTCGAGCTCGAACGGGTCTTCGACCTGTGCCACGGCTGCCGGCTGTGCTTCAACCTCTGTCCGTCGTTCCCGACGCTGTTCGACTTCGTCGACGCCCACGACGGTGACGTCTCGGCCATGTCGCCGGCGGAGCAGGACCGGGTGGTGGACGAGTGCTACCAGTGCAAGCTCTGCTACCCGAAGTGCCCCTACGTGCCTCCGCACGAATGGCAGCTCGACTTCCCCCGCCTGATGATGCGGGCGCACGCCGTACGCCACGAGTCGGGCAGGCCGGTGCGGGAGCGGGTCACCGACCAGGCCCTGGCCCGCACCGATCTCGTGGGACGCCTGGCCACTGCCGCAGCCCCCGTGGTGAACGCGCTGACCGGTACCCCGGGTTCGCTGGCCCGCAGGCTCATGGAGCGCACCGCCGGCATGGCGTCCGAACGCCTGCTCCCGCCCTACTCCCGCACCCGGTTCTCCACGTGGTTCCGCCGGCGAGGCGCGGGCCGCGGTCCACGGGCCTTCGTGACGGGGGCGACCCAGGGAGCGGTCTCGGTGTTCCCGACGTGTTTCGTCGAGTACATGGAGCCGGCAATCGGCCAGGACCTGGTCAAGGTGTACGAGCGCAACGGCGTGTCGTGCTCGCTCCCTGAAGGGACCCGCTGCTGCGGTGCTCCGTGGCTGCACCAGGGCAACGTCAAGGAGTTCACCAAGGCGGCCACGGCCAACGTGACGGCCCTGGTCGACGAGGTGCGAGCCGGCCGTCACGTGATCGTGGCCCAGCCGACCTGTGCCTACGTGGTGAAGAAGGACTATCCCCTCTACCTCGCAGGGACCCCGTCGGCCGCTGACGCCGAACTGGTGGCCGGGCACACCTCCGATCCGGCGGAGTACCTGATGGCCCTGCACAAGGCCGACGGGACATCGCTCGACACCGGGTTCCCGGGACGCGACGCCGGTGCCGTGCCCGACCAGGTCACCTATCACGTCGCCTGCCATCTCCAGGCCCAGCACATCGGGCTGAAGAGCCGGGACCTGCTGAAGGTCGCCGGCGTGAAGGCCACGCTGGTCCAGCGGTGCTCGGGGATCGACGGCACCTGGGGCTACCGTGCCGAAAACTACGAGCTCGCCCGCACGGTGGCCGCGCCCATGGCGAAGGAGGTCCGGGCCGCGGGCAACGATGTCGTGTGCGGGGACTGCCACCTGGCCAACGGCGCCATCGAGCAGGAGACAGGCATACGGCCCGTGCACCCGATGCAGCTCATGGCCCGGGCCTACGGGATCCCCGAGGAGCAGCCGTGAGCGCCCGCCCCCTGACCCTCGACGACATCACCGACCTCCGCGCCTACGAGCGGGAGCGCGACGTGTTCCGGCGTGCGGTCATCGCCCAGAAGAAGGTCCGTCGGGTCACCGTGGGGCCGGTGGTGACGCTCACCTTCGAGAGCCGCACCACGGTGCGGTTCCAGGTCCAGGAGATGGCGCGGGCGGAGCGGCTGGCCACCGATGCCCAGGTCCAGCACGAGCTCGACGTCTACAACCGGCTGCTGCCCGCGGCCGGGGAGCTCTCGGCCACGCTCTTCCTCGAGCTGACGTCCGAGGAGCAGCTGCGGACCTGGCTCCCGAAGCTGGTCGGCGTGGAGCGCTCGGTGGTGCTCCAGATCGGCGAGGGACCTGCAGCCCGGATGGTGCGGTCGGTGCCCGAGGCGGAGCACGGGTCGCAGCTCACCCGCACGGAGGTGACCTCGGCGGTCCACTACGTGCGGTTTCGGTGCACGCCGGCCGAGGTCGACGCCTTCGCCGCCGGTCCGGTGGCGCTCATCGTCAACCATCCGGAGTACCCCGATGGCAGGCCGGGCACCGTGCTGTCCGACGCCACTCTGGCAGCGCTCACCGAGGACCTCACCACCGCCTGAGGAGACTGCACCACCCGCAGGGCGGGCCTACTCCCCGCGGAACACCGGTGGGCGGCGGGCCATCGAAGCGGCGATCCCCTCGCGGAAGTCGGCCGTCTCCATCAGTCGCAGCTGCTCGGACCGCTCGTGGTCCACCATGGCGGCAAACCCGTCCACCACCTCGCGGCGCAGCGTCCGGCGGATGGACCGCACGGCCAAGGGTGCCGACCCGGCGAGCTCGGCGGCCAGTGCGTGGGCGCCCGTGCGTGGGTCGTCCTCCAGGCGGTCGCACAGTCCGATGGCGAGAGCCTCGGGACCCTCCACCCGGCGACCCGTCGTGAGGAGCTCGAGCGCACGCTGACGTCCGACCACCGCCGGCAGCGTCAGCGAGATGCCGAACCCCTGGTGGAAGCCGAGCCGAGCGAAGTTGGCTGCGAACCGGGTGGACGGTGCGGCCACCCGGAAGTCGGCCGCGAGGGCGAGGCCGAGCCCGCCGCCGACGGCCGAACCCTGGACCGCCGCCACCAGTGGCAGCGGACCGTCCACCAGCGACCGGGCGGTCCCGTACAGGGCGGCCAGTGCGGCCGGCTCCGGCTTGTCGGTGGCGCCGAAGTCGAGACCGGCGCAGAAGTGCCGCCCCTCGGAGCACAGGACCACGGCGCGCGCTCCGGCGCCGTCCGCCCAGGCCACGGCGTCGACTACCCCGGCCAGGAGTTCGGCGTCGAAGTAGTTGGCCGGAGGTCGGTGCAGCTCCACTTCGGCCACGTGGTCGTTCCCCGCGTAGGCGGTGACGTCGCCGAAGGTTGCCCGGGACGGGGTCACGACTCTCCCTCCTGGCTCTGCCCGCGGTCCCTGTCCCTGTACCTGTCCCAGCCGGCCACTTCGGCCAGCACCTCCTCATTGTGCTGGCCGCTGAGTGCGGCGGGACGGAGGACGGTAGGCCCCGTGGACGCCGAGAACCGCACCGGCTGGGGGATCACCTTGTACCGCCCGGCCAGCGGATGGTCGTCCTCGGGCAGCGCGTCGACCAGCTCCTCGAGGGTGGGGACGGCCGACGCCGGGATCTGGGCGGCGCTGCAGAACTCGAGCCATTCGGCGGTCGTGCGGTGGGCCAGGACCCCGGCGACATCGCGGTAGAGGCTGTCCGCGTGGGCGATCCGGGAACGTGCAGTGCGGATCCGCTCGTCCTCGGCCAGGTCGGGCCGCCCGCCTTCGCGGAACAGGTCCTCGTAGTTCTCCCGGGTGTAGGCGAGCACGTTGATCCACCCGTCCGCCGTGCGCTGCGGCTGCCGTTCCGGGTTGAGGATGCGCGGGTACCCGGGTGGGCCCTGGGGCGGCACGGCGGTGGCGGCACCGGCGTGCTCGACCAACGTGAACGCGGTGAGCACGTCGATCATGGGCACCTCGACCCGTTGGCCCTCGCCCGTCCGCTGGCGATGCAGCAGGGCGGCCAGCACCGCGTAGGCGATGGTCAGCCCGCTCACCTTGTCGGCGACCAGGGTCGGCACGAGGACCGGGTCACCGCCCTGGCGCCGGAAGGTGTCCGGGATGCCCGAGCCGGCCTGGATCACGTCGTCGTAGGCGGGGGCGTCCGCGGCCGGCGAGTCCGACGGATAGCCCTGGGCCTGGCAGAAGACGATGTCGGGGCGCACCTCGGCCACGTCCTCGTAGGTGAGGCGCAGCCGTCGCAACGTGCCGGGGCGCAGGTTGGTGATCACCACGTCGACGGTGGCGGCGATGTCCAGGGCGTGACGGCGCCCGTCCTCGTCCTTCAGGTCGAGCACGACGTTGCGCTTGTTGCGCAGGAGGTTGAGCGCGATCCCGGACAGCTGGGGTACGGGCCCCGGGGTCATCACCCGGCTGAGCGTGCCCTTCGGGTCCTCGACGGTGATCACGTCGGCACCGAGGTCGCCCAGGATCTGCGTGGCGAGCGGGCCCATGACGACCGAGCTGAGGTCGAGCACCCGCACGCCGTGCAGCGGGCCCGGGGACGTCGATGGCATGGGCAGTCCTTTGGTGCGGTCGGTGGAATCGGTGGAGTCGGTGCGGTCGGTGGTGTGCCCGGCGGGCGGCCCTCGGCAGATCCGGAGTCGTACCGGCGGAGGACCGGTGCCGGACCACGTGGGTGGTCAATGGTACCGACCGGGCCGTGCCCGACCGTCCCACCGGTCGGGCACGTGGACGGGGAGACTGTTCACGATGCCTCCCGAGCCCGCTGCACCGGCCGAGTCCCCTGGTCTGGTCGGGTCCGCCGGCAGGGGCCGACCGACCCTGATCGGCGAATTCAAGGACGCGGTCACCCTGCGGGCCGTGCTGCTGGTGGTCGGCGTCGCCGTCATCCAGCTGACCTTCATCACCTCGTACGTGGGAGCGTTCCACCGGCCGGTTCCCTATCGGATGCCCCTGGCCGTGGTGGCGCCCCCGGGGGAGAGCGCCCGCTTGGTGGCGGCGCTCAACGGCATCCACGGCAGCCCCCTGCAGGCGACAGCGGCGGCGGACGTGGCCGCAGGCACCGCCGAGCTGTTGAGGCGGGACGCCTACGGCGTCCTCGTGGTCGGCCCGGGATCGGGTGGGGTGCGGCTCATCGAGGCCAGTGCCAGCGGGGTGTCGGCCTCCCAGGCGATGACCGAGGTGCTCGACTCGGTGGGGGTGACGCTCCATCGGACGGTCACCGTCGACGACATCCGACCACCGTCGGCCGGAGACCGGAACAGCCTCACCTCCTTCTACCTGGTGATCGGTTGGATCGTGGGTGGCTACCTGGTGGCGTCGATCCTCGGCATCAGCGACGGCTCCCGGCCCGCCAACCCGCAGCGGGCCACCGTGCGCCTGGGGGTGATCGCCGTCTACGCACTGGTGACCGGGGTGCTCGGCGCGCTGGTGGTCGGCCCACTCCTGCACGCCCTGCCCGGGCACACGCTGTCGTTGGCACTCGTCGGCGCGCTCCTGGTGTTCTCGGCGGGAGCGTTCTCGATGGCCCTGCAGGTGGTGGCCGGCGTCATCGGTATCGGCGTCACCATCCTGGTCTTCGTGGTCCTGGGCAATCCGAGCGCCGGCGGCGCGTACTCGTGGCAGCTGCTGCCCGGGTTCTGGCGGGCCATCGGCCCCTGGATCCCGTCGGGAGCGGGCACCGCGGCGGTACGTGGGATCGCCTACTTCGGGGGAGTGGCCATCGCCACCAACCTGTGGGTGATCGCCGCCTACGGCCTGTTCGGGATGGTGGTGGTCTACGTCGTCCTCGTCGATGTCGGCCACCAGCTCATCCGCCTACCGAGGCAGGCGGGCCGCCAGGTGGTGGAGGCGGCCCGGGTATCGGAAGCGACAGAAGCGGCGGACTGAGCTGCCCCTGTCCGCCACCGGTCCCCGGCCCAGCCGTCGAGCCGCCACCGGCCCGGACATCCGTCCGACCGTCCGACCGACCGACCCAACCGCCACCATCGCCCGGGGGGTCGGGCAAGGTGTCCGGGCAGGACCGGGAGCGGGTCCCGGCAAGGTGGTCGGCGCAGGGTGCACAGGTCGCCCGAGTGGGCGGCCCGACCGGTGCCGACGGCACCCGGCGGTGACGCACCCCGGTGCACGGAGGACCACACATGAGCAGCGCGACCACCACCACGATCGTCGGGAACCTGACCCGCGACCCCGAGATCCGCTACACCCGCGAGGGTCAGGCCACGACCAACCTGGGCGTGGCCACCAACCGGAGGTGGCAGAACCGGGAGACCAACGAATGGGAGGAGGCCACCTCGTTCTTCGACGTCGTCATCTGGCGGGACCAGGCGGAAAACGTGGCCCTCAGCCTGACGAAAGGGATGCGGGTCATCGTGACCGGCCGGCTCGAGCAGCGCAGCTGGGAGACCGAAGAGGGCGATCGCCGGTTCAAGGTGGAGATCGTCGCCGACGAGGTCGGCCCGTCACTGCGGTTCGCCACGGTGGACGTCCATCGGGTCGTGCGCCCCACCGTCGAGGGCGACCCCGCCGGCGGTGCGGACGACGCCGGTGCATGAAACCGGCTCCGTCGGTGCCGGGACCCGGCCGGGTCCTGCCACCGGCGGGGCAACGGTCACGTTCGGCCCGAGCGTCGTCCTGACCAAGGAAGAGGCCTTCGGTGCGTGCCAGGCGCTGGCCGATGCGGGCCGGGTCCTGGTGCGGTCCGGAGGGTCGGTCGAGGCGGACACGCTGTGCTCCCTCTTCGTCC
>Ga0209698_10003757_pt1 | contig 16778 bp, 13 predicted proteins | sample LitLauG_LLR_2012_FD_187203 | JGI IMG/M metagenome (GOLD analysis project Ga0209698, IMG submission 187203) | Freshwater sediment microbial communities from Pennsylvania, USA - Little Laurel Run_MetaG_LLR_2012 (SPAdes) (version 2) | ecosystem: Environmental > Aquatic > Freshwater > Creek >...
GCGCTGCATCAGAACGCATTTGGGCCGCAATTCCCTGTCGACTTCCTGGCAGACGTGGCGTCCGGGAATTTGCCTCAGGTCTCGTGGCTGATAGGGTCAGTCGTAACTTCGGACCATCCGCCTGCACCTTCGATCTTTGGCGAGAACGTGCTCTCTCTGATCGTTGACGCTCTAGCGTTGAATCCAGCACTGTGGGCGAAGACGGTTTTGTTTCTTACGTTCGATGAGAATGGTGGATTTTTTGACCACGTCGCTCCGGTGACCGCGCCTCCTGGGACCCCAGGCGAATATGTGACCGCGCCGGCTGTACCAGACCCCACCGTGATCGGCAGTCCCGCGATTTCCGGGCCGATCGGGCTGGGTTTTCGCGTCCCCATGCTGATCATTTCTCCGTTCAGCAGGGGCGGGTTCGTGTCGTCGGACCTGCTCGATCACACATCCGTGCTCCGATTCCTCGAGACCTTGTTCGGTGCGGAAGTGCCTAATTTGAGCGCATGGCGGCGGGCGACAGTCGGAGACCTGACCAACGCGTTCAATTTCAAGAGCCCTGACCTCTCGATCCCGAATCTGCCGTCTACGATTCCGGCTGTAACGCAGGTCATTCAACAATGCGTCGCGAATCTCGCTGGATTTACGCCTTACACACTGCCAGGGACGCAGACCGCACCAACTCAGGAATCTGGAACTCCAGTTCATCCCAGCGGAGTATGCTAGGCAGGCGGTGCGGGTGTGCAAAGAGATAGAGATATGGAATGTCGTACTACCCGTTCGACGCTTTCAGATGCCTGGCCTTCAGCAGGAATGATTGCGGCCGGCTGAAGCCAGGGGTAATCTCTGCTAGAGGGGTGATCTATGAAGCAAGCCCTGGTAGCATCCGTCATTCTGTTTTTGAGTCTGCTCGGCGGAACGCAGGAAGTCCGGTCCCACGGCCATCCTGACCGCCACCTTGCGTCCCAGCCGACTAATCCGACAATCTGGAAGCCGCCGTTGCAGACAAGCTGGCAATGGCAGCTCCCGTCGCCGGTCGATCAGAAAATCAACGTGCAGATGTATGACATCGATATGTTTGACAACGATGCCAATGTAGTGGCGTCGCTGCACAGCAAGGGCCGCAAGGTGGTCTGCTACATCGATGTCGGCACATGGGAGAACTGGCGTCCCGACGCGAAGAAGTTTCCCAACGTTGTGAAAGGCAAGCCGGTCAGTGGCTGGCAGGGCGAAAGGTGGCTGGATATCCGCCGCATTGACATCCTTGGCCCCATCATGAAAGCTCGAATGGACCTGTGCCAAGCCAAAGGCTTCGATGGGATGGAGCCGGACAACGTCGACGGCTACAGTAACGACACCGGTTTTCCTCTGACCTATGCTGATCAAATTCGTTACAACAAGTTTGTAGCGAATGAGGCCCATGCTCGCGGACTTTCGGTTGGACTAAAGAACGATGTCGACCAGGTCGGCGATCTGCTGTCCTCTTTCGACTGGTCGCTGGACGAGCAATGTTTCCAGTACACCGAATGCCACAAGCTGTTGCCTTTCATAGAGGCAAACAAGGCCGTATTTGAAGTTGAATATTTTCTTCCGACTGACAAGTTCTGCCCAAAAGCAAACTCGCTGAACTTTAATTCCATGAAGAAGCATCTCAACCTGGGCAAGTATCGCGTCCCCTGCCGTGCTCAAGGTGACTTCAAGGTAACGAGCCTGGATAGATGAGAAAAGTGAACCGTGAGGAAGATTGAAGCGGGGGACTGAGCTGGAGTCCCCCGCCAGTGGTAAATCCACAGCCTCAGGCGAACGGGTTTTCGTCTGCGCTGCGCCCGTAAATGACGGGGACCGGAACCTCCAGCAGCCGGAGATATACCGACAACTGTCCGCGGTGGTGGTACCAGTGATTCAGCATGATGGATCGCAGGATGCTGACCCGCGGCTTGTTGAAAAGCTCCCTATCGCCTAGTTTCAGGCTCCAACTTCCCAGGGCAGCCTCGTCCGTCATTCCCTTCAGGCATGCCTCGGCCTCCCGAACGCTTTCCTCGAAGGTGACTTGGATTTCCTGCAGGCTCTTCGGCTGCGGAGGTTCAAAGGTGCCTTGAGAGACATCAAAGCTGTCCTGCTGAGCAATCTTTGCCAGCCTGCCGGGCACCATTGCGATGTGATTGGCCAGCTGCCCCAGCGACATCGACTTCGCGTGCGGCCGCCACGACAGCTTGTCCGCCGGAATCCGGTTGAGGACCCGCCTCGTGATTTCAACCTCATCGCGGAATTCGGCGACCATTGGGTCGAGCATCCGAGGTGCGTTCGTTGCTTCGCCTGCACAGCAGGCGGCAGACTCTCCGCCAGCATACCGGTCATGATGGCGAACCCACGCCATGGCGTGAGGCTTCATCCCTGCTTCGTCACGGCCCTTCGGCGTCATGTCGAGAAAGTGATAGGTGTTCAACAGTATGTCGAGGCCACGCGCGTAAGTGGAGTAAGTGTGATAGATCTGCCCGTCGTTGTCTTTATAGAACACGCTGGCGCCGGGCGCTTCCTCGGAAGGAAAGTTTGTAAAGTCGTAGTTGTAGAAATTCTTCCCGTCTTTCTCCTTCTCCTTTGAGAATGAAGCCTGATAATCAAAGTTGAAATCGCTCCCGAACGACGACGCCCACTTGAAGCGCCAGCCCATGCGCTTCTTGAATTGCTCGATCTCCGGCAACGTCGCACGCGAAATCACGGCCAGCGTCACGTCCCGTTGCGCCATGTGGACCCGCGCCCCGTCGAAATTGTCGGCGAGGAACGAGCAGCTAGGACATCCTTCTTTCCATCCCGGACCGAACATGAAGTGATACACGATCAGCTGGCTGCGGCCATCGAACAGATCTGCCAGCGTCTCTTTTCCTTACGGACCGTCGAAGACATACTTTTTCTCCACCTTCTCCCAGGGAAGCTCGCGGCGCCGGCGGCTCAACTCATCACGCAGGCGCGTGAATTCCTTCTCCTTCGCCAGCAATTCTCTTCTCGCTGCCAGCCACTCCGCTCGTGACACCGCCTTCGCGTTTAGTCTCTCGGTCGTTGCCGTAGCCATCCTCATTTCTCCTTTGTGTCGAATCGGTCGTTGTCTTGTTGACGCGAAGCTTCTTCACCAGCAGCGCACCCACGCCGCCGGTCGAGATCGCGCCGCTTACCATCCACGCTGCGCTAGCCAGGCATGCTGGACACATAACGCCCTCCTGCTCTTACCGCGATTTGGCTTCCGCTCGCGCACGAGTGCCTGCCAGCATGTGCGCCCAGCCCTTGCTGACACCCTGCCGGTGCTCGTCCTGAATGACCCCCATCGCTTTGTGATGAAAACGAATCAGGGTCCCGCCATCCACTTCGCTCAGCCGGTATTGCACGTTTGAAATCGCGGCATACGACATGAATAGCGGCCCGCTGAACTCCAGCAAGGTTGGCCGCTTGATGGCCTGGACGTGGCCCCAGCAGTGGCCGTTGTCGTCGCCCAGATCGCGGTACCATCGTCCGCCGGGCCACGGCTCGATCTTCATCGGCATCTTCCGGCCATCCGGGGTGTCGTTCTCCGGACCAATCTGTTCCAGCAGCGCCTCAAACGTAGTTTCGATCGGCGCTTTTACAAACGTCTCCTGCGTCACAATCAATGTCAAACCTTCCAGACCCGATAGCGTCGTACTCGTGCTCATGCTTCCCCCTTCCCTCTTTCTTTCTTTATTTCTGGTTGTCCATTTCTCTGCTCTTCGCCTCAGCGCGCTCTTTCACCTGGCTCAACTGATGCGCCCAGAAGCGTTCGAATGTTTTCGTCCATTCATATAGCGGACGAATCGCATCACCGTTGGTTCGATAAAACATATGCCTCCCGTTCCGCCGCACCCTCACCAGCCCCACGTCACGCAGCACCCGAAGGTGCTTGGAGACCGACGGCTGTTCCAGACCGAGGCTGACGACGATGTCACCCACGGTACGCTCCGTAAGCGCCAGGTAGTTGAGGATGTCGCGCCGGCGCGTCTCCGCGACCGCGTTGAACGCATCCGAAGTCGTCGCTGCCCTTGGCACGAGAAGAATAATACATTCCCATATAGGAATATGTCAACTCTTCCGAAATTGCCTGAATACCCGGGGTTCTTGGTGATCTGTCAATCGGTACGAGGCGCGGCGGGCTCGGGCACCTCGACGACACCAATCCTGCCGTCGGATTCGCGCTCAAGCGTGGGGGCGTAAAGCCCGAGAAGGCGTCGCCGCCACCAGAGGCCGGTGGCTCGCTTCTCAGCCATGGTGGTGAACCAGTATTGCCAGAGCACAGCGCGGACCCGGCGGGGCGGCTCGTGAGGGAAAGGATTCCCCGCAAAAAGAGCGAGTACGTCGGGATCGTTCGAAAGCAGCCGCACCTCGGTGTTGGGCACGATCGCATACTCGCGCCACAAACCTAACGAGGCAAACCACAGGTTCCAGTCGAAGCGAGGCTGGTACGGTGCGTAAATTCCGGGCGGCTTGCTCAGGTCCTGCGGCTTATAGCGAAACAGATACGGCACCCAAGTCTTTCCGTCCTCCGATCCCTGGAACTCGATTTCGTAGCGGCCGCGCGTCATCACCGCAAACAGCCCGTATCGGTTGGCGATTCTAAATGGATCGAGAGCAGCTGTCGGTGCGGTCGGAAGCGGTATCCACAGCGACGGGACCACCGTGGCGTAGAAGATCCAAGTAAGGACTATGGCAGCGAGAGCAATCTTGCACAGAGTGAGCTTCGAACGAGAGGGATTGGCGACAACGACCGGCTCTGATCCCCCGGCAGTCAGGTCGCAGTCGGATGGTAACGGCGAATCGTGACGACGCAGTGCTTGTGTCCACCGCGATGGAATGAATCGCAACAGAAATCGGTCGTCGAGCAGCAGGAAGCCGAGCACAAGCACAAGGTAGTTTAGGAAGGTGTAGTTTGCGGTAAGGATGATGCCCACCTGCAACGGGGTCACGATAAAAAAGCATACGATCCGCCAGCGGCGTGGCAGAAACATCATCCAGACCAGAACCAGTTCGACGGCAAGAGTCAGGCCTGCGGTAGCGGCGTGAAACCAGTGGGGGAATTGCTGCACATACCAGCCGATCCAGGTGGGCAATGGTCCGTTCTGGTAATACTCGTCCATCGCGGTGAAGTGCCGCCACTGCGGGTCTCCGCTGGCGATTTTGGCGATGCCTGACTCGAAGTAGATGCGGAACCACTCCCACAGCAGCAGGAAGAGGCTGGCACGGCAAGTTGACCGCGATGCGGCCCAACCGGGGAGAAATCCAGGAGGCGCAGAGAAAATCGAGATGAATCCGGCCTCGAGCAGCATGCCATCGGATTGATACCCGGAGAACTCTTCGGCGGCGCTCACGAACGACAGAAAACACACGAAGCAAACTACGAGCATTCCGCGCGGCCAGATATTCAGCGTGAGCAATAGCGACGCCAGCATTCCTACCCAACAAATAACCGACAGCATGTGGGAGTCGCTCGAGAACCAAAGCAGCGTTGGAGCAAACCAAAAACGGGCGTGCCCCAGCGAATGCGCTACTGCCTGAAGATATTCGCCGGCTGGCAGGATTCCGCTGGGGCCGATGAGTCCGCGAATCTGAAAAACGAGAGAGAAAAACGCAGAGAAATAGATGAGACCCAAGGCCCGCAAGAAGAGCCAGCGGGCAATCACGCGGTCCGAGACACAGTGCTCCGAGTCGAACAACCAGCGGATGGCGGACGCAGGAGCCCAGTCCATGACCGCAGGACATTATACGAACCTGCTGCCTTCTTCCACTACTTTGGATACCATTCGAGCAGTCGCACCTCGATGCCGGTGTCTTCCAGCTTTTTCTGGAAGACCGAGAGGTCCGATCCACGGTAGTGATAGGGAATAACAATTTTTGGATGGAAAGCTTTGACCGCATCGGCGGCCTCATCGGGGGGCATCGTGTAGGGTAGGTTCATGCATACGAACGCAACATCGATGTTCTTCAGCGCTCGCATTTCCGGCACGCCTTCGGTGTCTCCGGAGAAGTAGAAACGCATGCCGCCGTAAGTTAGGACATAGCCATTTCCCCTTCCCTTGTCATGGAAGAGCTTGCCCGGCGCGGGGCCGCGCGTCAGGTTATACATAGGAATCGCTTCGATGGTCCAGCCCTGCCAGGTCTTGGTTTCCCCATTGGAAACAGGCTTCGCCGTCTTGACGGTTTCGACAACTGCCGGCGGCGCCAGAATTTCTGTCCCTTCTTTACTCACGACAGCGATCGAGGCCGGATCCATATGGTCCCCGTGGATGTCGGTAATCAGAATCAGATCTGCCTTCGGGTGATCGCTGAGCTTCGCAGGTTTTGCCGGATCGAGATAGATGGTTTTCCCGCCTGCCTCGATGAGTAAGCTGGCATGGAATAGTGGCGTTATCTTCACCGGTCCCGCCGAAGTCGGGAACGTCTGCGTCTGTGAATAGGCTGATGAGATGGCAAGAATGAGGAAGGTCAGAACAAGAGTGAGTTTCATTTTGTCCTCTTTGCGACTCGTGCGACGGCAAGAATACAACATCGCAGACGATCGCGCGGTTGGTTTCATATGCTGCGCGCCAGATCCCCGTTCGACTCACTCGCGCAGACTCGTGTCGCTCAGGGCAGGCCCTCGCCCCGCTCGTGAAAGCGCGGTGCATCGGGATGACATTCTTGCGAAAAGTGACCAAACTAACCCACTATCCACGAGCGGCGGAGGTTTTAGATCGACTCAGTCGTGGTGTCCCATGAGCGCTGCTTCGTCGAGCGTCTCGGGCGTTGGAACCTCACCAGCAGGCCTGGGATGTTTACGGGCGCGGAACACTCGCTGAAGCTTGTCGAGATAAACGTAGTACACGGGAGTGATGTAGAGCGTCACGACCTGTGAAAACAGCAGGCCACCAACCACGGCCAGGCCCAGGCCTCTGCGCGAGTCCGCGCCGGCTCCAAATCCAATTGCGATGGGCAGAGTACCCATTAGCGCCGCCATCGTCGTCATCATGATGGGCCGGAAGCGCACCAGCGCGCCCTGGTAGATCGACTCCTCGGGACTCTTGCCGTCTGAGCGCTCCGCTTCCAGTGCGAAGTCGATCATCATGATGGCGTTTTTCTTCACGATACCAATCAGCATGATGATCCCGACAAACGAGTAGAGGTTCAACTCCTGATGGAAAAGTATCAGCGTGAGCAGCGCGCCCACGCCGGCCGATGGTAATCCTGAAAGAATCGTGATGGGGTGAACAAAACTCTCGTACAGAATTCCCAGGATGATGTAAATCACCAGCACCGCGGCAACCAGCAACAGTCCCATGCCCACGAAGGAACTCTGAAATGCCTGTGCGGTTCCCTGGAAGGTCCCTTGAATATCGGCCGGCAGAACTCGGTTCGCCGTGTCCTGTACCAGCTTTGTGGCGTCACCGAGCGCCGTCCCGGGCTTGAGGTTGAAGCTTACTGTCACAGCGGGGAGCTGCCCGAGATGGTTGACGGTGAGCGGTCCCAGCGAGGGTATGAGCTTGGCGACCGTATCGAGCGGTATCAGCTTGCCGGTGTTCGACCGGATATAAAGGAGAGAAAGCTGCCGCGGATCGTCCTGATACTGCGGCAGCAATTCAGTGATCACATAGTATTCATTGTTGGGCGTGTAGATCGTACTGATTTGCCGCGTTCCGTAGGCAGAGTACAGCGCGTCCGACACCTGGTTGGGTGTTACGCCGAGCGCGTATGCCTTGTCGTGATCCACTTGAACCGTCAGCTGCGGATTTTTGACCTGCAGATCGCTGGTCACATCCTGTATCTGCGGAAGGGCGCGCAGTGCCGCCTCCAGCTTCGGGCCGTCACGATAGAGCTGAGCAGTGTCTGGAGTCTGCAGCGTGTACTGGTACTGCGACTTGGTGAGTGAGCCGCCAATGCGAATCGTCGGCGGAACCTGCATGAAGGCATTGATCCCGGGAATATTCGCCAGCTTGGGGCGAAGCTCCTGGATGACCTCCATCGCGCTCATGTGATTGACGCGGTCTTTCTTGTCTTTGAGGCGGAAGAAAATGCGGCCCTGGTTGATGGGCTGGCCGATCGAGGACATCGTGTTCATTACGCTGGGATCGTGGCGCACGACGTCGGCTACCTTCTGCTGCAACTGCATCATGTCCTGAAAGGCAATTCCCTGCTGCGCTTCCGTGAATGCAAACACCAGGCCCTGATCTTCGTCGGGAATGAAGCCGGTCTTCGATATGCCGTACAGGTAGAAGGTCAGTGCAATAACGGCGAACGACACCATCAGGGTCGCGAATTTGTGTTTCAGAACTTTCTTCAGCGACCAGTCGTAGCCCCGCAGCCACCCGTCAAAGACGCGCTCGCTGAAGTTAAATAACCGTCCGTGATGTTCCTTCTCCTGGTGGCGCAGGAACCGGCTGCAGAGCATGGGCGTAAGGGTCAGCGAGACAAAACCGGAAACCAGGATGGCCACGCCGATCGTGACCGCAAACTCGTGAAGCAACCTTCCAACAATGCCGCCCATAAACAGCAACGGAATAAACACCGCCGCCAGAGACAGCGTCATGGAGAGAATCGTGAAACCGATTTCGCCCGCGCCTTCCATCGCCGCCTGAAACGGTTGCTTTCCCATCTCCATGTGCCGGACGATGTTTTCCAGCATTACGATGGCGTCATCCACCACGAAGCCGACTGACAAGGTCAACGCCATTAACGACAGATTGTCGAGACTGTAGCCCAGCAGGTACATTACCGAGAACGTCCCGATGATCGACATCGGCAACGCTAACGACGGAATGATCGTGGCCGAGAGGTTACGCAGAAATACGAAGATCACCATGATCACCAGACCGATGGTCAGTATCAGGGTGAACTTCACATCGTCGACTGAAGCGCGAATCGACACAGAGCGGTCGTAAAGCGTGTCGACCTGGACGGCGGCCGGGATGTGATCCACAAGTTGCGGGAGTAGTTTCTTGATGCTGTCGACTACTTCGACCGTATTCGTGCCGGGCTGTCTTTGAATGGCCAGTACGATGGCGCGATTGCCGTTGTACCAGCTTGCCGTCTTGTCGACCTGCACGCTGTCAATCACTCTCCCCAAATCGCTCAGCCGCACCGGCGCGCCATTGCGGTACGCCACGATCATGGGCCCGAACTGGCGCGCATCCATCCGCTGCCCATTCGAGAGAATGGTGAACGTGCTGTTACTCCCGTAGAGCGTGCCCGTGGGCAGGTTGGTATTACCCGACTGCAGCGCGCTGCTGATGTCGTCCATTCCAATCTGCCGCGACGCCAGCGCCTTCGGGTCGAGCTGCACCCTGACCGCGTACTTCTGCGCCCCGTATACCTGCACCTGCGCTACGCCGCTCACCATGGAGATGCGCTGCGCCATGGTGGTCTCCGCGGCCTCGTCCACGTCCGACAGCCTCATGTTGGGCGAACTCAGCGCTAGATAAAGGATGGGTGAGTCTGCGGGATTGACCTTCTGAAACGTGGGCGGCGTGGGCATTTGCGGGGGCAATTGCCCGCCGGCAGCTGCGATCGCCGACTGCACATCCAGGGCGGCGCCATCCAGCTTGCGGCTCAGATTGAATTGAATCGTGATGTTGGTCTGACCAAGGGAGTTGGTCGACGTCATCGAATCGATGCCGGCAATCGTGGAGAACTGTTTCTCCAGGGGAGTGGCCACGGAAGAGGCCATCGTGTCCGGGCTGGCACCGGGCAGAGACGCATAGACCTGAATGGTCGGAAAGTCGACGTTGGGCAGATCGCTGACCGGCAGCAGCCGGTAAGCAAAAATTCCGAATATAAGGATGGCGGCCATGACCAGCGTGGTCATGATGGGGCGGTTTATGAAGGTGTCAGAGGTAGTCACAAACCGCCTCCGGCTGGCGGGCCCCCGCCCGGCGCACTGGTAGCTGGGCTGCCGCCCTGAACCGCGACCTTCGCGTTAGGTGCAACTCTTAACTGTCCGTTCACGACCACCCGCTCACCCGCTGCCAGTCCATCTCCTATGATCGTGAAATTCTGATACGTTCCGGCGGTCCGCACCACACGCGACTCGGCCGTGCTCTGCGGCGTGACCACGTACACATACTCGCCCTGTTGCCCGCTTTGAATCGCCTTGGTCGGCACCAGGACGGCATTCTTCTGGGTCGAGAGATTGAGTGCAACATCCACAAACTCGCCCGGCCACAGCCGGCGGTCTTTGTTTGTGTACGTGGCTTTGAGCTTGACGGTACCTGTCTGCGTGTCCACGCCGTTGTCGATAAATGTGAGTTGCCCTTCGGCGGCGTTTCCCGACTGACCCTTGGGATAGGCCAGCACCTTGAGACGGCCTGCGGAGTAGCGCCGGACTTCGCTCAACTGCGCTTCCGGCACGGTAAAGGTGACATAGATGGGCGTCACCTGGTTCAACTGCACCAGGTACGGAGTGTCATTCGCTTTGACCAGGTTCCCGACGTTGATCATCAAGACCCCGGTGCGAGCGTCGATCGGCGCAAGAATATCCGTGTACTGTAATTGCACGCGAGCCGCGTCGATAGTAGCCTTGTCCGCGTACACTGCGGCCGCGTCCGCTTTGGACTGCGCGCTCCACTGGTCGGCTTGTTCGTGCGACATCACGCCCTGGCTCTCCAGAGCCTTGTAGCGGTCAGCCTGGGCTTTGGAGTTAGCCGCCTGAGCCTCGTCGCGCCGCAGTTGGCCGATGGCCTTTTCGAGGTCAGCCTGGAACGGCCGCTTGTCGAGCTGAAACAAAAGTTGGCCCTGGCGGACATCGTCCCCTTCTTTAAAGAAGATCTTCTCGATCTGCCCATTGACCTGGGAACGGATTTGCACCGTCTGATAGGACTCGACGTTTCCGATAGCCGTGATCTGAATTGGAATGTCGCGCTGCTCTACCGCGGCGACGACCACCGGCGCTGGAGGCCGTCCACCGCCGGGACCGGCAGCCTGGACTTCCTGTTTCTTGCCACATCCGCTCAGACCGCCGGTGACACCGATCAGAATTGCGCACGATAGTAGGTAGTGCCGAGTATGAGGGTTTTGCATTTCACTCCGTCCCGCGTCGCCTGCAAACTCTACGCTTGATGAGACCCGGGCAAGACCGCGGTAGCCGCGTTTAGCCAGAGATATACCCTCTTAGACGCACAACCCAGTGGTTTGGCATCCGTAGCCGTTCGCGTTCTGATTAATGTTACTCTCCCGAGGCAAGTGCCGTCATGCGGGGCGACGGCGTGTTACCAGCGGCGAGGGGCTGGTCTCCGGGGCTAGGGACGGGCAATCGGCGCCTTTGCCGCAATGACTTCAAGCTTGATTGCCGGTGCGATTGCCGCTAAAACCGCTTCGGCAACGCTTCGCTGACTGATGGCAGCTCCCCCGACTTCCACGAGAGTTACTCTAGACATTGCTGAAAACTTGTCACCCGCTACGATCAGGGCGACGAGTGCGGTTTGCAGGGGTGAAAGGCTTGGATTGAAGGCGACATTCTCGATGTACGCGCCCCGATAGACTCGACCGGCACCAGTGCCAATCGCTACTCCAGAGGGGGATTTCGTGTAGGGCGCGTAGGACTTCCTCGCCGCGTTCCGGGCCGCAAGGGCCAGCTCATCCGTGCCCCCATTCGGCACCTCCAGGTCAACCTCTCTTACCGGGAATGCGCCTTGCGTGATTCCAAGATCCTTGGGACCGAATGCCATGGGCAATAGAGAGGACAACTTCACGGGTGCCTCGCCGTTCCGCAAGATCTCGATCTGGCCCTCGGGAGATAGCTCGTTCATGAACTGCCGGCAATGACCACACGGCGCGGCGGTCAGGGCGATGGCAGAGACACCCTGATCGGAATGCATATAGGCGTTGGACAGGGCAGACTGCTCGCCATGGACAGCGAGACCGAGGGAGTGCCCGGGGAACTCAATATTTGCGCCGAGATACAAGTGGCCGCTGGTGCCGCGAGCGACGGCACCAACCAGGTATTTTGAAATAGGAGGGCGAGAATAGGTGCGCGCGAGCGGAAGCAGTCCCAGCATGATGGCTTCAACGCTCTTCTCTTCCGCGTCCACGAGGTACCCGACCTCCGAAGCCGGTATCTGACCACTGAAGCCCGGTTCGCTCAACAAAGCGCGCAACTTCCTGCGAGACTTGTCGTGAAAATCGGGCAGGAGTTTGGCAAGACTGTCTTCGTCAGTTTCAGCTGCAAGAACAGGTCCTGTATTCATATCCAACAATCCCAAGCCTACGACACCTAGCATGGACAACACTGTCCGGCGATCCACTGCCTTGCCTGATAGGAGTGCTTTCAAAATCGCTCCTCCTTATGTATTAAGAGCGGAGTGTACAGACACTGTCGCGCGAACCACCGCAAATTGCAATCGTCAGCATTCACGCGGAACGGGCAGGTCACCCCGCGCCGGACCAGGTGATCAGTGTGGAGCACCGGCACATTGTAGCCGGATGAAGAAAGGGGCATTTGATCCAGGCCGAGGTGTCGCTCCCGTCAACAAATTTGAGCGGCTCCGACACGCTTTCATTCCGGGGCAGACAGGCCTTTACGCAGCAGATAGAATCTAGGGTTGCAATGCCCGCTCAGTCCAAACCCGGGAGGCTCGATCCATGGCAGAGAAGGTAATCACTCCGCCCGAAACCAACATCGATTCCGTTCTTGACGAGCAGCGCAAGTTCGAATGTCCGCCCTCGTTCAGCCAGTCGGCACACGTCAAGAGTCTGGAACATTACGAGAACCTCTATCGTGAGTCGGTAGACGAGCCCGAAAAATTCTGGGGACGCATCGCGGAGGAGCTGCACTGGTTCAAGCAGTGGGATCGGGTGCTCGAGTGGAATGCGCCGTGGGCGAAATGGTTCGTAGGCGGACAGATCAACCTTTCTTACAACTGTCTCGACCGCCACGTGCAAACCTGGCGCAAGAACAAAGCTGCGCTGATCTGGGAGAGCGAACCCGGTGAAGTTCGCATTCTCACTTACCAGCAGCTTCTTAAAGAGGTACAGAAGTTCGCCAATGTAATGAAGTCGCTCGGAATCAAGAAGGGGGATCGCGTCGCCATATACATGGGCATGACCCCCGAGCTTCCGATTGCGATGCTGGCGTGCGCGCGCATCGGCGCTCCACATTCGGTCGTGTTCGGCGGATTCTCGTCGAACGCCCTCGTCGACCGCATCCACGACTCCCAGGCCGTCGCTGTGGTAACTCAGGACGGATCCTACCGCCGTGGCAGTGAAGTCAAACTCTTCCCAGCCGTGGAAGAGGCGCTGAAGTCGTGTCCCTCGGTGAAGCACGTCATCGTCTACAAGCGCACGGGGGCGCACATCAACATGCAGGCCGGCCGGGACCACTGGTGGCACGAGTTGATGGAATCCGTTTCCGACGAGTGCCCCGCCGAGCCGCTCGACGCGGAGCATCCTCTTTATATTTTGTACACTTCGGGCACAACGGGTAAGCCGAAAGGCGTGGTTCACACTACCGGCGGCTATTCGGTCGCGACTTACATCACTACCAAATGGGTTTTCGATCTTAAGGAAGAAGATACCTACTGGTGCACAGCGGATATCGGCTGGGTTACGGGCCACAGCTATATCGTCTACGGGCCACTGCAGAACGGCGCCACGAGCCTGATGTATGAAGGCGCGCCCAACTTCCCCGATCCCGATCGCTTCTGGAGCATCATCGACCGGCACCAGGTCAACGTTTTCTACACGGCTCCGACGGCCATCCGAACTTTCATCAAGTGGGGCGAGCAGTGGCCACGCAAACACAGGCTCGACAGCCTGCGGCTTTTGGGCACGGTTGGCGAACCCATTAACCCCGAAGCCTGGATGTGGTACCGCGAGGTGATCGGTCACGAGCGCTGCCCGATCGTCGACACGTGGTGGCAAACTGAAACCGGACAGATTATGATCACGCCCCTGCCCGGCGCGATCGCTACCAAACCGGGCTCAGCGACGCGTCCGTTTCCTGGCGTCGTCGTTGAGGTCGTCACCATGGACGGCAATCCGGTGCCGGAGGGCTCGGGCGGATTCCTCGTCATTCGCAAACCTTGGCCGGGAATGCTGCGCACTATCTATGGCGATCCCGACCGCTATGTTCGGCAATACTGGTCACAGATTCCGGGCACCTATTTCACCGGTGATGGCGCGCGTAAAGATAAAGACGGATATTTCTGGATCATGGGCCGCGTCGACGACGTGATCAACGTCAGCGGCCATCGACTCAGCACGATGGAAGTGGAATCTGCCCTTGTCGCGCACGAAAAAGTTGCGGAGGCGGCAGTGGTTGGCCGTCCCGACGATTTGAAGGGACAGGCGATCTCGGCCTTCGTCACGCTGGAACAAGGAAATAAGCCGTCGCCGGAACTGAAAGAAGAGCTGCGCAAGTGGGTCGCGAAAGAGATTGGCGCTCTGGCCAAGCCCGACGACATTCGCTTTACCGACACGCTGCCCAAGACGCGCAGTGGCAAGATCATGCGCCGCCTTTTGCGTGAACTGGCCACCAGTGGAGACGTCAAGGGAGATACGACAACGCTCGAAGACTTCAGCGTGATCTCGCGGCTGAAGGAAAGCGACGAAGTATAGCGCCACTCGGATCGCGCGCGAAGCCGACCATCAGCGGTCTGCGAGCCGGATCGTCCTGCCCGTTTTCGCCGATTCTCGTGCCGCATCCAGAATGCGGATCACAGTAACGTTCGTGTCGAGCGCGGAAAGTCCACTGGGCTTGACCTCTCCCGAGACAACTGCGATCAGGTACGAGATCGGATCGTTATAGGGAGGTGTAAGCGCAGGAGTGGATTGCTGCTGCTCATGATCCTCTCCGTTCCGGCGCACGCGGAGGTCATCGCGGCGCATCGTGATAACCTGACCAGTTTCGCCGTACACTTCCATGTCTTTGCGATCGAAGGGCCAATTCCATGACGCCTGCAGGATGGCTTGCGCTCTGGGATAGGTGAGAATGACTGTCGCTTCATCATCGACGTGCGGATAAATCTCGGGCTTGATTTGTTGAGTAATAGCAGTCACGGTAGTCGGCGCTGCGCCATTCATCAGCCACGTCATGAGATCTGCACCGTAGCAGCCAAAGTCGAACAACGCGCCCGCGCCGTTGCGCGCGGGATCTGTCAGCCAGACCAGAAACTCCGGAGAAACACCGATCTCCTTCGGGCCCCGGTGACCGTCATGCACCACTACCTTGCGAATATCCCCGAGAGCGCCCTCGCGCACCAGTGCGTACACAGCAGCATTGCTCGGGTACCAAGTAGTTTCGTAGTTCACCAGCACGGCAATGTGCGCTGTGTCAGCAGCACGTTGAATTGCCAGCGCGTCTTCCACGCTCACCGCGAGAGGCTTCTCCATCATTACTGCAATGCCATGGCGTGCGGCGGCTTCCACGACGCGCCGGTGATCACGCGTGTCGGTATAGACCAGCACAGCCTGCGGCTGCACCTTCGTCAGCATCGTTTCCATATCGGCGTACAGCAACCGCGAATCAAGCTTGAATTCGTTCGCGTACCGGTGCGCGACTTCCTGATCAGCTTCGGCGATACCGACAATCTGGATGTCGCCGCGCTTGAGGGCGGGACCAAGAAAACCGGCAACATGCCCGTGCACCATTCCAATGATAGCGACGCGCAACGTCGTGCCAGTAGACTGATCGGAGGACGCCGCCCTCGGCATGATCGGCAGCCCGAAGACGACCGCACCGAGTGCCAAAAAGAGAATCAAAGTGCGCATGAGAGCCTCCTTCAGGATTCCGTCGCGAGCCGATGCGGCACTCGCATCGATCGTGGTACTGTCGTCCAGAATACAAGACTGGATCGGGCCTTAACCTGACACGGAAGAAATCATGAGCGGCATACGAATCGACGTGTGGCTCTGGGCCGCCCGATTTTTCAAGACGCGGGCATTGGCCAAGCGAGCCTGTGAGCTGGGCAGGATCCAATCGAATGGGCAACCTGCGAAGCCCGCGCGCGAAGTGCGCGTAGGCGACATGGTGCGCATTACCAATGACAGCGGCGATTTCCAGGTGGAGGTCCTACTCCTGAGCGAGGTGCGTGGCCCGGCCCCGGTAGCGCAGACCCTCTATCGCGAGACGGAGGCCAGCCGTGAACTACGAATGAAGGTGGCTGCCGAGCGAAAAGCGATGCAGAACTTCTCCCCGTCGCCGGAAAGCAGACCATCGAAACGCGACCGGCGAAGGATCATCCAGTTCCGCGGCCGAGCGTGATTCCCGGCGGGTGACGGGCCATCCCGAAGCCTAAGCCCATTCCAACCCAACGGTCCCTTCCACACTCGTCTCATCCTCAGCCGGGCTTTGCCGCAGGACTATAATTGCGCCCACGGATGCCCCTGACCTCTGGCTCGAAACTCGGACCCTACGAGATCGTTTCGCCGCTGGGTGCAGGCGGGATGGGTGAGGTGTACCGCGCACGCGACACCAAGCTCAATCGTGACGTCGCCATCAAGATTCTGCCCGATGTCTTCTCCTCGGACCCGGACCGACTGCGTCGCTTCCAGCACGAGGCTAGAGCCGCGGCCGCGTTGAATCATCCCAACATTCTTGCCGTCTACCAGCTGGGAACTTACGAGAACGTGCAGTACCTGGTGTCGGAACTGCTGGAAGGCAAGACGATGCACGAAACTCTCCGGCGTGGGCCACTGCCGCTGCGCAAAGTGATTGACTACGGAGTGCAGATCGCCCACGGCCTGGCGGCAGCGCACGAAAAAGGCATCGTCCACCGCGACCTCAAACCCGAGAACCTGTTCATCACCAAGGATGGCCGGGTCAAGAT
>Ga0209698_10003758_pt1 | contig 16777 bp, 14 predicted proteins | sample LitLauG_LLR_2012_FD_187203 | JGI IMG/M metagenome (GOLD analysis project Ga0209698, IMG submission 187203) | Freshwater sediment microbial communities from Pennsylvania, USA - Little Laurel Run_MetaG_LLR_2012 (SPAdes) (version 2) | ecosystem: Environmental > Aquatic > Freshwater > Creek >...
ATGATGGGCCTAGTAAATAGGAGTCCCCATACCCAGCCGCAGAGCGGCGGCATAATATAGCCCCGGACGCAAGTCCGGGGTAAACCGGCAACCATGGAACCGAGTCCCGTAGGGACGACAGAAAAACCGTATCGCCGATTCGGCCGGGTTCCTGTGCTCGCTTTTGAGACGGAGGGCCGGAAAAACCGCGCCAGCCCGTTTTCTTGTCAAGAGGCAAAACCCACCCAATTTCACCTAACTCCCTGAAATCATTCGCAATATATTCTCGGGAAAATGTCCGGTTTGCCCCCTCCATTTTGCTATTCTAAAAATAGAGAGAAAAAATCTGGCAAACCAGGCGCGGCCACAGGTCGCGCCTTTTCTTTTGGGCCGAGTCTGGGGCGGGGACGGATGCAGCGTTGGCAGCGGTTTCACACCTTCAAGCAGCGTGGCGAGTGGGTCGAACTGGAATTCATGGCGCAAGCCGCATTGCACGGATATCACGTACTCAAGCCCTGCGGAGATTCCCTGCAATACGATGTCGCCCTCGAACGCGCCGGCGGCCTGATCCGTGTCCAGGTCAAATCCAGCACCGCCCGCAAAGGTTACGGATATCTGTGTCGCCTCCGCCACGGGGGTTCAGGAGAACAGCGTTACGACCCTGACAAGGTCGACCTCTTCGCCATCTACGTGATCCCGGCCAAAGCCTGGTATCTGATTCCGTCGGCAGCCGTTCTCCGCCCCAAGCCGAAAATGCACATCAGGTTCTATCCCCACGGCCTACCTCGCCGCGGTCGCCACGATGAAGATCACGACTACGAACCCTACCGCGAAGCCTGGGGATTACTCTCAAAAAGCAGAACCGAACTCAACACCCGGCATCACTGATGCCCGGGAACTTTGCTGCGCCTTGAGGATGCGGTTTTCTGGTTGCGCGTGCAGTATGGAAGGAATGAAAATCTCGGTCACCGTTACGGGAACATTTGGGGGGCAATAAGTCTATGGAAAACTTCGAGACTCCCACCCGCCCAGTGGAATCGAGGTCGCAGTGTATCTCAGCATAGCTGGCTGCTCCCCATCCGGGTTCGAATCTGTGCCCAACCGGAAAAGTGCAACGTGAGGATGGTCTACTATTCTCTTGCGTATTCCGCCGGCTCCGTCTGCGAACGCCAGTGGATCCAAAGCATCCGGAGCCTTCGTCGCTATAACTCTGGTGTTCCCGTATTTCTTTTTCTCTACGGCGGCGCCTCCGCGGCTCTGCTGCGTGAAGCGCATCGATCGCGGGTTCACGTCCAGCACCTCGGTGACTATCGCGAGTATCTTCACCGCATGCACCCTCGCGGGTCGATCCTGGCTCTGTATCCTACGTTCCACAAGTTTCTCCCCCTTGGAGATGGGCCCCTGGACGCGGCCTCGCAACTGCTCTACCTGGATTGCGATACATTTTTTTTCAACGACGTCGAAGCATTGTTCGATGGCTATGCCGAGCACGACTGGTATGCACGAGAGGAGCCGCTGTCGCGTCGCAGTCACTGTGGATACAACCCGTCGCACATCGACGAATCGACCCTGGAATCCATCGCGCGGCACGAGCGCCTGCGGCCCATCAGTCCCTTCAACTCCGGCGTTTGCCTGCTGAACGATCCCACGAGGAGCGGGTTCGATCGGATCCGCGCAAGTTTTCTCGATCTGGCCTGGCGACTCCTGGTCGGCCGTGAGCTCTCTAGCCGCGCCAGTTCCGGAGACAACGCACAGATCCATGCCGCGGTAATGGCTGCGATCGATGCCGTGGATCGGCAACGAGCGCTGCCCTATCCCTCCCGAAACTCCTGGATCCTCGAGCAGATCTCTTTGTGGCTCGCGCTTGGACATCTGCCGCAGATCTCTTACGGCCTGATGTTATGCGAGCATGTCTTGCAGGGTGGCGAATTTCAAGATGCATTCGCTTGCGGTCGCCGCAGCGTGGTCGCGCACTACTACAGCCACCTGACAACCCAATTTTTCTCCGCGGTGCCGCCGATCCCGGATTAGGACCGCCATCCCTCCCGGCTCCCCTGCGAAAACCGGGCAACGTCCCGTCGGTGTCAGTTTCTTGGAGTTTTATTTCAATTCCTCGAGCCGTCTCGCGAGGAAACGGCGCTCCGGAAAGCTTACAAATAACGCCTTTGGGTGGCGCAGCGGTTTACCGCTGCGATTTAAGCACTCATGGAATCGACCGGCTTTAGCCGCTGCGGTGCCTCGCCCAGCACAAGCCCAGGACAGGCTGAACTGTACCGATAATCCTCCGCTCTGATTGCCAGCCCACGCTTTCGAGGGTTCTGTCGAATGTACTCTCGAAAAGCGAAATATTGTCCTGCATCCCGCACCCGCCGATCATAGAAGCTGGGCTGCCAAATCTCATGCATGAATCCCAATTCTCTTTTTGTCCGAAAAGAAAAACCGCCCTTGATCAACTGCATCGCTCTTTCCAGCGATTCACGCGGAGTAATCAGCAGATGGAAATGGTCTGGCATCACGACAAACTCATGCAGCAGATACTTTCCTCGCGAACGATAGTGAAGGAGGACGTCGAGGAACAGGCCCGCCATGCGGTCGGACTGCAGAATGTTGCGCTTCTGAAATGTAGAAGCAGTGATGAAGTAGCAACTGTATCCGGTATTGCCGCGGCGGGGAGCGGCCATGGAAGGCACCTCAGCGGCTGAAGCCGCTCGTACTTTCGCCACTCTACCGCAGCGGTGAAACCGCTGCGCCACCCAAAGGCAAGAAATCTCTGCCGTCTCCCAGTTTGAAATCGGAGCTGACGGTTCCCCACCACCCACCCTTCGACCCCGCGAAGGGGGGCAGCCTCTTCCGTCATAGCGCAGGCAAAAAAACGCAAACGTGGGCCAGTCCCCGTTCGTTACGCGGCGTCATCCCGAACGCCCGCGTTTTCACCAGCGGGCGGAGGGATCTCGCGTGGACAGAACTCTGCGGAAAAAACTGCGAGGAGAGAGGGACAGGCCGAACGTTCAGGAATCTCCATTCGTTCGGAAAACTGGGGAGCGTTCTATCCTTCCCCGGTTTTCCCAATCTATGGTTTGCCCCATCCTTCCCGCGTCTTTTGCGGGAGGTTGGGCTTCGGCCTCATCGGCTCACCATGAAAATCCCACCCTGTCTCCGCAAAGAGCGCGGAGACAAGGGTGGGGCAACCTTGATTAGCGGATCGGAAAGCTCGGGCCAGCCACAGGCTGCTATTCTAGCGACGATCAACGGAGGCGAAACCGATGCCCGGTGGACGCGCTCGAACTTTCCGACTTGGTGATCGCTCGGAGCTTCTGGTCGAACATCTGCTGGCAGGGGTTGCATTCACGACCCGTGTGCCGCGCCAGGAAGATATCGGTATTGATTTCATGTGTAGTCTGATCACGGGCTCCCACGATCAGGGCTTGTTGAAGGCTGGCCCGTTTTTTCCGTTCAGGCAAAGAGCCCTGGTGAAAAAGTGGTCTACGAGAAACCTCACGAACTAGAGTGGATTGAGCATCAGGAGAATCCGCTGCTGATTTGCGTGGCCGACCGCGGGTCAACTGCGATGGACGTGTACTCGACTTGGAATCTGATTTGTGCGGTGCAAGGGGGATGGAGGGGGCAGAAGAGAGCAAGTCGCATTGCACTCTGCCCCGGTGAGTGCTGGGGCGAGTGGCCCGGAGTGAGGAACAATCCAGACGGTTCACAGGATGTCTTGCTTGATAAGCCAGTCATCCGCATCACACACGACCAGGTCTTTAACGAGAAAAGCACTACACAGGCTGCGGAGGTGCTGGCAGGGTGGGTAAGCATCGACCGTGAGAATATCGTCAACCGCCGCGCGGGCCTGAACTGGGTGGTCGGCCCTCGGGCGTATGAGACCGGCAAGCCACCGGGAGGGCCAGACGTCGCGAGCTTCTACTGGCATCCTCAGAATTTGCACAAATGCGTTGTGAATCTAGGCCGCTGTGCCACCGCGGTCTGGAACCTCGTCGAGCAACAGAGGAGGCACCCCGCAGTCCAAGAGCCGTGGAAGACTGGCATTCCCCTTATTAGGGAGTTGCTACTGTGGATGCGGCAGATGGACCCAAACCTCGGGGCTTTCATACAGAATCTTGATAATTGAAGAACCGCTCAACCTAGCGGCACAAGTGCCGAAACTAACCCGACACTTGGTCTCGCCCGCGAACCGGATCTCCGGCTACCGAACCACTACACTCCCACCGCCTGCGGCTTGGGCGCCAGCAATTGCCTTAGCACGTACTGCAGAATCCCGCCGTTCGCGTAGTACAGCGCTTCCTGGGGCGTGTCGATGCGCACCAGGGCGTCGAACTCTGTCGGCTCTTTCCCTTTAGCGGCGGCGCGGACTTTCACGGTGCGTCCAGCGGCGAAATGCTCGACTACGTTGCGAATGCCGGTGATCTCGAACACTTCTTCTCCCGTCAGTTTGAGTGACTCTGCATTCTGACCCGCAGGGAATTGCAGTGGCAGCACGCCCATGCCGACCAGGTTCGAACGATGAATGCGTTCATAGCTTTCCGCAATCACGGCGCGCACGCCCAGCAAAGCCGGCCCTTTCGCCGCCCAGTCGCGCGACGAGCCCGAGCCGTACTCTTTGCCCGCGAGAATGATGAGCGGAGTGCCCGCCTCGCGATATTTTTCCGAGGCGTCGAAGATCGACATCTCCGCGCCCGTCGGCAGGTGGCGGGTGAATCCGCCTTCGGTCGCGACCAGTTTGTTGCGCAGGCGAACGTTGGCAAATGTCCCGCGCACCATCACTTCATGGTTGCCGCGCCGCGATCCGTAGGAGTTGAAATCCGCCGGCTTGACGCCATGTTCCTGCAGATACATCCCGGCTGGACTGTCTTTTTTGATCGAGCCCGCAGGCGAAATATGATCGGTCGTGACGCTGTCGCCGAGAACCGCCAGCACGCGCGCCTTCTTAATCTCCTCGACGGGCGCGGGTTTCACGTCCATGTCATCGAAATAGGGAGCGCGCCGGATGTAGGTCGAGTCCTTCTCCCACGCGTAGGTTTCGCCTTTGGGCACGGACAGGCCACGCCAGCGCTCGTCGCCCTGAAAGACTTCGGCGTAGGATTTCGAGAACATCTCCGACGTAATCGACTGCTGCATCGCTTCTTCGATCTCGCGCTGCGAAGGCCAGATGTCGGCCATGTAGACCGGCTGGCCATCTTTGCCCTTGCCGATCGGGTCTTTGCGCAGGTCGATGTCGATGCGTCCGGCCAGCGCAAACGCCACCACCAGCGGCGGCGACATCAGATAGTTGGCGCGAACTTCGGAGTTGATGCGTCCTTCAAAGTTGCGATTGCCCGAGAGCACCGACGCGACCACCAGCTCTTTCTCGTCGATCACCTGCGAGACTTCGGCCGGCAGCGGCCCCGAGTTGCCGATGCAGGTGGTGCAGCCATATCCGACCAGGTGGAATTTCAACTTCTCAAGATACGGCGTCAAACCAGCCTTAGCGAGATAGTCGGTCACCGTTTTCGATCCCGGAGCCAGCGAAGTCTTGACCCACGGCGGAACGGACAGCCCCTTCTCGACCGCCTTCTTCGCCAGCAATCCCGCACCAATCAGCACCGAAGGATTCGACGTGTTGGTGCACGAAGTGATGGCCGCGATCACCACGCTGCCGTGCTTCAGCGCGCCCTTCACCGATGCCGGCACATGCTCATGCACGTTAGGATCTTCCACGCCGATGGCAGTCGGACTTCCTCCCTCTGTTTCCCAAGTTTTTGTTGTACTCATGGGAGCCGAGTTCCCAGGTCTCGCAACTTCAGCGAGACCTGGGGCACCCACTTTCGTGGCAGATTTCGGCTTGATCAGAGAAGGCAGCGCCTTCTGAAACGACTCACCCGCTTGCGACAGCACAACCCGATCCTGTGGCCGCTTCGGCCCCGCCAGACTCGGCTCCACGGTCGCCAGATCGAGCGTGAGCAGTTCGGAGTACTCCGCCTCTGGAGTCTTGTCGTCATGAAACAGCCCCTGCTCATGACTGTAAGCCTCGACCAGCGCAATCTGCTCCTCGCCGCGCCCAGTCAGCCGCAGATACTTCAGAGTTTCTTTATCAATCGGGAAGATTCCGCACGTCGCCCCATACTCTGGCGACATATTCGCGATAGTCGCGCGATCGGCCAGCGACAGGTCGCGCAAGCCAGGGCCAAAATACTCGACAAACTTTCCGACGACCCCATGCTTGCGCAGCATCTCGGTGACGGTCAGCACCAGATCGGTCGCTGTTGCACCTTCCCGCAGCCGCCCGGTTAGCTTCACTCCCACCACGAGGGGAATCAGCATCGACACAGGCTGCCCCAACATCGCGGCCTCCGCTTCAATGCCACCGACGCCCCAACCGAGAACTCCCAGCCCGTTGATCATTGTCGAGTGACTGTCAGTGCCGACTAACGTGTCGGGGTAGGCTACGCGCTTGCCGGGGCTCTCGTGGACGAAGACGACTCGCGCGAGATATTCGAGATTGACTTGATGCACGATGCCGGTGTCGGGGGGGACGATGGCCAGATTGCGGAATCCGGTCTGGCCCCAACGCAGGAACGAGTAGCGCTCTTTGTTGCGCTGGAATTCGAGCAGGGCGTTCATTTCGAAGGCGTTGGGGGTGCCGAATTCGTCGACCTGCACGGAGTGATCGATGACCAGCTCGACCGGCTGTAGCGGATTGATCAGAGCTGCATCGCCTCCGAGCTGCTTCATCGCGTCGCGCATGGCGGCGAGATCGACCACACAGGGCACGCCGGTGAAATCCTGGAGCAGGACACGGCTGGGAGTGAAGGCGATTTCTTTCTCGGGCTTCGAGTTCTTGTTCCAGGCCGCGAGCGCGCGCACTTCTTCTTTGGTGACGTTGCGGCCGTCTTCGGTGCGCAGCAGGTTCTCCAACAAAATGCGAAGTGAGAAGGGCAGGTGCTGGGTGGAGATTCCCTGCTTGTCGAGCGCGTCGAGACGGTAGATTTCGTATTCTTTCTTGCCAACCTTGAGGGAGGAGCGGCTATTGAAACTGTTCACAGACATGATGGCCTTCCTTGGAAAATGAATCGAAGTAAGCGGGTTGCCGCCCGCAAAATTGCAACCTAATAGTGTAATCGGTTCGACAGGGAATTGCCTTGGATCGCGCGAGCAGGTCGGGCCGATCTGATCTTAGAAACTGCCAGCGATTCGGTGCGACCTTGTTCAGAGGAAGTCAAAATCCCACTTCTCGAGCACAGAGCGCGCGGGAAATGGGGCACCCATTTTCTTGTTAGCGAACAGCCGTTGCGGAACACTCAGTGTGCAGAAGACGCGGAATGGTCACCCCGGCGGGCAAGTGCATAGTCCCAATCGAAAGAAGGGGGAAGGTCGCGAACCGCCAAGTCGTCGGCCAGAATGACGAGCATCGCTCTGGCGCGGGATATACCCACGTAAATGAATTCCTTCTGCGCGAGGTTCCGTCCTCGTATGCAGAATATGACGATGTCGGATTCAAGACCCTTGAAGTCGGGAACGCTGTAGAGAGGGATGGATCCACGGTCGGTGGCGGCATAGTGGGGGGTTATGTGCAGAACGGTGGGTTTGGGAATGCCTTCGTTCCAATCGTTGCGCTGGAAGAAGAGTACGAGCTCAGCACCCAGCTTGCGCCTCGTCCTACCACTTTGCAAAGCCAGCGATGCACCGGAGCCGACCCAGTGGAATGGTCTTCGGAGGCGGGCTTGCGAGGGCTGCAGTTTAGAGCGGACATCCTGACGGATGCCAAAGGACTTGGCCACGCTTTGAACTCGCAGTAGATCGGCCTGAGAAGGATAAGGAGCGTCGCTGAGCGCGGCAAGTTCCGCTTCCACCCCCTTCGCGCCACCCGGCGGGAAGACCAGGCCGAAAGAATCATACTTAGACTGCACCCACACAAATTGTCGAATTACTTCTTTCCTCCACCCCTCTTTCTTTGAAACTGTGATTTCGCAATTGGCAAAAGGGGACTGGTCGACCGGTTCCGGACCTGCCCATAACACAACCGTCCTGTGGATAGCATCCTGCCGAAACACGTCGGCAAGAATTTTGGAGATCTCCTGTTGCTCCTCGCCCGATCGATACTGTAAGAGGAAGACACTCCCCCCCGACAGCTTGCGCTCCGGCAGTGTACGCGCGAAACAGCGCATGAGCCTAAATACCTGGCCCGCGTTGCGGCAATTCCTGGATAGATCGATGTGAGGACCGATCTTGGGGTAGGACGCGCGCCGGGGCAAGAGGGATTGGTTGTCGTCGTGGAAGATGTAGAAGAATGCCTCGGGACGCAGGCCGGCTTCAACGACAGCCCACCATTCGTCGCGAAAATCCTGCCCCTCGTCAACAATGATCGCATCGTACTTGATGTTGCCCGCCGAAAGACTCTCCAGTGCACCAGCAAGAGCGGCATCATCGGGCTCGTCGTAGTGGGTCCAGTCGGCGGTGCGAGCGGGATCGCCGGTGACGGATAGCTCCCGGACCCAGGCACCGAAGTCGGCCACATTGACCTCCGTGCCTGCGGTTAGCTCTCGCCGGACGTATAGCGCCAACTGCGGGTTGTGACACAGAAACAATACGTTGAGGCTGGCTTTCGACAGCCGGATAGCCTTCTCGGCGGCGACCAGCGTCTTGCCGGAACCAGCCGAACCGGAAATAAGAACACGTCGCTCATGCTTGAGAAAATCAAGGACTACGTACTGCTCATCTGTAAGCTTCTTGATGTCGCTGTCCAGCTTCTGAAGGTAATTGCTGTTCCGCAAGAATGTACTGATAGGAAGGGAGAATTGTCCGGAATTGGAGTCGTGCTCTTCGTTCGTTTGCCATTCAGGTTCGTTCTTACCGCGCAGCGGCTCAACTGGCTCGGGCTCAAGCTCGGGAGCCAAAGGCCCGAGTTGCGGCGCCTCCTCGTCATGCCCTTTGAGCCTTTGCAAAAGCTCTAGATAGCTCGACTCGAAGTTATGTGGGTTGGACAAATCGGTATATGGAAGCCCACGCAGAAACGAAGGTGCCGACTCATCCCATGAGCCTCGTAACAGGACAGGAATGATCTGGTCGCGGCGCCTGCCACTGCCAAAGACCGCCGAGTTGATCAGCATTGCTTCCCAACCGACGCCAGTCATTACGCGACCGTCTTCCATGGCGTGGATTTTGCCTCGATATTGAGGGGAACAGACGACGAGAAGTTTATTTGCCAGACGCACTTCGCGGTTCATGAACTCCGGCACCGTGATGCCGCGAAGGTGCCACGCGTCAAGCCTTGCGTCGATACCGTCATGCCGGAGCCGTGTGGCAAGACTCTTGACCAAGCGGCGATAGTCAACGCTCTCCCAGGCGTAGGAAATGAATACTCGGGGGGGGTTAAGTTCGTCAGGAGCGTCGGACATACGGGATATCGAACAGGGGAAGAGCACTTCCCCCATGACTGCAGATTCTACCCCAGGGCTGCAGAGTGTGACGCGGAGCTGGTGATGGGCTGGGAGTTTCGAAACGAACCCTTTATTGTCGGGTCAATGCATGTTGAGGGTTGATGGTGCGTTTCCTGCCTTAGCCAGCAGGCTCGGAGTAGCGTCTCAGCCGGCTGGGAAAGCGCCCCAGAGGCGCTGGGCGGGGCGCCGCAATTGTCATTGTCCTCAGAGAGTGAGGGGCGAGCATCATTTGGCGCGAAGCAGCAGGACGGGCACGCGGATGCTGTGCTGGACTTTGGTGGCCGTGGTTCCGAGAAACATGTCGGCGAGAAAGCGGTGACCGTGGGTGCTCATCGCTACCAGATCGCATCCCTTCTGCTCAACCCACTTGATAATCTCTTTAGCCGGCTCACCGTAGGCCAGTTCGGCTTCGGTGGAAATGCCGGCGGATTGGAGCTCGGCGCGAACTTTTTGGAGGTAGGCGGTGTCTTCGGCGATTTCGGGGCTAACGGCATCGGAACCGTAGGTTCGTGCGGCCCATCCGTCGGCGACATGAAGCAGGACGAGGCGGCTGTGGGCCAGCTTCGCCAAATCTTTCACATGGTCAATGATGGCGCGGTCGGTTGGAGTGCCGTCGAGGGTCACGAGAATCGTGTCGTACATTTCGCTTCCGGCCTTCGCAGGGAGTGAAGCCCTTTGTTCTTTGTTCGGGCGCCAGCGACGCAACTGGAGTCGCGCCCTTTCAAACCTTGTGCAGCACGAACGGCTTGCCAACCATTACGACTCTAACGGTCGGGCTCGTGCCAAATCTCTTGCTTCCGTGACTCTGCCAGCCTCTGGCGGACAGGAGTGTCCGCCCCACACGATCCCTCTATCCTCCCGCGATTACGTGCCATGCGGCCTTGATGGAATCAGGCAGGCCATAGATGTCCATGGAAGTGATCAGAATAGCACTGGCCCAACCTGCTGACAGGAGAAACCAGCCGTTTTTCCAGTCGCCCATGCGCCTGCGGGAACTGGTGAAGTGCAGGAGCGGGAACATGGCGAAGGGAAGTTGTAGCGCGAGAACGACCTGACTGAGTGTGAGCAGGTCGGTGACGCTGCTGTCGCCGCGCAGTCCGATGATGAGTACGGCCGGCAAGATCGCCAAGGTTCGTGTGATGAGCCTCCGCACCCAAGGCTTCAAACGCCAGTGCATGAAGCCTTCCATAACGACCTGACCGGCGAGGGTGCCGGTGATGGTGCTGCTTTGCCCGCTCGCCAGCAAGGCCACCGCAAAGATCGTGCTGGCAATCCCCGTACCGAGCAAAGGAGCCAGAGTCAGATAAGCAACGCGAATCCAGTCGCTATTTGCGTCAAACTGGATTACGTGCCCGCCGGCCGCGGTGACGCTCTGCTTACCGAAGAAGACCGTCGCGGCGAGAACCAGAATTGCGGCATTCACGAAAAAGGCGACGGTCAAGGCCACAATGGAGTCGAGAGTGTTGAAGTCGACGGCGCGGCGAATGGAGCGCGCGTCCTTTTGGAATTTGCGGCTCTGCACCAGGGCCGAGTGCAGGTAAAGGTTGTGGGGCATCACCGTTGCACCGATCATTCCGATCGCGATGTAGAGCATGCCGGATTGCCGGAAGCGCGGCGTAACCAGGGCCTTACCCATCTCCAGGAAACTGGGCTGGGTCTGCGGAAGAACGAAAATTTCGATGAAGTAACACACGGCGATGGTCGCCACCAGTAACAGAACTACGGCTTCGATGCCGCGCATGCCGAACTGCTGGAGCGCCAAGAGCAGGAGCACATCCACGCCCGTGATAATGACGGCCCAGAGCAATGGGATGTGGAACATCAGGTTGAGGGCAACGGCGCTCCCCAGCACCTCGGCCAGGTCGCAGGCGCCGATCGCCAGTTCACTCATGAGCCAGTTCGGCCACCGCGTCCAACTGGGATACCAGTCACGACAGCATTGGGCGAGATCTTTGCCCGTCACGACGCCCAAACGAGCGGAGATGACTTGCATGAAGATGGCCATGAGGCTGGCGCATCCTACGACCCACAGGAGTCCGTACTTGAACTGAGCGCCACCCTGAAGGTCGGTGCCCCAGTTGCCGGGATCCATGTAGCCGACGCTGACGAGGATGGCAGGGCCGACGAAAGCGCGCCACTGCTCCCAGAATCCAGCATCGTGATGTGGCACCGCAATCGAGCTGTGGGCGCCCTCCAGCGACAAATGGCCGTGGGCCTGTGCTTCGGCGCTGACGGTCGTAGAAGCAGGGCGTGCAGGCACATCCTTTTGCCCTAGTTCGTCGCTGCCTTTCATTCCTGTGCTCTCCCCAGACAGGTGCAAGGTATGTTAGGCAGTATACACCGGAATTGGTTAACTATAGTTAAGGAACTTCGGGGCCGGTTGAGTCGCCTGCAGTCAAGAGCTAGCAGTTGGCAGAAAGACTCGGTTCTGGTTAGCCCAGCAAACCTCAGGGGCTAAAGCCGCAATTCATTTTGCTGCACGTGCGGCGCGGCTGGAAGCCGCGCCCTTTCAAAACGTGAGTGCAAATTGAGTTTTTGTCGCAGTCTGTGAGGTCTGCCGTTCCCGGACCGTGCCGGTTCGATTACGTAGGGGTTTGGATCAAGGGTTGGACGAGGGGCTGAGCGCGACCCAGATCTTATCTGCCGCCAGGCCGCCGAGAACGACCGCGCCGGCCGTGGTGCGGATGGAGAGAGTCTTATCGTAGTTGCGCTCCAGAAGGCGGAACCTGGCGCCGGGACGAATGCCGCGGGCTTCGAGAAATTCCAGCAAATGGCGGTCGCGCTCGTAGATGCCGCTTACCACATAAGCCTGTCCAGCCTCAGCGTCGGCGAGACGGACCAAGCCCCGCTTGCGCCGGCTGGCCGGGCTCTCGACCTCACTCAAATTGCCATGCGGACATGCGCCGTCGGAGCCCAGCTTGGCCAGCAGCTTGGCCTCGAAATCGGGAGAGACTGCGTGCTCCAGACGCTCGGCTTCATCGTGGACCTTCCACCACTCCATGCCAAACATCTCCGACAACATGCGTTCGATGAGGTGATGGCGCAAAGTCAGCTTACGGGCAATCTTGCGTCCGGCGCCGGTTAATCGGATCTCGCCGTCTCCCTCGACTCGCACCAGGCCGTCTTTCTTTAAGCGCCGGAGAGCCATGGTGACGGCGGGCGGCGACACCTTGTGCCAATCGGCCAGGCGCGCCGAGATCACCGTCTCCCCGTCGCATTCCGCTTCGAGGATCGACTTCAGGTAGTCTTCTTTGGAGACGGTGATCATGTGGGGGGAATTATACTTCGGAGCTTAAGCGTGGTTAATTGAGAATTGATGATTGCTGATTTGATTGAAGAACGATGCGAATGCACTCGGGAGCCGGGTTTTCAATCAACAATCAATAATCACAAAATCAACAATATGTTCGGTAGTGCCTCAGTTTGAATCGAGGCCATTCTGTTTTAGACGGCGTCATCCTGAGCGCAGCCGTTCTTCAGGCGGAGCGAAGGATCTCCCGGGAGTCACTGCCGGGAGAGATTCCTCGCCCCGCTGGTGAGAGCGCGGGGCTTCGGAACGACGCCTCACCGAAAACCTAAAATTCAAACTGTGGCACTACTATATGCTCACCCAGTTTGACAGCATTCCTCCTTAACCCCTAACCTGATTTTCTCTGGCTTATGAAAGTTCTGGTTCTAGGTGGCGGCGGACGCGAGCACGCGCTGGTGTGGAAGCTGCGGCAGTCGCCGCGCATTTCGCAGCTTTACTGCGCGCCCGGCAACGGCGGAATCGCGGATGACGCGGAGTGCCTGCCGGCGGACCTGAAAAGTCTGGAGGCGATTACAGCGTTGGCGATGCGGCTGCAGCCCGACCTCACGGTCGTGGGACCGGAACTGCCGCTCACATTGGGCGTGGTGGACGAATTCACGCGCCGTGGGTGGCCGGCCTTTGGGCCGACGCAGGCGGCGGCCCAGCTTGAATCGAGCAAGAGCTTCGCGAAGCAGTTTCTACAGCGCCATCGCATTCCTACCGCGTCTTTTGCAATCTGCGATTCGATTGAACAGGTGCGGGCGGCGCTTGGGCATTTTCATCCACCGGTCGTGGTGAAGGCGGACGGGCTGGCCGCGGGCAAAGGCGTCGTCATCGCCAGGAGCAAGGAAGAGGCGGCCACCGTGGCGGCGGGGATGCTCAGCGGCAAAATGCTCGGCGAAGCCGGGGCGCGAGTCGTGCTGGAAGAGTGCTTGAAGGGAGATGAGCTTTCTTTCCTCGTGTTCAGCGACGGTGAGCGCGTGGTTCCACTGGTCGCGGCGCAGGATCACAAGCGAGTGGGCGACGGCGACACTGGGCCGAACACAGGCGGAATGGGTGCGTACTCGACCCGCGACATTGTTGACGACCAGATGCGCGACTGGCTGGTGAATCACATCGCGCGGCCTGTGGTAGCGGGCATGAAGGCCGAAGGCGCGGAATTTAAGGGCGTACTGTACTGCGGGCTCATGATGACGGCACGTGGCCCGATGGTGCTGGAGTTCAACTGTCGCTTCGGCGATCCGGAGACGCAGCCGATTTTGATGCGGTTGGAGAGCGATCTGGTGGACGCACTGGAAGCCTCGATTCAGGGCCGCGTGAGTGATGGCGACTTCAGATGGTCGCAGGATGCTTCGGCTTGCGTGGTGATGTCGTCGGGTGGATATCCGGGGACGTTTGAAGTGGGGAAGAGGATTGAGGGGCTGGATGAGGCGGACGCGATTTCGGGAGTGAAGGTTTTTCATGCGGGGACTTCAAAGCGCGATGGGGCTTATTACACGTCCGGCGGGCGGGTGCTTGGAGTCACGGCTCGGGCTTCGGATTTGGAGACGGCGGTGGCGCGGTCTTATGAGGCTTGCGGGAAGATTGGGTTTGAGGGGGCGCATTATCGCAGGGATATTGCGGCAAGAGCGCTGAAGAAGTGAGGGATATGAAGTACTCGTATCTTCTAATTACGATCCCGATGATCTTGTCGGTGCTGAGCGGCTTCGCGATCGTTTTCATTTACTTTCCCATATGGCTGGTTCGCCGCTATACGTTAACTCGCGTGCGCAAGGCGGTTGCTTGGTTCTCCTTGGCGGGACTGTTGGCGTGCCTCGTGTTCGTGGTGAAGTATGCCTTGACGCGAACCGAGATCGTCTCGCAATCGATTTGGGTGTGGCCAGCATCCATCGGACTGGGTGCTCTGGACCCGCCGGGTTCGGCAACAACTCCAGGGTTGCTACTGATCTATGGCCTCACTATTCTGAGCAACGTCGGGCTTTACGGTTGGATCGGCCTGTTGGTCGGATCGGTCGGGAGCAGAAAGGGGCATTCGGCAAGACATGTCTAAGCCACTGGTTTCGATTGTGATGGGGAGTGATTCGGATCTGGAGATCATGCGCGAGTCGGGGAAGGCGCTGGACGAGTTCGGGATTGCGTATGAGATTGATGTGACTTCGGCGCACCGGTCGCCGGACCGCACCGCTGACTTCGCGCGCAAGGCCGCGGGGCGCGGGATTCGGGTGATCATCGCGGGTGCCGGAGGGGCGGCGCATCTGGCGGGGGTGATCGCAGCGCATACGACTTTGCCGGTGATTGGAGTGCCGATTCCTTCGACTTCGTTGCAGGGGATGGATTCTTTGTTGGCGACCGTGCAGATGCCGGCGGGGATTCCGGTTGCCACTGTGGCGATTGGGAAGCCGGGGGCGACGAATGCGGGGATTCTTGCGGCGCAGATGATTGGGCTGGGGGATACGTCGGTCGCGAAGAAGCTTGTGGCACACAAGGAGAAGTTGGCGCGGGGAGTGGAGGAGAAGTCGAAGAAGCTGAAGGAAAAATAGTTCAGGAATTCCTTTCGGAAGTCAAAATCCCCACCCTAGCCGCAAAGAACGCGGCTAGGATGGGGCACCCTCAGTTGTGGATCCACTTACAGTTTCAGGTCTTTTAGATATTCGCGGAATGGGCCGCCTAGATCACTGCGTTTCAGGGCGAATTCTACTGTGGCTTTCAGGAAGCCTAGCTTGTCGCCGGTGTCGTAGCGGCGGCCTTCGTAGACGTAGGCGTACATTTTTTCCTGCTTCAACAACATGCGCAGGCCGTCGGTGAGCTGCAGTTCGCCGCCGGCGCCGGTTGAAGTCTTGGCCAGGCAATCGAAAACCGCGGGGGTCAGGATGTAGCGGCCGATGATGGCCAGGTTCGAGGGGGCTTCTTCGAACTTTGGTTTTTCGACCATGTTGCGGATCTCGAAGAGGCGGCCGTTGAATCCGTCGGCAGGCTTGGCGTCGAAGACGCCGTAGGAGGAGATCATCTTGCCTTCGATGACTTGTGCGGCGATGACCGAGCATTGCTTCTGGGCGAAGACGTCGGCCATCTGCTTGAGGCAGGGGACGGGATTGTCGATGACGTCGTCGGCGAGCAGCACGGCGAAGGGCTCGTTACCGATGAGTTCGCGGGCCATGAGCACGGCGTGGCCCAGGCCGAGCGCTTCTTTCTGGCGCACGTAGGCCACGTGAATCATGTCAGAAATCGATCGGACGATCTTGAGCAGATCGGTCTTCTTGCGCTCCTCGAGCATGTGTTCGAGTTCGTAGCTGACGTCGAAGTGGTCTTCGATGGACTGCTTGCCGCGTCCGGTGATGATGATGATTTGGTCGCAACCCGAGGCCATGGCCTCCTCGACGCCGTATTGAATGATGGGCTTGTCGACGATCGGGAGCATTTCTTTGGGTTGGGCTTTGGTTGCGGGCAGAAAGCGCGTGCCCAGGCCGGCGGCGGGGAAGACTGCTTTGCGGACTTTCATGGTCATGGATGCGTCGTTGGCTCGTCTTTGGTCATCGGGTCAAAATCGAAAACCAGTAATTGTAAATGGTCACGGTTGCCGCTGGCGGTTCTTGTGTACTACTGAGGCGTCTTGCCACTTGCGTTTGAACTCACTTCTGATGCCGTTTCCTCGGTGGCCAGTTGCTCTAAAACTGTACGGAGGGCGCGCAGGACTTCGTCGGCGGCGGTGGCTTTGAGAACGAACTTCAACATGCCGTCGGGGGTGAATTGGGCGCCGCGCTGGGCGGAGACGAAGCGAGCCAGCTGCTCGGGATCGACAGCGGCGTTCTGGCGAAACTTGAAGGTGACGGAATCGCGCTTGCGCTCGATCGCGTTCACGCCAACGCGCATACAGAGCAGCTTGAGGGATGCATAGTCGAGCAGGTTACGCACGGCTTGCGGCGGAGGGCCATAGCGGTCTTGTAACTCGGCGCCTACGTCAGACAGCTGCGATTCTGTTTCCACGCCGGCCACTCGCTTGTACATTCGCAGGCGCTGGTTTTCTTCCGGGATGTAATCGGCGTTGATGCGGATGTTGAGGCCGAGGTTGAGTTGG